>Ga0210077_1000478_pt1 | contig 14954 bp, 14 predicted proteins | sample RushMan_CattailN_5_FD_185556 | JGI IMG/M metagenome (GOLD analysis project Ga0210077, IMG submission 185556) | Wetland microbial communities from San Francisco Bay, California, USA, that impact long-term carbon sequestration -... | ecosystem: Environmental > Aquatic > Marine > Wetlands ... | reverse complement strand
GCTGGCCAAGATAGAGGCTGCGCTCGCTGCGCGCAACATACAGGAATTCCGCTCGGCGCTGCACGCCATGAAAGGATCCTCCGCCAGCATGGGAACCGACCGCTTGACACAATTGTGCGCTGACCTCGGAAGCATGTCCGACGCGGAGATGAGACTGCAGGCGGCAGCATTGTTCAAGCCGGTTGCCGCGGAACTCGCGGCGGCACGGGCCGCGCTTGAGGGTTATCTGCGGAGCAGGCGGCAGTCCGCCGGATGAACATGGTTAAAATGCGGATTTGCCCGGCGACGCGAGGCGGCGCGCGAGTGCGCCGCTGAGTCGCGCCAACACCTGTCGCAGGAGAATTATCCGCATGTCGTTCTTCATCACGCTCATAGAGACCACCGACGCGAGTCGACGCGAGCTTGAAGCCATCCCGAAGATGAATTCAATGCTTACTCGGGGGCTGACGCTTGCCGAGTACAGGGCGTTTCTGCACGATCTCTACTACATCGTCTGGCACTTTTGCCCGATCATGGCGGCGGCCGCGTCGCGCTGCGACGACCGCTTCCGCAACGTGCGCTACGAGCTGTATGAGCGTATCGAGGAGGAGAAGAACCACGAGACATGGGTCCTGGAGGACGTCGAAGCAATGCAGGGCGAGGTAGCCGTCGTTCGCGCCAATCGGCCCAGTCAGCCCGTGCAGGCCATGGTCGCATTCAACTACTACTGCGCCGACCGCGCGCACCCATGCTCGGTTATCGGGATGCTCTATTCCCTCGAGGTGATCGCCTCCGCGTATGCCGCCACTCTGGCGCAGTCAATCGCAAAGTCCACCGGCCGTGACATGGATGGCCCGGGCTTCAAGTTCCTCCTGTCGCACTCCGCAATGGACCAGGATCACGTGGCGAAGCTCAACGTCCTCGTCAAGACGATCGAGGACCCGCTCGCCCAGGAAGCCATCGTGAACGCCACGCGCGTCAACTTTTACCAGTTCAGCCGCATGTTCTACGAAGAGGGATTCGCGTCTCACCTCGCAAATTAGAGCGGCCGCGTCCTAGCCCGCCATCGCGCTACGCTCCTCGGCGAGCGCTTCGGCGCCCACGTCCGTAATGCCGCCCCGGTCCATGCGCCGCATCTGTGCGCGCACGATCCGACTCATCATCTTGAGATCGCGATCGCCCAGCCTGAACGCCGCGTCGACCCAGATGTTCGTAATATTGTCGAGCTCCTCGCGCGTGACGGGGTTGACGTGCCGGCGCGCGCCGAAAGCCGCCTGCAAGCCGTTCCTGCGCTTGGCATTCTTTGCGATCCACTCCCGCACCACGGTTTCGCCCTCGCCGGGTTTTGCCAGGACGTCGACGACTCCCATCGCGTGCAGCTCGGAAGCCGAAAGAACCCGCCCGGAAAGGATCAGCTCTTCTGCGGCGCGCATTCCGATCCGCCGGGAAAGGAGGCTGTAGGCCCCCATGCCGGGGAAAAGGTTGAACAGAATCTCCGGGAAGCCAAGCTGAGCGCACTCCTCGGCGACAATGACGTCCGACGCGAGCGCGCATTCGAGCCCGCCGCCGAGTGCATCTCCCTGCACCAAGGCGATCTTGGTCAGGGTCGGACTGAAGAAACTCTGGCTGCGCGGGTAAATGATATCGATGCACAGCCGCGCATAGTGCGCGAGGGCCTCCCGGTCGCGCGCCTTGATAAGCAGCACGAACAGCGCGAGATCGCCACCAAGATTGAAGACGCCCGGAACATGCGAGCCCGTCACGTAGTAGTTCGCGTCGTGCTGCACGCCTTCAATTTCGATCCGGCCCCGGTTGGCCGCAAGCCGATCGTCGTGCGCACGCATGTCCTTCAGCAACCCGAGGTTGAAGCACGCGGTGCCCTTCGGGTTGAAATGCCCCCAAATTGTCTGGGTGGCCGGTTCAAATTCCGTCTGGTACTGGGCATTGGCTCTTCCGTACGGCAGGCGGAGGCCGATCACGTCGTTCATATTGCTCATGAGATTCTCCTTCCCTGATAAAAATGCCCCCGCGAAGGGGGCAATTTGCCTTGACCCGCAGCGGCATATCCCTGTCGCTCGTCGGGGCTCCCGAGGCCATTAAACGCTGGTTGCGGGCTCCGCGCAATCCGTCGCATGTCGAGGCGCTCGCGGAACGGGCATCCATGTCGCTCCTGGAGGCTATCTTCGCGTCCGGTTCCGAGGCCTGCGAAGATGTGACGAAAATCACGTTGCGGCGCCGCGGGGACCGTCGCTCGCGGTGGTGGTACATTGACCCCGCATCGGTTAGATTCGGGGAGAGCCGCTTCGCGGGCAGGTACGAACCAGGGGGCTTGAATGTACGCGATCGTCTACAAAGCTGACGGGTTTCCGGTTTGCCGCCAGATTCCGGGGGTGACGCCGGACCCTGTGGTGACCTGGAGTTCGGAGGACGCGGCCAAGAGCTTCATCTCCTCCAAGGGCGGGGAGGCGGATTTTCAGCCGCTGCAGCTCACCGACGACGCAATGGATGGGCTCGCCAAGGCGATGGGCTGCCCGGTCGAATCGATCACCTTCGACCCCTATCCGAGCTGATCAGACTTCCACGTTGTCGATCAGCCGGGTGCCGCCCAGGCGCGCCGCGCCCAGCACCACGAGCCCGGTGTCGCCGGGAGCCGGCCTGGCCAGGTCGGCGCGCTTTCGCACTTCCACGTAGTCCGGCTTCCATCCCGCCGCCGCAAGCGACTGCATCTCCCTGGCGACGAGGGCGTCGAAATTCCGCTCGCCTTCGCGCAGGCTCGCCCTGACCCGGGACAGCGCCCGGTGCAGCGCGGGGGCCTCGGCGCGCTCGGCCGGGCTGAGATAGTGGTTGCGCGAGCTCATCGCCAGGCCATCCGGCTCGCGTACGGTCTCGGCGGCGGCGATCTCGAGCGGCAGGTCGAACTGGCGCACCATGCCGCGCACGATCATGAGCTGCTGATAGTCCTTCTTGCCGAACACGGCCGCCGCGGGGCGGACGCAATTGAACAGTTTCAGCACCACCGTCGCCACGCCGTGGAAGAACTTCGGCCGGAAATGCCCCTCCAGCTCGTTCGCGATGGCCGGCGGCTCCACCATGTAGACCTGGGGCTCCGGGTAGAGCACCCCTTCGTCGGGGGCGAATACCAGCTCGACGCCCTCGGCCTCGAGCTTTTCGCAATCGGACGCGAAGGTGCGCGGATAGCGCTCGAAATCCTCGCTTGGCGCGAACTGCAGCCGGTTCACGAAAATGCTCACCACCACCCTGGGCGCCAGTTCCCTCGCAAGCCTGACCAGGGATAAATGGCCTTCGTGCAGGTTGCCCATGGTCGGTACGAACGCGAGCGGACCGCCGGCATTCTCCAGGCGCATTCCCGCGATGTCGCTCACCACGCGCATGTCAGCCCAGGTTGAAGAACTCGCGGCGGCTCTTCATGCCGCGTATCTTTTCCACCAGGAGCTCGAAGTCGGCCTCTCGCTCCACGAAATTGATGTTCTCGGAGTTCACGATCAGCACCGGGGACGCATCGTAGTGGTAGAAGAACCGCGCGTAGCTTTCCGCGAGCACGGCCAGGTAATCGTCGCTGATGCCGCGCTCGAACGGCGCGGCGCGGCGCCTGACGCGTTCGACAAGAATAGCAGGCTGGGCCTGCAGATACACCACCAGATCGGGTGCGGGGGCGTGCGGGCGCAGCGCCTCGTAGATGCGCTGGTAGAGCGCATATTCGTCACCCGACAGCGTCACCTGGGCGAACAGGGGGTCCTTGTCGAGCAGGAAGTCGGAAACCGTCGGGCGCTTGAACATGTCCGTCTGCGCGAGGGGCTCGATCTGCTTGGCGCGCTGGAAAAGGAAGAAAAGCTGCGTCTGCAGCGCATAGCGGGCCATGTCCTGGTAGAAGCGCGCGAGGAAAGGATTCTCGGCGGGCTGCTCGAGCAGCAGCTCCGCCCCCAGCCGCGAGCCCAGGCGCCGCGCCAGGCTCGTCTTGCCGGCGCCGATCGGCCCTTCCACCACGAGGTAACGGAAGCGCTCGCTCACGTGATGGGCTCCACGTCCTGCGTCGCGCAGCCGCGCAGCAGCTGCTCGGCGGTCCCGCGCCCCGGAACCCTGGCGCCGGGGGCGATCTCGGCAAGCGGCCGCAGCACGAAAGCGCGCTCGTGCATGCGCGGATGCGGCACCCTGAGCGAGGCGGAGTCGATGACCGCGTCGCCGTACAGCAGGAGGTCGAGGTCCAGGGTCCGCGGCGCGCCGGGGAACGGGCGCTCGCGCCCGTGGCGACGCTCGATCTGCTGCAGGGCGCGAAGCAGTCCGGGCGGCGCCAGCTCCGTCTCGAGCCGGGCGACCGCGTTGACGAAGTCGGGCTGCGGCCGGTGCCCGACAGGCGCGCTGCGGTACAGCCGGGAGCGGCTCACCACGCGCGTGTCCGGCAGGCCGGCGAGCTCATCGAAGGCGGCCCGGATCTGCTCCCGGGGATGATCCAGGTTCGACCCCAGCCCGATGTAGGCGGTCGCGGAGGTCACGGAGTGTCCGCCGCATCCGCGGCGGGCGGCTTCTTGCGGCGCCTGCGGCGCCGCTTCGTGGGCGCGGCTTCCGGCATCAGCATCGCCTTGCGCGACTCCGCGTCGGCCTGCTGGAACGCGCGCCACCACGCTTCCATGTCCGCGCTCACCTCGCCGCTCGCCGCGCGCAGCGCCAGGAAATCGTAGCCCATGCGAAAGCGCGGCGATTCGAGCAGGCGATAAGGCCGCTGCCCCGAACGCTGGTCGAACCTGGGTTGCATGCTCCAGACCTCGCGCATGGTCGCGGTGAGCTTGCGGGTGATGGCCAGCTTCTTGCACTGGGCATCGAGCACCTCGTCCATCGCTGAATCGAGGGCGGGCAGGGGGCGCTCGCCCTGCGCCTGGCGCGCCTTCCAGGCCGCCAGGACCTCGTGCCAGAGCAGCGCGGCGAAAAGGAAGGCGGGCGACACAGGCCGGTCCGTGCGCACCCGCTCGTCCGTTTGCGCAAGCGCGAGCGTCACGAAGCGCTCGCCTAGAGGCTGCTCGAGGATGACGTCGAGCAGCGGCAGCAGTCCGTTGTGCAGCCCGACTTCGCGCAGTTCCCGCAGGCAGGCGCTGGCATGCCCCGAGAGCAGGAGCTTGAGCATCTCGTCGAACAGCCGTGGCGGCGGAACGAATTCCAGCAGCGGTGCGAGCTCGCCGATCGGTGCCCGGGTATCCGGGTCGAGCGTGAGGCCGAGCTTGGCGCCGAGGCGCACCGCGCGCAGCATTCGCACCGGATCCTCGCGATAGCGGGTCTCCGGATCGCCGATCATGCGCAGCACGCGCTTGCGCAGGTCGGCCAGTCCGCCGTGGTAGTCGACGATCTCCTCGGTCGCGGGATCGTAGTAAAGGGCGTTGACGGTGAAATCCCGCCTTCTCGCATCCTCCTCCTGCGTGCCGAACACGTTGTCGCGCAGCACGCGGCCATGCTCGCTCTTTTCCGCGGTCTCGGGGTCTGCGGCGCGGAAGGTCGAGACCTCCACCGTTTCCTGGCCCACCACGACGTGAACCAGGCGGAACCGCCGGCCGATCAGCAGCGCGCGGCGGAAAAGCGGCTTGACCTGCTCCGGGCGCGCATCGGTCGCGACGTCGAAATCCTTCGGCTCGATTCCAAGCAGCAGGTCGCGAACCGCGCCGCCGACTACATACGCCGCGAAGCCGGCGCCGCGCAATCCGTCGCAGGTCTTCAGCGCGGCCGGGCTGATGGCGCCGCGCGCAAGCCGGTGCTTGGCGCGCGGCACTCTCGCGGGCGCGGCCGATTCGAGCCCGAGGACGCGGCGGATGAATCTCTTGATCATTAAGGGGCCGGATTTTACCCGCGTAAGGACATTACGGCCCAGCCGCGGCGCTGCGCTTCCGCGGCCAGCTGGGGATCCGGGTCGACCGCGACGGGGACGGTCACCCGCTCGAGCAGAGGCAAATCGTTGTGCGAGTCGCTGTAGAACGTGCTGCGCTCGAATTCCTCCGCGGCGCGTCCCAGCCCGGCGAGCCAGGCTTGCACCCGCTCGATCTTGCCTTCGCGAAAGCACGGCGTGCCGGCAACCCGGCCGGTGAAGCGCCCGTCGCGGATCTCGGGCTCGGTCGCGATGAGGTGCCGGACCCCGAATTCGTCCGCGATCGGCCGCGTGACGAAGCTGTTGGTCGCGGTGACGATCGCGCACAGGTCGCCCGCCCGCAGGTGCTCCCGCACCAGCTCGCGCGCGGGCGCTCCGATCATGGGCGCGATGCGCGAATGCATGAAGTCCGCATGCCAGCGGGCGAGCTCCTCGCCGGTATGCCGCGCGAGCGGCCGCAGCGCGAACCCGAGATACTCGTGGATATCGAGCGTGCCGGCGACGTACTGGTCGTAGTACGCCTTGTTCTGTTCCTCGTATTCCGTGCGGTCCAGCACGCCGCGGTCGACGAGGTACTGCCCCCACTCGTAGTCGCTGTCGCCTGCGAGAAGCGTATTGTCGAGATCGAACAGCGCGAGATTCATGGATTGCCGATTTTCAACGCCTCGCGCACCAGGGGCACGGTAATGTGCCGTTGCCGCGCGAGAGAGTAGCTGTCGAGCAATTCGATGGCCGAGTTCAGGCTCGGCAGGTCGCGCGGCAGCCGCTTGAGCAGGTACCAGATCACGTCGTCCGCGATCCGCAGACCGCGTTGCTCGGCCTCGCTGCGCAGGTGGCGTGCCTTGTCCTCGTCGGTGAGCGCCTTGAGCCGGTAGACGAGCCCCCAGCCGAGGCGGCTGCGCAGGTCGTCGCGCAACGCGAGCTGTCCCGGCGGCGCGCTGCCCGAGGCCAGCACCGCGCCGATTCCCTCGCGAGCCTGGTTGATCGCGTTGAAGAGCGATATCTGGGCGGGCGCATCGAGACCCTCGACATCGTCCGCCACCGTCAGCCGGCGTTCGGGCGCGGCTGTCCCGGCCGCGGCGCGAAGCAGGTGGCTGCGCCCGCTGCCCGGGGCGCCCCACAGGTAGACCACGGCCTCGCCGAGCCGGCCCTCGGCAAGCTCCCGCACCCTCAGCAGTGCTTCGGCGTTCCCGCCCTCGATGAAGTTTCCGAACGTCGGCGCGGGGGCCGCAGAAATGGCGAGCGGCAGCTGCTGCATGCCCTAGCGGGTCCCCTGGTCGTAGAGCGAGCTCTTCAGATAGGCCTCCCGCAGCCGGCGCATGCCGACCAGCAAAGCCGCGCTCGCGGGCAGCGCGAGCAGAACGCCGAAGAAACCGAACACCTGGCCGAAAGCGAGCAGGGCAAAAATCACCGCGACGGGATGCAGCCCGATGCGTTCGCCTACCAGCAGCGGCGTCACCGTCGTGCCCTCGAGCGCCTGGCCGACGCCGAAGGCGAGCCATACCCAGAGCACGCCCGCCATGCTGTCGAATTGCATCAGGGCGGCGATGGTTCCCAGCGCAAGCCCGGTCATCGCCCCCACGTAGGGAACGAAGACGAGAACCCCGGTAATGATGCCGATCGGCAGCGCGAACTCGAGCCGCGCGAGCCACAGCGCGGTCACGTAGTACACGCACATGACCACGATCACCGAGAGCTGTCCGCGCAGGAATTCGGCCAGTACCGCGTCGATCTCGTGCAGCAGCCGGTGAGCCTTCGCGTGCAGGTGGCGCGGGATGAACGCGTCGACCCGCATGAGAAGAGTATTCCAGTCCCGCAGCAGGTAGAACAGCACCACCGGAACCAGGAGCAGGTTCGCGAAGAACGCGATCAGCGCGAGGCCGCCGATCTTGAGCGAGCCGAGCAGCCGGGCGGCGACATCCTGGTTCCCCGACAGCAGGTCGGAGGCGACCTGCCGCACGCTCGCCGTATCGAGCTGGAACTCGATGCCGAAGTGGGCCTTGATCCAGGGCGCGAGGTGCTCGTTGGACCAGGCCAGGAAGTCCGGCAGCTTGTCCGCAAGCAGGCGCATCTCCTTGTAGAACAGCGGCAGGACCACCAGCATCAGCGCCACCACCAATGCCAGCAACAGGATCAGCACCAGCAACACGGCGAGCGTGCGCGGGAAACGGCGGGCGGTGAGCTTCTCGACCAGCGGATCGAGTACGTAACCGAGGATGGCGGCGAACAGGAACGGCGCCAGAATGGGCGACAGCAGCCAGACCAGCCAGCCCGCCACGACCGCGATGGCGGCCCAGGCCCAAAGCCGGGGGTTGGCGAACACGGATGTGCCCATTGCGGGGTAGAATCGGTCGAAACGAGAAACTCTATCACGCTGCCGCGGCGCGCCGCGGCGCGAAACCTCCTATGCCGGACGGCCTCACTTATCGCGATGCGGGCGTCGACATCGACGCGGGCGATGCGCTGGTCGACGCGATCAAGCCGTTTGCCCGGCGCACCCTTCGCCCGGAGGTGATGGCCGGAATCGGCGGCTTCGGGGCGCTGTGCGAGATTCCGAAGAAGTATCGCGATCCGGTGCTGGTGTCCGGCACGGACGGCGTCGGCACGAAGCTGAAGCTCGCATTCGCCATGCGGCGCCACGACACGGTGGGCATCGACCTGGTGGCGATGAGCGCGAACGACGTGCTGGTCCAGGGCGCGGAGCCGCTCTTTTTCCTCGATTACTTCGCCTGCGGCAAGCTCGAGAAAGGCGTGGCCGCCGAGGTGGTGAAGGGGATCGCGCGGGGCTGCGAGCTCGCGGGCTGCGCCCTGATCGGCGGCGAGACGGCCGAGATGCCGGGCATGTACCCGCCGGGTGAATACGATCTGGCGGGCTTTTGCGTCGGCGTCGTCGAGAAGGAGCGGATCGTGAGCGGGCGCGACATCGGTCCGGGCGACGCGCTGCTCGGGCTCGCCTCGAGCGGCGCGCATTCGAACGGCTATTCGCTGCTAAGGAAGATCCTCGAGCGCGCGGGCGCCGACCTGGAGAGCGATTTCCACGGCCGTTCGCTCGGCGAAGCGGTCCTCGCGCCGACCCGGATCTACGTGAAGCCGGTGCTGAAGCTGCTGCAAACCGTGGCGGTGAAGGGGCTGGCGCACGTCACGGGGGGCGGCATCACGGGCAACGTGCCGCGGATGCTGCCCGAGGCGACCCGCGCGGTGGTGCTCGGCCGGTCCTGGCCGCGCCCGCCGCTGTTCGAGTGGCTGCAGGAGCAGGGTGGCGTCGAGGAGGACGAGATGTATCGGGTGTTCAACTGCGGCATCGGCCTCGTCGTCTGCGTGGCCGCGAGCGACGCGGGGCGCGCGGCCGAGCTGCTGCGCGCCGAAGGCGAGACGGTGTTCGAGATCGGCCGCATCGAGCCGCGCCCGGGCGGCGAGCCCGATTGCGTGGTGGTCTAGGCCGAGCCCCGGCGCGAAAGGTAGATCCCCGCCAGCACCACGATCCCGCCCGCGATCTGAAGCGGCGCAAGCGGCTCGCCCAGCAGAACCCAGGCGAACACGGCGGCCATCACGGGCTGAAACAGCAGGCTCACCGAGGAAAACGCGGCCGGCAGGTGCGCCAGGGCGTATGCGATCAGGCCCTGGCCCGCAGCGTGGGACACCAGCGCAAGGCCGACCAGCTTCCACCATCCGAGCGCAGACACGGGAAGCATCTGCTCGCCCGAGGCCAGCGCGACCGGCAGCAGCAGCACGGCGGTGATGGTGGTCGTCACCGCCATCAGCCCGAGGGTCGCCGCGCCGAGGTCGCGCAGCTGTTTCACCGTCAGGATGTACCAGGCATAGAACATCGCGGTCACCACGCCCAGCGCGTCGCCCCCGAGCGCATCCGCGGACACCCGGGCGCTGGTCTCGACCAGCATCCCGATGCCGACGAGCGCCAGCGCGAGTCCCGCCACGAAAAGCGCGCGCGGCCGCTGCTTCCAGAGCAGCCAGGCCGCGAGCGTGACGAAGATCGAGGCGAGGTTGGCGAGCAGCGTCGAATTGGCCACCGTCGTCAGCTTGATCGAGGTGTGCCACACGGCGAGGTCGCCCGCGAACGCCGCGCCGGCGGCGAGCAGAAGCTTCCAATGCAGAGTCACGGGAGAGCGCGGGCGGCGCGACAGGCCTTGCAGCAGCCACAGCGCCGGCGAGGCCAGCGCGACGCGCCAGAACGCCGATGCGGTCGGCCCGGTCTCGGAAACGCGCACCCAGATCGGGGAGAGCGCGATGCAGGTTGCGCCGACCATGAGCGCCACGAGCGCGAGACCGGTGCCTGCAGTCGAGCGGGAACGTGAGGCTTCGTCGGCGGACGGCATCGGCACGCGATGTTAACCGCTGGCGAGCAGCGCGGTGTTAGAATTTTTGCGACCCATGGCCGCGCCTCGCTACGTTCATCTCCGCCTGCACAGCGAGTACTCGGTGACGGACGGAATCGTCCGCATCGAGGACGCGGTCGAGCGCGCCGCCGGCGACGGCATGCCGGCGCTCGCGCTGACCGACGCCGCCAATGTGTTCGGCATGGTCAAGTTCTACAAGGCCGCGCGCGCCGCCGGCGTCAAGCCGGTCATCGGTGCCGACTGCTGGCTGCAGAACGATTCCGATCGCGACAAGCCGCATCGGGTGGCGATGCTGTGTACCTCTCACGCCGGCTATCTTCGTCTGTCGGACCTGCTATCCCGGGCCTGGCTCGGCAACCAGCACCGCGCGCGCGCCGAGATCAACCGCGCCTGGCTCGACGAGCAAGGCACGGACGGGCTGATCATGCTTTCGGGCGCGGCCGCGGGCGACGTGGGCCAGGCCTTGATGGCCGGCAACGCTCCGGCGGCGCAGCGCCTGGCGCAGGACTGGCTGGCGAGGTTCCCGGGCCGCTACTACATCGAGCTGCAGCGCGCGGGATTGCCCCACGGCGAGGCGCTGGTCGCGCGCTCCGTCGAATTGGCTTCGCGGCTCGGGCTTCCGGTCGTAGCGACGCATCCGGTGCAGTTTCTCGACCCGGGAGACTTCAAGGCGCACGAGGCGCGGGTATGCATCGCGCAAGGCTACGTGCTCGGCGACCGGCGCCGGCCGCGTCTGTTCACGCCGGAGCAGCATTTCAAGACCCAGGAGGAGATGGCGCTGCTGTTCGCCGATATTCCGCAGGCGCTCGAGAACTCGGTCGAGATCGCGCGGCGCTGCAACCTCGAGATCGAGCTCGGAAGGAGCCGCCTGCCGGATTTCCCCACTCCGCCCGGCGTGACGCTGGAGGACTTTCTCGCGCAGCAGGCGCAGGCGGGGCTCGCGAGGCGTCTCGAGAAGATCTATCCCGACGCCGGCGAACGCGCGCGCCAGGCGCCCGGCTACCGCGCCCGGCTCGATTTCGAGATCGGGACCATCGTGCAGATGGGCTTTGCGGGCTACTTCCTGATCGTCGCCGACTTCATCACCTGGGCGAAGACGCACGGGGTTCCGGTGGGCCCGGGCAGGGGCTCGGGCGCGGGGTCGCTGGTCGCCTATTCTCTCGGCATCACCGATCTCGACCCTCTCAAATACGACCTGCTGTTCGAGCGCTTCCTCAATCCGGAGCGTGTGTCGATGCCGGATTTCGACATCGACTTCTGTCAGGACGGGCGCGACAAGGTGATCAACTACGTCCGCCAGCGCTACGGCGAGGACAGCGTGTCGCAAATTGCCACGTTCGGCACCATGGCGGCGCGCGCGGTGGTGCGCGATACCGGCCGCGTGCTCGACCTGGGCTACAACTTCTGCGACCAGATCGCGAAGCTGATCCCGTTCCAGCCGGGCAAGACGATCACGCTCGAGGATGCGCGCGAGATGGAGCCGCTCCTGGCCGAGCGCGAGAAGAACGAGGACGAGGTCAGGGAGCTGCTCGAGCTGGGCGGCAAGCTGGAAGGATTGACCCGCAACGTGGGCATGCACGCAGGGGGCGTGCTGATCGCGCCCGGAAAGCTGACGGATTTCTGCCCGCTTTACGCGGCAGAGGGCACCACCAACGTCGTGTCGCAGCTCGACAAGGACGACGTGGAGGCCGTCGGGCTGGTCAAGTTCGACTTTCTCGGCCTGACGACGCTCACCATCCTGGACTGGGCCGAGCGCTTCGTGCGCCGCCTGGGCGAGACGGATTTTTCCCTCGAGCGGATCCCGCTCGACGATCCGGAAACCTACGCGCTGCTGTCAGCGGGAAACACCACGGCGGTGTTCCAGCTGGAATCGCGCGGCATGCGCGATCTCATCAAACGCGCGCGCCCGGACCGCTTCGAGGACGTGATCGCGCTCGTGGCGCTGTACCGGCCCGGTCCGATGGACCTGATTCCCGACTTCATCGCGCGCAAGCACGGACAGCAGCGCGTCGAGTACCTGGATCCCAGGCTGGAGCCGATTCTGGGGCCGACCTACGGCATCATGGTCTACCAGGAGCAGGTGATGCAGATCGCCCAGGTGATCGGCGGCTATACGCTGGGCGGCGCCGACCTGCTGCGCCGCGCGATGGGCAAGAAGAAAGCTGACGAAATGGCCCAGCATCGCGACATCTTCGTGTCCGGCGCGGAAAGGAACGGCTTGTCGAAGGGCAAGGCGACCCAGTTGTTCGACCTGATGGAGAAGTTCGCGGGCTACGGCTTCAACAAGTCCCACGCCGCGGCCTACGCGCTGGTCGCTTACCAGACCGCGTACATGAAGAAACACCACGCTTCGGCCTTCATGGCGGCCAACCTGTCGGCGATGATGGATGACACGGACAAGGTGCGCGGCATCTACGAGGATTGCGTGGAAAACGGATTGCGCATTCTTGCGCCGGACGTGAACGCGGCCGAATACCGGTTCGTGCCCGTCGATGGCCGGACCATCCGCTACGGCCTGGGCGCGATTCGCGGCACCGGCGAGTCCGCCATCCAGGCGATCGTGGAGGCGCGCGCATCGGGCGCTTTCGCCGATCTGTTCGATTTCTGCCGGCGGGTCGACAAGCGCGTGGTGAACCGGCGCGCGATCGAGGCCATGGTCCGGGCGGGCGCGTTCGATTCCCTCGCGCCGGACCGGGCCAGCGCGCTGGCGACGGTCGGCCGCGCGATGGAGGCGGCCGAGCAGGCCGAGCGGCAGGCGGGCCAGGTCAGCCTGTTCGGCGAGGCCGAGGCGGCACGCGGGGGGACGCTGGTCGCCGCCGCGCCGTGGGACCAGAAGCAGATGCTGATGGAAGAGAAGGCGGCGCTCGGATTCTGTCTTTCGGGGCACCTCTTTTCGGTTTACGAACGCGAATTGGCGAATTTCCCCCGCCTGCCTCTGGCCGCGGTCCGGGCGACCGACGGCCGTCCCTGGCTGGCCGGAATCGTGACCTCGGCGCGTGTCCAGATGACGCGGCGCGGGCGAATGATGGTCGTCGTGCTGGACGACGCAACCGCGCAGCTCGAGGTGACGGTGTTCAACGAGCTTTACGAAAGGCACCGCGACAAGCTCAGGGAAGATTCGCTCCTGGTGGTCCAGGGCAAGATTCAGCGCGACGAATATTCCGGCGGCTTCAGGGTGACCGCGGAGGATCTGCTCGACCTGGATGCCGTGCGCGAGCGCTTTGCGGCCTGTCTGCGCCTGGACATGAACGGGCAGGCGGACGCCAGGCGTCTGGCGGAACTGCTCACGCCCTACCGCGGCGAGGGCAATGGAGCCTGCTCGGTGTCGGTGCACTACACCAACGGGGCTGCGTCGTGCGACGTTGCGCTCGGCGACGCCTGGCGCGTGCGGCTCGATGCGGAGCTGCTGGAGCAGCTTTCGCTCTGGCTGACTCCGGACAACGTCCGCGTCGTCTACGCCAACGCAGCCGCGGGCTGAGCTTCAGCCCCAGCGCACCTGGACCGGTTCGCGGGCGAGCAGGCTGCGTGCCTGCAGATACCAGGCGCTGCACAGTCGATCCGCGGGATCGAGACGCCGTTTCTCCGCCAGGAACGCCTTGAGCTCCGGATAGCAGGCTTCGGTCTGCGCGCGCGATGCGTCGACGATATCGGAGGGCGAAAACGCGCCGCCCAGGTCGATGGCGGCGTCGATCAGCGCGCGTTTTGCCTGCGCCGTGCGCACCCTGTCGCCCAGCCGGGAGGGGCGCTCGAGCCGCAGGCGAAGCTGCGCATACTCGCGGCGGGCCCAGCGAAGGAAGGTCTCGTTCTCCTGCAGCGTGCGCCGCGCGACCGCGCCGGCGATCCGGATTCGCCACGCGGCGGCCTGCTCGAGAACGCTTGCCAGCAGGCGGTCGAGCCGCCCGGGCGGCACGAGCAGGGTCAGATCGCAGGCCGCCTGACTGCCCGGCTCGCCGCAATCCAGGCTGGCCTCGGCCACGGGCGCGGCACAGCTTCGCCGCAACGACGCTAGACGCAGCGTCACGCTGTAGGGGACGCCGAACAGCCCCTGCCCCCCGATGGCCAGCGCGAACAGCTCGCGATTCGACGAGCGGCTCGCGTGCCGCAGTTCGCCGTCGGTGGTCACCAGCGCCAGCGACTCCACGTGCGCGCAGATCGGGCAGCCATCGGGTCCGGGCTCGTTGGCCGCCAGGCTTTCCTGGATGGTGGGAGCCAGCCCGGAATGGCCTGCCAGGACGGCAAGCTCGGGGGCCGACTCCTCGAGATAGGCGGCGAGCGCCGCCCACGGGGTCGCAGCCTGCACCTCCAGCAGCTGGCGCCCGGCGTCCAGCCGCAGGACCCGGTCGAGTCCGGTCGTGTCGACGCGAAGCGCGCGGCCGCGGGCTTGCTCCATCGCCTTGCGCAGGTCCGCGGCGGAGCGCACGCGCGGCGGGCGCTGCCCGGGTGCGTCGGGCTGCGGAGGGTCGGCTGGGGCTAGCGTGGCGTACATGGTTCCTCCTCGAACGATGCGTGCCGGCCCATGCTGTCCGCGAGGAGCTAAAAATACAATACGAATCGAAATAGTATCGAAAAGTGATACGCTTGGTCGCATGCCTGCAGGAGGGCGGTTCGTCGAGACGCTGAAAAAGTGCGTACGCGCGCGCGGCATGAACTATGCCCAGCTCGCGCGGGCGATCGGACTGTCCGAGCCGAGCGTCAAGCGGATGTTCTCGCGCGGGACGTTCACGCTCGCGCGGCTCGAGGAGATTCTGGCGGTG
>Ga0210077_1000475_pt1 | contig 15026 bp, 13 predicted proteins | sample RushMan_CattailN_5_FD_185556 | JGI IMG/M metagenome (GOLD analysis project Ga0210077, IMG submission 185556) | Wetland microbial communities from San Francisco Bay, California, USA, that impact long-term carbon sequestration -... | ecosystem: Environmental > Aquatic > Marine > Wetlands ... | reverse complement strand
GTTTACCGTCCTGGTCGAAGATCGCATCGGGATTGTCGCCGAAGTTTCGAGGATTTTGAAGGAAGAGCAAATCAACATTCGCAGCCTGGTTACCTGGCCTGAAAATGAATACCCCGGTGTTTATCATCTGGTGATGCGGGTTAAATTGGAAGATAAGGACAAGGCGATGAATGTATTAGGCAGCGCCGGGTTCAAAATTTTGTCCGAATATGTTAACGATCTGACGCCGTATCTGCCAAATAAGTGAGATTGACCATTTTCTAAGACCTTAGAAGTGGTTTCAAAACCACTTATAGTCAGAACAAAAGACCTTTCCGATATTTCTCCCAGCAATCGATCAAAGCGCAGGCAATCAAAGAAGACCGCTGCAAAAGACTCGTTTTGATCATGTATTCATCTTCACTGTGATCCATGGCGCCGATGGGCCCTAAACCGTCGATGACCGGCGTGTTCTCTCCGGAAATCACATTGGCGTCCGATACGCCGGCTCTGAATTCTTCAGCCACTGAAAATCCAAGGGATTGTGCCGTTTCCTGAACCGCTTTAAACAGGTTTTTGTTTTTTGCAGATGCGGGCATGGGGGGTCTTGAACTCAATACAATAAAACCGGAACCGGTCCCGGGCACGTTGTTTCTTTGGGTAATTTCGGATATGCTGTTTTCCAGGTTTACCTTGTCCGGCGGTTTGGTGAATCTGAAATCGATCCGGGCCAGGGCATGATCCGCAACGGTGTTGGGTCCTATTCCGCCGTTTACTTTTCCCACATTAACGGTGATTCCCCGGTCCGGATCATTCAAGGATTCAAAGGCAATGATTTTATGGGCCAGTTCAAGAACAGCGCTGGCCTTTTCTTTTCCGGCAAAAGCCGCATGCCCTGCTTTGCCTTTAATGCTCAGTTTAAGCGACAGATTTCCTTTCCGGCCGGTGACGATTTCTCCGTTTCGACCCGCGGTTTCCAGAACAAACGCAAAGGCACTTTTAGCGGCCTCCTGCTGAATGAGTGCTTTTGACCCGGGGGATCCGATTTCTTCATCGGAATTGAATATGAAGGTGAGGGGTATTTTTTTCAACAGTGTTTCACTGTCCAGTGCCTTGAAGGCGAAAATACCGGCAACAAGCCCGCCTTTCATGTCGATGACGCCCGGTCCGTAAGCGTGAGCGCTGTCTTCTTTATACCCGGTAAAGCCGGTATCTTCGGGAAATACCGTATCCATATGTCCGGTAAGGAGTATCTGTTTGTCAAAGGGTTCTTCGCAAAGGGACCTGACAACCAGATGATCCCCAAACGATTCCTGTTCCACGGTACGGCAGGACACGGCATGGGGTTGAAATACCGATAGGATCAGACGCCCCACCCGGTCCACACCGGCTTTGTTGTAAGTTCCGCTCTGAATCCGCACCATTTCTTCAAGGAGGGAAAACATCTCTTGATGGTGAGTTTTTAGAAATGCGGATATTCGGTTATGAATCGTCATCTATTTTTTGGCAAAGGAAAAGTTGGGATTGGCATATGCATCCGGGTCGGCATCCGGGTATTTGACTTCTTCATGGCTCCACGGCTTTTTCAGGATAACGTCTGCGCCCTCATGCCGAACGACATTGCTCCGATGCAATGGAATTTTGCCCCCGGCCGTAGCGATATACCGTGGAACCGCATCGCCGGAAATATTGCCGTACATGCTTTCCACGATATCTCTTCCCCTTTCCACCGGCACCCTGAAATGAGCAAACTGGGGGTTTCGATAGCTGCAATTGAAAACGTAGTACGGCCGGACATAGCTTTCCTGAATGGTTTCACATAGTTTCCACATCTTGACACTTGTATCGTTGATCCCTTTTAAGAGAACGGCCTGGTTCAAGACGGCGCTGACGCTTTTGGAGATCCGTTTGAAGGCGTTTTTGGAAATCGGTGTAATTTCCTGGGCCGTGTTGATCTGAGTGACCACCCGAACCGGTTTTTTATCATTGCTTTCCTCAAGGATTTCCAATAGTTCGGTATCGATTCGCCAGGGGGTTGTCACCGGAATCCTCGTTCCCAGGCGCTTCATGGTGACATGATCGATGTCATCTATGGCCTTGAGGATTTTTTTGATCTTTTCATTGGGGAGGACAAACGCATCTCCGCCGGTAATCAGGACATCCCGGATGCGGGTATTATGACGGATATAGTTTAACGCTTCTTCATAGGCATTATCGGAATAGATCCGGTCTTTCTTCCCGATGTGGGCAATCCGAAGACAGTGGGTGCAGTACATGGCGCACATATTGGTGGCCTTGATGGTGAGAACCCTCGGATAAAACTGGTCGATCAATCGGGCCGGGGAATGGTCTGCCGCAACCGGCGGGATTTCAATGCCGATGTTATCGACCATTTCACCGGTGGGGACGGACTGCAGCAATATTGGATCGTTGGTTTGACGGGGTTGAATCAAGCTGGCATAGTAAGGGGTCATGCGCATCCGGTAATTTTTAGTCACGCGTCCCACTTCTTCGATAATATGAACCGGAAGATCGATGATTTTTGACAGCTTTTCTACAGAGTCGATACAATGCTTGAGCTGCCCCGAATAGGAGTTCCATGCCGGGTCGGTGATATCCAGGATCGATCTGATGCGGTTGGCGTTTTCCAGGATGCTGTCCCACAGCTCAATCCCGCTCGGCGCTTCCATGGTCTTTCGGTTCAGGTAATCGACAATCCGATCATTGGCCTGCTCAACAATGGGAAGCGCCCGGTTGACCCGTCCCCCGACGGAAACCCCGTGTTCATCCATATTTTGATGTTTTTTTGCAAGCAACAAAAGGGCGTCTTTGGATATCCCGAAAGCATCCGGTGAGATATTCAGGTCTTCATTGGCGTGTTTTAGACGCACAAAAAGATCGATGATCGGAGATGTGAGTTCCGTGTTTTCGGCGGCTTTAAAAAGAGCGCCTATTTCTGAAGAAAGGTTTTCGGGCGCCTTTGGAATTTCGGAAATGTTTTGATCGGACAGGCTGAAAAGGCCGTCGATCAGTTCACGGGTAAACGTATCCGTATGGTCATTTTGCGGCATCTTGTGATTCATGGTGTTTCTCCGGATCCTGTTTTTTTATAATTGTGAGATCGATGGTTTTTTGCCCTTGTTTTAAACCTTGCTCAACATCAACGGGGCTGTGCCCCAAGGCTACGATGCGAGCGATAAACGCGCCTTGTGCCACAACAAAGTCGCATCCGGCGTGTTCTAAGATAAGGAAATCTTTTTTCAGTTTTCCTTGGGCGACTTTTTTGAACGCTTCACGTTCCTGGGCGCTCTGAGGGATGTATCCTTCGGTTTGAACAGGATCTTGAATCTTGTAGTTAAACGTGCCCCAATGAAGATTTTTCGGATTTGATACCGTTTCTACGGTATTTACCGGGAACACCCCTTCCGTGACGGCATAGAATTCGAGTTCCGGCAGCATCGGTGAACCCGGCGGCAGCGACTGTTCAAGGGTGAAACAGAATTCCAGCGTGGTTCCCTGTTTTCGGGCATTGATTTCAAGAAAACGGATGTTATTTTGCTCATCTACCAGAAAGTCACACCCGAAAATGCCCCGGTATCCTTCCCGGGCCAGCCATTTCCCTGAAATTCGCGTATATTCGACCAGTTCTGCAATGACCGTTTCATCCAGAACGGAGGGAAAAAAGGAGCCGGTAAACCGGTTTCCTTTTTCGATGCGTTGGTCCGCAACGCCGGCAACATAAACATCGTCTTCATCGGCGACAACGGCCAGCACCGTTGGATCGTACGAGTGGGGAATAAACCGGCTGATCAGATAGGGTTCATCGGGTGCTGAAAATTTATTTTTAATGTCGTCCATATGATAAGCGATGATGCTGTTCACTCCGGCTGCGCTGTATTCACCGGATACAAAGAGTCCATCCGGCCAGGACGGGAAAAGTTCTTGTGCCGTTGAAAGAAGGGAATCGAAGTTATGGCAGACACGAAAATCCACCACCGGAAGCATATCTTTTAAATGTTGATACTGGTAGATTTTACTGTTGATATGTTTTGCAATATGCTTATCCGGTCCCAAAATGGATACATTGGGAATGTCATCGAGGGTCATCCCGGGAATACTTTCAAACATGTAAATATAAATATGTTCCTGCCGATTCAGGAGTCTTTTGATCAAGGCGCGGATCCGGCGGTTAATTGAAACCGCGGCGGCAAATTCGTCACTTGAAACCCTGCAGCAGACATGAGCGCCGAATTGACATTCAAAGGTTTCGGCATAGGGGTTGATGACGATGAGATTGTCGTAGTTGTATTGCTCGAAGATATCCGGGACGATGGAGATGAAATCGAATTTTCGGCTGAATATGCGGGACAGGGCCTCTTTTAAAAAGGCGTTCAAACCGTAATTTTTGAGTTCGCCGATGTATAAGAAATATTCCGTGTCTTCTTCCAGTTGAAAATTGGAAAAATATATTTCAGACATTGTAAATACGCCGGTTCATTTCCAGAGTCATCGCAAGAAACGAATGCTTCATTGTTGTTTACGATCGATAAGGCAAAAAGTTTGATCGCAATAACAAGTGAAATTATAATTTGCAACCTATTTTTATTTAAAATATAAAAAAATCAGTGCGTCAAATCAAAAATAATTTTTAAAAAACCACGGATGAAAATGGAAAAAGTGCTGGTCAGCGCCTGTCTCTTGGGAATCCCTGTGCGGTATAATGGTGTGGTCCTGATCTTTGAAGATCAGACGTTGACACAGTGGCGCAAAAAGGGGCGTCTTGTTCCCATTTGTCCGGAAGTTGCCGGGGGACTTCCCGTGCCCAGACTCCGTGCCGAAATCGTCAGCGGCGACGGCTATCGGGTATTAAGCAACCGAACCGGCGTGATCAACATCAACGGTCAGGATGTTTCAACCTCTTTTTTAGCCGGAGCGCATAAAGCCCTTGAACTTGCCCGTTGTCATGACATCAAGCTGGCCGTTTTCAAGGAAGGGAGCCCTTCATGCGCGACCGGTTATATTTATGACGGAAGTTTTTCCGGCATTAAAAAGACGGGAAAAGGCGTCGCGGCTACGCTGCTTGAAAAAAACGGCATTCGTGTTTTCAGTGAACGGGAAATTTCCGAAGCTAAGAAGTATTTAAAAACACTTTTCAAATGAGGCGGACATGGCGCATCACAGCGTAAAATCCGGTTATGTACAGCTTGTGGAGCGGTTGAACCGGTTTCCCCAGGGGGCGCCTCCATCAAAGCTTTTGTACAAAATCCTTAAGATGCTCTATACCGAAAAAGAAGCGAAACTGGTGTCTTTGCTGCCCATAAAGCCGTTTTCCATCGAAAAAGCAGCTTTCATCTGGGAAATGAAACCCATTGCCGCCCGAAAAATTTTAGATGTGCTTTGCCAACGGGCGATTTTGATGGATATGGAAGAAAACGGGCGCCGGGTTTTTTGTCTTCCACCGCCCATGGCAGGATTTTTTGAATTTTCCCTGATGCGGGTCAGAAACGACATTGACCAGAAAGTGCTGAGTGAATTGTTTTACCAGTATCTCAATGCTGAAGATGATTTTATCAAGGCGCTGTTTGTAGAAGGAGAAACCAAGCTGGGTCGTGTTTTTGTTCAGGAAAGCGCGCTTCCCAAAAATAATCGGCTGCACATACTCGATTACGAACGGGCGACGGAAGTGATTCGAACCGCTTCGGCCATCGGCATCAGTATCTGTTACTGCCGCCACAAGATGTCCCATGTGGGCAGAGACTGTGATGCACCCAAAGAGATCTGCATGACCTTAAACGCAGCGGCCGTGTCTCTGATTCAGCACGGTTTTGCGCGTCAGGTCGAGGTTTCGGAATGCTTGGCGCTTCTGGAAACCGCTTATGAGCACAATCTGGTCCAGTTCGGCGACAATGTCCGCGAAGGCGTCAATTTTATCTGCAATTGCTGCAGCTGCTGCTGCGAGGCGATGATCGCAGCACGGAAGTTCGCTATTTTTCATCCGGTGCATACCACCAATTTCATTCCGCAGATCCAAAAGGACGCCTGCACGGGATGCGGAAAATGTGCCGCCGCGTGTCCGATGGAGGCCATGGCCTTGGTTTCTGCCAATGATCCGCGCCATCCGAAAAAGAAAAAAGCCCGGCTGAATGAGAATATCTGTCTGGGATGCGGCGTGTGTGCAAGGGTCTGTCCCGCAGGCTGCATCAGCCTTCGATCACGGAAACAACGGGTGATTACGCCGTTGAACACCGCCCACAGGGTCGTGCTGATGGCGGTTGAGCGGGGTAAACTTCAGCATTTGATTTTCGATAATCAAATATCGAAGAGCCACCGGGCCATGGCAACGGTTTTGGGGGTTATTTTGAAGCTTGGGCCCATCAAACAGGCCATGGCTTGCCGGCAAATGAAATCCATTTATCTCGACACCCTTGTGAAGCATTTAGGGATTAACCGGCCAATGCCATGACGGTTTTAAAGCACTCAACAATGTCAGGCAAGGCCTTTCCGCCGGGCTGCTGGATAAAAAATCCCCGTCTGCTGCTTAACGCCGCGTATGAAAAGGGATTTTTCTCAATATTGATATCCATGATGATGCCGTCATGCGCCTTAACCGTTTGTACCAGCTGATTGGGAAGACTGGTGGCGCCCGAGGTGCCGACCACCATCAGCAGTTCGGTTTTCCCGGCAATGTTTAAGGCGCTGTGGTACCGGTAATAATGCTCGTTGTAGACTTCATCGAACCAGAGCACATGGGGCCGGGTCCGGCTTCCGCAGTCCGGGCACATGAGCAATTGGCGATCCTGTTCCGTGAGGGGGTCGTTTTTTTCTTTGCCGGTCAATGCTTCGGGTATGGGGATCACTTTTCTTTTGCATTCCTTAATGCAGCGCATGAAAAATACGTTTCCGTGGATTTGAAACGTTCTGTCCAGGCTGTTTCCGGCCCGAAGATGTAAATTGTCCACGTTTTGCGTGATCAGCGTAAAACGGTTTTTAAACAGCGCTTCCATTTCGAAGAGCGCATGGTGTCCTGAATTGGGGAGCGCCTTTTTACATACGCCGAGCCGATACAGATACCATTTCCAGACCTCGTCGGGCTTTTGCGCAAACATTTGATACGTCGCCATTTCTTGGGGCTGATATTCCTTTGAACCAATGGTCCAGTACCCTTCCGGACCCCGAAAGGTGGGAATATCACTTTCCGCAGAAATTCCGGCGCCGGTTAAAACAGTTAGCCTTCCTGTGTTTTTCGCAAAATCCCGAAGAATTTTTTCAAGACGGTGATCCAATGGAAAAGCTTCCTTTTCGCCTTCCTTGAACTTGAACAAAAATGAGCATTTTTCAAAGGTCTCGCTCCGGCTGCGTGTCGTATTTTGTATTTCGAATTTTTGATCAAAAGCAGAGGGCTTTGGCCAAGCGTTATGATTCTTTTTTCGATTTTTCAAAAGCTTGCCCGACATATATAACGATTTGTTCAAACCAGGCAATCTCTTTTTCCGTAAAGGGGATATCGCTGGTCCTGGCGATAAAATATGCGCCGATGACCCCGCCCATGGTAATGATGGGACAGATCATCGCGGTCTTAAAAGGAAGTCGTTTTTGTAAGTGCGGAAGCTGAAAAGCGGTTTGGGTATGATTTAAAATGGCTGTTTCTTTATGATTAATGGCTTTTACAAGGGGTGAATTTATATCTTTCATGCCGATGGTAAAATTATCGGCTTTCAAAAGTGGATCTTTTCCCGCATAAAATCTTCCGGTCATGATGGTTTTTGATTTGTTAAAAAATGCCGCAAATACTTCAGTTCCCACCAGACAGCGATAGAGCGCTTCCTGGGCCAGCATTAAAACCTGGTTGATTTCCGTTTCTTTCCGGCAGGCGATCATCAGATCCGTCAGAAACTGACCGATCAGCGAATCAGGATCTTGAGGTTTTTCACCTTCGGCCAGTGCATCGGCGAATGAGACTTTTGCGGCGATTTGAGCGGGGTTCCCCTTTCCCCATTCCAGGGCCTTGACCATCATGTCAACATCATCATTTTCCATATGAAAGAATCTTGCGATATTTGCATCCTGTTCGCAGGTGTTTTTGATAAAGTCTGAAATATCGAATTCATCGGTGCCGAGGATTTTTTTGATCCGATTTTCTGTTTTTTTCATGGCCTTTTCTCCGCCAAGACCATTGCCGAAAAGCATGTTTGAAATGTGGCCGGATTCCCGGATCATAGAGACCACCGGATCGTATATGTCACCATCATTACGAAGCACTTTGGCGACTTTATCGGGAAGGTTGTAAATGTTTGTCAATGCTTTACAAATTTCATCATATTCAACACCGAATACATTCTGACAGGCTTTATTGTCGGAAATGTTATCTTCGGCGATCATCGTTTCCATTTCTTTGAATTTATTGGGGTATGTATTTGCAAGCGCCAGCCAGGGAAGCCGATAAAGCAATCCGGCAACAAAAATTTCTTCGGGATTATCCTCACGGTTTTTTATTGCCAGAGACCTTGCAAAGGTTCCGGAAAAATAGGAACTGGCATAAAGCTGCCCCAGTTGCTGGGTCTTGGCTGTTTGCATGGCTTGATTGAATATGGACAATCCCAAAGCCAAAGACCGGACTTTATCAAATCCTAAAAACGTTACCGCATAAGTCACTGTTTTAATGGGATAACGTGGCCGATATAAAACGGAATTGGCGGTTGCCAGGACATTCGATGTCAGGCCGCAATCTCTCATGATGACACTGGCAAGATCAACGGCGCGTGTATGGGATTGGTGCGTAATTTGGGTGATGGCCTGAACATTTTCATTGATGGCAGGGAGATTTCCTTTGCTTCGCATTTCTTCAAGAAGTTCTTGGGTCTTTGAATTATCGGTCATGACAAATCCTAAAAAATATGGGTTACATCCCGCAGCGTATCGTTTCGTTGTACGTGATCAGGGGGAGCGCGCCCCCGAACACGCACTTTTAGTTTATCGGTATTTTTTTTAAAAACTTAACCTGACATATAGTGGCGGCACCCCTGAAGAATTAATGGTATCTATCTGTTTTTAGGTTAACATTTGTATGTTTAACAAAAAGGGCGCATTCCGGGGAAAAGTAAAAATAATTTTATTGCGGATTGACGAAGATAATCCTATAATATTTCGGCACATATTAAAAGGAGCTAACCTGCATGGATTTAAGTAAAAACCAAATTCCCGAGAATATAAAAACCATACACATGACTGCTATTTGCGGCACCGGAATGGGCGCACTGGCCGGCATGCTCAAAGACAAGGGGTATAAAGTGACGGGATCGGATCAGAAAGTGTATCCGCCCATGAGTGAATTTCTTGCCGGAAAGGACATCGAAATAACCGAAGGCTTTCATGAAAAGAATGTTGCCTACGGCCCGGATCTGGTTGTGGTGGGAAACGCCGTATCAAAGGATAATTCTGAAGTTGTCGGAATGAACCGGAAGGGTCTTTACTTTTGCTCCATGCCCCAGGCTGTGAATCGATTGATTATGCATGGGAAAAAATCCCTGGTTGTCGCCGGCACGCACGGCAAAACCACGACCGCTTCAATTTTAGCCTGGATTCTGTATACGGCCGGTCTGGATCCGACCTTTATGATCGGCGGGATCTTAAACAATTTTAAGAGCAATTATCGCCTGGGTAACGGTGAACACATGGTGATCGAAGGCGATGAATATGACACGGCTTTTTTTGATAAAGGACCGAAATTTTTACATTATGATCCTTCTGTTGCCATATTGACAAGTGTTGAATTCGATCATGCCGATATCTTTAAAGATCTCCGGCAGGTTAAACAGGCTTTTGACGCCTTTATCAACGGCATCTCCGATGAACATACGCTCATCGCATTTGACGGGGATCAACATATTGCCGATCTTATTCGCGGCAAGCGCTGCCGGGTGGTTCAATACGGCCGAGATCCCAAAGCAATCTGGCAATTGGGTTCCGTCACGATTTTTCGGCAATGGACTTTTTTTGACGTTTTAAAGCATGACTCGGTATTTGCCACCTTCAAAACACGTCTGCTGGGAGAACACAACCTGTTGAATGCACTGTCTGCCGTTGCTGCGGCAGATACGCTGATGATACCGGTGGAAGCCATGGCCACGGCCTTTGAGACGTTTGAAGGCGTCAAGCGGCGCCAGGAGGTGCGCGGCGAAAAATCCGGCATAACCGTGATGGATGATTTTGCTCATCATCCCACGGCGGTTCGGGAGACCGTCCGGGCGGTCAAACCGTTTTGTCCGGGCGGGCGTATCATTGCCGTGTTCGAACCCCGAACCAATTCAAGTATGCGAAATGTGTTTCAAAACATCTATCCTCTCTCCTTCGACGGCGCCGACATTATCTGCATTCGCCAGCCCTCGCTCCTGGAAAAAATTCCGCCTCAGGAACGCTTTTCATCTCAGCAACTGGTGGCGGATCTCAAGGGACGGGGTAAAGATGCGCACTATTTTTCGGATACCGATGCCATCATCGATTTTCTGGTCACAGAAGCCAGATCCGGCGATTTGATCCTGGTGATGTCCAACGGCGGATTCGACAATATCCATGAACGATTGCTCTCCGCTTTATAGAAGCATCTCAAAAAAAGTCTTTTCGTCCGATATCGGCGTTGAGCCCTCGTATCAAGTCCTCGACATACTTGAGTATGCCTGCAGGTTGATCCTCGGCCTCGCGTTCTTGTCCCGCCGATCTTCGGCGGGGGATCTCGACCGAAAATCCTAATTTTGGGACGCTTCTATTCTGAATTATCCGGATTCGCGTAATCAGCTCCCGATAGAACGATATTGACAAGTGGTGTTTAATTCGTTAACCATCTAAATTAAAAAGGTTAACTTGAATGGATGCGTCAACAATGAAAAAGAAAATTCTAACCATACTGAGAGCGGAAAAAGAGGTTGTTTCCGGCGAAAATCTGAGTGACCGGCTCGGGGTCTCACGGGTTTCCGTCTGGAAGCATATTAAAAAACTTCAGGAGGTTGGATATAATATCAAAGCCACCCCCAAGGGTTATTTACTTACGGGTACTCCGGACGTTCTGTATCCTTGGGAATTCGGGGATAGAGAACCCAAAATACATTATTTTGATACGGTGGATTCCACCATGGATACTGCAAGAGACCTTGCCAGAAACCAGTGTCCGCACTTTACGGTAGTGATTTCCGGACGGCAGGAAAAAGGCAGGGGCCGGCTCAAAAGAGCCTGGCGCTCTTCTAAAGGAGGGCTCTATTTTACCGTTGTTGTCAGACCTGAAATGCCGCCGGCCTTAAGTTCAAGAGTCAACTTTGCGGCATCGACGGTTCTGGCCCAAACCCTCCGCAGCCTCTATAACGTTAATGCCGCGGTCAAATGGCCCAACGACATTCTGGTGGACGGCAAAAAGGTTGCGGGAATCCTTTCAGAGATGGATGCTGAAACCGATCGCGTCAATTTTATCAACATCGGCATCGGCATCAATGTGAACAATGATCCGACTTCTGATGAACCCATGGCGTCGTCTTTAAAGAAGATCCTCGGCAGAGAAGTCAGAAGACAGGAACTGTTAAAGGTGTTTCTCGATGGTTTCGAACAGAGGATCAATGATGCGGATCTTGTGAATGTGGTTTCCGAATGGAAAAGATATACCCAAACATTGAACCGGCATGTTAAAATCGTGACGACCCGGGAAGTCTCACAAGGTCTTGCCGTGGATGTGGATGATGATGGTGCACTGATATTAAAACTGCCGGACGGCTCGCTGAAGCGAATTATTTATGGCGATTGCTTTCATGAATAAAAACTGCAATTTACGGGTAATAGGGGATGAATGAGAAAGGGATATCAACTATCGAAACACCTGCTTCACTCCGAATGACGGTGTATGCCTCGCTGATGGCGGCGCTGACCGCAGCCGGCGCCTACCTGGCCATACCCATCGGACCGGTGCCCATCGTTCTTCAGAATCTTTTTATATTTCTTTCCGGGCTTTTGCTGGGACCCCGGTGGGGCGCTGCGAGTGTCGGCATCTATCTTCTGGCCGGCGCACTGGGGCTTCCGGTGTTTGCCGGCGGCGTTGGCGGCATCGGCCATTTTGCCGGACCCACCGGCGGCTATCTATTGGGATATCTTCCGGCGGTATATGTTATCGGCCTGATATCCTGCGGATCAAAAAAACGGGTGATCCTGGATATTGCCGCCATGGTCGCCGGCAGTTTGATTGTTTATGGCATAGGACTTACATGGCTGAAAATTTTGACAAAAATGACATTGGCAAAAACGATGGCCCTGGGCATGTTTCCGTTTCTCCCGGGGGATGCGCTTAAAATCGCCGCCGCGGTTCCCATCGCAAAATCGCTGCGGCCGATCATTGACAGAGATCAGAGGGCAGAAGTCGGAAAATCAGAAGGTAAGAAGATGAGAAGGTGAGTCCGCCACACTAATCGGCGGATAAAAAGGTTGGAAGGTCCCCAGATAAATTCGCTGCGCTTGTCTTTTTCGAAGAATTTAACGGGGCGAGCAGAGGTCAGAGGTCGGAAGTCAGAAGTCAGATGTCAGACGACGGACGACAGTCGTTAGAAAATAGAAGAGAGGAAACAGGAAAACATATGGCGCTTCGTGGTTGGAGACTCTCTTGTTTTCGCCTCAACCCTAAAGCGAAGCGCTCCTCTCTCCGAGCGGTAAGCTCATACGAGCTGGAAGCCAACCTAATGCCACTGAAAGTGACGCCTTCAATCACCAATCGCCAATCCAAGGTGGTGTTGTGAATATCATTGAGATCGAAAATGTAAGCCATCGATTTGGAGACGGCTCCATGGGATTGAAAAATATCAGTCTTTCCATCCCGGAAGGGGCGTTTGTCGTCATTGCCGGAATGAACGGATCCGGGAAGACGACCCTGTTGCAGCATCTCAACGGGCTGCTTTTACCGACAAGCGGAACCGTATATCTTTCCGGCATGTCCGTATCTGAAAATCTTGCCCGGTCAAGACAGATGGTCGGCATGGTGTTTCAGGATGCCGACAGCCAGATCGTCTGTGAAACCGTTTTTGACGACGTGGCTTTTGGACCCGAAAATCTGCGCCTGGAACACGGCGAGGTCGAGCAGCGGGTGATTTGGGCGCTCAGGACCGTGGGACTTTTCGATCTCAAGGATAAAAGCCCCCATTTGCTTTCGGGGGGGGAAAAGCGGCGGCTGGCCATTGCCGGTGTTCTGGCCATGGAACCCAAAGTGCTCCTTTTTGACGAGCCTTTTTCCAGCCTGGATTATCCGGGTGTCAAACAGGTTTTAAGGCAGATCGTTTCTCTTCACGAGTCCGGCTGTACGATTTTGGTGGCGGCCCACGATCTGGACAATATCATCGCTCATGCGGATCGTCTGGTGATCATGAAAGAGGGCCGTATTGTCCGGGACGGAGTGCCGGCTCGACTGCTCGGAGAACTGGAAGCCTTCGGCGTCAGGGAACCGTCGGCTTCGCGATCGGGGGGTAAGAATCCATCATGGCTGAATTGAATGTCTTGGGTTTTAAAACCGGAAATTCAATGCTTCACCGGCTGGATGTTCGCTTTAAACTGATGTTTTTCGTTTTCATCAGCGTATCGAGTTTAAGGGCGAATATTTTTTCGCTTTTTCTTTTGACGATCGTGTTGACGGCGGCGCTCATGCATGCCGGTTTGCCGGTAAAATCGGCCATGAAAGACCTTCGCTATATTTTTTTACTGCTGCTGTTTGTCTTTGTCGCCCGATCGCTTTCTGTGCCGGGTTCTCCGGTCATTGAGATCAAGACGATTACCGTAACCCGGGAAGGACTGTACCAGGGGGCTGTTGTATGCTGGCGACTGTTGATTGTGATCATGACCGGACTCTCGTTTGTTACGACCACAAGGCCGTCTGAAATCAAGGCTGCCGTGCAATGGATGCTGAAGCCCTTTCCAGGGATACCCGAAAAGAAAATTGCCTTCATGATGAGTCTCACCGTGCGGTTTATACCCGTCATATTCGATCAGGCCAAAGAAACCCTGGCCGCCCAGAGAGCAAGGGGAATCGAGAACCGGAAAAATCCGATATACCGGTTGAAAATGCTCGGGATTCCGCTCATGCGCCGGACCTTCGAGCAGGCGGACAGGATAAGTCTGGCCATGACGGCCAGATGTTATTCTGAAAACAGGACCGATCCCCGGCTTTCTTGCCGATCAAGAGACTGGATCGCGCTGGCCGGCGTGGTTTGTTTGTGTTTGGTCATCATATTATAGCTTCAATTGATCGTAAACAAAATGCTGACGGATATTTAAATAGAATCAAAAATACAGGCTCTTACCTTGCTCCAAATCGGTTGCGATAAAAGGGGTAAAGAAGGGTTGTCATCAGATGTTTTTTCATCATTTTGTTTACCTAAAGGGAAAGCCGATAATACCCCACCTTCTTCGTTGCCGGGGGCTCGCGGTAGCCTACTACAGCTTCGCCCTCGGACGCCTTGAATCTGGGGCATCCTCGACTTTCGCTCGATTGATGCATAGGTTTCAAAAAATGGTCCGTTGAAAATATTTTAAGCATAATTTTTATTGACAATCCGACATTCTCCCGTTATTTATTTTACTTTTTAAGGGGGCCGTTAACTCAGTCGGTAGAGTATCTGCCTTTTAAGCAGAGAGTCGCGCGTTCGAGTCGCGCACGGCCCACCAAGGACATATTCGATTCTCTTTTAGCTTGCGTTCTCATCGTTCCCGCTCCGCGGGGGTTTAGGCCATCCCGCTTTCGAAGCGGGACAACAGGGGTTGAAGGAGTTGGAAAACAAAACGTTGGTTATAAGACGGATTGAATATTCATGAAGGTGCTATAAGCTCGCAAAATTTAACTTGCGTCCCCATCGTCTAGCCAGGTCCAGGACACCGGCCTTTCACGCCGGCAACAGGGGTTCAAATCCCCTTGGGGACGCCAATAAAATCAACAAGTTATAAAACTTGTTCATTGCCGTTTGGGGAGTTGACGGCTCCTCAGACGGCTTTTTCTTTTTTGGGAACCTTATTGTTGCTCTGGCGCTTTGATTTAA
>Ga0210077_1000474_pt1 | contig 15028 bp, 12 predicted proteins | sample RushMan_CattailN_5_FD_185556 | JGI IMG/M metagenome (GOLD analysis project Ga0210077, IMG submission 185556) | Wetland microbial communities from San Francisco Bay, California, USA, that impact long-term carbon sequestration -... | ecosystem: Environmental > Aquatic > Marine > Wetlands ... | reverse complement strand
GTTGACGAAGGCAACGTTGAGTTTGCGAGGGGAAACCCAAACTATAACAGCGGCGAGTTAAATAAGATAAAAGGGTTAAAGATTGCTCAGGTTAAGAAAGAACTGGGAATCACAAGACCCAAAGACGTCATTGAACATCATAATATACATCTTACAGAGAGAGAAAAATGATACTTGAAATATGTAAGAAGGCAAAGGCAGCCTCTTTCGAGCTTGCCAAGCTCTCAGCGGAAACCAAGAACGCTGCGTTATGCAGGATGGCAAACGCCCTTGAGGCGAACGCGGATAGAATTCTAGCCGCCAATAGGGAAGATGCTGAGGCAGCTAAAGTGAAAGGACTGAAGTCCGCGCTTTTGGACAGGTTAGCTTTGGATAAGCGCAAAATAGAAAACATGGCACGATGCCTGAGAGAGGTTTCTGCGCTACCCGACCCTGTGGGCGCCATCGAAAAATCATGGACAAGACCCAACGGCTTGATAATCGGGCAGCTTCGCGTGCCACTGGGGGTCGTGGGCGTTATCTACGAGTCCAGACCCGACGTGACATCAGACGCGGCGGGAATCTGCATCAAATCAGGCAACGCGGTTATCCTCCGCGGCGGGTCAGACGCCATAAACTCCAACGTGACGATAGGTGAAGTGTTAAGGGACGCGTTGGAGGGAACAAACGTACCTGCAGATGCCATTCAGGTTGTAAAGTCCACTGAACGGGGTGCTGCGGAGGAACTCATGCGGATGAGAGAGTATGTGGATGTGCTGATTCCCCGCGGGGGCGCAGACCTCATTAAAACAGTCGTGGAGAAGGCGCATGTTCCCGTGATCGAGACGGGCACCGGAAACTGCCACATCTACGTAGAGGAAGATGCCGACCTAGAAAAGGCTATTCTAATCATTGTAAACGCGAAGTGTCAGAGACCTGGCACATGCAACGCCGCCGAGAAGCTGCTGGTGCATCAAAAAATTGCTGAAAAGTTCCTACCGAAGGCAATTGCCGCGCTCAGGGCGCAAGGCGTTGAGGTCCGAGGCGATGAGCAGACTGTGAAGATAGTGTCAGACGTGAAGCCTGCAACTGAACAGGACTGGGGCACGGAGTACCTTGACTTAATAATAGGCGTAAAAGTCGTGAAAGACTTAGACGATGCGATTGCTCACATCAACAAGTATGGCACCAAGCACTCCGAATCCATTTTAACTTCAAACTTTGAGAAAGCAACCCGTTTTATGCGTGAAGTGGATTCGGCAGCGGTTTACTGGAACGCCTCAACGCGGTTCACGGACGGCAACCAGTTCGGTTTGGGCGCGGAGATTGGAATCAGCACGCAGAAGATTCATGCGCGGGGTCCCATGAGCGTTCAGCACTTGACAACCACGAAATATTGCATACTGGGCAGTGGGCAAATCAGAAAATAACAGCATCACCTCTCCTTCTCGCAGAAACATGGAAATTAACGAAAAACCTATTTGTAAACTTCATCTCTTTATAGGGAAATATCATTTGGGTGAAAACGTGACACACGTCAATTTTAAATACGAGCCGAAAAAGCTGGAAAACGGCTACAACAACAGAACGCTACACGTTGACTTATCAGCCATGAAAATCACAAGCAAACTGGTTTCGGAGAAGATGAAGGAAACGTTCACCGGCGGACGGGGTTTCGACCTGTGGCTGCTATGGAACTCGCTGCCGAAAGACCACGTAATCAAATGGGACGACCCAGAGAATGAGGTTTGCTTGGCGTGTGGACCATTGGGCGGCATACCTGTCTATCCAGGCGGCGGAAAAAGCATCGCCGTAGCAATCTCACCTTTAACAGGAATCGTTGTGGATTCCAATGTGGGAGGTTACTTTGGTCCTTACTTGAAGTTCGCGGGTTGGGACGCTCTTGAAGTGCAGGGAAAACCAGGGTCAGAAGTGGTCATATTCATCGACGGCGACGCCTGCAACGTCCAAGTTGAAGAGGCGAGGGAATTGCCTTCTGAGACGCATCTAGTGGTTGAGGCGCTGGCGCAGAAGTACGGCGGCGGCAATCCGCGAAGCATTTCCGTGGTTTCCTCGGGTCCTGGCGCGGAGCACACGCTGATAGGGTGTCTTAACATTTCTTGGTTTGACGCGGCGCGTGGCGTGCACAGGTTCAAGCAGGCTGGCAGAGGCGGCATAGGTACGGTACTGCGTGATAAGAAGGTAAAGGCCATCGTGGTTAAGTATTCGGGTAAAATCACTGTGGAGAGTAATGGTCCAGCCGACGCCGCTTCGGTGAAGGAAATCGGCACCGCTTATAACAAGGAGATAAGGATGCTTGACCCGAAACAGAATGAGATGGCGGTCATTGGCTCATCGCAGCTTGTTTCTGCCATGAACAATTTTGACCTGTTACCAGTAGACAATTTTAAGTTTGGCTGCCACCCTGAGGCTGAGAAGCTGGGCAGGGAAATTTACCGAAATAAATTCGATGCAGGGTTTGACGGTTGCTGGATGGGCTGCTCCATGTCATGTGCTCACGTGGTGAAGGATTTTGAGCTTAAGACGGGACCGTACAAGGGGCAAAAAGTCTTCGTGACGGGTCCCGAATACGAGACAGTTGCGGGGGTGGGCAGCAACTGCGGCATTTTCGACGTTGACCACGTTATTGAAATGAATTTTTACTGTGATATTTACGGCTTGGACACGATTAGTGTGGGAACCGCCACAGCTTTCGCTATAGAATGCTACGAGATGGGCTTAATCGACAAAAAAGCCACAGGAGGCTTAGACCTATGCTTCGGCAACAAGGACGCAGCGATGGAGCTTGTGCATCAAATGGCACGCGGCGAAGGCTTCGGCGTCGTGGTGGGTCAAGGCATAAGGCGGATGAAGAAGCTGTTTGCAGAAAAGTACGGCGCACACGCAAAGGTCATGCAGGATATCGGCATGGAATCCAAAGGCTTGGAGTTCTCTGAGTACGTGACTAAGGAGTCTTTGGCGCAGCAAGGCGGTTACGGCTTGACGCTTAAAGGGCCACAGCATGACGAGGCGTGGCTGATTTTCCTTGACATGGTGCATAACCTGATGCCTACATTCGAGCAGAAAGCTGAGAACCTGCATTGGTTCCCGATGTGGCGCACATGGTTCGGACTTAACGGCTTATGCAAGCTTCCATGGAACGATGTTGTGCCTGAAGGCAACAAGCAGACGAAAGAACCGGCTAAGGTGATGGCGCACGTTGAGAACTACGCAAAACTGTTCTCTGCGGTTACAGGACGAAAGGTGACCGTGGGTGACTTGATACTGATGAGTGAAAAAGTTTACAATTTCCAGCGCGTCTTCAACCTGCGAATGGGCTATGGAACCCGAGAGCAAGACACGGTGCCGTACCGCGCTGTTGGTCCCGTGACAAAAGAGGAGTATGAGAGCCGAAGCGAACGCTACGATAAGCAGCTTAAGGAGAAGGTGGGCTTTGACCCCGTTGGCAAGTCAACAGAAGATAAAATGGCTGTCCTGCGGAAACATCGTGAAGGAGAGTATGAGAAGCTGAAGGATGCGGTCTACCAGCGGCGCGGCTGGACCAGGGACGGCGTGCCGACGATAGAGAAGGTTAAGGCGTTAGGCATAGATTTTCCAGACGTCTTGAAAATTCTCGCGAAGCGTTCCTGACTGCGATAGGTGGCTAACATAAGGGTTATCTATCCGAATGTCGTATATATGCATACTTGAGACGCAGACGCCAACTCCTTCTCAAGAAAGAAGTGTCAAAACAATGAAACTGGCACTCCTAAGCACGATACTCATAATCCTGCTCGCCTTTTCTTCAGTTGTAACAATAACCCACGAAGCCCCCGCAACGCTCAGCCAAAACCCCAATTCCCAGCCAACCAGCATAAACAATCCCCCAATCAGCACCGCGGAAAAGCCAGCACCAGAGAAACCACGAATAACCCAACACAAAATAACCCCCACCGAACTCCAAGCCCTAAAAAACACCATAGGCGTTTACGAGCCCGACCAAAACTACACCCAAACAGTTGACGGACACGGAACCGGCTTATGTCCGCCCACAGAAGCAGAATGGCAAGAAATCGGAGCAACCTCATACCTTGTTGATGACGTGGATTACCCAGCAGGCGATGCTGCGCCAGCCTCAGTCGACATGTCGGCAACGCCGTGGTTTCCACCAATCGGGAATCAGGGCTCACAGGGTTCATGTGTAGCTTGGGCAGTGGGATATTATTTAAAGACTTTTCAGGAAGCCAAAGAGCATGGTTGGGATTTTTCCGGAGCTTCATGGACTGGAGGATACTCTGGGCACCCAACAGTAAGCTACCAAAACGAGATAATGAGTCCTGCTTTCATCTATAACCTCTGCAACGGCGGAGTAAACAATGGATTAAGCTACTATGAAGCAATGCAGCTTGTCTGCTTCGTAGGCGCTTGTTCATGGGAAACAATGCCCTACAACCTCTCCACCTACACTGCTTGGCCTTCGGAAGCGGCTTGGACAGAGGCACCACTTTACAGGGGCAACAGCAGTGGCTACCAATACATGAGCCTTAGTTCAGATTCCGGATTGACTAACCTTAAAGATTTTATTGCTTCTGGGAACTTGGCTGTGATAAGCGTTGACGCCAACAAATATTCAGGGCTAACTAGTGCTGACATGTGGACCTTGGACAATTATGCAAACCCCAACACAAACCACGCTAACACCATCGTCGGATACGATGACAACAAAAGCTACACTGAAAACGGAACAACACATTATGGTGCGTTTAAAGTTGCCAATTCATGGGGCGTGGGATTTTCAGGAGAAAAAATTCGAGATGGCTTCTACTGGATATCCTATGAGGCTATGAAGCAGCGTGTTAGAAGTTGCATGTTCTACTATGATATGATTGGTTACCAGCCACAACTGCTTGCAACGTTCAGAATCGACCACACAATTAGAAGCGAATGTACCATAAGCATTGGCATGGGAAACACGAACTCGCCAATTGCAACAAAGAGTTTCAGCCAGTACATTGACGGAGGTAGCCATCCGTTCTGCCCGAACAACATCGCTATAGACATTACCGAGTTTATGAATTACGTTCCAACTGTATTTGGGCGGTCGTTTTTCCTGAGAGTCACCGACAGCGGCACCTCCGCCGTTGGGAACGTGACGAAGTTTGCTGTGGACCATGAAGACTCCCCAGATGCGCCGCGGCCAACCGTGCAGTCGGCTTCGACTTATTTGAACGTGACATTGTCGCTTGGGCGTATCCTCATAAACTCAAGCCTTTCGCCAAGCCTTCCGAGCCAAAAGGCAACCGCTGGAAGCAACGTGAACCTGTTTTTTGGAAATGTGAAATGGTCAACGGCGGAATTCAGCTTGCTAATGAGCGGCGACAACCTCCCGCAAGTGTCGGGCGGCGATGTCGCTTATAGTCCAGTTTTCAGTCCGGCGGATTTGAACGCCTCCGAAGTTACTACATACTCCACGGCGAGCGGCTCTTGGCAAGTCGGTTACAACTGGATAAACGGCACGATTCCAACAAATATAGCTGGAGGAAGCTACTTTTTCAAAGCCTCTGGCTCGTCATTTGAAGCCGCGGTCTCAGACACGTCAATCACGGTAACTGGAACGTTGCGGATTACGCCAACTTCAGGTCCAGCATGCACCACAATGGCGATTAATGGTTACGCCTTTTCAGCAGGCAGCTCCACAAACATCACCTACCTGAACCCAGTCTCCTCAAAATGGATCTCAATCGCTAACAACACAGCAATTGACGCAACAGGACATTTCACCTGTAATGCAGTCGCACCTGATTTGCTGCAGAACCAGCCTGCGGGCGATAACGCGGCGCTTTTTGATGCCGTGGTTTTTCGAGCTCAAGACAACGGCGACGGCGCATTCTATAACGCAACCACCTCGTTCAATGAGTTTCGCAGGGGCTTGACGCAGGTGGGTTCCGCGGTGGCTATGGGTTTGTTCGGAAATAACACGGACTTGACAGCTTTAGTTCGGACTGCTGTGGGTCACTCGCTTGATGTGGTTGGGAACGGGTTTGTTCCCGGCGACGTTGTTTTCCTATGGGATGGCGTTAGCTTGTGTAGTGCGGTGGCGGATGAATCGGGTTTCTTCAGCAAAGCCCTCATTGTGCCTTCGACGAGTATAGGAACGCATACTCTGCGAATCTTGGACGCAGATGCGGAACTACAGGTTACAGTTGCTGTCTTGGCGTCGCCAGTTACTTCTGACGACTATGATGGTTTATGGCACAATACTGACCTTACGATAACGTTGACGTGTGGTGATGACGGGAATGGAATCGGAACAACCTATTACCGAGTCAATAGTGGCCCTGTCAAAAGCGTGGCGGCTGATGGTCAGTCAGTGATTTTGACGGAGGGCGCCAGCAATACTCTTGAGTACTGGAGCGTTGACGGCGCGGGCGTCGAGGAGCTGCCTCATAAGATGTTGACTCAGATTAAATTGGACAAGACGCCGCCGACGGGGTTGTTGACGATAAACAGCGGCGCGGCTTACACTGGTTCAAGCGCTGTCACGTTGAGTTTGACTGCATCCGACTTGTCAGGTGTTGCGCAGGTTCGGTTCAGCAATGACGGCGTCTGGGACACGGAACAGTGGCAGCCGTTTGCGACTAGTCAAAGTTGGTTGCTGTCTTCTGGTGATGGCTTGAAAGCGGTTTACTGCCAAATCATGGACAACGCGGGCTTAACATCTACCTTCAGCGGTTCCATCACGCTTGACACTGAAAAGCCTGTTGCGCATGCGGGTCAAGACCAGACTGCGGCGGCGAGTTCAAGCGTGACTTTTGACGCTGGCGACTGTACTGACAACGTGGGCATAGCAAGCTACAACTGGGACTTCGGCGACGGCGCCACTGGGACAGGGAAAACTGCGGCTCATGCGTATTCAAGTCCGGGGACTTATACGGCGACGTTGATGGTGGAGGACGAGGCGGGCAACACTGCGACGAGCAGTTTGACTGTTACGGTTCAGGCAGGCTTGAGCGTGATTCCGGAGTTTCCGGCTGCCGCGTTGCCTGTGTTGCTGATGGCGTTGACTTGTTTGGGTGCGGTCTACTACAGGCGTAAGTGCAAAAGTTGACGACGCAGGCTTTTCGGGTTCAGGTGCGTTGAAAAGCAAATTGATAACTTTTTGTTAGTTTTTGTTACTTAAAGTAACTTGCGGTTGAAAGCGTTTGGGTTACGTGCTTCGTGCTGCGGCATTCTTCATCCAGTCGTGAGCGAAAATTTCAGGCTCCCCCTTTTCCAAGCCTTCAATTATCTTCTGCGCCGCGTACTCGGCTGTGTCGGCTGGGAACGGCAACTCGCCCTCCTGCATTTCCTGCGTCAGTGAGGGGTCTTTGATGGTGTTTTTCTCGAAGTCGGTGAGCGTGACATACGGGTAAACAACGCTTACGACTATGCCGTCTTGTTTCAGTTCTTCTCTTGCGGTTAGGCTGAGGTTTGCCAGCGCCCGCTTCATGGCTGAGTACGCGCCGTTGTTCGGCAGGTACATGAGCGCTGTGCCCGAGCTTACGTTGACGACTGCTCCTCCGCCTTGACGTCTCATGGCTGGAATGACTTGTTGCATGGCGACGAGGGGACCGACCACGTCTAATTCGAAGATGTGCTGGAAAATGCCGATATCTGTCTTCTCGATTGGCGCGTCGTACCCTTGACCCGCACAGTTTATCAAGGCGTCGATTCTTCCGAAGTGTGTTTCGGTTTGGTTGACCATTTTCTTGATTACATCGATTTTCGTCATGTCAGCTGGAACCGCTTTAGAACCTGCGAGCGTTTTTGAGAGCTGCTCCAGTTTCTCTTTCGACCGGGCGACAAGGGCGAGGTTTGCGTTTTTTTCAGAGAGAATTTTTGCGGTTGCTAATCCAATTCCTGATGAAGCTCCGGTAATGATAACGACTTTGTTTTGAACATTCATAAAATTACGCCTCATTAGCAGTTGCGCTGCTTAAGGTATTGAGTTCAATGTTGTTTAATAATCCTTCCGCTTTCAGCAAAGCTATCTGGCAAGAGTAATTGGGCGCAATTTTGGTAAATCTTTAAGTCTCGCTTAACCGACGTTTTAGACTTGAAAGGTCAGAGAAGTAAGGAAAAATGAAAGCAGATTTATCCGTGGAACAAAAGCGTGATTTACTGCAGAAAAAACTTGACAAAGATTTACAGAATGAACATGCTTTGGAGCTTCAAATTACTCAAGAGTTTGAGGATTTGAAGCATTTAGAGGTTTCCTTGGAAAGGCAATTGGAGCATGACCACTCGACGAAGCAGTTGAGCGTCAAGCACTAGTTTCGCTTTCTCAATCGATTCTCGCTGCGTTCTTCACTTGCACATCAGACAGGGCCAGTAGCTTGTCAATGCGTCAGCTTTAGCTATGTTCTATAAAAAAGAAAGGGCGTTGTTTAGCAGGCTTCTGCATCTGTTGCTGACGGGGAAATAACCTAACTTGGGGAGGGGCGAGTTCCCAAGGTTAGAGAAACGTCCATTGTACTACTATTCCTTACAATCGTCACGGTTATTGTCTGACTAGGCAAAGTGTTTTCTTCAAGGTACGTTGAGAGCCCATCGCTGTTGACTATTCTGTTTCCGTTAATCGCAACGATAATGTCTCCACCCACGGTTATGCGGGTTCCATCGACGACTGCTTGTGATGTGCCTGCTTTGAGTCCGGCGTTATCTGCTGGTCCGCCGCTTGTAACCTGAGTAATCAGCATGCCATAAGTGACGTTTTGTCCTGTCTGTTGAGTGATATCGTACGTCATGTCTGTTCCGCCGAGACCTATCCATGAATGCTTTGTGTATGAGCCAGTATCGATTAACGAGGATACTTCGCGCAGTATCGCATTCGAAGGTATGGCAAATTCAACGCCTTGAGAGTTTTCAATTCCTGCGGTTGTGATGCCCACTACCTGACCCTTATCGTTCAGCAACGGGCCACCTGAGTTGCCGGGGTTAATGGGCGTACTGATTTGGATAACGTCTGCGATGCTGTAGCCGTTAGTGGATGACTCCGTTATTGTTCTGCCCAGTTGGCTAACTATTCCCGTGGTCATTGAACCAGTCAACCCGTATGGAGAACCGATGGCTATTACAAAATCGCCAACGTTAACGGTTGATGAACTTGCAAGCTGCAACGGTTTAAACTCGCTTGCGGGCGCAGAAGCCACTGAAAGCACAGCTAGGTCGGCGTAAGCGTCAGAACCTAAAACAGTCGCTGCGTATGCAGCTCCGGTTCTAAAGGTTACGCTGATGTTTTCCACGCCGTCAACCACATGAAAATTGGTGACAATAACCATTTGCCCAGTGGAGTTATCAACGAAGCCTGAGCCCTGAATTCCTGTAATTTGCTGGCCGAAAAACGTGTTCTGTACCTCTACGCCAGTGACCATCACCACTGAGTCACGAACATTTTGGTAAAGTTGCGCAAGCGAAACATTATCTGGAGCCACTTGATACTGCGAATTGCTGGGGGTGTTCAAAGCATTAACTTGATTCTGTAAATCTGTTAGACGGCCTGAAACAGCCGAGTTGCTTATCACGTAACCGATGAATCCGCCGGCTAATAGACTGCATAAAACAGCCGCTAAAATTATCATCACATAACTGCGTTTTACAGTTGATTTCGTAGAAGTATGCGGAAGTCTTGAAGGTTCCATCACGGCTCACCCATCTGACGGCACACGTTTTTATTGAGCAAGATGAACAGCGGATGTCTGTTCATTTCCCTTACCCTCAAAACTCTCTGACTGACAGACCGTTATTAAAGAATTTTCCAGAATTACATCCAGATTCAGAGTCGCATGTTATATCTCAGATCAAGTAACGTTCCCGTTTTGGCTATTAGACAAAAGCAGTATCGGCTCAACACAGAAATCATGTGCCTAATGTCGAATTTTGGTCAAAGTATATATAGCAAGTAATAGAAAACTGGTAAAGTGCATTCAGGGAGAGAAAATTCGGTGAAAACATCCCGCATAATAGTTGCTGTCACATGTTCCATTATTGTCTGTGCCATGTTCAGCGGTCTCGCTTCCGCTCTCAGTCAAGAGGAAGCCACTGCATCCGTGGCATGGGTGCCTTTAGCGCCTCTTCCAGGCAATTCCGCGACCGCCAGTGTAATTTTCATAAATAATTCTCCTGACGACCTTACAATTGAATCCGTGAGTATACATTTTGACTGGATGGATGCAGGATTATATGTAGGTGCCACCTTACCTAATCCCGTAACTGTTCCGGTTAATGACTCACAAGTCTTGTCGCCGCTGTTAATCAATATTCCATCAAACGTTACTTTGGGAACGCACACCTACACTATTGGCATTGACGGGGTGCAAGGAACATCGGATTTCTCCTGGGATTCTACGCAATTAATGATTACAATTGGAACGGCGACCTCTTCTCAGGAGACATTCAACCAATGGAACTCAAGGGTTGCTGGCAACTTAAGCACGGCTGAAAAAGCGAATTACCGAAGCTCCCAAGCAAAATCTCTCCTGCAAAAGGCAAAAACCGCGAATACTCAGGCGCAGGGATTAGCTGGAAATCAGAGTTGGGCATTGGCGATAGCATCCTTGCAAACCGCCTCCAGCCTACTTGACCAAGCAGCTACCGCAGAGAAAAACTACAAACCAACGTTTTGGGACCAATACCTGATGATAGTAATCGTCGGAGTAGTCGTCACCGCCGTGGTGGCTGTTCTGCTCGTGCTCTTCATGGTGAGAAGGAGACGGAAGCAGCCGGAAACACCGCCTGCAGCTCCAACGCCACCGCCACCAGCTGAGCAGCCGTCATACGACATCTAGTCCTTCTTTCTTTCCCTTAGCGGCGAATCATTGTGTGCCGCCCATCCTCAAAAACTAAGCGTGTAATGGGTTAATGGTGCGGTCGCCGAGATTTGAACCCGGGTCGTCAGCGTGGCAGGCTGATGTCCTAGACCAAACTAGACTACGACCGCTTTCTGCTATGTTACGCGCCTGTGGCGATGACTGATTGTCTTCGAGGTTTATTTCTTTTTCCCAAACATATTGCCTCTTCTTCTTCCGCTTGGAATTGTGCGCTGTTGTTGTAAAGGCACAGTCACATATTGTTATTTTCCAGATGTTGCGACTTAACTGTGAGAAGTCTTATGTCAGACATAATAACCGTGAAAGACCTAGTAGAAGTGTATTCTGACGGCACAAAAGCCGTAGACAACATATCCTTCAACGTGCAGGAAGGCGATTTCTTCGGGTTCCTCGGACCCAACGGCGCAGGAAAAAGCACCACGATAAAGATACTCACCACGCTTCTGAGGAAAACGTCGGGTTCCGTCATCGTGGCGGGACACGACCTCGATGCAGAAGCCTCTGAAATCCGCAAAATAATCGGCGTACAAAGCCAAGATACCACTGTTGACGGCGACCTCACCGGCAGAGAAAATCTGATGTTGCAGGGGCATTTTCAACAATTGGAGACCAGCCAAATAAAGGCTCGAGTTGCCGAACTGATGAAGCTCGTGGAACTTGAATCCGCAGCAGACAAACGCGCAAGAAACTACTCAGGCGGAATGAAAAAAAGACTTGACCTCGCCACCGCACTAATTCACAAACCTCGACTATTGTTCTTGGATGAACCTACCACGGGGCTGGACCCGCAGTCGCGAACAGTCATATGGAATTACCTGCAGAAACTCAACAAGGAAGAAGGCACAACCATATTCCTCACAACCCAGTACTTGGAAGAGGCAGACAGGCTCTGCAAACGCCTGGCGATAATAGACTTCGGAAAAATAGTCGCCAGCGGAACCCCTGCAGAACTCAAACGGCAGATAGGCGCTGACAGCATTAAAGTGTCACTTGAAAACTGCATAAAAGACAAGGTACACGCTACTGAACTCCTGAAAAGCATGACCGGCGTCACAGAAGTCATCGAAACTCCCGCAGAAGAATGCTTAACCGTTTACGCCAAAGACGGAGGAACCCTAATCGCCGACATAGTGCGAGCCCTCGACAGCAGCGACATAAGGCTTACATCGGTCACGTTTTCTTCGCCTTCTCTGGATGACGTTTTCATAAGGCACACTGGCAGGAGAATACGGGCAGAAGAACTCGTTAAGGCTCCAAGCAGAATGTTCGGCGGGAGGCGGTAAAAGTGACTCTTTTTTCGGACACACGCTTCATATTCGTAAGGTACATGAGAAAACTCGTTCGCACCCCAATCCTGCTCTTCTTTTCCCTCTTCCAACCCATCCTGTTCCTAGTGCTGTTCACGCAGTTACTGACAAGGCTGAGCAACTTTCCAGGAATACTCCCCCCAGGAGTAAGTTATCTGGAGTTTGCGACGGCTGGGATTCTGCTGCAAAACGCTTTCGGAAGCGCGCTGCAGTCGGGAAACAGCATAGTTGCCGACATAGACTCTGGGTTCTTGCAGAAGATGCTTGTAACGCCGGTAAGTCGCCCCGCAATTCTGTTAGGCAGGCTAAGCAGCGACGCTTTCAGAGTGGTGATTCAAACAGCCATAATTTTAGGCTTGGCGTATGCTTTAGGCGCCTCCGTCAAAACGGGAATCGTTGGGATTATAGGCATTTTCTTCACGCTTGCATTCTTCGGACTCGCATGGTCAGGAATCTCTCTAGCGTTAGGCATGAAAACAAGAAGCGCCGAAACAGTCTTTGCAATAGGTGGAGTCCTCACGTTCCCGCTGCTTTTCCTGAGCCCCGCATTGTTCCCAATTGATTTCCTGCCGACATGGGTGAAAGACGTGTCCATGTTTAACCCTGTAAGCTACGCCGTCAACGCCAGCCGCGCATTCATGATTAACGGATACGACTGGGCAACGATACTTCCTGCATGGGGCGTAATCGGACTAGTTGCCCTGATAACCCTGAGCGCCACGCTGTATCAGTTCCGAAAAGTAGTCAGCTAAAAACATCCAGCACCCGCATCGACTCCAACAAAAAACCGTAGTCGCCGCCGACACGGAACAAGTGGCTCCCGCAACCGCAGTCTGAGCATCCGAAACCAGCAACAGCCTCACCTTTTTCGCTTAACCTGTCTGCGATGGCGCACTCTCCTGATTTATCCGTATCCTGATACAGCACCTTCACAATTTTCGCCGATGCGGTGTCAAGCAGGTAGTCGATGTGCCAGAACAGGCGCTTCTCCTTCCTCAAGTGCCGCTTCACCCGCTGCTCCAAGTTAGCCTGCGCAGAACCAACATAGGCATATAAGCCAGGCTTGAACGTCAACGCTCCCAAGGCGCCCACGGTAAACTCTACTTCTCTTCCCACCTGAATTATGAGAACGTAAATGCCTCTCAACTGCTCAACCGCTTCCTAATCACGGTCACGGGTAAGTGTGCGCGTCCACATCTGCCGGCTTAGCGAGCCTTTTTATTTTTACCTCAATCTTCTGGGGCACTGCACCTTCAGTTCCTTTCAGCGTCTTCGAAAAACCTGCAATAACGTTCGCGATGGTTTCCTGCATCATGTAATTCAGCGGAAGTTTGGCGCCGTCAACCCACATCTCAGTTTCAAAATTCTTTTTGATGATTCTGTGGCTTTCACCCAAGAAAATCACCTCTACAATAGCCCTCTAACAGGTTTAAACTGATAAACGTTCGCTATTCAAGGCGCTTCAGCGCTTCTTCCAGTTCGCCGAACCCTGTCACGATAGTATCAGAGTGCGTCGCAATCCACGGACTCAAACACTTCATATCCGATACAACAATCACCTTTTTGCCTTTCCGCTTGGCGTAAAACATCTCCATGCACGCGCCCGCAGAGAGCCTCGGCAAATAAACAACCATCACGTCGCAGCGGTCGGCGTCATCTAAATCCCTCTGAATGAAGCCGTTCGCAGGAACCTTGTCCCACCAGCATTCCTCGTCGCCCCTGTAAAGGACTTTTTCGCGGCTCCACGGGTCAATCACCTCAAACCCCAACCGCCCACAAACTTCACTAATCGCCTCCCTATACTGCTGGTGTTCCTCCATGCCCAGAATAGGACCGGAAATGAAAACCTTCTTCGCCATGCGCTAACCCTTTTCACGATAAATAACTCAGCAAATTTAACGGTTTTCCCCAGCGCTTAGCAGCTCAAGCATCTTGTCAGCGCTGTTCGTGGCAGGCATGCACGTTTGACCGCGGCATACGTATGCTGTTGCTTTGTCGTCAACCATCTCGTAGCCCAAGCCTGCCGCATCCGGCTTGCGCAGCGAAACCACTAAGTCTGGAAGGAACCGCTTTCTTAAAGCGCCAAGCAGCTCCAACGTGTCCTTTTCCCGCGGCTCTCCCACCAAAATAACGCTGTACGCTGGTCCTAACGCGAAATCGACGCCCAAAAGCATGAATGCGTGACCCGTCGGCGCGCGCTTGACTTCATCCGCAAACGTTCTAATCACTCGACTGGCTTTTTCCTCGAACGTGGAATCGCCTGTCAAAACCGCAAGCCGAAGCAGGTTCAGCAGAGCCACGGAGTTTCCGGACGGCAACGCTCCGTCGTAAGCTTCTTTCATCCGAGTCAGCGCAGCGTTTCCGCTTGCGGTGAAGTAGAAGCCGCCGCCTTTTTCATCCCAAAACCGCGCAGTCATCGCGTTCGTCAGCTCTACCGCCGTTTTCAGGTGCTTCTCATCGAAGCCTGCCTCGTAAACTGCTATCAGCCCCCAAACGAGAAATGCGTAATCGTCCAGAAACGCCTCAACGGCGGCTTCGTCCTTTGCGTAACGGTGCAGCAGCGTGCCGTCGGCAATCCTCATCTTCGCCAAAACAAAATCTGCTGCCTTCACAGCAGCCTGCAAATATTTCTCGCCGCCAAAAACTTGGCTTGCTCTCGCCAGCGCCGCTATCATCAGCCCGTTCCAGTCCGCCAAAACCTTATTATCTTTCGCCGGGTGCACCCGCGTTTTCTTTGCCTCAAGGAGCGATTTGACGATTCTGCCCAGCCTCAGAATAAACTGGTCAACAGTCAGCTGCGCCTCTTTCGCCGCCTCGTCAAGTGATTGTGCCCAATGCAGTATGTTTCTTCCGGTTTGTCTCCCAGCCTCGGTG
>Ga0210077_1000473_pt1 | contig 15129 bp, 14 predicted proteins | sample RushMan_CattailN_5_FD_185556 | JGI IMG/M metagenome (GOLD analysis project Ga0210077, IMG submission 185556) | Wetland microbial communities from San Francisco Bay, California, USA, that impact long-term carbon sequestration -... | ecosystem: Environmental > Aquatic > Marine > Wetlands ... | reverse complement strand
TGTTGGTGACGCGTTCAACTTTGCCCTGCGCCATCACCCCTTCGCCAGCCTTGGCTTGTTCACAGAACCTGCCGCGGAACGACGCAATCTCACTTATCGGCTTCAGCCTTGCGCCCTCGACAACTGTGGCGTTTTCTATTTTGTAGGTGCACGGCGTGAAAAGCGCCTCAGCGTCGTCTGCCACGGTGGCGGTTATCTTGGCGTAGCCGCTGTCCTTGTAGCACACGTTGCCGTACTGCTCATCTGTCTCGGTCCAGTCTTTCACGAACCGCACGAAGTAGTCCACGCCTTCAAACATGCCTTGGAACGCCTTACGCTGTTCGATGCAGGCGAAGTCTTCGAAGCTCATGAAGGTGTCTTTCGAACGGAAACCGAACAGCGCCCGCAACCCGTCGCGGCTATACGGCTTGAAACGTGAACCACCCTCCCCGAGCAGGTTTTCCAGCGCCGCATACGCCTTCCTGCATGCGTCCACGCCGTAGACAATTGGGTCAAGGTCGGACTTCGAGGTGTAGAGTCCAACCAGCACTGAACCTGAGATTCCGATGGTGCTCCACGGTATGCCCGCGGCTTCCTTCAGGTCTTCCGCCAGCGTGACCGCCTTCTCCTCCAGCGGCTCCAGACCCTTAGATGTACGTAGTGTTGCGAGCTTCTCAATCGGGTCGTAGCGCTTCTTGATTGCCTCATGCGGCACTTCGCAGAGGTCCGCGTCAAAAACTGCGTCGTGCACTATGAGGTCGGGCGTGTTCTGCTGGAGGTACTGGAAGCGTTCGGCGAGGTTGTAGACTTTGCCGTACAAGTCCTTGCCGCTTCCGCGGGTGCCCGTCGGCGACGGGATGTACCTTGGAAACGCGATGACCTTGTCGGGCGGGTGGACTAAGCCTTTGACGTCGAAAATCACGTTATCCCTTGTCCTGATGAGGTCGCCTTCGCGTGCTCGCATGGGAAAATCAATTCTCCGTTCAGCGTTGTATTCTGTTTCAATTGGTTGTAGGTTTTTACATAACGTTAATAAACCTTTTTTCGACCCTACATAAACTCGGTGCACCACCAAAATGCCCAACCTGGAAAAGGCAGAGCACATCGCCCAATGCCTCGAACTTGCCATAATGCTGGAAGTCAGCGCCAACAAGCCCGGAAACGTCAACTTCACAGTCGGCTTCGAAGGCACAAGAGTGGAGCATTTTCTGGCATCCGCAGTCGCAGCATGCGCATCTTTCAGGGAGGCAGCAAGCCGAGGCATCACCGTTTCCGAGAGCATGCTGCGCCTAAACCAGGTCGGCATGGGTCAACTCATATGCGACTGCGTGGCGGACATTAGCATGTGGCAAAGGGGCGGGAACACGCTGCTTGGCACCGTGATGCTCTTTGTGCCCATCGCCGTAGCAGCAGGCATGACACCGACCAAAGGGAACTATTTTTTTGATTTTGGCCAACTGCGCAAGAACATGAAGTTGGCGGTTGAAGCCACCACCGCAGAGGACTCGGTTAAAGTTTATGAAGCCATAGACATAGCGAAACCCAGCGGTCTCAATGAAGCTCCTGATCTCGATGTGAACGCGGCAGATTCAGCGGAGCGGCTTCGCAGGGAAAACGTTACGCTGCTGCAGGTTTTCCAGATAGCCGCGGGCTACGATGACATCTGCTCTGAATGGGTTCGCAATTACCCCATAACGTTCGATTTGGCTTATCCTTACCTGACTGAGCAGCTTAAACGCGGCGACTTGAACAGGGCGGTTGTTCACACTTTCCTGAAAATCCTGTCCGAGCATCCCGACACTTTCGTCGCCAGAAAGGCGGGTTTGGAGATGGCGCGTGAAATCTCTTCCGACGCCCACCGCGTGCTCAGTTTGGGCGGCTTGGAAACCGCAGCGGGAAGACAAGGCTTAGCGGAGCTTGACAAGAAGCTTCGGGAATCCAGGAACCGCTTGAATCCAGGAACCACGGCTGACCTGACCGCGGCTGCGTTGGCGTTGTGCACGCTCAGCGGATACAGACCTTAATTTTTTAGCTTTTCAGGTGCTCTTTAACCAGTTTAAGAAGGCGCTCCCCTTCTGCTGGCATGTTAATCACGGGTATCCCCTGCGTGCTTTCAAGTCTCTGCTGCCCTATCACACCTGATACTGCGATGATGGGCTGAGCGGTTTCCTCCAAAGTTTTCTTTAATTCATCTGCGTCTTTTGCGGTTATTATTTTCAGAACATCCTTCCTTTTTTCCACAAGATTGCGAAAGCCCTCTATCACTATAATATCCAACTGTTCCCCACCTAACAATCCTATGACTTCTTCCAGACTGTTCAGCGGTGCCTCCGCCCTTTTTATCACCACTATTTGCTGAGTCGAAACCGCCGCGGTAACTTTTGACCCTGCCTTCGTATATCTCCAAGTGTTCGTGCCCTCTTGGTCAATCTTGAAGCCTTTGTGGTAAATGTGTTTTATCGCACCGATTCTGTACCCTTCGCTGGCAAGCTTTGAAACCAAATATTCCAGTGTCGTGGTTTTTCCTGAACCGCTTGATCCAACAGCCGCTATAATTAAAACCGTAAGGTCACTCTCCGCCTCAAAAACTTATTTGAGTCGGTTCTAATAAACAGCGCGCAAAAAGTGCTCCCCGAGGATTGCCCGCTTTTCCGGTCTTTTGCTGTTACCCTGAAGCCAAAAACTACTCAGACCCGCATTGCTTCGCTCGCCAATGATTCGCACCATTGCTTATTTGACCTTGCCCGCTCCACCAAGAAAACAGCATGAGCCTTTTCGTACACTTCAGCTTCCAGTCCATAGTTGCTGGCCGCTTCTAAGAGCGCCGCTTTGCCTCTGAACTCTTGCTTTGCCGCAAGCTCCATGATGCCTTGTTGTTTAGACCCTTTTAGAAGGCTCTTGCCCTCATTTTCTCGGCTTATGGCTGCCCAAAAATACGAGCCATCTTTTTTCAGCCGAGTGGCGCAGGAAGAGAATGCTTTGGCTGCCTCTGAAAATTCGCCTTCACTGAATTTTTCTGAAGCGCCCTGAAGACACCGTAGCTCCGACATTGACAGGTCGCCCAAATTTAACCTTAGGCTTTCGGTGACTGGTCCTTGTGCTTGGCGAGGGTGTAACTGAGCTAAATCTGCTGGAGAGTTGATGTTTATGAAGCTTTTCAGTTCGGGGTCGAGAGCCTTGATTTCTCCTGTAATTGAGATTAGCCGCACGTTTAGGGCTCCTCTTATTATGTCGTCGGAACGGGGGCGTCTTAACTGGCAGAGTGTTTGCGCAATTTCCAACGCCTCCGGTCTCTTAAGAACCATCATCAGCGTTTCCAGTCTCCCATTCGGCCACATGGGCACCACGACTCGCACATCTCTTGCCGAGTCAAACATGAAACTGATGACTTCTGGCTGTATCAGCGGCATGTCAGAAGGAAGGGTGAAACAGTAATCAGCTTTTAAAGCCTTTAACCCTGTTAGGATTCCCACAATAGGTCCGCCCAGCTTGTTGTTCTGCTCGTCGACAAGCAATTTCACGTTTTCCACGCCGTGTTTTGCCAAAACTTCAAGATACCGGGTTTTTCGTTTTTCGCTGTTAACACTTACAACGACTTCTTCTGCGATTTCCCGAACGTTCTCAATAGCATGAACGAGAAGGGGCTTCCCGAAAAGCTCAACAAGAGCCTTATCTTGCCACGTTTCTTGAGTGCTTTGAAATCTTTCAGCCCTTCCTCCGGCAAGTATTATTGCAGCCCGTTTACCCATACCGCTTTACCTTTCACAATAAGTGTTTTTTATCTCATGATTACCCTAATGGTTTTTGTTTCCAATTTATTTGATTTACCTTCCCACGCTATCCTTTTTTCAAGCTGAAACACCTGCGCCGTGTGCTGTGTAACGTTAAATACTTGCCATAACTAAAGTGCAATTCAGTGACCGAGTATGATGAGCCAAGTGCGTATAGTTAAGCTTGACCTTTCCACGGGAAAATCCGAGGAGCTTACTGATTACGTTGCTGAAGAAAAGCCCTTTTACCTCTTTGTCAACACGACGTTTTGGGCGACTATTCTATGTTCACCCGCAGACCTTCGAGAATTGGCGGTTGGGCATTTTCTCTCCGAAGGCGTGCTCAAGTCTGTGGAAGAAATCGAGGAGGTTGTTCTTAAGGAACCTGAAGGCGCCTGCTATGTTAAATTGAAGCCAAAAATCAACGTTGAAGACCGCGTGAGGCTCTCTAGGCTTCATGCTCGTGTTATCCCTTCCGCTTGCGGCGGCGGCTCACCCTACCAGTACGCAGGCAAAACCCCCAAGGTCAAATCGGACCTGACGGTTAAAGCTCAAGTGGTGTCTGACAGCGTTAACCAGCTTAACTTTAAAGCTGAGGGGTTCAGACGAACCGGCGGACTTCACGTGGCCGCAATCTACACGGCTGAGGGTCAACTCGTTGCTTTGGCGGAGGATGTGGGCAGACACAACGCCGTGGACAAAGTAGTCGGCATGGCAGCTTTAAACAAGGTTGATTTTGCCACCTGTTTCTTGGCTTTAAGCGGGCGCATGTCTGGCGACGTAGCTTTCAAGGCTGCAAAGGTTGGCTTGTCCATTGTTGCGTCCTTGGCGGCTGCGCTTTCTTCCGGCATAGCCTTGGCGGAAGCTGCAGGTTTAACTTTGTGCGGCTTTGTAAGGGGAAAACGCATTAACGTCTACACTTGCCCAGAAAGAATACTGCTCTGAGCGTTGCCCCGAAAAGTTTGTCGATGCGGCTGGGAACATGGATTTATGTTGAATTTTACATTTTTTTGAAACTCATTCTTAAATATAACTCTCTTAATTTGCTATTGGTAAGGTCAGGAGCCATGATGCAGCAAAAGTTGCATGTAACTTTGCTTACAGGCAGAACAATCGAGCAGGGTGTAGGTAAAGAGTACGGGAAATCCTCGCCTGAATATTTCGCGGCTTGTTCTATGGTTTATATGGACGCGGGTGACATGAAGAAACTTGGCGTGAAAAACGGCACAAACGTAATGGTGACTACTCCGAACGGTTCAGTAGTTCTTAGAGTCGTGAAGTATCCGCGCGGCGCTACTCCTGGGTTGATTTACATTCCCTATGGTCCATGGGCAAACGCCGTTGTCAGCAATGCAACCACCAGCATAGGCATGCCCTCGTTTAAGGGGACTCCTGCTGAGGTTGAGCCAGCTCCTGACAAGCCAGTTTTAAGCATGGAAGAGCTTCTTAGGAAGGAGTTTGGGAGGTAAAAAAGTGTCCGTTATTAACTCGGTAACATGCCCTATATGTGGCTGCTTATGCGACGACATCGAGGTGACGGTTGTAAACAACGAAGTTGTGAAAATTAAGAATGGCTGCGCAGTGTGTGAAGCCAAATACATGGGCTACAAGAGCGAGCATCGCATTCGGCAGCCACTGATTCGCAAGGAAGGCAAACTTGTTCCGGTCTCGATGGACGAGGCTATTCATAAGGCTGGGGAAATCCTTGCCAACGCAAATTACCCTATACTGTACGGTTGGAGCTCCACAAACTGTGAAGCACAACGTGTAGGCGTGGAATTAGCCGAAGAAGTTGGCGGCGTCCTTGATAATACAGCGGTGGTCTGCCACGGTCCATCTCTTATGGGAACTCAAGAGGTGGGGATTCCAACGTCCACGCTGGGGCAGATTCGACACCGCGCAGAAGTGATTATTTACTGGGGCTGTGACCCGTGGAGCGCTCACCCACGGCACCTCGAAAGATACACGAGCTTCACGGAAGGCAGGTTTGAAGACAGCGAATGGATGGCATACATTAACAAGGTGAAAGCGGCAGCGGGCAAAAAGAAATTGGCATCTGCTCGAAGAGTGGAGACGCCTAAAAAAGCGCATGATACCGTGGCGGAGTCGGTTGTTTTCAATAAGCCTCCTGAGATTTTGCAGAAGGAAGGGCGCAAACTCATAGTTATCGACGTTAGGAAAAGCATGTCTGCCGAGGTGGCTGACTACTTCATTCAGGTTCAACCAAACAAAGATTACGAGCTGATGCAGGCTATGCGCGCGTTGGTTCGAGATGAAGAGCTTGACGTTGACGAAGTTGCAGGAGTTCCCGTGGAGTACCTGCAGGAAGTTGTTGACGTGCTTGTGAACTGCAAGTTCGGCATAATCTTCTTCGGCATGGGTCTAACACAGTCCGCCGGCAAATTCCGAAACGTCGAGGTAGCCATATCGTTGGTCCGTGACCTGAACATGCGCACCAAGTTCCTCATCATGCCCATGAGAGGACACTTTAACGTCACCGGAGCCAACATCGTTTTCGCTTGGCAAAGCGGCTACGCGTTCGGCATCGATTTTTCGCTTGGCTATCCGCGTTACAACCCTGGAGAAACAACCTCTATGGACGTGCTGTTAAGGGGCGAGTCAGACGCCGCGTTGGTTATAGCCTCTGACCCGGGAGCAACTTTCCCGAAAAGAGCCATACAGAGTTTGGTTAAGCATCCGTTGATAGTTATTGACCCGCACATGAACGCGACGGCGATGCTGGGAGACGTTGTTTTCCCATCGGCGTTTGTCGGAATAGAAGCTGAAGGCACTGCTTATCGCATGGACAACGTTCCGTTGCCGCTGAAGAAAGTTGTAGAACCTCCAAAAGGTATTCTGTCTGACGAGGAGATTCTGAAGAGAATCCTTGAAGAAGTTCGAATTATTAAATCACAAAAACTCAATCAGAAAACAGAGGATGCATAGAATGATTGAGATGCTGATAAAGAACGGTTTCGTCTTTGACCCGTTAAACGGGATTAACGGCGAAAAAATGGACATCGCCATACGGAACGGCAAAATCGTTGAAAGCGTCAACGACCACAAGGCAAAGAAGATTGACGCCACCGGCTTGACCGTGATGCCTGGCGCCGTGGACATCCATACTCACATTGCAGGCGGCGAAGTCAACACTGGTCGCATGATTAGACCTGAGGACCATATAAAGGACGTTGTGAGAAAAACCGCTTTAACCCGTTCAGGTACTGGCTACTCGATTCCGTCAACTTTTGTCACAGGCTACCGCTACTCGAAAATGGGCTACACCACCGTCATGAATCCTTCCATGGCTCCGCTAGGCGCTAAACACACTCATGAAGAACTGAATGACATACCCCTCGTGGACAAGGCATCTTACCCGTTGATTGGTGACTGGTGGTTTGTTCTCGAATACCTTCAAAAAGGCGACTTAGAGGGGTGCGCAAGACACGTTGCGTGGATGATGGAAACCACCAAGGGCTACGCCATAAAAATCGTGAACCCTGGCGGGCTGGAGTCTTGGGGTTTCGGCGGGAACGTTCACAGCATAGATGATCAGGTTCCTAACTTCGGCATTACCCCACGCGAGATTGTGTGTGGTCTTGCCAAAGTGAACAAGATGCTGAACCTGCCGCACTCGATTCATCTTCACACTAACAACTTGGGAATTCCAGGCAACTACGTCACCACCCTAGACACCATGAAGGCGCTGGAAAGCGTGGCAACAGACGGCAGACCGGTCTGTCACATCACGCACCTGCAGTTCAGCAGCTTTGCAGGTGACAGCTGGGGCAACATGAGGTCTGCGGCTGAAGAAATTTCCAAGTACATAAACAACCACAATCACATGACCTTCGACATGGGCCAAATAATATTTACAGACACCACAACAATGACGGCTGACGGTCCATTCGAATACACCCTTTACCAGTTAAGCGGGCACAAATGGGTTAACAGTGATGTGGAAACGGAGACAAGCGGCGGCATCATACCGATGCGTTACAAACGCACAAGTGCAGTTAACGCTACCCAATGGTCTATCGGCCTAGAACTGGCTTTGCTGGTTGAGGACCCGTGGAAAATGTTCATGACCACCGACCACCCCAATGCGGGGCCGTTCTTTAAATATCCAAAAATCATCGCGTGGCTCACAAGCAGAAAAGCCCGCATGGCAACCTTGAAGAAGTGCCACAAGAAAGCCCAGAGGAAAAGCTTGCTTCCATCGATAAAGCGTGAATTAAGCCTTTACGAACTTGCTATCGTAACCCGGGCAGGACAAGCCAAAGCTTTAGGTCTAAAAGAGAAAGGGCACTTGGGCGTAGGTGCAGACGCAGACGTAGCTATCTACAACATTAATCCTGAAAAACTCGACATAGCCCTGAAATACAAGACTGCCCGAAGAGCGTTCGGCAACGCCGCTTACACCATAAAAGACGGCAAGGTCGTGGTTAAAGACGGCGAAGTCGTGCAGCACGTTGACGGCAAGACCATATGGCTTGACGTGAAAACTACCGAACAAATAAAAGTGGATGAAGAGATGAAACGCAAGTTCAAACAGTACTGGACGGTTGAATACGATAACTATCCAGTGTTCGACCACTACGTCAAGGTTCCCGAAGCAATAACGATAAAGGCGAGCGTCTAAAATGATCGTCCTAACTCCTCTAAGAAACTTCCAGTTCCCAGTTCACGCCGAATGCATAAACCCTGACGTTTTCCAAGGCAAAACTGTGGCGGAGATTGCTTCCCTCGCGGTTTGGGAAGGTAACAAGCAGAGGAAACTTGGCGACCTCTTCAAAATCGAAGAAACCCCCGCTGAGACACCAGACATAACAATCAACGGCGACGCAAGCGAGGTCCGACGAGTAGGTCAAGGTATGAAAAACGGTGAAATCGTAATCAACGGCAACGCTGGAATGCATTTGGGCGAGAAAATGGCAGGCGGCAAAATCACCATAAACGGCAACGCCGCTGGCTGGACAGGCAGTTCCATGAAGAAGGGTTTAATCGAGATTCACGGGGACGCCAGTGACTACTTGGCTACTCCTTACCGAGGAAGCACGGAGGGCATGCGCGGCGGCAAAATCGTTGTGGATGGGAACGTTGGCAGCGACTCAGGGTGCTACCTGCGAGGTGGAGTAATCATAGTCAAAGGCAACGCGGATCCGTTCTTGGGTTTCCAAATAAGCGATGGGGTAATCTATGTGGAAAAGAACGCTGCGGCTAGGCTGGGCGCCAGCATGACGGGCGGCAAAATAGTGGTTTCAGGCGTTGCGGAAGATCTCATGCCAACATTCACAGTCGACAGTGTGAAGGCGAAAGTCAAAATCGACGACACCTTGAAAGTGGATGGTCCGTTTTACGTGTTTCTCGGCGACTTGGCTGAGCGTGGAAACGGCAAACTCTTCGTTTCTAAAACAAGTAATCCTCAATTAGGTCCTATTTACGATAAGTACTTGTAGGTGCGGCACATGCACGAAGTCTTAAGCGTGAACCTGCTCGCTTGGAACCTCGCAGAGAAACTCTTGAAAAAACAGGCTTTTTACGGCGTCCACGCCACCAAGACAAGCGCAGGCGCCACCGTCATCGACGCAGGCGTAAACGTGCCCGGCGGTTTTCAAGCTGGCAAAATCCTCACGGAACTTTGCATGGGCGGCGCAGGCAAAGCCCAGTTAAGCTTCAAGGCGTACGGCGACCTGACACTTCCGTCTATAACCGTTTCTTCTGACCATCCTGCGGTTGCGGCGTTGGGCTCCCAGTTCGCTGGGTGGCGCATAAAGGAACCTGACGGCTCCATCGCCATCGGGTCTGGTCCCGCACGCGCCTTGGCGTTGAAGCCTAAGGATGTTTACGAGGAAATCGGCTACAAGGACGCTTCGGACAAGGCGGTGCTGACGCTGGAGAGCAACAGCCTTCCGTCAGACGCGCTCATCGAAAAAGTCACTGGCGCATGCGGCATCAAACCAGAGAACCTGATCGCTGTCGTTGCGCCGACCGCAAGTGTCGCTGGCTTGACGCAGGTCACGGGCAGAATCGTAGAGGTGGGCATTCACAAGCTCAGGACGCTTGGGTTAAGCCCGAAGTTGATTCGTTACGCGATGGGTTACGCGCCGATTCCGCCCAGATGCGGCGAGTTTGAGGTGGCGATGGCGCGGACAAACGACGCTATACTGTACGGTGGCACCGTCTACTGCATTGTTGATTATGACGACGAAGCTGCTCTGAAGAAGATTGTTGATGAGGCGCCGTCTGGCACTTCGAAGGATTATGGGAAGCCGTTTCTGCAGATTTTCCGCGAGGCTGACCGCGACTTCTACAAGATAGACCACAACCTGTTCGCGCCCGCGGTGCTGATGGTGAACAACGCGAAAACGGGCAGAGTTTTCAAGGCTGGAGAAGTAAATCCCAAGGTGCTGTTGCAGTCTTTAGGTTTCTAATTTTCTTTTTCATTAAAAAAAGTCCGAGTGGTTTTTGAGCTTAGCCGTTTAAGGTTTCCAGTTTCAGCCTTGATTTTACGCCGTTGGCTATGAATTCTCCGATGGGAACCGTGTACATGACTACTGTGGCGTTGAATATGGCTGTGGATGGAAGGATGGCTAGCACCGCGAGAGCGTCTAATCCTAGCCCTATCGGGTAAGATTGGGGAAGCGTTATGTAGTTTACTGCGGTCATTACTGCTGTGCGGAGGATTGTTCCGAGGACGGTGGATGCCGCGGCGATTTTGAGGGTTTTGTGCTGCTTCGGAGTTTCGCTGTTCATGAATTTTTGGGCTATGTATAGTCCGAACAGCATGGAGAATATGGCTATGAGGTTGTAGAGGGGTCCTGTTGGGAGGTATCCGGGGAAGAAGGCGAACAGGACGGTGGCGTTTAGGAGTGTTATTATGATTGCTGAGGCGGGGCTGATTAGGATGAAGGCTGCGACTATGGGGATTTCCCAGAGTCCGTATATGAGGAAGGGTGCGTAGGGTGCGGGGAACCCGGTTGCTGGGACGACGCCTGGGTTGAGAGCTACGGTTAGGGCGGCGAAGACTATTATCAGTGTTAGTGTTTTCGTTTTCATTTTGTTCGGTTTTATTTGTTGAGTGTAATTATTTAAGAGTAGCTACTCAGAAAAGCGTATTGGGGTTTATTTGGGAATACACTTAAAATTGATAAATAACGCTTACCATAAGTAACCGCAGTGAATAACATGTCTGAAACAGCCCAGTACTCAACCACAGAAATACGAAGCTGGCTTGAAAAAGAGACAGAATCCACTTTGTCGCCGGTGCAGGCTCAGGCTAAGCGGCTGCGGGACGACTTGAAAATGGCGATTCAAACCGTCGCCGATGTCGCCAAGACGTTGCTGGATAACAGTGCGAAGGAGATTGAGCGGCGGAACATGCGCGTTTACAATCGTGCCCGCGCCCTGAACAAGCTGGCTCGCCTGTTTCTTGACCGCCTTAAGAAAGTGAACTTTCCTGACGAGGTCACCTACGACAACTTGAATAATTACGCGCAGGAGGTCCAGAAGGTGTTCATGGTAACCGACATCGACATCAAGAATTGGTTTCCGCGCATCTCGCCGTTCTTCATCATGGACAGGCGGCGGTTTCTGTCGGTTCATGAAAAGGCAAAGCAGTCTTTGGCGACGTTGAATGATTTTTTGTCGAAAGAGTACGTTAAGACGAAGACTTTGGAGGAGACTTTTCAGCTTGTCAGTGCCCTACACCGTTTGGAGGGCGAGCTTGTCGCGTTGGAGGCGGACAAGAAGAGCTTGGTGGATGAGCGTGCCCCGATTGAGGCGGAGATTGCAGAGCTGGAGGCGAAAATCGCTAAGTTGAGGGGTGAGGGTCCTGTGGATGAGTTGTTTACGGTGGAGGCGGAGATGGAGCGGCTGAACAAGGAACTGAAGCATATGCTGCGGCGGTTGCAGAAACCGTTCATTAAGGTGCAGGCTTTGGCGTTGCATGGCGGAGGCGCGGGTTTGACGCCTGACGAGATGAATAAGCTTAACTTGTATTTGGAGACGCCTTTCAAGGCTTTGTCCACAGAGGAGGTTGGGTATCCGATGTTGAAACGGATTTTGGAGAAGCTGGAGCGGCTGATGATTGAGGATAAGCTCAAATTGAAGTCGGATAAGGCGCGGAAGGCGGAGCAGACCGTGGAGGATGTTGTGAAGCGGGATTCGCTGTTGAAGATTCAGCGGCGGTGCTTGGAGGTGGCGTTGCGGGAGCGGCAGATTTTGAATTCGACGAAGATGGAGGAGATTAAGCGTGATTTGGCGGCGTTTCAGGAGCAGGCGGAGCAGCTTCGCGCACGGAAAGCCAGCGTGGAAGCTCATGAGGCGATTAAGGAGCGGGCGTGCAACGAGACGCAGGAGAAAATCGCTGGCACCAAGAAGTCCATTGAGAAGAACGTTTATGCTTCTTTAGGTCAGAAAATCCACATCCGCTAGCAGGTTGGGTTGCCTTTGGACTTGCACGTGTTGGTTAAGGAGTCTCTGGTGGTTCAGGGCGACGGTTTTATCAGTTTGGTTGAAAAAGCCACCGAAGCGCTTCGCGGCGAAAGCGGGCGGTCGGGGCATCAGACGGTTGAGGAGGGGCTTGTGCGGCTTGACGCTGTGGGCGAGGCGGTTGTGGTCGGCGACTTGCACGGAGACCTGCAAAGCCTGACTGCCATCTTGGAGGGGAGCGGGTTTGTGGAAAAGGCTTCGGCGGGCGGGGATGTGGTTCTGGTTTTTCTGGGTGACTACGGCGACCGAGGCGCACGCTCAGCGGAGGTGTACTACGTGGTTTTGTCGCTTAAGCTCAGTTATCCAGCTAACGTGGTGCTGTTGCGGGGGAACCATGAGGGTCCCGAGGATTTGATGGCTTCTCCGCACAACTTGCCTCTGCAGTTTCGGTACCGTTTCGGGGCGGATGGGGGTGCGGCTTACGCGAAGATTCGCGAGCTGTTTGCTCACCTTTACAACGCGGTGCTTGTGGAGGGGCGGTACTTGATGGTTCACGGTGGCTTGCCCGCAGATTTAGGCGGCGCTGGGGATTTGGCGCGTGCGCACCTGACGCATCCAGAGACGGCTTTCCTTGAGGATTTGTTGTGGAGCGACCCGGCTGAGGGGCTTGAGGGTGTGGCGTTCTCCCCGCGGGGTGCAGGACACCTTTTCGGCAGAGATGTGACTGAGAAGGTTCTGAGAAAACTGGGCGTGAAGGTTCTGGTTCGGGGGCATGAGCCCTGCGAAGAGGGGTTCCGCGTCAATCACGGCGGCAGGGTGTTGACGTTGTTTTCTATGAAGGGCGCCCCATACTACAACACGCATGGCGCTTACTTGCAGGTGCCGCTTTCCGAGAAAATTGAGAGTGCACGACAGCTTCTGCCGTGGATTCACAGCATTTGAGGTTTAATTTGTTATGGGGAGTTTTACGGTGAATTTTGTTCCGTTGCCTTCTTCGCTGTCAAAGGTTATGGTGCCGTGAAGGGCTTCTACGAGTCGCTTGCAGACGGCTAAGCCGAAGCCTTGTCCTTCGGATTTGGTGGTGACGAGTGGCTGAAGTTTAAGTATATACTCGGAGATGGTCATGCTAACGTCAAGCGGGATTACATAAACATTGTTCGGCTCAACTGGCATGTCGTTCTGCACTTTGTGAACTGGCATTTGCATGGACCGAGCAAGGATATCTGTGAGCATGCTCTCCCCCCCAGGAGCCAAATGCTGAATGAACACGAAAGCCGCAAACCTGTGCAACAAAGCCTCAACCAGCCTATTTGGCGCCGAGGGGTGTGCGTTATTCTGTTTTTTCGAGGTTTTTTGCTTTTTCTCTGTAAATAATCGTTTTTTGGTGAAAACAGGTAAACAGCCAAAATAGCACAAAAACGAATTGTGCACACCTCTCGCAGCCTAATAGCGGTTCTATGCAGTAACCTATAGGGGTCTGTCAGAAAACGATAGGGGAGGGGTCCCTATTGGCGCAGAAAACAGCCAATACCATGTTGAAATTGCCGCTTTAAATAAGGGAGGGGGTACACGCCTAGAGCGAGACTGAACAGAGCTCACAATTCCGCCAAGAGCATCCAGCAATCACGCATTGACAAGCTCTTCCAGCTGCTTCCGAAATATCGCCCTGCTTTCTGCAACCGCGCATTCCCCAGCTTTTTCCACAATCAAACGGCTGACAGCAGCCTTAACCGCAACCACATCAATTCCCACGCCAGTCTCCTTCGACAAGTCCTCCAGAACCCCAGCAAGCTTATCGCCCTCCTTCGCAACCTCACAGTCACCGACCACGACACCCAAAGCCACGTCGTCTAAAAGGTACCCAGCCAAAACCATCTTCCCCGCGTCCTCACAGCTCGGGTGCGCCTTCTGCAGCCGCTCAGCAGGCACAGTTAACCCCTTGAAGTACTCAAACATCGACTTCAAAACCTCAAACGCCTCCTTCCCAACCTCACCAGCACGGCGCAGCTTCACAGCAGACGAAAACCCCGCAAAATCCAAGCTCAACGTGAAAAACTCTTCGCCAGCAAAACCCTCCGCGCTCTCCACAGCACGCTTCGAAGCGCTTTCAACACGGTTCCAGTCCACACGCCCCTGCAAGCATCGCAAAACATCAAACAGTGAATCAGCCACATCCAAAGCCACCTCAACAACCTTGCCAAGCGCAAAAAGCTTCACCGGCTCCTGAATCTGCTGCTGAGGTGCCTCCTCCACCTGCTCAACTTCTTCCGCTTCCCCGACTTCCTCGCGAAGCGCCGCCTTCACCTCCTTCGCCATCTCCTCCACAGGCTTCGCAGGCTCCACAGGCGCCTCCACAACCTCTTGCGGCTGCATCCGCGCAGCGTTAACCTCGTCACAAAGCGCCTTAGCCGACTCCGCCGACTCCACGTCAAAAACGTCAGCCACACCCTTCCACGTGACGCTGAACTCCTTGTCAACAGCCACTGCGTTCTCAACGTCGGCTACAGGAATTTCCCGGACCAAATCGGAAGTCTTCTTGAACCGTCCCCTCTCAACGTAAAACCTAAGCGTGTTATTCGCAAACTCCAATTTGCCGCTTCCGCGATTCCTCAAAATGGCTTTAGCCGTCGTCATCCAAATCCGCCCTTTAATGCTTCGTATTCGCATTAGGCATAAAGGCTTTGCGCAGGCAACCGACCTCAAAACTGCCATTTTCAAAAAATCTCGAGGAGGAAAAAGAGGAAGCTTGGCAAGCTCAGCCGAACAGGAAGCCCAATATCAAGCCCACCACTAACCCCAAGCCCAGCGGCAGCATACCTATCAGCAACACGCCGTAATGCAGTGCTGCAGAACCATACTGCTCTGCAACGCTCGCCAACGCGCCAAGGCTTAAACCGAAAAAGCCCAAGTAACTCGCAATAACCACTATAATCGCCGCGATGATGGC
>Ga0210077_1000471_pt1 | contig 15182 bp, 10 predicted proteins | sample RushMan_CattailN_5_FD_185556 | JGI IMG/M metagenome (GOLD analysis project Ga0210077, IMG submission 185556) | Wetland microbial communities from San Francisco Bay, California, USA, that impact long-term carbon sequestration -... | ecosystem: Environmental > Aquatic > Marine > Wetlands ... | reverse complement strand
GATCTTGATTGCGGCTGGCTGGGTCAGCACCTGGCTCCCCCAGTAGTCATCATACAGGGTGGGGTGCTGAAATCGTTCTTGCTTGATCGCCTGCCACTTGCCTTTCTGTTCGGTGCAGGCTGCCAGCCAATCGAGATTCTCGTTTCGTTCGCTGCTAAACGCCTGGATCAGCCTTTCGAGTGTCTTCCGCACACCTCCCACCAGTGCCAGGGTATGACGGTAATGGGTGGCATCCTCCAGGTCGGCATTGATATTGATCACCCGCCTTACGTTGGGGTAGCCCGTGCGCGAGCAGTCAGACTGGCATACCGCCCGCGTGCCGATTGCAATCAGCAGGTCAGCCTGTTCCATGGCGTAGTTGCCACTCAGCGAGCCCTTCGAGCCGCCCACTCCCATGTTTTGGGGATGTGAGTAAGGAACGCACCCGCTGGCGATGGGTGTGTGCACCAGCACTCCTCCCGAACTCTCCAGCAGGCTGGTGAGCTCGGCACCCGCACGACTCCCGCCGCCTCCTACCTTGATCAATACTCGCCTAGCCTGCCTGATCCATTCTGCTGCCAGGTCATAGTCACCCTCGGCTGCCCCCAATATCGCCGTGATATCTTCCGGCAGCTCGTCCAGTTTGAAGTTGGGCAGCCAGGTACCCTGCGTGTTCATCGGCAGCAGCAAGTAGTAAGGACCAGCCCGGTAGGGGTGCCCCACCCGGGTAGCTCCGCGCTGTAAGGCAGTGGAGAGAGCCTGGGGTGTGTGCAGGCTGTAAGCTGGCCCCATCGTCGCAGCCAGCTGCAAGAACAGCCCCTGCTCGTGCCGGGGAATCTGCTGCATGTTGTAGCCTTCGTCCTCACTGGTCTCATCGCCAAACAGATACCACACCCCTATCCCATCTGAGGCAGGCGCCAGGGAAGCGGCTAAAGCCTGCAGTGCTCCCGGCCCGATGGACGTGACCACCGCTGCCTTTTCCCCTTTCACCCAGCGTAGCGCTGTGGCGGCGTGCGAGGCTTCGACCTCGCTGCGTAGCCCATACACCTTCAGCAAGCCGGCTTCCTGGTAGATGCGCAGCAGCTCGCCTATCTCGGTTGAGCCGTGCCCGAACACGGTGAGGTAAGTTTTCACTCCTTGCTTCAGCAGTCCCAGCACCAGCGCCTCCGAAAGGGTCAGGTCCAGGGTTGGGGGCAGGTCTTGTCGGGCAAATGCCGCGGCATGTTCCTGCCGCTGGCGTGCCAATTCTTCTCGAGTTAGTTTTGGATAGGTGCTCATATCACCGCTTATCCTCTGCCATATTCAGCTCCGACAGGCTCATAGCTCTCGAACCGCCGGGATGATCTCACTGCCGAACACATCTAGCGGGATGATCTCCTCCAGGTTCAGCAGGATGAAGATAACGTGCGTAAAGCCAGCCTCTGCCAGCTTACCGCACCAATCGATGATCTCGGTGGGGCTTTGGGCACCCTGGCGCAAGCGGATGTAGGTCACCATGGTCTTCTCGATCTCCTCATAGAGCCTGCCGATTTGCTGGCAGTGATCTCGCAGCACATTCAGCTTGTGACGCAAGAAACCCAGCCCATCCTCATAGCTGATGCGTAAACCATCTGGTAAATCTTCAACGGGTGAACCCACCACGAAATTGCACGCATCGGCATACTGAGCCACCAGCCGCAAGGTTCGCTTCTCACCTTCGCCTCCAATCAGGATTGGGATGCGCGGCTGGCTGAGGGGCAGGGGATGGTTGATGGGCTCGCTGAGCTGATAGTACTTCCCCTCGTAGGGTGAGCGGTCATCTCGCAGCATCCGGTGAGCAATTTGCAGGGTCTCCTCCAACCTGTCGAAGCGTTCTTTCCAGGTGCCAGGCAGGGGGAAACCCAGGCAATCGGCTTCCCGCTCGAACCAGCCGGCTCCCAGACCAAAGTATGCCCGCCCGCCTGATAGCACGTCCAGTGTGGTCACCGCCTTCACCAGGGCACCTGGGTGTCTGAACAGGTTGCAGCTCACCAGCGCCCCCAGCTTCACTTTGTGAGTCTGCCCCGCCATAAAGGAGAGGGCAGAATAAGCCTCCAGCATATTCAGCTCTTCAGCGCCGTGGGGAGGGCCAAAGCGCTCGCCCAATTGAAAGTAATGGTCCATTACCCACAGGCTGTAAAAGCCCACCTGGTCTGCCGTTTGGGCGATTTTCGCTAATGTAGGTCCGAGTGCAGGTGTACCACCCGGCCAATCGAACTTGGTGATGTGCAGCCCAACTCTCATGAACGCATCCTCCGATGTACTGTATTCCTACAGGGTATTATCCCATATCTGCCCCAGGATCATCCTGGAGAACCCTCGAACAAACACAGCCCCAGGCAGTTTGGTATCTCCAATTTCCCTAGGCCCGCCTTGCTACTCCATTGATTGGTTTAACCTTGTACAGCTTCGGCCAATAAATCATCCAGCCAGACTCCCTCATCAAATGCCCTGGCTTTCCAACCTGGCATTAGCTGGTCTAGCAAAAAAGCCTGGGCCATGCCGGTGTAATAAAAGCGCCCATCGCCCTCATCACCTGCCATCCTGGACATCTGCTGGATCTCCTGAGACCAGCGCTTCTCGTAACCGGCATAGCCGTCAAAGTTGTTCAGCTGCTCGGTTTGCGGGAGCGGTGTGTATGATTCATCATTTGCTAAGCGCCAGATTTCAAGCTCTGCATAACGGGCCAAACCCTCCTCCCATTCCCGCTGCTGTTCGTAGGCAATGAGCTGAACAGAGAGCTTGGCGGAACTCCTGCGAGCGCTGCGCAGGTCTACAAACTGGCGGGTCAGTTCAACTACCCGGGTAGGATCATTCGATTTTAACGCTTCTGCCAGCAGGTCGAGCTCTTGCTGCCAATTGGCTTGCAGTGAGGCATTTTCCCAGGGATACTGACTTTCATAGTTTATGCTGGCATTCTCAGAAGAAGCCATCTTTTTAGTGGCCTCCATCCCCTCAAAGGCGTGAAATGCTTCATGTGATACCAGGCTGATGTATTTATCACTGTTTCCCAGCAGTTGCCCAATGAAAAGCCGGTATGGAAAAATGGGGCGGAGGAAGCCCGGTAAATCCTGCCGGATGGGCTGTACTAAACTGATGGTCGCCCAATCATAAGTCGCCAGGCTAGCCACCCAGCGGTCGCCAACCTGCACGGTAAAAGCTTCAGGGGTCACCCCAGGCTCCGTGAGTGCCTGCCGGTAATACGGCTGGCCATTCAATGAATCACCCAGCACCATTTCCCATGCCCCGCCCCGAGCGATTCCCATGGGAACTTTGACCCAGCCAGGGGAAGGATCGGGGTACCCCGTGATGAAAGCATACGACTCGTTATATAGAATTACCGGTATATCAGCCTGGCCCCATCCTGGCCAGACCTGGTCACCAACTACCTGGCGTAGGTGGCTGGTTTCGGCCAGCCTGATTTTATCGGCTTCACTCAGCTGGTCAACGACCTGTGACTGCTGGGGGAGCCCCACATTACTTACTGCTGAAATGGCAACGAGCACGATGACTACGCCAATGATTGACAGCAGGATGATCAACAGCACTTTGCCAACTTTTTTCATGTTATTACCCTTTCGATTGAAAAAATATAACTCAAGCAGAAGTACTTTGCCAGTAAGTGCGTGTACTTCTGGCGATCCAATAATCCGGCGGTGCCATATTATTTATTGTAGCTCACCAAAGCAGATGCATGAATAATTCTATACCATGTTCACAACATTTTTCTAATCATTTCTCCTGTCCCCTCGGCACATATAGCTTTATTATGATGTTGTGGTTCACTAATTATTTACCTTAAGTAAATTGCAAAAATTGACCGGTTCCTGTTATTCGGTCTCTAGATATCCTCAGTTGATGTGTATGCAATAGAATCAAAAACAGTCTGCAATCCTTGACCATTACAGACTGTTTTTGATTAAGCATTTTTACTCTAAAGACAGGTGCAAAACAGGATTAAAACCTACCCATTGGTTTCGAAGTGAAATTAGCGGTTTGGTTCATATCAACCTGCCAGCAAGCGGTTGCGATGGAAACCGCGACTGCCCAACCATATCAATGCTCCTGCCAGCAGCCAGATAACCAATCCCATAAAGAGCATGGTGGTTATATTGAGGAATATTGCCCCCGCCATCTGGGCATAAAACAGTGCCACGATGGGTAATACCACCAAACCAGCCATCTGATTGGCATCCTGGAATCCTTGCGCTCTGGCTGAAACCACCACCATCAAGCTTACACCCAGCGCTGCCAGGGCCGGCACTACCCAGAGTATCATAACCACCCACATAGCATTGGGGAAGAAAATGCGATGCATTTGAGACCAGGCAGCGGCGTTCACATTGATGGCATAGACCACAAATCCAACCAGAGCAAGCGCAATGGACGCCAACCAACCCGAGAGCATCTTGGCAATGAATAATTCTCGATCGGTGGTGGGTGTATAAAGCAAAGCTTCCAATGTTTTGCGCTCTTTTTCTCCAGCAAAACTATCTGCGGCAAACATGGAGGCTATCATCAAAGGAATGATCAAGAAGAAGGGAAGCATCATGTACACAAGCATAACAATGAATAGCTGCTGGCTAACTGTATAACCTGCTAATTCGTACCGCATATTGCCAGGCATCTTCGCCAGAAATCCTTCAAGGGTATCCACCGTGCCGCTAAATCCATGAAGAAGAGTTGGAACCAGGCCTGTCCCCCAGGGAAAAATAATAAAGAAGAGGACGGCGATGATGATGATGGGCGTGATGATGTTTTTATTCTGGCTGACCACTTTCAAGTCTTTTCGAGCAATAGCAAAAATTGCACGGGCGTTCATTACACACCTTCCTTTTCTTCGTGCAGAGTAAAGTAAACTTGCTCCAGGTTAGCTTCTTGGGGTGCCATGCGGTAAACCCTGACATGGCTCATTACCATGGAAGCCAGGACATCTGGGATAGAATTCCGTTCTTTAACAGTTACAACAATTGCACCGTTGGGTTTCGTGGGTTCACCCACCACAAGCTGTGGCATGTTGCGCAGCATGTTCAAGGCTGCCTCGGTTTGTTCTTCCTCCACCTCGATCTCAACTTCGAGGCGTCGCACATATTGACGGGTCAGCTCTGTGGGTGTGCCCAAGGCTACAAGCCTCCCATGCTCCAAGATAGCCACGCGATCACATAAGCGCTGAGCTTCCACCAGGTTGTGAGTGCACATGAAAACCGTGCAGCCTTCACGGCGTGCCATGCGTTCGACCAACTCATTCACATGGTGGGCAGACACAGGATCTAACCCGGAGGTAGCTTCATCTAGAAAAATGAGCTCCGGCTTGTGCAATAGGGCTCGTGCTAAGGCCAGACGCTGCCTCATACCCTTGCTGTAACCACCCACCTTCTCATTGGCGCGATCAGCCAAATCGAACTCAGCCAGCAGCTCTTGTATGCGCGACCTGACGGCTTTCCTGGGCACACCATACAAATCAGCGTAAACAGCCAGGATTTCCCAAGCAGTCAGGCGGTCATCCAAGGAAGGGGTTTCGGTGAGCACACCGGTTCGATTACGCAATACCGGGCCATCCACTTGAGGGTCGAGACCGAGCACACGCATGCTTCCGGCAGTTGGCTCGATGACCCCATTCAGCAAGCGCACCGTGGTGGTCTTGCCTGCACCATTATGACCCAGGAAACCAAAGATCTCTCCTGATTTCACTTCTAAAGAGAGGTTATCGACAGCTACGGTTTCTTTAAAATTGCGGGTCAGCTGGTTGATTGAGATTACGTTTGTGTTCATATATTCCTCCTAATATATTTCTCGATAGCTTGTTTTCTTCAAAATCGCATACTTTGACCGCTAGGATAGCCCTTATCGGCTATCCTGACCTGTCAGGCGGCTTTCAGTGAACTGTCCTGCACATTTTTCCGATTTGTTGCCACCAGCAACCTCACCGTCCAGATCAGGGTCAGCAGGATGACAATTGCAGAACCGGCAAACGCTGCTGTCCTGGCTGGCTCTCCTTGCCACATGACAGCAAAAGGATACACTACCTGTGCGATGATATCGGCAAAGAAATGCGCCAGCATAGCACTCTCTAGGCCATATTTCCAATAAAACCAGCCGAACACCAGTCCAGCGATCCCGTTTAATAACAGTCCCCGGGTGACGACCAGGGAATTCAGCGGCCATCCCAAGCCGGCCTCGGTCTGTAAATGACCGTAGCCGAACAGAAGGGCTGTGAGGATATTGGCCAACCAGAAAATACCCAGTTTCGGTCTCCCATCAGGGCGGTAGAAGAGCAGGCTGCCTAACCAGGCAACCAGGGTGAGGCCTGCCAGGCGGTACAGTGTTTCCTCTGTTACCCCAGCGAAGAGCGAGGCTAAGAAACCATAGACTGGTGATTTCGCAGCCACCTGGGGAGATGGGATTTCCAGCTCCTGGAACATGGCTTGCATCGAAGGTTCAAACACCACAATAGACAGGATGAGAAGCAGCACCCCCAATCCAACACCCACGATCCAGGTGATGGCAACCACCTTGCTAAACTTGATCGAGACGGGCTCGCGCTTCCCCCAGCCTTCTACAAAGGGTAGGCCAAGGCCAATCCGATTTGCCAGAAATAGGCCGATAGTGCTGCAGCCGATGTACTCCAACATCAACACCATATAGCTTGTCCAATCAGACGAAGTGCTCGCGTTTGACCCGGCACTATGATAGAGCTTATAAGCCAGGACAGCCAGGATATTCAATCCAACGAGAATAAAGTACACTTTCCAGCTCCAGCGTCGCTTCGTTTGAAGAATTATGGTGTTCATTTTCACTCCCTTCATTTCATTCATCAGATTTCTTGTATAAGCAATAAGCATCTACGTGTTTTCGATTTTTGATGGTTGTTAGCGAGTAGTGTATTCATTAGTTCTTCTCGTGGTCTCTTCGCCCTCGAGCGGATCGAGGGCGAAGAGGTTGAAAAAGAAATCGCAACCTACATTTCTTTGCGCTGGAAGCGCCATAACGCCACCACAATGAACACGACGGTCAGCACGGCTACGGATATCAACTCTGAAAGCAGCATGACTGGCAAGGGCATTCCCAGCAATATCGATAACCCAATGCCGTCCATGGCGATCGGAAGGACGTACGCGATCTGTGGAAAAAAGGTCTTGAGCATCATGCCGGCAAAAAAGATCCCGAAACCAATCCCTAACACCTTGCTGCGTGACTCACACAAAACACCCAGCATAATCACCAGGCTGGTGTAAAAGACCAGCCCTAACAGGATCACTGCCATGCCTACCAGGAAGGGCACCAGGGGTACCAGTTGGTGTGTCGCCAGGTATATCTCCCCCAAGGCGATCAAGCCGGGCAAACCGACCACAAAGACCAGCATGCCAATGACGTTTGACTGCAGCTTGGTGAGGATAAATGCCGGCCGAGCCACCGGTTTGGAGAGGATCCAGGCCGCCGTTCCCGACTGCTTTTCCTGGATGACCTCATCCTGGGCAAAGATGATCGCGCCAAGTGTGCCGGCTAGCACCACCATGCTATAAAACATGTATATGCTCCCCAGCTCGGTTGGCAGCCCTGCGAACATCTTCTCAGTAGCTCCCTGGAAAGTTGGGTTGGTGGATTCGAGATATGGTAAGACGAACAGTGGAAAAGCGATCCAGCCGTCCAGGATGATCGGCCAGAGTAAAAGCTGCCACAGCCAGCGACGGGTATTGAACCACTCGCCAAGCTCTTTGGCGAGCATATTACCATACCCAGCCAACCAGCCACCCCCACTGGCGGGCAGTAAGCCCTGGCGGGTGATTGTGCGCAGATCTTGACTAACTTGGGTTTCTGTTTGAACGGTCATTTCGAATTCTCCTTTTCTACGAGATCCAGGAATACTTCTTCCAGGTTAAATGTCTTGCGACCAAAGTTCATCACCTTGAGACTATGGTCAATCAGGATCAATCCCAAGAGCTGGTCCTCAGCTGCGGCTTCATCGGTCACACTGACTTGCCAATCCATATGGCCGTCTTCCGGTGTTATGCTCAGGTGCTGCACCCAGGGTTGGCTGGTTATGCGGGTCTGAGCATCAGCTACAGCTTGTTTTGTCACACTCTTCAGGGTGATGTTGTAAATGATCGGGCCACCATCGCCAGCTAACAGTTGATCGATGGGAGCTTCAGCGATCATCCGGCCCTGGTTAAGGATGGCTACCGTATCACTCACCCGCTGTACATCTTCCAGGATGTGGGTCGAGTAAAAGATGGTGGTGTACTTGCGTAAGCGTTCCATGACGTCCAGCACATCGTGGCGGCCCATGGGGTCGAGCGATGCCGCGGGCTCATCCAGGATCAGCAGGTCTGGATAGTTCACCTGGGCCTGGGCGATACCCAGGCGCTGTCGCTCACCTCCGGAGAAGCCTCGTATAGGCCGGTCAGCCTTATTATCCAAACCTACCAGTCCGATCACTTCCTGCACACGTGCATCAATCAAGTCCTTCGGCCCGCGGTAGAAAAAACGTGCCGTGTAGTTGAGTATCTGGCGGGCAGTCATGTGCTCGTAGTAGCGTGGATCCTGGGCCAGATAGCCAACCCGTCTGCGGATTGCCACGCTTTCACGCTGGATATCATGCCCGAAGACAGTCGCCTGGCCCCCGCTGGGCTGGATCAGGCCGAGCAGGATCTTGATCGTGGTGCTTTTACCCGCCCCGTTAGGCCCCAGGAAGCCAAAGATCGAGTTGTGCTTCACCGTCAGGTTGAGGCCCTTCAAGGCCTGTGTCTCTTTGTAGGTCTTGCTCAGGTTTTGAGTTTCAATTACCAGAGAATTGGAAGTGTCCATATTTCCTCCTTTCAGGTTTTTGGTTTCCAATTATTGAAACATTCTCGACGTAAGGATGCTGAACGCTTCGAATGCAATCCAATTTGAACGAACTTTGAGGTCATCCAATGCCAGGTGGATAACGCCGATCTTCTGAGCAGCTTCAAATTCGACGAGCAGCACTTGCTTTTTCGTAGACCAGTAGCCGTACTGCTCTTCGGTCAGCTGCAGCCTAGGCTGCATTTCTTTCAAGAAGCGAGATAAATCATCGTTTGCACCATTTGTGACTAAAACGGTGCTCACTACGGTTGCTTTCACGCGTAAATCGCGTTCAGCATTATTTTTTAAAAAGTACAGGCTATCGCCAGGCTTGACGGTTTGATCGGCAGATATATCGGTTGTGAATTCTTTTATCACCATGCATTTCACTCCACTAAGGATTTTTTCAAGCTCATTTGCGTGCGCATCCAGTAAAACAAGATAATTCATCGAAACATTTCCTCAGTTCATAATATCGTCATCTGCTATCAATATATAGAAAAAACTCCCCGGGCACATCCATCTGCCGAGGAGTTGTTTAATATTCTTTGGATGGTTTTTTTTCTTATACCAAAGGCTGTATTAACTCTACTAAAGTAGGATATTTATAATGTGACCAATTTATGTTTAATAGCATAAGCAATGGCCTCAGTCCGGCTGGAGACCTGAAGCTTGGAGAGGATACTGCTGATGTGGGCTTTTACGGTAGTGATGCTGATAACCAGTTTATCAGCAATTTGCTGATTGCTATGACCCTGCGCCACCAGGTTCAATACTTCCTGCTCACGTTCCGTCAGGTCAAACACGGGCTGCCTGGTTGGGCGAGTAGCCTGGATTAACACCCGGGCGGCTTCAGGGGAAAGAGTCGACCGACCGGAAGCTGCCTCACGAATCGCCTTCGCCAGGTCATCTGAGCTGACATTCTTGATCAGATAACTAATGGCGCCAGCTGCCAGTACGCCCTGCACGAGCGCCTGATCTTCGAAGCTAGTCATGGCAATGATCTTGACCAGTGGAAAATCAGCCAATATTGCCTTGGTCGCCTCGATGCCATCCATCTCCGGCATCATCAGGTCCATCAGGATTACATCCGGCTGCTTCTGCTGGCAAAGGTGGATGGCCTCCAGACCATTCCTGGCTTCCCCGATTAATTCCAGGTCATCATATGCTTTCAGAAAGGTAGCCAGGCCGCTGCGTACCACATTGTGATCATCAACCAGCATCACTCGAATCATTGGAGCAGAATTCATGGTATTCATCGCATTACTCCCCACCTTTTGATTGCCATACAAGCTCAATGGTTGTGCCCGTGCCTGCTTCGCTGTCAATCTTGAGACTGGCTTCAATAGAATTAGCCCGTTCGCGCATGATCGCAATTCCTAAATGATCAGGGGTGATTTCAGCCGGATCGAAGCCCAGCCCGTCATCTTTAATAGTCAGGTTCATTTGCCCGGGTTGGCAGCCCAGGTGAACCTCGACCTGGCGGGCACCCGAGTGCTTGGCGATATTATTCAAAGCCTCTTGCGCCACCCGGTAAAATACTAGCTTCACCTCGTGCATAAGCTGGCAATCCCCCTGGATATCAAGGGTAACTGGTACGCGAACACGCCCAATAAAAGCATCCGCCAGTTGGGTGAGCAGAGATTTAATATCCGCTCGCTCCAATGATTCAGGACGCATTTCCAACAGCAATGTCCTCATTTCTGCCAAGGCACCACGGGTCAGCTGGCGTAATTCCTCCAGGTTTTGCATCCCCTCATCCGGGTTGCGTTTCCAGATGCGGGGTAAAACGTCAGCGATGAGATTGGCTGAAAAAAGCGTCTGGGTGACAGCATCATGGAGCTCACGCGCCAGGCGGTTGCGCTCTGCAGAAATGGCTGTTTGTTCCGCTTGTTCGTACAGGTAAGCGTTTTCAACTGCCACGCCGATCTGCTGCCCAATTGTTTTCAAAAGTGTAATCTGCTCCGGCGGATAGGTCCGGCTCTGATTCGTGCTGAGATTGAGCGATCCGACCAACCGACCTTTGGCCATCAGCGGAATCGCAATGACCTGCTCAACTCCTAAAGTAGCCAATCTCTTCTTCAAAGCGCTTTCTGTAGGCAATTCCACGAGGCTCCAGATCACCGGTTCGCCGCGTTGGCCTGCCACGCCGGCAGCACTCTGCCTCAAGGGTAACCTTTCACCAAGATTGGCAAAGGTGGGTGGCAGCCCGCGAAATGCCATAACCCGGAGATGGGCCTCCTCCGCGTGTGTGTCGGTGTTCGTTCCCCCGCCTTCGCCGCCCTCGATTCGATAAGAGATGCCATGTTCCATCCCGGTCAGTTCCATAATTCGCTCCAGAGCGTCCGCCATGACCTCGTTGAGATTGAGCGAGCTGCTCACCCGCGCAGCGATAGCGTTGAGTGTGGCCAATTCATGGGTGCGCTCGGCGACTTTTTTCTCCAACGTGGAATAGGAGTCTTCCAACTCTGCCGACATCAGGTTGAACTGGTTTGCCAGGATTTCAATTTCATCACCCGTTTTTACCTCGATGCGGTGCTTAAATTGACCCGCGGTGACCTGCTCAGAGGCGTGGATGAGCTTCTGGATGGGGTTGGTGATGTGTCGAACTCCATAAGCAGTCACCAACACCGGCACGATCACGCCCAAAGCGAGCAAGACCAAAAGAAGCCTCTGGTAGGGTAGTGAAGGCTGCATGACTTCGTTCCAGATTTCCTCTTTAACGACATTCCAAGGCACAAAAGAACCTGAAACAAACAATGGTACATAACTGACCAATACATCCTCTTCTCCTTTTCGGAACCGGCCACTCATACTCTCACTTTGAAGAAGCCGCTGAAGGTAGGCTTCTCCGGATAAATCTCTGCCCATTTCGGATGGATCCGTGGAAAAAATGATGCGTTGGTTCCCATCTACCAGGTATACATTCGAGCCTAGATCAAGCTTATGATATGCATTGTTGTATGATTCGTAATAGGCATTCTGCGTAGGCGGATAGATGGTAAAACAGTAATAATCCGCGCCTACAAATTCACCCTGCGTACCATTCATCGATACGGACACACACAGTATTTCCTTCCCACTGCTCTCGATGTACCTGAGATCGCTATATGCGGCTTTGCCTGGATGATCGACCATAAAACGAAATTGGGGGGTATCGGACCAATCCTGGCCGAGGAGTTCAGGTTGATCGGGGTGTGTTTTTACTACCTTCCCTTGTGGATCCACAAAATATATCCCACCGTCAAAAATATCTATGCCCTGCGCGTGGTCAAGGATATTCTGAGCCCGGACTTCGAGCGGCGCTTCTCTTTGAGTATCGACCTGCAGAATAATCTCGACGATGAGGGGATTGGTTATGTCGAAGAATGCATTAAAGAGCGGTTGGGTTTTCGATTGGACAATTGCCCAATCCTGCTTAATAGCCAGGTCCCCAATCACCTTCTGGTAGGAGTAAAACGTGAACCAGGCAACTGCTGATAGGATGATCACCGTAGGCACGAAAGACCAGGCGATGATTTTTATGCGCAAGCTATTCCACCAGGTCTTCTTCATGTGCACTCCGAGACGGGACAATCGAAATAGCTATTTAATTGGAATTAATTACTTGTATAAATATATCGAACGCCGCCTCTCATCTATTATTAATCATAGCATAATTCTTTATAGACTACAACGCAGAGGTATTGTTAGGGAAACTAAAAGAATGTGATGTTTTTGGTGATAAAGGGAGGGTGCGTGGAACGACACGGAATTGAGAATGTTTGGCTTTACTCGCCGCCCCGATAAAATGCTGCCCCCATCCTCCAGAATTATTCCGACGCCAAGTCTACGATCTCAGCAAATGTTTTCTGGGTTGCTTTTGTTCGCAATAACATAATTTGCCCGGAATCCAACAATCGCTCCAGGTCGGTACATTTTTCTTCTACGCGAGACCTGGTTTCTTCTTCGCTAGAAGAATGATTGAATAAATAGTAGCATAATATATAGGCAGATTCTATATTCCCCGACTGTGCTTGTAAATTACTCAACCCTGCCAGGGCATTAATCGCGCTGGGGGTTGAGCTTGCATCGAGTGAAATGTGCAGGGCATCCAGGAAATATTCCCTCGCCTCACTGAGATTACCAGACATCATGAGAACCTCCCCCATATAGGAAAGGGAACGAGCAATATCCCAACCTATGGTGTAATCTCCGAAAATTTCCAAGCTTTTACGGAAATGTGCTTCCGCTTCACTTAATTGGCCCGAAGCCATTTCAACCAAACCCAAATAACGGTAGGCTGTTCCCATTCCCCACCGATTCTTGGTTTGTTCGCACAAGCTGATGCTTTCCAACATTGAAACCTTGGCTTCCTCATACCGGTTTAATTTGATTAATGTGGAAACCAAAAAATTCAATCCCAAAGCGACTGAAAACGGGTCACCAATATCACGCCAAATGGCAAGACCAGTCATCATCTGAGCATATCCCTCGTTGTAGTTGCCCTGTAAATAATCAAGGTAGCCAAGATTGTAGATGCCGTACGCTTCAATCCAACGATCATTACATTCCTGAGCCAAGAAAAGACCTTCATCCACCGCTAGCTTTGATTGCTCGTATTTACCGCTCAGGTGCAGGATGATGCCCAGATATATCAGCCCATCAGCCAATAAAGGTTTGTCGCCTGTAGGGCGTAGAATTTTTATGCTTTGCTCATACAATTGACGCGCAAGATCGAATTCTCCCTTCCGGAAGGTCAACAATGCCTGGTGGTTGAGCACCAGGCCCATGATCCTTTGCCACTGGATATCTTCCGGTTGCCCCTTTATAGCCTGCACAAGCAACTCAAGCTGATCTATTCCCTCGCGCAGCAGGCCAGCTATTTCGAAATACCAGCCATATGCGCGCCCAGCCCTCTCGAGCTGGTTAAATTTCTTGTGTTTAATTGCCCAAGACCATGCTGCTCGAATGTTATCTATATCACACGATAGTTCTCGCATGGCTTCTTGCTGCGATCTGCTTTTTAGGGATTTTTCATAACCGCTCAAGAAAGCCAGATAGTATTCACAATGGCGCTCGTAGGCTTCTAAGTTAAATGGATGCTCCCCGAGGTGGGATGAGGCATATTGGCGGATTACTTCGTGCAGGTCGTACCTTCCACCCCCTGCGTGGCGCAGTAATGATTTATCGCATAAAGATGCCAGGAGAGGTAAGGATGCCCCTACAATCTGGCCGGCTGCTTGGCGGTCAAAACCTCCATAAAAAACTGACAGCCGGCATAAAGCTTCACGTTCAGCCTCAGACAATAATTTCCATGAATGGTCAAAGCTCGCCCGGATTGAGCGATGGCGTTCAGGTATATTGTGCATGGAGGTGGTCAGGAAGTCCAGGCTAGATTCAATTTCCTGGGCAATCTCTTTACATGTTAACACACCAACCCATGCTGCCGCCAGCTCAATTGCCAGGGGAACTCCATCCAGTAGTTGACATATACGAACGAGAAACGATTGTTCCTCTTTGACAAGTTGGAAATCTACTCTCGCCCTTTGTGCACTGTTAAAAAACAAGCTAATCGAATCGTATTCCTCCAGCTGCCCAGAATAATTCAGTGGAGGAACAGAAAGTCCATGTAACTCATACGCCCATTCTCCATGAATATTCAATCGCTCTCGCGATGTTCCAAGGATATTTACATTAGGTAAACCCTGCAAGATTTCACAAATCAAATCAACCAGGCCGGGTTTTTCAGATCCCGTGGGTACCTGGGGAAGAAGGTGTTCGAGGTTATCGAAAACAAAGAGTGCTCTTTGGTTAATATTATTCGACAGGTAATTAAATAATTGCTCCTTGGGGGCTGCAGGGCCTGAAAAGACATAATCGATAACCTCAGCTATCGCCGGGATGACTTCGTCGGGGAATTTTACCGAGGTAAGTGGAAAATAAAATACACCTCCTGGAAAAACGGATTGCTTGGTTTGCGCAAATTCAATTGCCAGCCGGGTCTTACCAATCCCGCCGATACCCGTCAGGGTGAGCAAGCGACATTGTTGGTCTATAAATAATTTCTCCAACGCGGCAAACTCACTTTCACGGCCTATCAATGGGGTAGTTTGCACGGGAATGCCACTGGATGTCAGGCTGGTCCTTCCTTCTGAAAATCCTCCCTCATGAACTTGATGAAGAAGAGAGATAGCTGGTAAGGCAAAGGATCTATATGCAGACGATTGGCTTACTCGCTCGAGGTTTAAATCACCGCGGGCGACATGTATAAAAGTTAGTTCATCCTCACTTGAGATTTCAAGCGCTTTCGCTAATAATCCAGCAAGTTGTTTAGAAGGCTTGCGATCCCCAGATTCGATCTTTCGCAAAGCCCCAACCGA
>Ga0210077_1000469_pt1 | contig 15195 bp, 17 predicted proteins | sample RushMan_CattailN_5_FD_185556 | JGI IMG/M metagenome (GOLD analysis project Ga0210077, IMG submission 185556) | Wetland microbial communities from San Francisco Bay, California, USA, that impact long-term carbon sequestration -... | ecosystem: Environmental > Aquatic > Marine > Wetlands ... | reverse complement strand
ACAGGAAACATCCCCGCTGAAACGGCTGTTTTCATATCAATGGCGGTATCTCCAAGATAAAGAAAGTGTGGCGGTGGTATCGACATTTTTTTGGCTGTTTCCAGCGCTCCCTGTGGATTCGGTTTGAGGGGAACCGAATCGCGTTGTCCGAAAACAACATCAAAATGCCATGTCGACAGAAAAGTATTGACACAGTTTTGGGTAATGGCATCCGGTTTATTCGACAAAACGGCAAGCCGTAAACCGTTTTCGGTCAATGTATCCAAAAGATGAGGTATCCCGTCATAAAGATTTGATTTAACATTATAATTTTGACTGTAATCCTCAATATATTCTTTGTAACAGGCATCGATAATTTTATCATTGCGATATTTTTCAGGCAATGCCCGCTCCATAAGGATTCTTGAACCGTCGCCGACAAAGTCCCGGTAAGCGGAATACGTATGCGTCGGAAAGTTTTTCTTCGACAAAACCCTGTTCACCGCATCGCCGATATCATCCAAAGTATCGATCAATGTCCCGTCCAGGTCAAAAAGGACGGCCTCAAATATCATATGAATGTTGCTCCACTTACCACGGCTCTTTTTATTTGTTTGTTTGCCGGCTTTTTGATAAGTATTCATAAACCCCCGGAAAGGAATCACTCATGAAAGAATTCAGTGTTGAAGAACTCGCCGGATACAATGGTGAAAACGGAAATCCCACCTATGTCGCATATCGAGGCGAAGTCTACGATGTCAGTGACAGCAAACTCTGGCGCAACGGCATACATATGAGACGTCATCATGCTGGAAGAGATCTGACAACCGATATCCAGGCCGCGCCCCATGAACCGGATGTACTGGAAAGATATCCCAAAGTCGGGATTGTCAAAAAAGAAGTTGATGAACGACAACTGCCGGCAGCTGTTGCCGGGCTGTTAAAAAAATATCCCATGATGCGACGTCATCCGCATCCGATGACGGTTCATTTTCCCATTGCCTTTGCATTTTCCCCACCGGCATTTATCTTCCTCTATCTCATTACCGGCATCAAATCTTTTGAGATTACGGCGTTTTACTGTCTGGCCGCCGGTATCATATTTACCGCCGTGGCCATTGCCACGGGCTTTTATACCTGGTGGCTGAATTATCTGGCCAAGCCGATGCGGGTATTGAAAAAGAAAATCCCCCTTGCATTTGCAATGCTGATCATCGAAATCATCCTATTTATATGGCGGCTCAAGGTGCCGGATGTCCTCGATCCTGTCCGCGGCTCCGGTGTTATTTATCTTGTGCTGGTCTTCTCATTGCTGCCACTGATAACGCTCATCGGCTGGTTCGGGGCATCCATAACGTTTCCGGTGGAAAAATAACCCGGCCTCCCTACCTGTTCACAAGGCATGTTGCCCCGTCTAACGATACTTGCCCGCCCGTGCCTTACATGGCAGGTGGGTTGGCGGAATGAAAGGGCAGCATGCCTTGTGAACAGCTACTCGCCAACGCGATCCATGTGCGTCGTCGAACCGCTACCGTTATTCGAGCATGTGCTCCTCGGTCGCTTCATGGCCGGGTTTCAGCTCGGGATGGCTCATCAAGATACGGGCACAGGTGTTCCATCTGAGGATCGCCTCGTCGTTGCCGACCGATCGGCTCTTCAAGGCCTCTTCGTAGGCTTCCATGGCCTGCCGAAACCAGTTGTAGGCCAGTGCGTCCGATCCGGGCCCGCCACGAGATAAATGGGCTTTGGCCCGGCGTTCGAAAATAATCCCTGTATAATAGGACTTACAGTAGCCATCGCAGAGACGGTTGAGGAGCTCTCGCGCGTTGCCGAAGGCCGGATTCAATTCCGATTCAAATTGATCCGTAAGCGCAAGCAGCATGATGGCCAGCGCCTGCTGATTATCGGGATCGGCATTGAGGATATCCAGACAAATACTTTCGGCTTCTACGGGTTCGTTCAGCAGCCGGTACTGCCTGGCTTTATCGAGAGCGGCAGGAATAGCTTCTTTGGAAAGGCTCTTGAGTTTAATATCCATGATGCCTCCTTGGTTTTTAGAAAAAAGGAAAGAGAAAACAGGAATTAGAAAATAGATAGCCGCTATCATACGAAAACCCCGCAATTCGGGGGCCAACCAAAATAACAATGTTAAGCTAAATCTATGACCGATCAATACAAAGTCAAGCCTGCGCGTCAATGGTTCAGGTTTCGGTTTTTTGCTTTTCTCTGACCAGCCGTTTGATCTGGCCCAAGCATTTGGTCACCGGAATCCCTTTGGGGCACACATCCGTGCACCACCACATGGTCTTGCATCCCCAAATGCCGTCATCGGAATCGATTTGTGCCAGACGACTTCCAGTGGCGGTGTCCCGGGAGTCGAAGAGATAGCGAAAGGACCGCAGCAGTGCTGCCGGACCTAAATAATCCGGATTAGCCCGGCTGATGGGACAGGCGGCAGTACATGAAGCGCATAGAATACATCTCAAGGCCGGTTCGAAAAAGCGCTGGTTTTCCTCTTCCTGAAGCCGTTCCCGCTCGGGCGCATCGCCGTCGTTGATCAGGTAGGGCCTCACATGCCGGTGTTTTTCAAAAAACGGATTCATGTCGACAACCAGGTCCTTGACAACATTAAACAGCGGCAGGGGTTCAATAACGAAGTTGTTTGCCGTTTTAAAATCACGGATGAGTTTTTGACAGGCCAACTCGATACGCCCGTTAATCATCATGGCATCCGACCCGCAAATACCGTGTGCGCAGGAAAAGCGGTAGGCCAGGGTAGGATCCTGCTCCCAGCGGATGCGGTTGAGGCAGTCCAGGATCTTATCCGTGGGTGCGGTTTCCAGGCTGTATTCCTGGTAATGTCCCTGGGTATCGACATCGGGATCATATCGATAGATGATAAATGTACTTTTCATTTTAATATTTCCTCTCTTGGGGTTCGAAATCGGTGATTTTTACCGGCTTGGTGAGGAATTGCGGTGATTTGAGTCCCGCATAGCGAAACAGTGAATGGACCAGCCAGTGGTTGTCGTCTCGATTAGGGCAGTCTTCGCGGAAATGGGCGCCGCGGCTCTCATCACGATTCATGGCGCCCAGTGTGATCGCTTCGGCCAGATCCAGCATGTACCCGACTTCCATGGCGTCCAACAAATCGCGATTGAAACAGCGGCCTTTGTCTTGAATGCTGATGTGTCGACAGCGCTCTTTGAGCAGGCGAAGCCTGTCCATAACCTCTATCAGCATTTTCCCATGGCGAAAAACAGAAACATTGTCCATCATGATTTCCTGCATCTCGGTTCGAATGGCGCTGGAACGTTCCTGGCCGGTATTGTCCATCAGAGCGGCGATCTGTGCAGCGGTCTCGCCGGTCGGGTCATCTCCGGATAAAGACGGCAACCCGATGGTATGTATGTAGCGGCGAATGGACCGGCCGGCGCGGCGGCCGAAAACCAGTACATCGAGCAAAGAATTGCATCCCAAACGATTGGCGCCGTGAACGGACACGCATGCGCATTCGCCTGCGGCATACAGTCCGGAAATGGCTTGATCCTGATTATCGACCATGACCCGGCCATCGGTATTCGTGGCGATACCTCCCATCATATAGTGACAGGTCGGCTGTACCGGAATGGGTTCTTTGGTCACATCCACACCCGCATAAGTGCGGGCAAATCCCGTAATCTCCGCCAGTTTACTGGATATCACATCTTTTCCGAGATGGGTGAGATCCAGAAATACATAGTCTTTCCCGTCGATCCCCTTCCCGGCTTGTATTTCCCTGAGAATACATCTTGAAACCATGTCACGGGGGGCCAGATCTTTGATTGTCGGCGCGTAACGCTCCATGAACCGTTCCCCCTCGTTATTGCGCAGAACACCCCCTTCACCCCGCACGGCCTCGCTGATCAGGATCCCCAGTTTGTAGATACCTGTGGGATGAAACTGCACAAACTCCATGTCCTCCAGTGCCGCACCGGCGCGAAAAGCGATGGCCATTCCATCACCGGTAGAGGCAAAGGCATTGGAGGATGTCCGGTAAATCTTTCCGGCCCCTCCTGTCGCCAGAAGTACGGCCTTGGCGTGAAAATGATGAAGCGTGCCGTTGGCCAGTTCATAGGCGGTAACACCGCAACACTGCCCGTCCCGAACCGTCAAATCCATGATTTGAAATTCGTTGAAAAAATCGATGCCCCGCTGCAGGCATTTTTCCCAGAGCGTATCCAGGATCACCCTGCCGGTACGATCAGCCGCATAACAGGCCCGCTTGATGGCCGCCTTGCCGAAATTACTGGTGTGGCCGCCGAATGCGCGCTGCGCAATCCTGCCTTCAGCGGTCCGGTTAAAGGGCACTCCCATGTGTTCGAGTTCGTAAATGGTCCGCGGTGCATCCCGGGCGAGAATCTCAACGGCATCCTGATCAGCCAAATAATCACTTCCTTTGACCGTGTCGAACATATGCCATTTCCAGTGATCCTCCTCCTCGTTTCCAAGGGAGGCTCCGATCCCTCCCTGGGCGGCGCCCGAGTGTGAACGCGTTGCAAAAACTTTGCTGATGATGGCCGTGCGTGTGTCTTCTCCCAGCTCGATGGCCGCACGCAGTCCGGCCAGACCGGATCCAACGATAACGACGTCGTACTGATGATTCATGTTTCACCTCATATGATTTTGCCTTCATCCCGCCGTCCGGCAGGACCGGCCTGCTCCGCTATATTGATATTACTTGAAATAAAAAGTGCGGAACGTGTTATGTGGTTGAGGTTGGAACGAACGAAAAATTTGTTTTGTGGTTGTAATCAGACCAGCAAAAATTCTGACCCGGATGCATAGGCTTTGGTTATCCCCGAGGGGTGTAGTCTACTTTAACCGGCGGAAGCGGTTATCTTTGACTCCCTCATGGCGTGGCCGTGTTATACATTTTCCAGCTAAGAAAAGATTATCGAAAGAAAGTGGGGTTGTCAATTATCTAATTTTCTTTTTCTATTATCTTGCAGGAATATTAAAGATGATTAAGTTGAATATAGAAAATGTTGGAATTGATCGAGTCCATGCATAAGGAGGGTTGAGCCATGACTGAAAAAAAAATCACCAAACAGGAACAAAGCTGTATCGGCCAGTGTATTAACAAGTACTGGGGCCATGCCCATGAGAATATTGAAGACGATGATGAGCGGGACAAAGAATACGAACAATGCCTGTCATCGTGCAAAGTATGCGGGTAAGAGAAAGGATTTTTATCTCTTATCGAGAATCTGGTTGATGACGGTTTTCATATCCGATGACGAACCCGTGCACGAACCATTCTTGCACAAGTGTGCCGTCGCTTCTCCCTTGATCACCGCCAAACCGTCCGTAAACCCCGCAAACCGGGTTAATCGGTCGGCATTCTGATCTGATTTGACCAGCGTCACTTTATTGGGCGTAAAATAAAGATTCAGGGTTGAAAGCAGTTGATGGACATCCGGTTTTTCGGCTTCTCCGGTGATGACGATCTCCTGCCCCGGCCGTAATGCAAAATCCAGTGCGGTCAAGAAGAAAGTCGATGCCGTGGGTTGTGACGTGACGGTTCCGGCAAAAGCGCGTAAAAGGACTTGTGCCTTTTCTTCCCATTTTGGATTTCCGGTGAGTCTGGAAAGGCACAGCAAATTATAGAATGCCACGGAATTTGCCGATGGCAGGGCGCCGTCATAAAGTTCCTTGGGCCGGACCGGAAGATCTATACTCCCTTTGCCGGTGGTGAAAAAACCGCCGTTCTCATCATCCCAGAATTCATCCATCATCGATTCCTGGAAATTTGCAGCAGCCTCTGCAAATGTCAAATCGAATGTGGTCTGATACAGTGAAATAAGACCGTAAATCAAAAAAGCATAATCGGCGGCCTGGGCCTGAACCGCCAGTTCACCATCCCGGAATCGATGAAAAAGCCGTCCGTTTTGGTCTTTCATTTTCGAAAAAATAAATTGAACGGCGTTTTCGGCTGCCCCGGCATATTGAGGTGTGTCCAATACCCGGGCGCCAAAGGCCAGGGCGGCAATCATCAATCCGTTCCAGTCCAAAAGAATTTTATCATCCTTTAAAGGATGGATCCGCTTTTCGCGTGTGTGAAAGAGCCGGCGCCGGATTTTTTCCCAATCTTCCTCGAGTTCTTCCGGCTTCATACCATATTTATCCGCCCATTGGGTCAAGCCGGCGGTAAGATGCAGGATATTGGCGCCGGATGTTCGGCCGGAGGCCTCATCTTTAAAATTGCCTTCCGGACTCAGGCGTAAAATTCTTTCCCACATATCGGACCGGCCGTCATAAATTTGGTTGCGAAATTCATCCACGGTCCACACATAATATTTTCCTTCCTCACCTTCTGAATCCGCATCTTCCGCCGAAAAAAAAGCGCCCTCGGAGGATGTCATGTCCCGCAGCACATAGGTCAAGATCTCATCGGCAGTCCGGGCATAAAGGGGGTTTTTAGTGATCTGGTACGTCTCCAAATAGGCGATGGCCATCAGTGCCTGATCATAAAGCATTTTTTCAAAATGCGGCAACAGCCAATTCTTATCGGTGGAATAACGGTGAAAGCCGAATCCCACATGATCCCATATTCCCCCCAAACGCATGGCGGTTAAGGTATTTTCCACCATCTCCAGCGCTTTGAGTTCTCCGGTACGATGATAACATCGTAACAAAAAAAGCAGCCGGTGAGGCGTGGGAAATTTCGGCGCCGGTTCAAACCCGCCCGCCTGGGGGTCATACGTGCGCAAGATCTGACCGTAGGCGAGATCGAGCAGGGATTCATCGGGTTCGTCCGCCGAAGTGAATGAGAACACCCGGTGTAAATTTTCGGCGATGCTTGCGGCGGACTCGTTGACTTTAACGGTTTGGGACGCCCACACATTTTTCACCTGCTGACAGAGTTCGATCAATCCGGCGCGGCCGAAACGGCTCCTTTTAGGAAGATAGGTGGCGGCAAAAAAAGGCTTTCTATCTGGCGTCAGAAAGAGGTTCAGCGGCCATCCGCCCCTGCCGGTGAGCATCTGGCACGCCGCCATATAAACGGCATCGATATCCGGCCGTTCTTCCCGATCGACCTTGATGCAAATAAAGGCATCATTAAGATATCCTGCCACCTCTTCATCTTCAAACGACTCTTTTTCCATGACATGACACCAATGGCAGGTGGCATAACCGATGGAAAGAAACACCGGTTTATTTTCCGCCCCGGCCTTTTCAAACGTATTTTCCGACCAGGGATGCCAGTCCACCGGGTTATGGGCATGTTGCAGTAAATACGGACTTTTTTCATTGATGAGACGGTTGGGCGCCATGGCTTCCTCCGGTTTACAATCTATTGGTGTTGCTGAAAAGCAAGGGCACGAAACTCGATCCTTTAGTAAACATAGACACGAAAATCAAGGTTGGCAACGGCAAATCTTTTTAAAGCAATATGCTTTGCGGTCCTTCTTCGGAAAATGAAACCGGGCGAGCTGATTTCGCAGACCCACCATTAAACCGGACGGGAAATGCCCTCGCTACACCCGTTAAATTAAAAAAAATTGTTGCATTAAAAACTGAAGATAAAAATCCATTTTGGAATATAATTCTCCAAAATGGAAGGATAATCATCGAAATTCCTGGCGTCGACATCTATGAAATGGCGATGAAATCAATTTATGATGCCACACTTCACGATTCGAGGGACTGGCATGTTTTTTGAATGAAGTTGAGAACACGATGAAAGGTCCATTTTGGAATTTACCGATTAATGAGGTTTTTCCTAATTTTAATCTGAAAGAAAGTACCTCTTTGTGGTATTTTCGCGATTGCTGTGTTTAATGAAAAACGAAATTGCATTTTATTTTTACCCCCTCATTATTTAATGACATTAAATATTCAATCAGATGTTATTCCAAAAAAGGTGGTACGGATATTAATATGAAAAAAATTGCTGCCCTAACGCTGTTTGTTGTTCTGGGGACTGTGTTTATAAGCTTCTCTATCCTCAGGGCCAAACCCGATCCCAAAAATGATTTTTTAGATTATCAACGACCACCTGCGCTGTTTCTCGAAAAATACCATGACCTGCATATGGAGAGCGAGGATTGCCTCGACTGCCATCATAAATATGAAAACGGAAAAAACATTTTAAATGAGGATGATCTGGAAAATGACAATGCGGAAACTTCATGCGAATCTTGCCATAATAATCAGGCAAAATATGATCTGCAACAGGCATATCACAAACAATGTATCGGCTGCCATGAGCGATTAATTGCGGAAAAGATCAAGTCCGGCCCTGTCCTTTGCGGGGGATGCCATGTCAGAACAAAAACCGGATAATCCCATCTCGGAGGCAGAATGGTAAAAGGTAAGAGAAAACCGTTGGAAGAAATCAAATCCGTCATCGACACATTCGACAATATTTTAATCGTCGGATGCGGCGGATGTGTCTCGGTGTGTCTGGTCGGAGGCCAAAAAGAAACCAACGCCCTTAAAGTCGACCTAACGAGGCTGTATAAACAAAAAAAAAGTATCAAAACATATACCATTGAGCGCCAGTGCAATGTTCAGTTTTTGGCTGAAATAGATGAAATCGTTAGTGAATATGATTGTCTATTATCCATGGCCTGCGGCGCGGGCGTACAGTATCTCGCTGATCGGTTTACACAAATACCCGTTTTCCCTGCGATAAACACCGTTGCTATCGGCGTTGACAGAGAAATTGGGGTATATGAAGAAAAATGTCGGGCCTGCGGCGAATGCGTGTTGGCCTATACCGGTGGAATTTGTCCGGTAACGCGCTGTGCTAAAGGACTTTTCAATGGCCCCTGCGGCGGAACTCTCAATAAAGGCATGTGTGAAGTTAACATATGCGATGATGTTGACTGGAGCATCCCGTGTGCCTGGTATCAAATCTATGAACGCTTAAAAGAACAAAACCGTCTGGATTATATTTTAAAAATTCAAGCACCGATGGAATGGCAAAATCAGATTCAACGGACGATAGTGCAAGAACCATATGAAAGCCGATATACCCTCCGGTAATATACCGCTTATAGAACGAACCTTCAATTCAGCAAAAAAGAAAATGAATTTTAAGGGGTCGTATTTGTTTTATGGAATTAACCAGCATGTTTTCGACGGATGCTATTTATAATTTAGCCAGGGGTCCGCTTGTGTGGACGGCCCTGGTTTTATGTATTGTCGGTACGATCGTTCGAACCATTCAGTTCATATTGCTGACAAAAGTTGAACAAAGAAACATCCGAATCCAAAAAATTACACCCGTAAAACAAAAATCTGCTCGTAAGTTTGCGCTGAATCGTATCTTCCGGTTTTTTTCCAGTTTAAAATTGACAATCTTGGGAAACAGTCCGGTAACTATTTTGGTGAGTTGCATTTTTCACCTATGCCTGATCATCACTCCGATTTTTTTGCTGCCCCATAATATTTTGATAGAAGAATCGATTGGATTCAGCCTGTTCTCTTTTCCAGAACCCTTTACAAACTGGTTAACCTTCATATTCCTTGTTTGTGCAGCCTACTTTTTGATCCGTAGGATTCTTTTGCCGCGGTTACGCACCATTACGTCATTTTACGATTATATAATCTTATTTATCACAGCCGCGCCGTTTCTCACGGGATTTTTGGCGTATTATCAAGTCTTTGATTATAAAGAGTTTATCATTCTGCATATGTTGACCGGAGAACTCTTGCTGATTGCTATTCCATTTACAAAAATATACCATATGGTCTTTTTCTTTTTCGGCAGATTCGTTCTCGTACATCAACATACGTTGGGTAAAGGCAGCCGAACATGGTAATTTAAGTTCAAAAAGATTTAAATTTACGCTTAATCGGAAAGAATCAACGCTCTATTGGAGTTAAATATGATGGAAGATCAAACAGAGACGATTAACACGGCATTCATCAGACGACTGCTGGAAAAAAATCATGGAAAAATGAAACTATCATTGTCCATCTGCGCTCGATGCAGTCTGTGTGCTGAAAGTTGTTTTTTGTTTAATACACACAATAAAGATCCGAAATACATGCCTTCCTACAAGTTTATTCACTCCATCGCCGAGATTTATAAACAAAAGGGGAAGATTGATCGGGCGATGCTTAAAGAAATCAGCGTGAATATATGGGAGCGATGTGTTTTATGTACCCGTTGCTACTGCCCTTTTGGAATTGATATTCCCAGCATGATCGCCCTTGCCCGGAGCATTTGCAGATCTCAGGGTGTTTTCCCGAGATATGATTGAGGGATCAAGCCGGATTGTTCGTTTTTCCCTATCGATGCGCTTCAAGGCAAGCAACTCCTTTGTTGCCGACAACAGCATTATGGGATATGCCTGCCGGCAGATCAAGCCGGTCGCCGGTATTCAATAAAATTTGATCTTTGGTATCCGGAAGTCCGAATGTAATCGAGCCCTTCACAACATAAATCACTTTGTGATAGGTATGCGAGTGGGCGCCGTAAACATCTCCGGGAGCATTTGACCAGCGATAGGGCTGCAAGCCTTCGGCATCCAGGATCTTACGGATCGCCGCCTCATCCGGTGCCATATCATTTGACCATTTATGAACTTCGATCCCATCCGGTTTCATTTTCGGTTTTCTCCTTCACTTAATCACCTTCAACTTATGGGTTTTTCGTAATTTTTCCCATAAATTATCGATAATGGCAAATGATACCCCGTCTGCATTTATGGTTTTGGCTTTAACCGCAAATTTACAGGATTCCATCAGTTCGAGGTTCCCGGACCAGAGGCGGAATGCGTTCCGGATATATGCTCCCAGATTTGAATTGAGATCAATAAGTTCGTCATGAGTCATGTTGGCGATGAGCACTTTATCTTTTAGGGTCAATTCCGATATCAATCTGCCGACGGCCTCATGAATGGTTTTTGGAAGAACAGGAAGTGTTACAAGATCGTCTATTTTGGAATAATCGCTAATTGAATGCTCGGCGGGAAGGTTCATCATATCCAGTAACAATGCCTTTTCAATCATAAGCCTGGTATGATTTCCAATGCTGGCATTTTCAACCGTACTCGCGCCTAACACGTAAAGCACATCGATCTTTCTCAATTGAACCCAGTCATTGACCAGAGATGCTGCTTGAAAAGCATTTTTTTGTTTGAGATCGATGCCCAGGAGCTGATGTTTAAGTTTTAACGTTTCTCTTTCGGCTTGGTAAAGATCTCCGCGCAGTTTTTCGTAGAATATGATAAGGGTCCCCTTTGATTCCTTTACATTCTGTTTGATACACTCCAAATAATTATCGGTCGCCATCTCCCGGAGATGATATGTTTCAGGCAAGGTGCCGGTTTCGGTAGTCCGCCCTTTGGGTATCCATCCGTCGTGGGGAACCCCGAGTTTGATTGCCGCGTCCAGCACAGCCAGGTCGGCACTTGTTTGACCGCCGGATATGATTTTCTTAAGCACGATGTATCCTGATCTCTTTGATAACCTTTCCCATATGACCTCCATTGGGTGCTCGATTAGAGATTGGACAAAAGGACCATTTTATGGGTGGATGCTATTTAACGACTCTCAATCCATGCGTCTTCTTGAGTCTCTCCCACAACGTTTTAATGATAACGAATTCAGCCTCGCTTTCGCTGCGTATCGGTTTTTTCGAAACAGACCTGCAATCTGCCAGCAGGTCTTTATTTCCATGCCACACATTAAAGGCATTCTTGAAATAATGATGCAAATCAGCATCAAAATGAACCAAATTGTCTATTTTCATGTTCGCTATTTTCAGCTTATTTTTCGAATCCAAAACAGAGATTAACCGATCGACGGCTTCGTCAATCGTTTTTGGGGGGATAGGCGCTTTCTCAAGATATTCTCGTCTTGAATGATCCGTCAAGTGTTCACCGGATTTCGCATTGACCAGGCTCAGCAATATGGTGCCTTCGATAATGCCGATGGTGTCTTTATACACATCACCGTCCTCACTGGCTCTCGAACCCGTCACATTGAGAACTTCTATGGTATTTTCGATGATCCAGGTATTTATCTCGGAAGATGAAATAGCGGCCGGTGTGTGTCTTAAATCGATGTGAAGGCATGGCCGGCGATGTTTCTTTGCCATTTTCCGGCTGTAATCAGCGCCGCCGCTCAGATTCCCATGTGAGATAATGACGGTCCCATCCGATTCGATGACATTTTGCTCGATTCGTTCTTTATAGCCGGAGACGGTCATTTCAATGAGATGATATTTTTCAGGCAATATTCCGGTTTGGATTTTTCTTCCCCTTTGAATCCAGCCGCCATGGGGAAAATTACACTTTATGGCGGCATCGAGTGCCGCCTGATCGGCACCGACCTGACCGCCGGATATGATTTTTTTAAGCATAGCGTTCTTGTCCTTTGTACATGTTCAGGGGGTTCGGGTTCTCTATTCTTTCTGGTCTTCCACCGCTTTTTCCCATGCCTCAACGGACGATATGTCCACACGGGTTTCTTCGGTGATGCCTCCAAACACTTCATTACCGTACTGCACCCATGCGTCGTTGACAAGTTCGAACAACCGTTTTAATTTCAAATTTCGATAAACTTCTTCACTTCCCGTCCTTGCCGGACGAAATTTAAACTCGGTCACTCCTTCCGACTTACGGGCGTAAAGCGTGAGCATGGCGATGGGCTGATAGTGTTGGCTTCCCATTGCAGCCGCGCTGCTCACAACCTCTTTTATGTATTGAAACAGGTATTCAGCCCGGTTTTTGTCCTGTCTCAGCATGGCCAGGAATACTCTTGCCAGATCTTCATCGGTCATGTCTTTGATTTTTTGTTCCAATTCTTTGTCATCCATGAGATGCCGCTTTTTCAAATACGCCTCAACAGAGGCGTTGTTGTTTTTTTTCCTCATAATGTTCTCCTGTTCGGACATTCTATATCGATAAAGCATATACCCTCATCGCGTCAACGCTCGATTATAGTTTAATATAATATCTTTTACAAAATCTTCAACAAAAGACCCGACCGCCACGCCGGCAGCGCAAGGCATATCCGATAACTGCCGAAATATCCGCATCCCATATTGATCTTCCTCCTTCCTCTTCGATTCAAAATTCTGTACGTGTTCACGGGGTATGCTTCTCTGTGAACACGTACAAATTCTTTGCACCGCTATAGAAAATCTGGACTTTTTTATCTAATGATTGCATGATGCAAGGAGTCCGGTTTTAAGAAGCGGATTTTCCAAAAACAAAATAAATTCAGGAGATGATCCAATGGATTGGAATCAGATCTATACGTCCTTCCCGGTCAACCAGGAGATGATCTGGTTGAACAATTGCGGGACAACCCCTGCGGGAAACCACATCCTGACAGCGCTTTCCCGATTCATGAAGGGTTATGCCCGTAAAGGGATTTTCACCGAGACGGCCCGCTTCACAGAGGTTCGGAGCAATATCAAAAACATTCTATCCCGGCTTTTAAACTGTCTACCCGAGGAGTTGGCCTTGATTCACAACACGGCCGAGGGGATGAATTTTATCTCCCACGGGTTAAAGCTATCTGCCGAAGATGAAGTCATCCTGCTTCAAAACGAATACCCAAGTAATATTTATCCATGGCGGCATCTTGAGAAAAAAGGCGTCAAACTGTTAACCTCCCCCATGGAAACATCTCCGGCCACCTTTCTAAAGGAACTGAAGCGATTGATAACGGCAAAGACCCGAGCCATCTCGCTGTCCGCAGTGCACTGGTGCACCGGTATGCCCCTTCCCCTGGAGCAGGTCGGCGAATTGTGCAAAGAAAACAACATCGATTTTGTGGTTGACGGCGCCCAGGGGGTCGGCATGCAACCTTTGGACACCCGGTCCTCCCATATCGGCTACATGGCGTTTTCAGGCTGGAAGTGGTTAATGGGGCCGCTTGGAGTCGGTGTCCTTTTTGTATCCCAACAAAAGCTGAACAACCTCGATCCGGTGTTTATCGGAACGGCATCCGTCATCAATGACAAAGAATATTTTCCCTACAAATCCGAGCTTAAACCCACGGCAGACCGATTCACCATCTCGACGGCCAATTTCAATGACTGGGTCTATTTTGAAGCCGCTCTCGAATTTCTCCAAAATATCGGTTTTCGGACGGTCCGGGAGCGCATCTATGAGTTGAGTGCCTACTTACGAGACGGTCTTGTGAATCTGGGATTTCATGTGTTTTCAGATTACTTCCAAGATTATCCAACGGGAATTGTTGTTTGCGAAAAACCAGGTGTCGCAACGAGCGCCGTCATGGAGCATCTCAAAAACAACAAGGTCGTTGCCGCCGAACGTCTTGGAAGAGTTCGGTTTTCACCTCACATATATATTTCATTGGAACAGATGGACACGGTCTTAAATATGCTGGCCGGCGTGTAAGGTTATTGCTTGACTTTTTTATGAATTATTCGGGTTATGTCAGTACTGCGAGTGCGGCTTCGTAATTCGGCTCCTGCACAATTTCCGGGACCTGTTCCGTATAAATGACCTTTCCGGATTCATCAATAATGACAACGGCCCTGGATAACAAACCGGCCAAGGGTCCGCTGGTTATTTTTACCCCATAATCCTTCCCAAAAGCCTCGGAACGAAAACACGACAGCGAGAGCACATCTTCAATGCCTTCGGCGCCGCAGAATCTTTCATGAGCAAAGGGAAGATCCGCGGAAACACAAAGGACGACGCTGTTTTCGAGCTTGCTGGCTTCCACGTTGAATCTGCGAACCGAAGTTGCGCATACCTGGGTGTCGATGCTCGGAAAAATATTTAAAACAATGCGCTTCCCTGTAAAATCATCGAGGCTGGTTTCGGAAAGGTCCCTTTTGGTCAGTGTAAAGCCGGGCGCTTTTTGGCCGACTTTGGGCAAATCGCCAATGGTATCAATCGGTGTGCCTTTTAATGTAATTTTTGCCATAATCCTGCTCCTTTTTTGATGACTGTATAGGTTTTTGAAATAAATTGACGTTAGGGGGGTTCAAATAAAATTAAATATAAGCATAAAATTATCAACGTCCATATTTTTCCGCACGGCATTACGGGCCATTGGTGTCCAAATTAACCTTTTAACTTTTGAATGCTCCATTTGAACGGGAAAAACATGGAAACGCGTCGACGGTAATCCAGGTATTCCTCTCCAAATTCGGCCAGCAGCTTTTGTTCCTCGATGAAGGCGCCGATTAAAAAATATCCGGTAATGACCAGGTTTGTCAGAATGGCGGTGACC
>Ga0210077_1000467_pt1 | contig 15229 bp, 9 predicted proteins | sample RushMan_CattailN_5_FD_185556 | JGI IMG/M metagenome (GOLD analysis project Ga0210077, IMG submission 185556) | Wetland microbial communities from San Francisco Bay, California, USA, that impact long-term carbon sequestration -... | ecosystem: Environmental > Aquatic > Marine > Wetlands ... | reverse complement strand
AGCATCCTTGATAAATTCTGGGTACATGGTCACCCATTCATAGTTTTCGCCTTCAATGGCGGTTTTCAGGTTATCACCGGTGACACCGACCCCATCCATGGCACGTAAATGGTTGTGAGCATGGACCGTCTCAGCTGCCGCTGCAGCACGGAACAGCTTGGCTATCTGTGCCTGCCCTTCTGCGTCGGCCTTTTTGGCAAACGCCAGATACCTGCGATTAGCTTGAGATTCACCAGCAAAAGCGGTTTGCAAATCCTGGCTTGTTTTCGTCATCCTATTCTCCTCATCCAGGGTCTTTTTACCTGCCAACCCGTGGGTTTATACCATTTGAAAAACCTGGAAACCAGGCAACATTGTTTTCGCTGATCTTAAAATCAGATGTGATAAAAAGAAACGGATACCAACCCTTACAAAGCGATTAATCGACCTGTTCGACCAGATAAGCCTGGATACCCATGACCTTGATTTGATCCAGCTGAGCCTCAATCCAATCTACATGGTCTTCTTCGTCGGTGAGGATTGAATCCATCAGGTCACGGCTGCCATTATCGGCAAGCTCATAGGCGAGACGGATACCATCGTTGTAACTTTCCACAGCGCCATATTCTGCAGCCAGGTCATTTTCCAACTGCTTTTGAATATCAGCACCAATATTAATCTTTTTCAGGTTGCTGACGACGGGGACACCATCGAGGAAAAGGATACGTGCAATGAGCCTCTCGGCATGTTTCATCTCGGTGATGGCGCGTTCCTCGATTTTTTTATGCAGCTCCGAGTACATCCAGTTATCGCACATTTCAGAATGGACCATATACTGGTTGATTGCTGTCAGTTCATCGGATAACAGATCATTTAATTTAGCAAGTATCTTTTCTTTACCTTTCATCTTAAATTACCTCCTTGTTGTTTTTTAAAGGTATTGCCGCTTATTTTTGGATATTATATAGTTTACCATCATCAGTGGATAGTTATTTAATTCCTGTGATTCCAATGAAAAAGATACTGGAGCTGTGTTAAAAACCATGGATATAATCCCTGGCTATACCCACAACTTTGGCGCTAGCCAGGCAATTTTAGAAGTGTGCCATCCAACCACAGATTGGGGTGCAACATGACCATGTCTAGGTGAAGATTGGAGCGATTCTGGCCACCAAAGCCTTCATTCATGCCAATGGCGATGTGCACCGATCCGAAGAGTTTTTCGTCCAGCATTGGGTCTCCCGTGAGCTCCTTCACGCCAGGATTCAAGCCGAGACCTAATTCGGCGATGCGATCTTTATCGCCATTGGATACCTCAAGCAGCTGCTCGAGTAGAGAAATTGATCCCTGCTGGGGAGCATCGATCCACACAACCTGGCCCCTTTCGAAGGTTAAAACCAGTTGTTCAATGGCCTGCCCACCGATAAACGCTTGGTCGATCACGGCCTGACCTTTTGCGGAGGTTTCATGTGGGGCAAGAAAGACCTCCCCACGGGGCAGGCTATCTTGATCTTGAAAGACAGGCCGCCCATCGACCTCGAGATACAAATCTGTACCCAAGTGAGTAGTGATATGCACCTGCTTAGTATGAGATAATTGCTCACCGACCCTACCTTGCAGCGCATCGAGCGCTACATCATCAATATCAATTGCCTGCCAGTATCTCTCTTGCAGCAGCTCAAGAGGCAGGTTATAAGCATCAGCGAGCGCTTGCGTCGGATTTATCACGGTAAAACGGCGGCAATGAAGGCGATCGGCTTCATCAATAAGAGCGATCCACTCAGCAGCCATGGCTCTGCGCCTAGAAATTTCAGCACCAGGGATATGCCCGGCATGATCACGCACCTCTATGATGGCATCGATATCCTGCAACCAGCGCAGCTCATGTCCTGGAACAAGCGCCAGGTACGCCGGGGAAAGATCAGCTGCTAATCTTTGCAGAAGCGATTCCATGCTCAAGCGCAATGTGTAAAATGCTCCGCGTGCCTTGATGTGAAAGGCTAAAGAAGCAATGAAATCCAAGGAATGGGTGCTGGCCCAAATGGAGATAACCTGACCCTGGGAAACCCCCAGGCGCTCGATGGTTCGAACAGCCAAAGATTCAATATCCATGCAGTAATTCTATCAAGTTTCAAAGGCAGCGCAGTTTGAAAATCTGGTAAGATTTTAATTGGAATGTTATCGAATGGATGGATAAGGAGGTGCCCTTGATCAGCCCAGATAAAATCGATGAGTGGATCCACGAGGTAGAGGAGAGACCAGCATCTGCAGAACTGATCATCCGATACATAGCCAATCGGCTGAGCGAACTAACCAGCCGAGATGAAGAGCTGGCAGCTCAAAATATCGAGCTGTTGAGCGGAAGGAAAGTGGAAGAATACGAGAACCGCATTGCCAGCCTTGAGTACCAGCTGGAGCTCTTGAAACGCCAGCTGGGTGGCGAGGCAGTGTTACCAAGTGAAGTATCTGCAGCAAAGCCCTTACAAGAGACACTCAAACTTCTGCTGTATAACCCGCTTGGGCAGGTGTTGAACCTGGAGATGGATCTTGCGAATATAGAATCGCAACAAAGTGTGGCCAGTTTAAGCGGTGAGGTATCCCCACCGGGAATGGCGCCATCCGTTTTATCCACCAGGGTACAAGAAGAGCTGTTGTTTATCTTCGACTCGGGCCGCACGGTGCGCCGGCCGGTAACCCAACTGCCTGCCATGGAAGCAAATCAGCTGGGATGGAACCAGGCGTTTATTGAAGAACCGCGTATCAAAGAGGAACTGGCTATAATCCAGCCAATCGGCAGCATGCCCCTGTACGAATCCTGCATCCAGGCCAGCCGCCGTGGGTATGTAAAGAAAATGAAAACATCCTTCTTTACCTCCCACCTTGAAGAAGACTACATTGGATCAGGCGTTAAGCTCCGAGCAGATAAAACCTGCGGGCTGACCTTCGCCAATGGAGATGACCTGTTTGTGATGGTGAGCCTGGAGGGTTATATTTTCAGCATGCAGGTAGACCGGCTTCCAGCGGCAATTGAGCAGGTGATCCAACTGGGGGTGAGCGATCATATCGTATCTGCCTTTGAGATTGGCCAGAAAACATCCATCCTGTTCATTACGCAAGATGGAAAAGCAGTCAACCGCCAGGTGGGCTGGCTCGAGAAGGCAAATTCATTCAAGACAAAGGGACAATCTATCCTATCCAAAGAGCGCCGCCAGCGCGGCACCCGCATCGTGGCTGCAGCAGCGGTGGACGAGGCGGATTGGGGGGTATTCCTTCAAGCAGATGGCTTACTCAGCATCTATAAGCTGGAAGACTTGCTGTCTGCTGGCAGCCTGGCAGCCAGGCAGGCAGAAGCACAGGTTCTTGGCCTCTCGGTGTTTCAAAAGCCGGGTGAAAATGAAAATCTACCCCAGAAGTGAAGTAAAAGGATCATAACCAGATGGGCTTGCATGTAGGGCTCGATTTTGGAACGTCCAATTCAGGCGTGGCAACTTACCAAGACGGCAGCGTGCGCGTGTTGCCAATTGATGGCAAAAACGTGGTACCTGAAGTAGTCAAGACCATCCTGTATATCACGCGAGATTTCCAGCATTTCATCGGGCAGGAAGCAGTAGAGCTTTATTATAAGCAAAATATCAACCGGCAGCGCCGCTTTGTAAAAAAATGGAGCGGAGAGATAGATTATCGCGGCGCTGATATGCATTACGTGCGAGATATTTACGTATATGTGGATGAGTTACAACCCGGCAGATTATTACAATTTATAAAGACAGCTTTACGCTCTGAAAAATACCATGGAACACAGGTGTTTGAGCGGTATTACAACCTGAGCGACATCATTGCTGCATACTTACAGAAACTTAAAAAACGTGCGGAAACATTATTGGGTGAGGAGATTGAAGGGGTTACGATCGGCAGACCGGTGAAGTTTTCGCAGAATACTGAACAAGACCAGAGGGCCCAGAACACCCTGCTTGAGGCCGCCATGGAGGCGGGATTCAAGCGGATTGATTTTGAGCTTGAGCCTATAGCAGCCGCCCTTTATTATGAATTCACCCTAACCAGACCAGAAAACGTGCTGGTATTTGATTTCGGTGGTGGCACGCTCGACCTGACGATCATACGCCTGGGTGACCCGCAGCATCGAAAAGTGTACGCCAGCGGTGGCATCGGGATCGCCGGTTCCGATTTCGACCGGGCTATCATTGAAAAACGCATGCTGTTCCACTTTGGAAAGGGACAGGTACACCACGACCCGGAAATTCTTAAGCTGATCGATACCATACCCGATTGGGCCGCACTGCCTGAACTTTCTACTCCGCTAGCTAAAGCCGAACTGGAAAGGGCTATTGGGGCAGGTGAAGCACCGGTGAGACTCAAAGCGCTCGAAGCGTTAATCTTCAATGACCTGGCTTTCTCTTTTTACAATATGGTAGAAGCGACCAAGATAGCTCTTTCTGACCAGGGAGCGGCAGTTGCCCGTATGAAAGAAAAAAACCTGGATATCTGGGAGCTGTATACGCGCAGCCAGTTGGAGAAGGACATTAGAGAACACCGCCAGCAAATTGAAGAAGTCTTGATGAACACCATCATCGCATCGGGCCTGGAACCCGGGCAAATCGATGCTGTGGTGAAGACTGGTGGGTCAGCTAATGTGCCGGTTTTTTCGGAGATGTTGGTGAGGATATTTGGAGATGACAAAGTGAAATCTTCCGATGTCTTCAACAGTGTTACCGCAGGGCTGGCGATCAGTGCTCACCAAAGAAAATAGCCTGTAACAAGCCACCCCCGACTCCAATCAAGGTTTAATCAAACTCTTATCCCCCTCGTCGACGCATTAGTTATAATCAAAACCATACCAACCTTGTCCGGTATTGCTCCGGACAAACTATCGTTTCACTTATCGTTCAGGAGGGATAAATGGCTAAAAAAGCAGATTTTGATCTCCAGGCAGCCCATAAATACTTTTCAGCTGAGTGCTTCAACCGTGCCTGGGATTATATCGATAAACCCGTGCGTAAAAAAGGTGAAGATGAACGCATGCTACAACTAAGCCTGACGGCCTTGTGGCATTGGAGCCAAAGGAAGGACTGCACACCTACCAATCTCTCGATCGGTTATTGGCAGGTTTCAAGGGTATATGCCTTGCTGCGTCAGGCCGATAATGCCAGGCGGTTTGGAGAACTCTGCCTGGAGGTGTCGCAAGGGGAAGATGTACCACCTTTTTATCGCGGATATGCTTACGAAGCGCTGGCGCGAGCAGAAATGGTGTCGGGAAACATGGATGAAATGGAAAAATATCTAATCCAGGCACATCAGATTGCTACTGCACTGCCTGACCCGGAAAATAAGAAGATGCTGTTGAAAGACCTGGTTACTATTCGTTGAAACAGGGCCATCCTTACCGTAATCTACAAAACCAGCCACTGATCTCCTGACCTATCCTTTCCAGTGGGGCTGAGCAGGGTTAAAATTTCCCCATGAGTTTCATTCATCTGCGCAGCCACTCTTATTATTCGTTCTTACGAGCGCTACCCTCACCAAAAAGCCTGGCAGAAACTGCCGCAAGCATGGGGATGCCCGCGCTGGGATTGACCGACCACCACAGCTTGAGTGGGGTAATTGAATTCCAGGATGCCTGCGCGGACAAGGGTATCCACCCCATCCTGGGTCTTGAAGTGGATACGGCCTTGCCCGAGGAGTTGGCTGAAGCTCGAGCGGGAAGTTTGCTCCTGCTGGCAATGGACCTGTCCGGTTGGCGCAGTTTATGCCGTATCAGCAGTTCCCTGGCGGGAGATGCTGATACACTGCCTTTCCAAAAACTGGCAGATAAGGCAAAAGGGCTAGTATGCCTGACTGGAGGCCAGCGAGGCGCATTGAACAGGCTGGCAGCTGCCAGGCAAAACCGCATGGCAGAAAGCTGGATTGCACACCTGAAGGGAGCCTTCCCGGGGTGCCTGTATATCGAACTGCAAAGCCACAAGACAGAGGACCTCGAATTATGTGAGAACCTGACTTCACTTGCCGGGCGTATGCAGCTGCCCACAGTTGCTACCCATGATATTCACTACCTAAACCACGATGATGCTCACCTGCAACAGGTGCTGACAGCCATCCGGCTAATCAGACCGTTTACGGAATTAAGGGAATGCGACATTGCGCCAACCCGAGCAGCATTCCTGACGCCCGAAGCAATGGCTGAACGCATGGCGAATTTTCCGCAGGCGCTGGAAGCCACCCAGGAAATCAGCGATCGATGCCAGCTGGAACTACCCCTTGGGATGCTGCATTTCCCGGAAATCCAATTGCCTGAAGGGATGACGGAGAAGGAATTACTGCACCAGAAAGCCACATCGGGGGCAATCAGGCTGTATGGGAAAATATCCCCACAAATAGAATCGCGCCTGCAACATGAATTGTCGGTGATCGGTGAGTATGGCTTCAGCTCGCTCTTCCTGATCATGGAGGAAATCCTTAATTACGCTCGCAGCCAGGGAATTCCATTCTCATCACGCGGTTCGGCAGCTTCCTCGCTGGTGGCACATTGCCTGGGCATCACCTCACCTGACCCAATGCGGCTGAATTTATACTTCGAGCGCTTCTTAAACCCGGCGCGTGCCACCCCACCAGATATCGATACAGACCTGTGCTCGCGACGGCGGGATGAAGTAATTCGCTTCGTATACCAACGTTTTGGAGAAGGCCAGGTAGCCACCGTCTGTACAATCAACCGCTTCCGCGGCCGCTCAGCACTGCGTGAGGTGGCCAAGGCCTACGGGTTAGCCTCAGAGCAGGTGGGCCGCCTGGCAAGCAGCCTGCCTCACCGCTGGTATAGCCCCTCCAGGCGTGGAGGGGCTGCTGAAAGCCCATTCGCAGAGCTGAGCAAACAATATCGCTCTGCCACCCACCGGGCTATTTTCAAAGATGCAGCTGCGCTGATCGGCTTACCGCACCATCTCTCCGTTCACCCTGGTGGAGTGGTGATCAGCCCGGGCCCAATCACTGACCTGGCACCTACCCAGCTGGCCAGTAAGGGAGTGATCATCACCCAGTTCGACCTGGATTCAATCGAGCGCCTGGGCCTGGTAAAAATTGACCTGCTGGGCATCCGCGGGTTAACCGTACTGGGAGATGTGGTGGAAATCATCGCCAGGGAGAATCATGCTGAAGCAGAACGATCTGATGGGGGGTTGTTAACAAAAATTTTGGAAACCATCCCCACGGAAGATGCTGAAGTGAGTGAAATGGTGAGCCAGGGAAAGACCATTGGCTGCTTTCAAATAGAAAGCCCGGGAATGCGGGCCACACTCAAGGAGATCAGCGCGAGAACGCTGGATGACATCATGGTAGCACTTTCACTGTATCGTCCCGGGCCTCTCACTGGCGGGCTAAAGGATGCTTTTGTGCGACGACATTTGGGAAAAGAAGCCACCGAATACCTGCACCCGTCCTTGAAAAATTTGCTGGCAGATACCTATGGGGTGATCCTGTACCAGGAACAGGTATTGCGCATTGCACATGAGCTGGCCGGGTTCTCGCTGGCAGATGCCGACCTATTGCGAAGAGCCATGTCTCACTTTGACCCTGGAAAACAAATGCAGACGCTTAAAGAGAAATTCATTGCGGGTGCCTGGGAAAGAGAACAGGTGCCGGAAGAAATTGCCAACCGTATCTGGGAATTAATGGCCGCTTTTTCGGGATATGGCTTTCCGAAAGCGCATGCGGCTTCTTACGCCCAGGTGAGCTGGCGTTCTGCCTGGTGCAAGACACATTACCCGGCTTTTTTCATGGCGGCAGTGCTGGCGAACTGGGGAGGCTATTATAGCCAGCGCATCTATATGAACGAGGCCCGCCGTATGGGATTGAAGCTGCGTTCACCCGAGGTTAATCATGCTGGGCGCGAGTTCAGCGTGAAAATATTACATGGCGAACCGGTGCTGTTCATGGGATTAGACCAGGTGCGCGAACTTACCCAGCGCACACAGAACCGGATCATCAAGCAGCGACCGTTCAGCTCGCTGGCTGATTTCCTGGCAAAGGTTGACCCGCGCCCTGTTGAAGCAGAGAATCTGGCAAGAATTGGTGCCTTACAAAGCTTCGGCACTATCCCAAACCTGCTCAGACAGCTGGAACATGGCGGCTGGCAAGCCGGGCAGCTGCCCTTATTTTCACTGGAAGAAAGCCAGGTGGAAGATTGGAGCCTGGAACAAAAAGTAGCTACGCAGGAGGAACTGCTGGGTACGGGAGTGATCGCCCACCCTCTGGAGCTGGTGAAAGACCAAATTGCCGCAGCCGGTGCGATTACAACCATCGAAGCGGTGACCCGCCTGGATCAGCAGGTGCGGGTGGCGGGAGTCAGGCAGATATGGCGGCGCAGCCTGACGGCCAGGGGGGAGGCAATCTACTTCATGTCAGTAGAAGACCTGGAGGGCATGCTCGAGGTAGTGATTACTTCCGAAGTCTACCGTCGCTCAAAAGCCGCTTTATCAACCCCAGGCCCGTACATCATTGAGGGCACAGTTGAGCTGAACAATCAGCGGGGTGAACCATTCATCCGCGCCGAGCGCATCTGGAGGCTGACCTAATAATCTACAATATATTATGATAGCTTTGTTAAATAATAGGAGGCTGGGTTTCTGCTCCAGCCTCCCCGTGGAATTTCCCCGCTTTCTTTCCAACACTAACCATAATTTAATTCTTACAGCGAGATGTACACAAGCTAATCATTCACAAAGCTTTTGTCAAAGGTTGATCAATCTTCCTGGCCTATTACTTCACCCACAAAGCTTAATAATCGCTCTGGGGCAACCGGTTTTTCAAGATAGTGGATATTAGAAAATTGGTCACCCTGATTTAGATCTGATATCGTGTGGTCAGTTAATATAATTGCTTGTATTGAATCAGGCATATCTTTGATTTTTGGAAGTAAGATTGACCTGGTATCAGGTATATCCATATCAGAAATGACCAGCTGATACTTTGCGGACTTGATTGACTCAAGAGCCTTTTTGGCACTACCTGTTGAGATGATTTTATAACCGGCGCTCTCAAGAATAAGTGCGAAAGACTGGCGCAGGTAAAGATCATTTTTAAATAAAATAATAAATTTTTCAGTCATAATACAATGACGAACCATGGTGTAATTAATTCTATCTATAAAATCAGCTTTGATAATTGGGGTTAATTGGGAAGTATTGGCATCATACCCAGATAATTTAAAAAAATAGCGAGCTGCCCTCAAGGCAGCCCGCCAGAGGTAAAGGAAAACACTACACCACCAGGCGATACCCGACATCACGAATGGTTATGATCAGTTTGGGATGACGCGGGTCTGGTTCGAGTAACCTGCGAATTTCATGCATCTGCCAGCGGGCAATCTCACGAGATTCTGCGCGACTTAAATGCTGGTAACCCTGCGTTTCGGCGACCAACTTTTCATAGGACACTGGATGGGGAGAGTGCCGTGCGAGGGTAACCAGGTAGTCAAAAGATGAGGGAGGCATGGTTATCTGGCGATCATTATACTGAACGGAATATGTATGCCGGTCTAATGCCAGGGGACCACAATTCAAATAGCGGGTGGGATCTACCAAGAGAGTAGGGCCATCTTCATCAGTTTTTGAAGGATCTTTAACTTCTATGGATTGTAATTCAGCCAAAAGTTTTTGCATCTGGTTGGTAATCTCACGCCTACGCTTGGGTTGCTCTTGCCTGATGACATCTTCAACACGAGTTAAGATATTTTCAGGATCGATTGGTTTTAACAAATAATCCTTCGCTCCGAGCCTAACTGCCCCGATGGCTGATTCAAGGCTGGCGTGGGCAGTGAGGATGAGAACGGGCATTTCAGAATACAGTTTCTTGATTTGCGGTAAAAGCTGAATGCCATCCTGATCTGGCAGTTTAATGTCGAGGAAGGCTAAATCATAAGGCCCAGCTTGCAATAGCTGCAAGGCTTCAGCGGCATTAGAAGCCGTTGTGACTGCGTAGCCAACCCGTTGAAGGATTAACCCCAGGCTACGCCTCAAGTTCGGTTCATCGTCGATGATCAGGATAGAGTATTTGTTGGTCATAAGCTAACCTCCTCGCCTGGTTTTTCTCCGGCAATGATGGGCAACCAGACGGTAAAACTGGTGCCCTGGCCGGTTTTACTCTCCACCGTAATTTGCCCGCCATGTTTTTCGATAATTTCATAACAGATGGATAGACCCAAACCCAACCCATATTCCTTGCTGGTGACAAAGGGTTCAAAGAGATGAGGTAATATTCCTTTATCTACACCTGGTCCTGAATCGCAGATCACCACACCAACCTGATCTTTTCTGCTGGATAAAACCATATCGACAGACAATTCACCTCCACCAGGCTGCATGGCTTCAATGGCATTGGTACAGATATTTAGAAAAACCTCAATCAGCTGATCTTTGACCCCATTCACTGAATAATGGCTTAACCCCGGCATCGGCTTCCAGGAAACATGTGAATTTTTCAAATGAGGCGTTATTAGCCCTTGTACCTCGTTGAGTAGATCGAGTAAATCCTGCCGACTCATTGTCTGACCTGCTTGTGGCCGATACAGTTGGCGTAATTGACCCACGATATTAGATAACCTCTGGGTTTCTGAAAGAGCCATTCCCAAAGGTTCCAGAATGGGGGATTTGGATTCAGTATCCTGTTGAATCAAATACAGGCAATTTTTAATCGTCTGCAGTGGGTTATTGATTTCGTGGGTCACCGAACCAACCATGCGTCCGATAGCCGCATGTTTCTCTGCCTGAATTAATTGCCTTTCGTAATTCTTTTTGTCGGTGATATTGGAGCATGTTCCGACCCAGGAGATAATATTGCCATCCTTATCGTTGATCGGCACGCCTTTAACAGAAAAATTTCCATATTCATCGAAGCGGTTTTTTATGCGACACTCTATTTCATAGATCGATTTATTCTGCAGAGCCTCTTCCCATTTTTGGTTAATCCCGTGCTGGTCTTGGGGATGGATGGCGTTGAGCCAGCCCCGACCTAAAAATTCACTTTCACTTTGCCCGGTAAATGCCCGCCACATCGGATTATCTTCTACCACATCCCCGGTTGCATTCATCTGCCAAACAATCTGTGAACTGGCAATAACCAGGGAACGATAAAGCTGTTCGCTTTTCATCAGTGCTTCTTCAGCTTGTTTATGCTCGGTGATATCCTGGCGGATGGAAATGAAATTCGTGATCCTGGCTTTTGCATCGAAAACGGGCGTAATGATCTGGTCTTCATAATATAAGCTGCCATCTTTACGTCGATTGAGCAACTCGGCATGCCAGACCTTACCTGACAGGATCGTATCCCATAAACTTTTATAAAAATCATTATCTTGCTTGCCAGATTTAAGGAAACGAGGGGTTAACCCAACGATTTCTTCTTTTGAATAACCCGTCGCGCGAGAAAACGAGGGATTGGACCAGAGTATGGTGCCGTCCTTATCGGTAATGATAATCGCGTTAGCCGCAGATTCTAGGGCGGTGTTCAGCAAGACGAGCTGCCTTTCAGTACGCTTACGCTTGGTAATATCGTGGGCAGCGGCGTATACCCCGGCTACGTTGCCATGCTCATCTCGATAAAGCGAAGCATTGTAAACAACCGGGGTAACATGCCCATCCTTATGTTGAAGCTCCAATTCAAAGTCCTGGACTTTGCCGGTAGCAAAAACCTGCAGATAACCCTGGCGTGCACTTTCAGGGTTGGTGAAATAGGTGGAGAAATCGGTTCCAATCAGCTCCTGCCGCGAGTAACCTGTTGCCGATTCAGCAGCTGCATTGACATCACCGATTTTACCGTCTGGAGATATGGTCGCTAAAATATCCGGGCTGGATTCCAATAAACTTCGATTATAGGCATTCAATTGGCGTAAGTTCTCCTCAGCCTGCTTACGCCTGGTGATGTCAATGCCCATTTCAAGGATGAGGGTAGAGCCGTCCACATCCTGGAATGGAAAATCGTGTACATCATAGTTTTTATTATCTGGCCCGAGCCATTCCCAATGATGCTGGCGGTTGGTTTTCAAAACCGTAAATGTTTCACAATTTTCACAAGGGGCTGTGCGGTTAAATAGATATTCGTAACAACAACGACCATGATCCTCGCCAAAACGCTGGCGGAAGTAGCGATTCGCAAAGGTGACGTGATAATCAGGGGCCAAAAGGATCAAATATGCTGGCAAAATTTCCAGCACATCATTAAATCGCTGACGCTGGGCTTCCACAGCCTGGGTTTGAACGGCAAGCTGGTCAGCCATGCGTATCCTTTCTTGAATTTCTGCCTGCAATTCAAGGTTGGCTTTTACCAACTCCTGGGTCCGTTCCTGAACGGTTTTTTCCAACTCCAAGTGTGCCCTGTGCAGCGCTTCCTCGGCAAGGAAGCGACGGGTGACATTATTGTAGGCAATAACGATTCCGTAATCTTTCAGAGGGAAGGGGGCTGCAGTAACACTGATCCAGGTGATCTGATCATTCTCCTTGACAATACCCATCTCTACGTCTTCTATACGGCGCTGCTCCTGCATGGCCTGCACGCTGGCAAATTCATCTGCCGGCATGGGAGAGCGATCTGGGCGGACAATTTTCCAGGCCTCACTTTGAATCAGCCTCTGTTTTTGTTCTTCCATCGAAAGTGATAATAACTGCGTGGCTTCCTGGTTAGATTCGATGATCTGTCCATTTTTATCCGTAACCGTAACGCCAAGGGGAAGCGTATCAAACAGCACACGGTACTTGGCTAAATTGGTGCGCAAATCATCTTCCATCTGTTTACGGCTGGTAACATCAAGAAACAGGACTGCGAATTGATTGGGGGCATTGCGATAGGCAAATACTTCAAAACACTTAGCCAATGTAGGGGAGAAATCTTCTACCTGTAAGGGCTCACCTGTGAGCACGACTTTAGCATACGAATTCACCCAGCTTTCGCCTTCATCAGGCAGTATTTCGCGATATGTTTTTCCGACAACGTGCTCCCTTTTCAGCCCGGTGAGGCGTTCAAAAGCAGGGTTGACATCCAGAAACCGATAATCATAGGGAGTGCCATTTTCATCAAATATCATTTCATGGACAGCAAAACCTTCATTCATCTTCTCAAATAACGAACGGTATTGTTTTTCGCTCTCTTGGAAGGACTTCTGGGTGTGCACCTGGCCGGAGATATCGTAGGCAACCTCTCCGGCACCGACGACCCTGTGTTTTTCATCCCAGATGGGGGTGTGAAGAACACTGTAGACTTTGCTATAACGGGTTGGGGCACCAAATTCCAGGATCTTGTTGGTGCTCTCGCCCTGCAACACCTGGCTCCATTCTTGTTTGACCACCTGCTGCTGTTCTGGCTGGTGAGCAAAGGCATCCAGCATGTTCATCCCGATGGATATTTCTCGACCAGTCAGCCGTTTCGCTTCTTCCAGGTAAGCTTGGTTAAAGTAGGTGTAGCGGAATTTTGTGTCGATTGTTGCGATGAGCACACCCGTTCCCCTTGTAGCAGCCTCAATGAACTCCTGGGTTTGCATCCGCTCTTGCTTACTCCTGTGAAGCGCATTTTCAACATGAACCTGCTGGGTGATATCCCTGGCATAGATACGCGCGGAGTTATATTCTTGCGAATAGGTAATGATTTCATCAAAAGTACAGGAATTAACCTGGATAATTTTGTTGGCCTGAAGGAGGACTTTTTCTTGAACAACCTTACACGTTTTATAAAAGTCATCAGGCAGGAATAAAGCTGCGTCGTTCAATCCCAGTGTGGACATAGTATGCTGAGCGGCTGGATTGAGATATATCAACTGCCCTGCCAGATTAAATTCAATGATGGGAATTGGATTGAGCTCAGGAAATGAAGCCAAATGCCGGATTTCGGTATTCTGCTGGGTCAACCTGATTACTTCCTGCTGCAGTTCTTCAACGGTCGAAGCCATGGGGACCGGATTCATCAATTGATTCTCTCCTGAGGATATAACCCTGGCATGCAGGTTACATCCCATACCTTGTTTGGCGTAAACACCCGCTATAAGTGCTGCATAACGGGTTCAGTATTCAATCAACCAATCAGATTAATAAAATTTCCATGAAGCTATATGACCCTGGCTGATCATGATTAGAGTACATTATTGTTTGAGTATATGAATTGTAATACAAATGGAGCCTTTCACAACAATGGTAATAACCCATACCCTAATCATGTTGCTGGCATCGATGGCAATCATCCCATAAGCGTTAACCCGCCAGGGGAGAAGAAAATTACCAATGGTTATTCAAATATCTTCTCGCCGTCAGCGTCAGCATTAAGTGCGTCAGCTTCTACATCACGCGCAGAAGCGGGCTGGGCAAGCAGCTGGCGGTAATATTCATGCTGGATAACCAGGTTCATGATTTCATTGGTACCCGTCCAGATGGTCATCAGGCGTGCATCGCGCAACAAGCGCTCGATCGGATACACATTGGTATAGCCAATGCCGCCCATTACCTGCATGGCATCATTTACCACCGCCCAGGCAGTATCGGTGGCAAACTTTTTCGCTTCTGAAACCATGCGCCTGACATAGCCAGAGTTCCCAGCTGCGTCGATGATACGGGCAGTATGGTAAACCAGGGCACGTGCTGCATCCAGGCGAGTGAGGCTATCGGCAATTTTGAAGCTGACCCCTTCAAACTCACGGATTTTCTGCCCGAAAGCCTTGCGCTGATTGGAATAGCGCGCAGCGATTTCAAGGGCAGCGCGTGCCAACCCAAGGGCGCCTGCCGCACTGGTCATACGTTCGGGGATCATCATCTGGTTGAATATTTCATACCCACCGTGCTCCTTACCCACCAGGTTGTGCAGCGGCACCTGCACATTGCGAAAGTAGACTCGCCCCGTGCCGCCACCGCGTGTGCCCATAAGGCCATAGACATGTTGAACTTCCACCCCAGGCCCACGCTCAACCAAGAGCGTGCTGATGGCAGTATGACCAGCGCCATCTTCTTTGGAACGCGCATAAACCAGGAATAAATCTGCTCCTTCTGCACCCACGATGAAGCGTTTTTGCCCGTTAAGGATGTAGCAATCTTCTTGGCGTGTCATGGTGGTAGTGGCGCCAAAAAAATCCGACCCTCCGCGTGGTTCCGTCAGGGCTTCGGCAACGGTCAATTTCCCGGCCAAAATGGGTTTAAGGTAGCGTTCTTTTTGCTCGGCGGTTCCAAAAACATGGAGCGCTTCACCCACAATGGAGGGTAAAGAGTAGAGG
>Ga0210077_1000466_pt1 | contig 15232 bp, 13 predicted proteins | sample RushMan_CattailN_5_FD_185556 | JGI IMG/M metagenome (GOLD analysis project Ga0210077, IMG submission 185556) | Wetland microbial communities from San Francisco Bay, California, USA, that impact long-term carbon sequestration -... | ecosystem: Environmental > Aquatic > Marine > Wetlands ... | reverse complement strand
TCTAATAATGACCTGTATGAATCATAACGAATGTTTAGGTAGATCGAATTGAATGGGTTCAGTTGCTGATTGTGAGATCTCTTCTACCTAAACGTCATCATCACTGCCATGGTCATCAGAAGTGTTTCCAAAACCGAGTGCAGGCTCACCGCTAGACGCCCTTTCTCGAACCGCGATCTCGATCTCTGTAGCCAGTTCCGGGTGCGCGCGCAGATAATCCTTTGCGTTTTCACGACCCTGACCCAGGCGAAGCTCGCCATAATTGAAGAAGGAACCGCGCTTTGTAATAATCTCCATAGAGGTAGCCAGGTCAAGCAAATCTCCGACCTTCGAGATGCCCTCATTGTACATAATATCAAACTCAGCGGTTCTGAAGGGTGGTGCTACTTTATTCTTTACCACTCTAACCCTGGTGCGATTCCCAATTATCTCTGCTCCAAGCTTGATCGATTGGATTCTACGCACATCAAGACGAATAGATGCATAAAACTTTAACGCCATGCCTCCTGTGGTTGTTTCGGGGTTCCCAAACATGACGCCAATTTTTTGGCGTAGTTGATTGGTAAAAATCACTGAGGTATTGGTTTGTTTGATCGCTCCAGAAAGTTTGCGTAATGCTTGTGACATCAAACGCGCCTGCATACCCATGGTGGCATCGCCCATATCCCCTTCAATCTCAGCCCTTGGGACGAGTGCTGCCACTGAATCAATCACAATCGCGTCGATAGCACCAGAACGGACCAGTGTTTCAGTGATTTCGAGGGCTTGCTCCCCCATATCAGGTTGAGAAATGAGTAAATTTTCCACATCCACGCCGCACCTGGTTGCATAGGTAGGGTCTAAAGCATGTTCCATATCAATATATGCGGCTGTTCCTCCTAATTTCTGAGCTTCGGCTACAATATGCTGACAAATGGTTGTTTTACCCGATGATTCAGGGCCGTAAATCTCCGTGATTCGCCCGCGTGGTACTCCCCCAATCCCTAAAGCAATATCCAATGAGAGTGAGCCCGTGGGGATGGCTTCCACACGTAGCTGATGCGCTGTGCCCAGACGCATGATGGAGCCATCACCATACCGCTTGGTGATATCACCTAGGGCTTTATCCAGGGCTGCCTGGCGCGCTTCGTCCATTTCTGGTTGTGTGGATGCAGACTTTTTTGCCATGAAAGTTACTCCTAAAAACGCATTTTATGATTATAGTTTAGCACATTTGTTCGACGTGTCAAGGGATTGGCTTTTCTACCGGTACCGGGGTGAAATCAGCTCCCGGGGCTGGTGGAGCACCGATGGAAAAACCTTGATATCCTCGAAAAGTAAAATAGCTGACCATCCCTGCGATGACTTCAATAGGAGTATTAAAGTACATTCCCCCAAAAGTTGCTCGCAGCACGTAAGATCCAGCAGGTATGTCACCAATCACCAGGTTTTCTTGATAATAACTGTCGCTATTAACTGTAGTCTTCCCATAAGACCAGGCAAACCAATTATTCTCATTTTGTGGATCGGTGATGATGATTTGTTGGTCATATATTGGCTGACCGATGGTATCTGTGATGCGTCCAGCTATGATTCCCCATCCTATGGGTGGCACGAGCCATAATTCAGGGTTGCGCGTGGCAAAGAAATTATTTTCTCCCATGCGCACTTCAAAGTGAAGATGCGGCCCTGTAACTGCTCCCGTCTCACCTACCAACCCAAGTAAATCTCCAGTTTCAACATGCTGACCTTCCACAACATTAATTTCTGACATATGCCCATAAATGGTAAACAAGGGTTGATTGTGATAGCCAAAGTCATGTTGAATGGTAACCGCCAGGCCGTATGGGTCAGTGCGATCATACCCCCCTTTGTAGACACCATATCCAGCCCAAATAACCGTCCCTGCCCCAGCTGCTTTAATCGGTGTACCCCTTGGAGCAGGAAGGTCAATGCCTGTGTGTACGATATCTTCAAAAAACACACCCCCATAACGGTAATCAAAAACGGGTATATTCACTTCATTTGCATCTATCGGACTGGCAAAATAGAAGTGGTCAAACAGTGTAGGAGCCCATGGAGTAGGGTAGAGTGGTGGCCGCCAGGAGGCTATAGGAACAGGCTCGTCGGTCGGGTACACAAACAACATGGGGTTAGCAGAAATGGCCGCTGTTGCCAGCGGGGCTATGGTTGGTGTTGTGGGCGTTTGGGTTGGTAGTGTACTGGTAGGTGTTGCGGGCAAGGTAGCACTCGTAACCATACTCGGTGTGTTCGTATATGTGGGGAAAAAAGGTAAGGATGTGCGAGTTGCTTGGGTAGTTTGACAGCCAGCAACGAATAGCGCCAGTACGGTGAATAAGAGAAGGCAATGCGCGCTTGTCATCTGCCTCGAGAATTTTTTCCCTGGTGCATTATTTAATTTCAGCATTGATAAGCCATTGAGAATATGATTCAGCTACCCGGGTTTGGGCTGGTTGGAGTGGCTGGGCCTGGTGTAAAGGTGGGTCGTGGGGTCGGTGAGGTAGTGGGGGTGGGTGATACGTACCAGCGTAGGGTTGGTGTGGGTGTGCGGGTGGGTGGGATAACTGCCGTCGGGGTTATCATCGCTTCTGGGGGAAATAACTCCAGCATGGCTGAACGCCAATCGTTTCCGCCGCTTGACACAAATTCATTAAAACGGGCAGCTGGAACAGAAGCCCTCCAGGTGACTAGGCTTGGTAGGCGATCCCATCCAAATGCATGAGCCTGTGCGGTGAAATCGATCCAGTAACCTGGCGGGATGGATATCTGTTCCGAGCCACCCTGCTCGTAGGTTGTAGTATCACCACCATAACGGGCATTAAAATCCCAGGGCTGGTCGTGTAAAGGGATACCTGAAGATCCGTCTTGATACAATGATCGGATGTAGATCCTCCAATAGGTTTCAATACCGTAATTCTCCCTGATGACTGCCATCCAACCCGCATTCAAAGGCAAGCTATTTACGGTGAATGCACGGCCTGTATATAGCCAGTCATTGCCCATGCCTGGATCTAAAGGCGAGGTGAGGGGAACATAAGCGTTATCGAGACTGGCCAGGAAATCCCAACCCGTCAGCTTGGCGATTTGTGCGCGTAATGCCTGAAAACTTTCGTCAGTCAGGTCATGCAAATTCGGAAATGGCGCCTGAACTCCACTAAGCGGTGAGAGTTGATATCGTCCTCCATTCTCACTCGGCAAGGTCGATAATAAGGGGACGTATAAAGGTGTAGGTGTTATCTGGGCTGCTTGTTCATAGATCGTTTGTATTGATGAAGCGAGAGAAATACTTCCCCAGGTTAATCCATAAACCGTCCCAGGCAACTCCATTGTCGGAAGCGCCAGCCCCGGTTGATATGCCGGATATGCTGAGAGATAAAAATTGTTCGGGGTCTGCAAAATTGTCAGGATAGTTTGACCATCTGTGCTCCATACTGGCCAATCACCACTTCCCAGGTTCTTCCTATCGGAGGGAATAGGTGCTGTGTCCATCACCCCATCCGCAGGAAATTTTTCCACCAGCAAGTTCCGTACACCATCCTGCTCACTTACCCAGGCTAATGCAGTCCCATCTGGTGACCATGCAGGATGGGTGTCTTCGCCAGTTGGATTCTGACTGATATTCAGAAATCGTTGATCTTCACTCCGATCCAGGTCAGCCAGCCATATTTCATCCTCACCGCTTTGGTTAGAAACAAAAGCAATTTGCCGCCCTCCGGGCGACCAGGTTGGGCTGAAATCGGCTGCTGCGTTGTTTGTTAATCTGATCATTTCGTCTGGAGAGACTACAGATTGAATTTGGAGTTCTAGATTATCGTTTGTGTATGTTTCGTAAACCAACCATTTGTTATCTGGTGACCAAGCCGGAGCGCCTTCATACGAAAGAGAATCAGTCAGGCGCGTGATTCCGCCGCTGCCTAGGTCGAGCTGATAAATATCCCAATATCCACTGCGATTGGATGCAAAAGCAACGGTTTTTCCATCTGGACTTATAGCTGGCTCAATATCGTCCCAGGGGCCATAGGTCAAGCGTGTCAATGGCAGAGGCTGCCCTGCACCTGTTTCTTCTGGCTGGTACGCAAAAAGGTGAATATTAGCACCTTCATCTAAAGCCAGCACGATCAATCCTTGGTTGAGGGTCAAGGTACTGATGGGTTGAGGGCTAGACGTAGCTGGTTTAGCTGTAAAGGTGGGTTGTGATGTGGATGTTAGCGTAGGTTGGTCTGTAGCGGTAATCGTGGACGATGGACTGGCTGTGCTGGTCTGAGTAATCAATACCTCGGTTGGAATCGCACTGTTCTGGGGTTGAAAAAGGTTGGAGGAGCGAAAATATCGGCTTATTGCAAGTGCTAACCCGCCTACAACGACCAGATTAATTAACGTCAGGAATAATATCCCTGATGGTGTGATACGAATTGTCCATCCAACCCTCCGGTGTGACCTGGATGAGCGGGAGGAGCCATTTGGATCAGTTTGGCCGGTCATAATAGGTATAAAAGTCTATTTTACCCGATGCAAGAATTGTGCGCAGGCAAAAATTAATCCTGTTCCTCGAACCCCGTTCGAGCTAGCTGATAATATACTCCGGCCTTTGCAAGCAGTTCGTTGTGTGAGCCTTGTTCAACGATGCGCCCGTCCTGGATGACCACAATACGGTCTGCGTTGACCACAGTGGAGAGTCGGTGGGCAATAACGAAAGAGGTCCGGCCTTTGAGCAATCGAGCTAAGGCCTGTTGAATGATTCGTTCCGTTTGAGTATCCACACTTGAGGTGGCCTCATCAAGGATTAAAATGCGAGGATCTGCCAGTAGAGCACGTGCGAATGAAATGAGTTGTCGCTGGCCAACCGACAGCAAAGCGCCTCCCTCTTCCACGGGTGTATCATACCCCTGCCGTAAATTCATAATAAAATCGTGGGCTCCCACTGCTTTCGCGGCCGCGACAATTTCTTTATCAGTTGCGTCCAATCGACCAAAACGAATATTCTCTCCCACAGATCCGTTAAACAGGAATGGGTCTTGCAAGACAATTCCCATTTGTTTTCGTATGCTTTGCTGGCTCACCATACGCAGGTCATAACCATCTATTCGAATTCGGCCGGATACAGGATCATGAAAACGGCTAATTAACTTTACCAAGGTAGATTTCCCCGCCCCCGTCTTACCCACCAGTGCCACCGTCTCACCAGGCTGCACATGGATATCAATATTTTCCAGAACCGGGGTTGGGTCATCCGAATAGTTGAAAAAAACATGCTCAAAACTCACTTCACCCAGTATCTCAGGCAGCTCTACCGCATTCGGAGCATCATCCACTTCTATATCAGTATCCATCAGGCCAAAGATCCGCTCGCTGCTGGCCATGGTAGATTGGAGCGAATCATAACGTCGGCTTAGGTCGCGAATTGGGTCAAAGAAGCGGCTGATGTACAGAACAAATGCCACCAGCACGCCAGGAGTCACTTGAGCGCCTAAAACAGCTGCCCCACCCAACCAAATCACCAGGGCTGTTGCCAGGCTACCTAAAAAATCGATTGTTGATGGAAATGCTGATGCAATCCGCGCTGCTTTAAGGTTGGAACTCAAATTATTGTAATTAACCCTGTCTTTAAAATACCTGTAGTTAAACTCTTGCCGTGAAAACGCCTGCACCACCCGAACGCCATTAATATTTTCAGCTAATATTGAATTTACCCAACTAATGGCAGAGCGCACACGGCGATAATTCTCCCGGGCTTGTTTTCGAAATGCAATCGTGATCAGCACCATGATCGGGAGAACTGAGAATGTCAGCAGCGATAGGTGAAAATCCATTGCGAGCATGGCAGCCACAATACCTATCAGGACGAACAGATCACGGGCTATTGCCAGCACCGCCCATGTGAGGAACTCTCGAAGGACGGTTACATCGTTAATTACACGTGTAATCACCCGCCCGACACTATAACGATTGTAAAAACTAAATGAAAGCTGCTGGAGATGCTCAAAGAGGTGAGCTCGCAAGTCAAATATAATAGATTGCCCTACCCTTACCATCAAGTTTACCCGGCCGTAAGTAGCAGCCCATTGAATCAGTGCCAGGAATAAATAAAGGATAACCGCGTTTCGTAAGGTAGGCAGCGATCCGGCAGCTAATCCCGAATCCAGCGCCACTTTCACCAGGTAAGGCCCGGCCACCGAGGCAGCTGAGCTGAGCAGCATCAGGATTAATGCCAGGAAGAGGAACAATCGATATGGCCGGGCAAACTTTAGTATGCGTCTTGTAAGGTGTGGGTCGTATCCTTTGAGGACTGTTTCCTCAGGGACGGAAGTAATAGTGGTCATCTTTTATTCTATTCCTTCCTCTCTGGGTATCTTTGCTACCTCTGCTGTAAAACCCAGGGTTTCCATGGCTTCACGGAAAGATTCCTGGTCGCTCAGTTGAAGCTCGTATATTTCACGGTATAACCCTTTTTGGGCTAGTAATTCAGCATGTGTACCTTTCTCAACAATCTTCCCATCATCCATTACCAGGATTAAATCTGCTCGATGTACCGTAGAGAGACGGTGTGCGATGACAAACGTTGTGCGACCATGCATTAGATTTATCAGCGCACGCTGGATCTGTCGTTCTGTTTCGGTATCTACGCTAGATGTTGAATCATCCAGGATTAAAATGCGAGGATTAAGCAACAGGGCTCTGGCAATTGCCACGCGCTGCCTTTGCCCGCCAGATAATGTCACGCCTCGTTCCCCTACCACTGTGTCATAACCTTCTGGCAAATCCATGATGAAATCATGCGCCTGGGCAGCTTTTGCTGCCGAGATGATATCATCCATACTCGCCTCTGGGCATCCATATGCAATGTTTTCGCGTATAGTGGTGGAGAAAAGTAAAGATGTTTGTAAAACGATGCCGATTTGTTTGCGCAATGAAACAAGTTCTACATCTCTGACATCATATCCATCTACCAGCACCGCACCCTCACTGACGTCATAAAAGCGGGGGATTAAGTTCACCAGGCTGGTCTTTCCCGATCCCGTTGTACCAATCAGTGCGACAATTTGGTTAGGCATAACCTTAAGCGAGATATTTTGCAGGGCATTGGCATTCTCCCCCAGATATTGAAAACTAACCTGCCGGAATTCAACCTGGCCAGAAAGTGCTGGCAGAATGATTTTATTTGGAGCAGATTTAATATCAAGCGGTGTGTCTAAGACAGCAAATGCTCGCTGCACGCCTGCAGCTGCTTCACCCGCCGAGTTAACCTGCCAGGTAAGTTGTTGAGCTGGGGCGGATAATAATAGCAGGTAGCTGTTAAATGCCACCAATTCTCCTATGGTCAGGCTGCCATTCATCACCATTTGCCCTCCAAACCAAAGGATGAGTAAAGTGCCAGCAGTTACCAAGAATTGAGAAGAAGGCATGATTTTTGACCACTCAGAGTTCACTTTAACACGAGCATTGTATAGGGTTCGATTTGCATGTTCGAAACGGCTGATCTCATGGGGTTCGCGCGCAAAAGCGCGTACCACCTGCACCCCTGTGACGTTTTCTTGCAAGCGTGCAGAGAGTTCGCCCAGGGCATTATCTACATCCAGAAAATAATCACTGACACGCTTGCCAAAATTGGTCGTTAACAAAACCAGGGGAATCATGGGAAACAAGGCGATAGCTGCCAGGTGTGGGTTGGTGATAAACAATAAAGTGGTCACCCCAATCAGTAGTAAGCCAACCTGGATTAACTCGATGACACTCGAACCCGCAAAACGTTCAACTGAACGCACATCTTCAATCGTTCGGCTGATTAATTGCCCTGTTTGGGCATGATCATGATACGAAAAAGAGAGCTGCTGAATATGGTTATATAAACGGTTGCGTAGGTCATATCCGATATTTGAAGCCATCCACTCACCCAGGTAGCGCTGGTAATAGGTAAATATTGACTTAAATATCCCAATACCTAACAAAATGAGCGCAGAATTGATTAAATAGCTGACATCTGATTGTTTCAGCCCAACATCAATGACACGCCGAATAATTTCTGGAATGACCAGGTTAAGGCCTGTCAATGAAAGTAACAGCAACAAAGAAGCCGAAATTTGTTTCCAGTATGGGCGCAGGTAGACGCGCAAACGTAATAAGTGTCGCATGGGTTACTTTAAGTGGATGATTGGTAGTAGTTTAGGTAAAAAGTATGGGTAAGACACTTGATCAACCACAACCATCCATTTTCGTAATAATCTCAAGGTTCCAACTGTTGAAAAGAGAAGGTCGTTTTATAAGTATCAACCATCATCGGATCTGGCAGTGGAACCTCTACAGGTGAATCACTGGGCTGTGGTAGCTTTTGGTAATAGACTGAGATCTCAGCTGTAAATTCGCCGGTGGATTTAGCTTGGCGAAGGTGCATGGTGAGCTCCAGCTTTGACAGCATGGTTTCAAGAATATCACTGTGAGCCACCTGCTCACCAGACGGTGTGGTTATGGTTACTGATATATTGGGTCTCTTCATAAAAGGGGTTAGCTCAAGCAGGAGTTTTATTCGGCTGCCATCCATATAGGGGGTTATTTGGACCTTTTTCAATCGTACTTCATCGGGGGGAACTCGAATTTCATCAGGATCCTGTAAAAAGATGTTCATTCATAATCCATTTGTATAGAGATAAAACCAAGTATACATCATTCAGGCAGGTTCAACCTCCTGGCAAAAAGGGGGCTCATCACCAGTTGAAATCAAAGACCAGAAAAGACTTGTCAGTCTATCTTGCGGCACTCCATATAGAAGCGTTTTTCATAAGCTTCCCCCATTGAAAATGTTTTGCGAGGTAAAGCCCCATCCAGAATAACCGTTTTAAAAAGTGCACTTTTATCCATTCCTGGTAAGTAAAAGGCCACGTTTCCTGCCTGCGCCCCCAGATCAATCACGGTGCTTTCACCATGGATATAATCAATCTTTTCTGCACCCGCCTCCTGCAGAAAGTTATCCAAAAACGGCTGTAATGTGCCCACGGGTAGGTTCGAAGTAGGCTTGCTGATTTTCACTACCCCAAACCCTTCAGGAGAAATCACGCCAATACCCTGGGGTACCTCAGCTGATGAGGTTACTTTCATTACCATCTCAGCCTGGTTATCGCAAGGAACAAAAGAATATCCCGCCTGATAATGTGCTTCCATCGCCTCGAAGATATTGCGTTTTAGGTTGAATACCACACGGTGGATTGGGGTGAATTCCAGTCCATCATCATGCACATTCTCAATTTCTACCAGTGCGTAGCGCGATGGGTGTTCCATGCCTACTTCATCTTTCTTCTGCTCCCAAATTGCCTTGGCTGTTGCCAGCGAATGATTGCCATCACCCATGGCAAACAAAAGTACGGGATGATCTTCGCTGATAGCATACTTTTTGGCAAATACTTGTGGGCTTGCCAACCGCCCTAATGCGCTTATTATTCCTGCCTCAACAGCATCATCATTGACCAAATACCCTGTTAAGTGCCCAGAATCAGCCATTAAATCGAAATCATATAATTTTTCTAAGCCTGACTTGGAAATCCCAATGGGTTCAATCACCGTTTGTCCAGGGTCATCAATAAGTACCAGGATGTGTGGTACTTCCAAATTCGCACCTTCTCGAATGCGCATCCTTGGCGGGAGACGCTCAACGATTGTCCCTTCTGTAGCGCGTATCAACGAGCGAGATCCCCTCGTATAATCATATTGTTCCAGGTCTAAGGCCAGCACCAGGCCTTTCCGCAGCTTTCCACCAACCTGCCTTTCCACATATACCATACCGGTGTGCTGTACGAGCAGTCCGCGCGACAAGTAATCAAGCATGGTGTGTTGAATATGCTGGATACGCCCATCTGAACCGGGTTTATCAAGATATACTTCAGGGAAGATTAAATTAAGCGTGGATGGTGCTTTGCCTACGGCCTCTTCAACTTTATGCCAGTATTCCGGTTGTGATGTGAATTGATCGCAAGCAATAACTGCCCATTTGTGTAGATCGATACCTGGGCGTGGTAGATAGATATCAGGGACCTGGATTGCGATGTTGGGGTACGTCTTCATGCTGCCTCCCGATGATGTTTAGGCCTGAACAATTTTACCAGCAGCAGTTAATAATTTTACTATGAGAATAAAATAGAATTAAAGAAACCGCGGGTGAAAACACCCGCGGTCCACAAGTTGCAGTATATGGCTACATGCCTGCCATGTATACTAAACCGACCACACCTGGCCCTGCGTTTGCCCCGATGACTGGGCTGACTTCTGAGAAATATGTTTCAACTGGGTTGAGTTTTTCGATGGCTTCATTCAGCACGAGTTGTGCGTCCTCAGAGGCATTTGCATGCAGGGAAGCCAATCGCACAGGTGTTCGGCCGCCAATCTGCTTCTCGGTTAGCTCAACGATGCGGCTCAATGACTTCCTGCGCGTACGCACCTGTTCAGCACCTTCAACCTTGCCATCGCGCAATTCCAGGATGGGTTTGATATTGAGGGCCGTCCCCAGAAAACGTTTCGCTCCCCCGATCCGTCCACCTCGATGCAAAAATTCCAACGTATTCACCGCAAAGAAAATACCTGTCTGTTGAGATGCTTTTTGGGCCAGTTCTACGCATTCAGCTAGGTTAGCTCCCTGTTCAATCGCTCGTGCCACTGTCAGTAAGTGGAATCCCATAGCCATGGCAATTGAGTTGGAATCCACGATTTCGATAGGCGCATCTTCGGGGAGCATTGCTTTGGCTTGTACTGCCGAGTTGACTGTCCCTGATAATTTTGATGACACAAGGATGGACAGGATTTGATAATCTTGGTCAAGCAAACGTTGGTAAATTTCCAGGAATTTCGATACCGTCACCTGTGAAGTGGAGGGCATAACCGACGCTTTAGAGAGGCGTTTATAGAACTCGCTGGGCATGATATCCACCCCATCTTCAAAGGTCTCTGGGCCCCAAATTAGAATCTGTGGGGCAACGGCAATTTTATATTTTTCGACTAAATCTTGCGGTAGCGAACTGGTGCTATCTGTTACGAGTGCAATTTTAGACATGCATGTCTCCTTGGCGAGGATATAATTTGTGTTGGATATATCATGGTTAAGAGCTATCAGATTGTGTGTTTCTAATCAACATACAACCCTTTAACACATGAATAGTTCCGCAAAACCGCATAATAACCCTCGACGGTATCAATGCCTTTGCAAATCAGGCTGAGTTCCCTTCATTACTACCTCTTGACCATTCTAAACTTACACGCTAAAATGCACTCCTGTGTTTGAGAACCTGACTGAACGATTGAATAATGTGTTCACGCAATTACGCCGCCGGGGAAAACTCTCGGCGGCTGATGTTGATGTTGCCATGCGCGAAGTGCGCCTGGCATTATTGGAAGCCGATGTCAACTATGGCGTGGTTAAAGATTTTATTGCCAGAGTGCGTGAACGTTCGGTGGGTGCTGAAGTAGCCAAAGCCCTCAATCCTGCCCAGCAGGTCATCAAGATTGTTAACGAGGAGTTGATCAACACTCTTGGGTTGCCTGAGCGGCTCAAGCTGAGCGGTTCCAGGCCCTATATTCTCATGTTAGTTGGCCTTCAGGGGTCTGGGAAGACCACTGCCGCTGGTAAGCTGGCGCGATTACTTCGTTCGCAAGGGGAACGCGTGATGCTCGTGGCGGCTGACCCGTATCGCCCCGCGGCGGTTAAGCAATTGGAAACCCTGGGTGAAAAACTTGGCGTGCCTGTCTATTTTGAAGATGGTGTCAAACCTCCTGACCTGGCGGCTCACGCTTTAGATAAGGCCCAGCGAGGTGGAAATACCGTGCTGATCTTGGACACGGCTGGACGTTCACAGCTGGATGACGCTCTAATGGATGAGCTGACGGCTATCGATCAAAAGGTCCATCCAGTTGAGACGCTGCTGGTAGTAGACTCGATGATTGGCCAGGAATCTGTCAATATTGCCAAAGGCTTCCGTGAAGCTATTTCTCTGACAGGCCTGATCCTGACCAAGATGGATGGTGACTCGCGTGGTGGGGCTGCCATTTCCATTCGCTCAGTAACAGGTGTTCCCATTAAGTACATCGGTACTGGCGAGGCATTGGATGCGATGGAAGTCTATGACCCAGACCGTCTGGCTTCACGCATCTTGGGAATGGGCGATATGCTGGGCTTGATTGAAAAAGCCGAAGCGGCTTTTGACCAGCAACAAGCCCAAAAAGATGCCGAGCGATTGTTGGCTGGCGAGTTTTCTCTAGAGGATTTCGCAAACCAGCTTCGACAGGTACGCAAAATGGGACCTATTGCCCAGGTGCTCGAGATGTTGCCTGGAGGGATGGGCCAGCTGGCGCGCCAGATCGACCCAAAAGACGCTGAGAACCAGCTTAAAATGACCGAGGCTATCATCAGTTCTATGACTGTCCTTGAGCGCCGTCGACCGGATGTGCTGAATGCCAGCCGGCGCCGTCGCATAGCGAATGGTTCTGGCACGCAAGTACAGGACGTTAATCGCCTGATAAAGCAATATCGTGAAGCGCAAAAGATGTTCAAGAACATTAAGAAATCTGGCATGCGTGGATTACCACGCTTGTTTGGATGACGCTATGGGAAACCCCATATCGTCTGGGAAATTATACCGGTGGTACGCGCTCCTTCCGCGCCCCCTTATCATTCACCGGGCATGAGACCCAGGAAGATTGGTTTATACTTATACACAGATAGAAGGAGATTAATCATAAAATGGTACGTATTCGTTTACGCCGCGTAGGGGCAAAGAAGCAACCCAGTTATCGTATCGTCGCTGCTGATATTGAGCATCCACGTGATGGTCGATTTCTGGAGATTTTAGGATTCTATAATCCCCGCACCCAACCTGAGACGGTTGAGCTGCATGAGGACCGCATTTACGATTGGATCAGCCATGGTGCCCAACCCAGCCAGTCGGTCGCGCGCATATTCAAGACCCATGGTCTTCTGGAACGTTATGAGCGCTTCAAAGCGGGCGAGTCGCTCGAGACCCTTTTGGCCGAGGCTAAAGCAGCCCAGGATTCACGCCAACTGAGCCTGAAGACGAGCCAAAGGATATCCTAAGAGAGCTGGTTAAGCCAAGAAAATCCTGGCGGATGAACCTGTTTTTTGCAGCAATTGCCTGATAGTTATCAGCATTCTGCACATCGCCCGGAGCTAGGAGTAAGAAATGAAAGAACTCATCGAGTTCGTCGCCACCTCGCTGGTGGACGACCCCACCCAGGTGCACGTAGCACAAGAGCAGCACAGTGGGAAGGTTTACCTGAAACTGAAGGTTGCCAAAGAGGACATGGGTCGTGTGATTGGGCGGCAGGGAAGGGTCGCCAATGCCATGCGATTGCTTCTGAATGTGGCTGCAACCAGAAATGGCAAGCAAGCTTACCTGGATGTTGAAGATCCTAAATGAGTGATCGCAACACAAGCCAAGTGCAGATGGACGCAGCAGGCTCGCTTCTGCTCAGCGAGCCTGCATTCTTAGCCGTGGGTAAGCTGCGCCATGCTCATGGCGTGCGTGGTGAAATCTTCATGGAAGTGTTTACCGATTTCCCTGAACGCCTCGTCCCCGGGGTGCTTCTATACATGGAATCGGGGAGTGGATCGCTAAAGCTGACTAAACGCCGCAACCATAAACAGGGCCTGTTGATGTCTTTCGAAGGCTACACGACACCGGAGGCCATTGGCCAATTTCGTAACCAGATCCTGTTTGTGAGGGCGAATGATCGCCCAAGCCTGCCAGAAGGTGAATATTACCAGCACCAGCTGGTGGGTTTACAAGTGGCGAACGATGAAGGCACCCTGTTGGGCGAGGTCATTGAGATCTTGGAAACGGGTGCCAGTGATGTGCTGGTTATCCGCCCAGATAGGGGCCCAGAGGTGCTTATCCCGATGGTAGATGAGTTCGTGAAGGATATTGACCTGTTGAATGCCCGCATCCTGGTGCATCTTATCCCTGGCATGCTCAACGAGGAAGGTTAGATTTGAGCGACCCCCGCATGTACTGGGTTGGTTTTAATATGGTGAAGGGCATTGGCTCCGTGCGCTTCAAGATGTTGCTAGATGCATTTGGCAATGCTGAAGCAGCCTGGAACGCCTCTCCTGAAGCCCTGCTCGAAGCTGGGCTTAGCCGTAAGATTGTTGGATCTTTCCAGCATTTTCGCACGGACGTTTCGCTGGAACAGGTTTTGGAGCGCCTGGACGCTTTGAACGTGCAGGTGATCACATGGGAAGATGAGGGGTACCCACACCTCCTCAAGGAGATCGACCAACCCCCACCGGTCCTCTATGTATGCGGCAGCCTGGTGACCGAAGATGAATGGGCCGTGGCTATCGTAGGCACACGCAAGGTCACCGCTTATGGGCGGCAGGTGGCAGAAGATGTGGCGAGCACCCTGGCACGCAATGGGGTGACCATCGTAAGCGGGATGGCGCGGGGGGTGGATTCGATTGCCCATCAGGCAGCTCTTAATGCCGGTGGACGCACTCTGGCAGTGCTGGGAAGCGGGGTTGACCGGGTTTACCCGCCCGAGAACCGCAAGCTGGCTGCCCAGATCATGGAGCAAGGTGCCCTGGTGAGCGACTATGCCCTGGGCACACCGCCAGACGGGATAAACTTTCCACCTCGAAACCGCATCATCTCAGGTCTCTCCATGGCGGTCATCGTGGTGGAGGCTGGAGAAACGAGCGGAGCGCTGATCACGGCGTCTTTCGCGGCAGAACAGGGACGAGATGTCTTTGCCGTGCCGGGTAACATTAATGCGCCGCAGAGCAAAGGCACCAATCGGCTAATCCGCGATGGCGCCCAACCCCTGCTCAGTCCACAGGATGTGCTGGAAACACTCAACCTGACCATGGTGACCGAGCACCAGGCTGTGCGTGTGGCTTTGCCCACCGACCCGGTTGAATCAAAATTGTATAAATTGCTCTCACACGAGCCGAAACATGTGGATGAAATCCGCCTCCAGGCCAACATGCCCATTGAAACGGTCTCAGCCACGCTGGTGATGATGGAACTGAAGGGCATGGTGAGACAGGTGGGCGGGATGAGCTACGTGGCCGTGAGAGAGGACCCTGAATCTTATCAGGTTTAGGAATCATCATCGATTTATAGGTACAAGCAAATTCTGATATTCGTCGTAAATTAGAAAACCAGGAGGTTCGCTTTGGAAGCTTATTGTGTTAAATGCCGCACCAAACGGGAGATGACCGAACCCAAGCCGGTCTTCACCAATA
>Ga0210077_1000465_pt1 | contig 15241 bp, 13 predicted proteins | sample RushMan_CattailN_5_FD_185556 | JGI IMG/M metagenome (GOLD analysis project Ga0210077, IMG submission 185556) | Wetland microbial communities from San Francisco Bay, California, USA, that impact long-term carbon sequestration -... | ecosystem: Environmental > Aquatic > Marine > Wetlands ... | reverse complement strand
CAGCTCAGCGGGCGTGCCCATGGCGACGATGCGCCCGCGATCGAGCAGGACGAGGCGGTCGCAATATTCGGCTTCGTCCATGTAGTGCGTGGTGACGAAGATGGTGACGCCCTCGCGCACCATGCCGCGAATCAGATCCCAGAATTCGCGGCGGGATACGGGATCGACTCCGGAAGTGGGTTCGTCGAGGAAGACGATCGGCGGCCGGTGCAACACGGCGCAGCCGAGCGCCAGGCGCTGTTTCCAGCCGACGGGAAGCGAGCCGGTCAGCGCATTTTCGCGTCCCTGGAGGCCCGCCATTTCGAGCGCCCAGGCGATGCGCCGCGGCATTTCCCTGGGCGGGACGCTGTACATGCCCCCGAAGAAGCGCAGATTTTCCGCGACGCGCAGGTCGTCATAGAGCGAAAACTTTTGCGACATGTAGCCGATCTGCTGGCGGACGGCTTCGGGATTCTGGGCCACATCGATTCCGGCGACCAGGGCGCGCCCGGCGGAGGGCTCGAGCAATCCGCACAGGATGCGAATGGTGGTGGACTTGCCGGAGCCGTTGGGGCCGAGGAAACCGAAAATTTCGCCGCGGCGCGCTTGAAACGTGACGTCGTTGACGGCGACGAACGTGCCGAAACGCTTGACGAGGTGATTCACTTCGACCGATGGCGCGTTCTGGTTCATGACGGTCGCACCGGCGACCGAGCGGCGGTTTGGTTTTCCACGGCGGAGACGAACAGATCCTCGACGCTCGGCGTAATCTGCTCGATCGAACCGTAGACCAAATGCCGCGCATCGAGATCGGCGCGGAGTTCCGGGATGCGGCGCTGAGCGTCATCGACGAACACGTGGACGCGATCGCCAAACAAAAGAACGTGGCGAATCGCGGGAATCGACGAGAGCGCGTCGCGCAAAGGCACCGGTTCCTCGGAATGAATCACCAGTACGCCGCCGGGAAACTGTTTTTTCAATTCGTCGGGGCGATCGCAAAAAAGCATGCGGCCGCGATAGAGAAGGCCGACGCGATGGCAGCGTTCGGCCTCGTCCAGATAGGAAGTGGAATTCAGAATGGCCACGCCGCCGGCCAGCAACGAGTAGAGGATGCGCCAGAAATCGCGGCGCGAGACGGGATCGACTCCGTTGGTTGGCTCATCGAGCAGAATCACGCGAGGCGTGTGAATCAGCGCGCAGACGAGCCCGAGCTTCTGCTTCATTCCGCCGGAAAGATTTCCCGCCAGGCGGGCGCGGAATTCGGCGAGGCCCGCGGCGGCCAAAAGTTCGGCGGCGTGCTCGTCGCGGCGCTTGCGCGCCACGCCAAAAAGATCGGCGTAGAAGCGGATATTTTCATCGACGGTGAGATCTTCGTACAGGCCGAAGCGCTGCGGCATGTAGCTCAAGTCGTGCTTGGCGGCTTCCGGATCGCGCACTACGTCGTGTCCGGCGACGGTGGCGTTGCCGGCGTCCGGCGAAAGAACTCCTGCCAGCATGCGAAGCGTGGTGGTTTTCCCGGCGCCGTCCGGACCGACGAGGCCGAAGATTTCGCCGGGATGCACGTCGAAGGAGAGGCGATCGACGGCGCGCGTCGAGCCGAAGCTTTTTTCCAGGTCGGAAACGAGGATGGCCGGGGAACTCATCGGCGCTCCGGCGGCTGCAATTGGATGTAGGCGTCGGCGGGCATCCCGGGCTTCAGTTCCTGGTTGGGATTTTCGACGTCGACGCGCACTTGGTAGACGAGCGTGACGCGCTCCTGCTGGGTCTGCACGCTCTTGGGCGTGAATTCGGCCTCGGAGGAAATCACGGCGATGCGCCCGTGGTAGACCTTGTTCGGATAGCTGTCGGTGCGAATGTCGACGGGCTGGCCCCAGTGGATTTTGCCGAGCTGGGTTTCGGGAATGTAGACGCGCAGCCAGATGTTGTCGAGGTTGGCGAGCGTGACGATCGGAGTTCCGGGAGACACCACCTCGCCGAGTTCGGCTTCGCGCACCAGGATTACGCCGCTGAAGGGCGCGCGCAGCACCGTATAGCCTAGGCGGATGCGGGCCATGTCGAGCTGCTGCTGCGCCTGCCTGACCATGGAGCGGTCGACGGCCAGCTGCTCCTTGCGCGTGCCTTCGACGAGTTCGCTGTAAATTTCCTTGGCGCGTTGCAAGGTGGTTTCCGCGCGGGTGACGGCGGTAGCGGCGTTATCGCGGGTTTGCTGGGCGATTTCGTCTTTTTTGTAGAGAGCCTCGTAGCGGGCGTAGTCTTTCTTCCTTTGAGCGAGATCGGCTTGCGCGTCGATGATCGACTGTCGCGCGGCTTCGATATCCTGCGTGCGGCTGCCGGCAAGGCCCAGCGCGAGCTGGCGGCTGCGGACGAGCTTGGCGGCTTCGTCGATATCGACTTGCTGGCGATAATCGGCGCTATCGAGACGCGCCAGCAGGCCTCCAGCTTTCACGCTCATACCCTCGTCCACCGGCAGATCGATGATGCGTCCCGTGACTTTGAAGCTGACGAGGCTCTCGTGCGCTTCGATATTTCCGGAAAGCTTCAACACGTTTTGCGGAGCATGCTTGCCGAACCACTGCGGATAGAAACGTGTGGCGGCAATGGCGGCTATGGCGAGTATTGCGACGATTAAAACAAGGCGTTTTCGCATCATTGCTGTTCACCTAGGGGCTGTTCACCCGGAGCCGTGGCGCTGCCCGGCGATGGGCTGAGCGTTTCGCCGAGGTATTTTTGGTAGTTCTGTTCGGTGGCGCCGAGCGCGCGGACCAAAGCGGCCGCGGCGTCGTCATGCTGGGCGAGAGCGGCGATGCGGGCGTCCTGCGCCTCGTCCAATGCGGTCTGCGCGGTGACGACTTCGATGTTGTCGGCCACGCCGTTGCGGAAGCGATCTTCGGCCAGCTGCAGTTCGCGTTGGGCCAGCGCCAGTCCCGCTTCGGCGACGGTCACTTGCTGTGTGGTGGTCTGAATGTCGAGCTCGGCTTTGCGGACTTCCTCGTCGATGCCGCGCGCCAAATCGGCCAGCTGGTCGTCGATGCGCTGCACGCGGGCGGAGAGCTGCCGTCGCTCTCCGCTGCGGTCGCGGTCGAAAATTGTGATCGAGACGGTGGCCTGAATCTCGCCAATTCCGGGCATGTTGCCGAAATTCCGGCCCAGTGCGCCGTAGTCGCCGGTGAGCGAGAGGGTCGGGTAGTAGCGCGCGTGCGAAGCTTTTTGCTGCTGGACGAGTGCGGCGCGCTGCGAAAGCAGCGAGCGATAATCGGGACGGGCCAGCAGCGCAGCCTGGATGGCCTGATTAAGGTTCGGCAATTCGACGCGGTGGAATTCGAGCCGCCCGGCGAGCTCCAGCGCCGTGCCGGGCGGCAAGCCGAGGAAACGCGCCAGGGCGAGAAGTGACGTCTGGTACGAGTTTTGCGCGGCGAGCAGAGTTTGCTGGTCACGCGCGAGCTGCACCTGGGCGCGGACTACGTCGATGCCTGTGGCCAAGCCTTGATCGTGCTGATCGCGCGCCAGCTTTTCAAGCGCTTCCGAGGTGGTGACGCGTGATCCGTAGGCCTGCACTTGGGCAAAGGCGGTTTCGGCGCCCAGATAAAGGCCCGAGGTCTGGCGAATCACCAGGTCGCGCGCATCCTGATAATCGAGCCTGGCGGCGTCTTCCTGGCGCTGGCTGGCTTTCCAGCTGTGGTAGGCCTGCAAGTTGATAATGGATTGGCTACCCGCCATGCCGACGTCGTAATACGCGAACGGGCCGACGACCATCGGGATGCCTGGAACCGAGAGACCCATCACGGCCAGGTTGCGGTTTTCGAGATTTGCCAGTGCGGTGCCGTGGAGGCGTGGCAGCAGTGCCGCGCGGGCTCGCTCGCGCGTACCGCCGGCTTCCTGCACCTGCGTGCCGGCTAACAGCACGCTCAGGTTGTTTTTCAACGCGAGCTGAACGGCCTGATTAAGCGTGAGCCGGCGCGGCGACTGTTGCGCGGACGCGCTTGCGGCACAAGCCGCGGCGGCGAGAATTGCGATTGCAGCGATAGCACCCAGGCGGTTCATTCCTGCGACCCTCCCGGTTGCTTGGCGGCCGATTCATCTGCGGAAGTCGAACCGCCGGCGCGCAGCGCGGCGGTGACGAATTCGACGTGGGCTTCGCGGTAGGCATCGAGGTCCAGCGCCATGCGGTCGCCGAAGATCAAAGTCCAGACCGCCGCCAGCACCGCCGGAGCGGCGATCATCTGCGGAAACGCCGAAGCCTTCGTGGCCCGGAACTCGCCGGATGCGAGGCCCTTTTCGAGCAGCAAGCGGACGGCGCGCAGGCCCGGATCGATCACCTCGCGCCGGTAGAGTTCGGAAAGCTGCGGGAATTTGCCGCCTTCAGCGATCAGCAAGCGGATGATTTCGCGCGTCCTGCGATTGCCGACAACTTCGGTGTAATGCCGGGCGATAAGTTCGGCGAGCAGCTGCGAGGCGGGCGCGGACGAGGCCGCGACCAGTGATTCGAAATTTTCGGGCACAGGCCGGATCAGGCTGCGCACCACCGCCTGAAACAGCCGGCTTTTGCTGGGGAAATAGAGATAAATGGTGCCTTTGGCGATGTTGGCGCGGCGGGCGACGTTGTCGAGCCTGGCGCCGGCGTAGCCATTGGCGGCGAATTCCTCGAACGCGGCCGCCAGGATTTGCCGCTGGCGCGGGGCTCTTTTCCCCGTCTCGGCACGAATCGCCGGCGGGTCGTTTTTTGCTCGGGAGCTCTTGACCATCGCAACCTCGGTTCAAACCAGATTCCCAACTGACTGGTCATTCAGTTCCAGACGAGCATAGAGCGCAAGGCGCGTGGGCCTCGGTGCCGGCAATCACAGAGAGAAAGTGACGCGCGTCACACGGATTGATTTGCGGCGGGGCTGGCGCGATCGCTACCGCTTTGAAACAACGGCGAGGAAGGCTTGAATTTCGCGCAGGACGCTTTCCAGCATCTTCTCGGTAAGCTTGCCGGTGAAGGTGTTTTGCTGGCTGGGGTGGTAGGAGGCGAAGAGCTTGGGCAGGTCTTTGGCCAGGTCGTAACTTGCGCCGTGGCCGAAGGGAAACGCGGCGAGGCTCGGGATCGCGCCGCAGTCCTTCAGATAGCCCAGGTAGGCGCGCATGGCGATGGCGCCGAGGGCCAGGATGGCGCGCGGGCGCAGAATTTCCAGCTCGCGCTCAAAATAGGGTCGGCAGTTGGCGAGTTCCTTCGGAAGCGGCTTATTGGCGGGAGGTGCGCAGCGGACGGCCGCCGTGATGTAGGCGTTTCGCAGCTGGAGGCCGTCGTCGCGATTCGTGGATGTGGGCTGGCTGGCGAATCCGGCGCGGTCGAGCGCCCGGTAGAGAAAATCGCCGGAGCGGTCGCCGGTGAACATGCGTCCGGTGCGGTTGGCTCCGTGGGCCGCGGGCGCGAGCCCCAGAATCAGGAGCTGCGCGTGCGGATCGCCAAATCCCGGCACGGGCTTGCCCCAATACTCCCAGTCGCGGAACGCCGCGCGCTTTTCACGGGCAATCGCTTCGCGATAGCGCACCAGCCGCGGGCACTTGCGGCAAGCGATCACCTTGCGGTTCAGCGTTTCGAGTGGGTTTTCGATCCCGTTCATGCGCCTCCTTGGGCTCAAAGTTATCACGTCTTTCCGGTTTGCCCGTAGCGGACGCGAGCCTCCTTGCATCCACGGCAACTTGCCGCACAAATGGCCCGGCAGCGTATCGAATTTGGGTTAAAATCCATCGGAAAAATGGTTTCCGAAGAAGCCAAAACCGTAGTCGCCATCTATCCCGGATCGTTCGATCCGGTCACCAACGGGCATCTCGACCTGATCGCCCGCGGCGCGAAGATTTTCGACCGTCTGGTCGTCGGGATCACCCGCAATCTCGACAAGGACCCGCTGTTTGCGATTCAAGAGCGCATGGAGATGCTGGAGGCGGTCACCTTCGATTGGAAGAACGTGGAAGTAGACGTCTTCGACGGCTTGCTGATGGATTACGCGCGGGCCCGCAGCGCCAGCGTGGTGCTGCGCGGGATCCGCGCCGTCTCCGATTACGAATACGAGCTGCAGATGGCGATGATGAATCGCAAGATCGAGCCGCAGATCGAGACTGTTTTCATGCTGCCCGGCGAGGCTTACAGCTATTTGAGCTCGCGGCTGGTGAAAGAACTCGCCCGGTTCGGCGGCCTGCCGAAGGGCCTTGTGCCGGAAATCGTGGAACAACGCCTGCGCGCGAAGTTCGTCTAGAATCCGACCAAATTGGTTGGCTGCGGCGGAAAATGGAGGTTGACCCCCCTTGCCGGGCCGCTACAATCGATGTGCAGCCATCTACAAGGATCGGCTAGTTCATAAAGCGCAAAGGGAACAGGAAACCGGGAATGGAACCAGCTACAGGAGTGAAGACTGCCGAATTTCAGCTTTCGGATCGCGTGAACCGCATCAGCCCCTCGCCCACCATGGTGGTGTTGGCGGCGGCTTCCCAGCTCAAGGCCAAGGGTGTAGACGTCGCCGACTTTGGTCCCGGCGAACCGGACTTTTTCACGCCCGAACACATCAAGCGCGCGGGCATGAAAGCAATCGAGGAAAACCGCACGAAGTACACGCCGGTTCCCGGGCTTCCGGCTCTGCGCGAGGCGATTTGCGAGTGGCACGCGCGGGAGCTTGGGTCGTCCTACCAGCCGGCGGAGTGCCTGGTTTCGGTTGGCGGCAAGCACGCCATCTTCAATGCCGTGTGCTCGCTGATCAATGCGGGCGACGAAGTGGTGATTCCCGCTCCCTACTGGGTCACGTATCCGGATGTCGTGAAGTACGCGGGCGGCAAGCCGGTGGTCCTGAACACGCGCGGCGAGGAAAATTTCCTGGTGCGTGCGTCGGAACTGGAGAACCTGCTGACGCCGCGCACGCGGATGGTGATCGTCAATTCACCGAGCAATCCTTCGGGCGCGGTAATCCCGGAGAATGAGTTCCAGAAGATCCTGGCGCTTTGCCAGCGCAAGGGGATCTGGCTCATGTCCGACGAGTGCTATTCGCATTTCACTTATGGCGAGGCGAAGCCCTACTCGATCGCCAGCGTGCCGGATTCGAAGCCCGGGCTGATCACGATCGGTTCGATGTCGAAGACGTTCGCGATGACCGGCTGGCGCATCGGCTACACGCTCGCGCCGCAGCGGCTGATCGCGGCGATGACCAAGCTGCAGGGCCAGTCCACGTCGAATCCCACGTCGATTGCGCAGTACGCGGCGATCGAAGCGATGCGCGGGCCGATGGACTCCGTTCCGGTGATGCTGGCGGAGTACGCGCGGCGCCGCGAGCGCATCGTGGCGGGGCTGTGCGCCATTCCGGGGATCACCTGCAACGCTCCTTCCGGCGCGTTTTACGTGTTCCCGAATATTTCGGCGCACTTCAGCAAGGATATGCCCGACGACACGGCCGCCGCGACGCAGCTTTTGGACCGCGAGCAGGTTGCCGTGGTTCCGGGCGAAGCGTTCGGCGCGCCGGGCTACCTGCGGCTTTCCTACGCCACGTCGATGGACCGCATCGACGAGGGCTTGCGGCGGCTCGGCCGCTTTTTCAGCCGCGCCAAGTGACCTCGCGTGAGTGGAGAACGCGCCGCCCTGTGTCCCGCGAGGCTGGAACCCACTTTCAGCCCGCGTCCATGGGGCGCGCGTTCGCTCGCGCCATTCTTTCCTGAAATGTCCGGGCTCGCCGGGCCGATCGGCGAGGCTTGGATGACCGGTAACGAATCCCGATTTGCCACCGGCCCATTCGCGGGTAAAACTCTGGCCGAAGCATGGCCGGCGATGCCGCCGGAGTGGGCGGGAACGGTTGCGGCGCGCGACGCCATTTTTCCTCTGCTCGTAAAGTTCATTTTCACGGAAGAAAAGCTTTCGGTGCAGGTGCATCCGGACGACGCGTATGCCGCCGAGCACGAGCGCGAGGCGGGCGGACGCGGCAAAACGGAGATGTGGTACATCGTGCGCGCACGCGGAGGCGCGGAAGTATTGGCCGGGCTGAAACCGGAGGCTACGCGGGACGCCTTTCAGCGGGCGATTGCGGACGGGACCGCGGAAGCTTGCCTCAGTCATGTTCCGGTGCGCGAAGGCGACGCGATTTTCGTTCCGGCCGGCACCGCGCACACGATCGGCCCGGGGCTGGTGCTCTGCGAAATTCAGCAGCACTCGGATTTGACCTATCGCGTGTACGATTACAATCGCCGCGACGCGCAGGGACGCACGCGGGCGCTGCATATCGAGAAAGCTCTGGCGGCGATGCGTTTCGGCCGGCAGAGGGGTGGTAAGATCGAGCCGGTTCGCGTCACGTCTGGCGCAGTGACGAAGACATTCCTCGCGGCCTGCCGCTATTTTGCGACGGAGAAATGGGAATTTGCCGAACGCATCGCGGCGGAATCATCGCGCGAGCATTTCGATTTGCTGGTGGTGTTGGACGGGCGAGGAGAGATTCGTTTTGGCAAAGAGCACACAGAATACGCACCCGCGCAGGTGTGGATGATTCCGGCTTCTTTAGGTAAATTCGAGATGGCGCCCAAGTCGCGCACGTCGCTGCTGCGCACGTATGTGCCCGCGAGCCTGGACGCGTTCGCGCGCGAACTTGCGGCGGCGGGCGTTGGCGAGGCCGAAATCGCGCGGTTGGTGCACGCATGAAGCGCGGCGCGCGCGATAAACGTCTGCCGGTTTGCGGCGTGATGTTGGCTGGCGGCCGCGGCACTCGTTTTTGGCCGCGCAGCCGGCTGCGCACTCCGAAGCAGCTTCTAAATCTCGCCGGGCGGGACACCATGCTGCGCGAGACGGCCGCGCGCCTGCATCCGTTGGTTGCGCCGCGGAACCTTTGGGTGGTCACGAACGCCCAGCAGGCCGCCGCAGTGCGCAGCCAGCTGCGCGGAGTGCCGGCGGCGAACGTCCTGGCCGAGCCGGTGGGGCGCAACACGGCGGCGGCGATCGGGCTCACCGCCATTCACCTGATTTACGAGCACGGCGACGCGCTGATGGCGATTCTGCCGTCGGACAGCTATGTGGCCAATGCCGCCGGGTATCGCGAGCTGATGCGCGCGGCCCTGGAACTGGTCCGCGAGCCGGGCAAGATGGCCGTCTTCGGCATTGTGCCCACGCAACCCGATACCGGATACGGCTACATCGAGCTGGGCAGCGCGACGGCAAAGCCGCGTGGCGTGAGGCTGCGCGCCGTGCGCCGCTTCACGGAAAAGCCGGCGCTGCCGCTGGCGCGAAAATACGTGGCCTCGGGAAAATACCTGTGGAACGCCGGGATGTTTTTCTGGCGCGCATCCACCTTCCTCGAAAATCTGCGGCAGTTTCTTCCCGTCACGCACGCGGCGCTGCAGGAATTGGCGGAGACGATCGGCACGCGCCATTACGCAGCCGCGTTGCGCCGGATCTATCCGAAGCTCGAGAACATTTCCGTCGATTACGGAATCATGGAGCCGGCCACGCGAATTGCGGGTGCGCCGCGCGTGTTCGTGGTACCCGCGAAAGTCGGCTGGAGCGATATCGGTTCGTGGGCCGCGGTGTATGACTTCCTCGCCGCGAAGCCGGGGGAGAACGTTTCGGCCGGGCCACTTTTCGCGCTCGATGCCCAGGGAAATTACTTCTGGAGCCCGAAAAAATTCGTTGCTGCGATTGGGGCGCGCGATCTGATCGTGGTGGAAACGGACGACGCGCTGCTGGTGTGCGACCGCAGCCGGGCGCACGACGTGGGCAAGATCGTGAAATGGCTCGAAGGGCAGAAGAAGAGGGACCTCTTGTAGCCCTCCCATGAAAACGCAGATCAAATTCGGCACGGACGGCTGGCGCGGCGTGATCGCCGAGGATTTCACGTGCGACAACGTGGGCATCGTGGCGCACGCGATTGCGCGTTACGTGATCCGCGCCGAACGGCCCGAGCGCGGCGTGCTGGTGGGCTACGACACGCGCTTCGCGTCGGAGCTCTTCGCGCGCGTGGCTGCGGAAGCGGTTTCGGCCACGGGAACTCCGGTGTGGCTGGCGACGGATGCGGCGCCCACGCCGGCGCTTTCGCTGCTGGTGCGGTTGCGCGGCGCGGCGGCGGGCATTCAAATCAGCGCGAGCCACAATCCGTACCGCTGGAACGGCGTGAAGCTGAAGGCCAGTTACGGAAGCTCCGCGTCTCAGGCGATCGTGGCGCAAGTCGAAGCCGAGCTGGCAAAGGTGCTTCGCGACGGCGTGCCGCCGCTTCCTCCACGCAACGATTTGATCCATTCGCTCGATATCCGCACACCCTACCTCGAAAAGCTGGACGAGCTGGTCGATTGGGACCGCCTGCGCGCGGCGAATTTTCGTTTCCTGATCGATCCGATGCATGGAGCCGGCCGCGGATTGCTGCGCGAGCTGTTCCTGCGCCGCGGAATCGGATGCGGCGAAATTCGCGGCACGCGCGATCCGCTGTTTGGAGGCGTGAATCCCGAGCCGATCGAGCCGCATGTGGAAGCGTTGCGGCGCGCGGTGCGCGAGGGAAATTACGACGCTGGCTTTGCGTTTGATGGCGACGCGGATCGTATCGGCGCGATCGATTGCGACGGGACGTTTATCACGCCGCACCAAATTTTCTCGATCCTGCTGTGGCACCTGGCCGGCACGCGTAAGCTGGCGGGCGACGTGGCCAAGACGTTTTCGACCACGAAGATGATCGACAAGATCGCCGCGAAGTTCGGGCGCAAGGTGTGGGAGACACCCATCGGCTTCAAATACATCTGCAATCGAATGCTCGAAGGCGACGTGCTGCTGGGCGGCGAGGAAAGCGGCGGCATCGGCACGAAGCTTTATCTTCCCGAGCGGGACGCGACGGTGAGCGCGCTGTTGCTGGCCGAAGTGATGGCCTGGCACGGAAAGCGGCTGGGCGAGCTAGTGCGCATGCTGCAGCGTGAGTTCGGCGGGCATCATTACGGGCGCGTGGACTTGACGGTGCGCGACGGGCAAAAGGCGAAAGCGATTCAGCGCTTCAAAGATCCGAAATTCACCGAGCTGCTCGATTGGCCGATCGCAAGCCGCGAAGATCTGGACGGCGTGAAAGTTTACCTCGGGGAAATCGGCTGGGTGATGGTGCGCGCGTCCGGCACCGAGCCGATGCTGCGCGTCTATTCGGAGACGACGCGGCCGGAAACCACACGGCGCGTGCTGGACGAGGTTGCCGCGCTTGTCCAGCGACTCTGAGGCCTTAGCGCCGGCGATCGCGGCGCGCCGCTAGCGGCGCGACTACTGCTCCGGCTTTCCTTCCAGGCTTTTGTACGCGGCGTCGAGAATTCCATTCAGAAACGCGGGCGATTCGGGCGAAGAAAATTTCTTGGCAAGTTCCAAGGCTTCGTCGATGACGACCTTCGGCGGGGCGGTTCCAAGTCGAAGTTCGGAAATCGCCAGCCTCAGAATCCCGCGATCCACGGTGGCCAGCCGGTCGAGCTGCCAATTTTCCGAAAGCTTGCCGATGAGCTGATCGATTTCCGGAGCCAGCGCGACGGCATCTTCGAATAGCTGATTCGCAAAGCTGCGCGTTTTGTCCTCGGCGCGTGCCGACTTCCAGAACGTCTTTTCCAAGAGCTTTGGCTCCTGGTGATTCATATCCCACTGAAAAAGCATCTGTAGGGCGAATTCCCGCGATTTGCGCCGGAGGGTCATGTTAGCGGCGCTTCGGGCGGCGCGGCGCGCCGGTCTTTCCGGAGAGCTTGCGCGCAAGGGAAGCCATTTCGACGGCGGCCAGCCCCGCTTCGTAGCCTTTGTTGCCGCTCTTGAGGCCCGCGCGATCGATGGCTTGCTCGAGCGTGTCGCAGGTGAGCACGCAGAAGGACATGGGGACGCCGGTATCGAGCTGCGCGAGCTGAATGCCGCGCGCGGTTTCGGACGCGACGTAATCGAAATGCGCGGTTTCGCCGCGCAAAATGCAGCCGACGCAGACGACGGCGTCGCAGCGCCCCGCGGACGCAAGCTTTTTGGCAGCGAGCGGAATTTCGAACGAGCCCGGCACGCGGACGATTTCGATCCGGCGTTCCTCCGCTCCCGCACGATGCAGCGCGTCGAGCGCTCCGGCCAGCAAGCGGTCGGTGATGAAGCTATTGAACTGGCTCACCACGATCCCGAAATGAAAACCCGCCGCGCTCAATCCGCCGCGGACCGCGTTCGATTGGATGTTCTCAGCCATTCATTCCTTCAGTCTATTTTCAAGCCGCCGGGACGCACCACCGCCGGACAAAACGCGCGCGAACTCCGGCGCATGCCGGTCAGCTATTTTCGCATGTTGTCAGGGGGTTGCAAGCGACACAAGCGCATTTCCGCCGCGCTGGCGCAGTTCATCGAGCCCGCTTTCGGCGCGGTTGATCCATTCGGTGACGCGGTCTTCGGTCTCATCCGCGGGACGGGAGGTGGCTTCGGCCACCACGGCGCTGATGGTCAACTCCTGCCCGCTCCAGGACGGCCGCACGGTAGCGGCCACCTGCCGGAGTTTTTCGGCCAGAGTGCGTGCGTTCTCGATCGAAGTGTCCGGCAAAATGAAGACCAGCGACCAGGCCGTGTACTTCACGGCGATATCCGTCTGGCGGATCGACGAGGAGAGAGCGCGTGCGATCTGCTCGATGTAGCTATCGACGGCAACGTCGCCGTTTTGCCGCAGCAGCTCGGGGCCGCGATCGATCTGCAGGACGATCAGCGACAACGGCGTGCGCTGCGCGCGGGAGCGGTTGGCTTCCGCCAACAGGCAATCGATGTACGCGCCGCGGCTGAGCAGCCCGGTGCGCTCGTCGGTAACCGCAAGCGAGCGGACCAGAGAACGGAGCCGCGTGTGGTTCGCGCTCAGCACCACCTGGTCGCCCACCGCTTGCAGAAAAAAACTCTCGTTGGGCTTCCATTTTCGCGCGCCGGCGTCACCGACGAGCAGGGCGCCGGCGGAGGTCTGCGTTTCCTTGTCGGTCAGCAAAATGCCGAGAGCGGACTCGAGTCCGAAATCGGCCAGCGCGGGCGCGCTCGCCGCCCGCAGTTCGATCCCGCCCAGGGCGTCGGGCGGCGTCTTGGAAAGGAGGTCGACGATGGACGCGATGCGCGCGGGACCGGCCGGTGGGATGCCCGGGGCGATGTATTCGGCGGTGAGCGGCGCGGTTTCGCCGGTCGCTCCCACGGCCACCAGGCAACGCGCCACGCGCAGGTGCTTTCCGATCTCGGATGCCGTGGACGCCAGAACCTCGCGCGGCGTCGATTGACGGTACATCAAGCGATTGATTTCGGCGATCGCCGCCAGGTCGCGATGCGTGTCGGCGGCGCCCGTGATGGGCGGAATCGCTTCGGCGGCGGCCGGGGCAGCTGCGGGCTGGGCCGCGGGCTTCTGCGGCGGTCCCTTGGGCCACCAGTTGGCGCGTTCGTAAAGCCCCCGCAAGCGCTCGTTCGTTGCTTCTTCGCCCGGAAAGAGTTCCGCGATGCGCGAAAGCCGCTCCACGGCCTTCGTCTGCAGCGAATACTGCAGGAAAATTTCCACCTGCACGATCAGGTCTTCCAATGCGTGCTGCGCGCGCGCTTCTTCGGAGGCCGGCTCGGCTGTCCCGGACATCTCCGAGGCCGCCCCGAATCCTTGCGTGCGCGTGGAAACGGTGGCTGCTTTCGCGGCGCGCGATTGTACGTTTCTCAGGAACGACGGATCGACTTTTCCCTCGAGCTGCGCGATGCGCTCCTGGTTGCGGTAGTCGTAGGGATCGATGTCCACCAGCCGGTCCAGCACTTCGCAGGCTTCCTGCACCTTGCCCGCCACGAGATACAGGTCGAACAGGCGCACCAGCGCGTCGAAATACTGAGTCTCGCGATTCAGCTCTTCGTAATTCTTAGCGACGGCTTCGGCGACCGGCAGAGAAGCCGGGTAGGCGGCGGCGATCTTGTCCATCTGGGTCGGCAGCTCCAGTTCCTTGCGGGCCGCGCTCATCAGTTCCTTCGCGTGGCGGAGAAGCGAGGAGGCTTTGGCATCCTGGCCGGCTTTCAGGTAAGCGCCGATCAATTCGAAAATTTTTGTGAAACTCTCGGGCTTGGCCTTGTAGTGGGCCTTGAATACCTCTTGTGCGCGGTCGAGCTGGGCGGAGCGGAGAAGGCATTCGCCATAGAGAGACAGAAACGCCGCGTCCTTCTCATTGGGCGCGAAGGGCTCGATCAGCGCCGCGGCGCCGGCGGCATCGCCCTTGCGCAGCTTGGCTTCGGCGAAGAGCAGAGCGACCGTGCGGTCTCCGGGCAGGAGCGTGTGCGCGCGTCCGAAATAATCGAGCGCCTCGTCCAGGGCCGAAGCCGCCAGGGTGAGTTGTCCGGCGCGCAAATAGGCGCGCGAGGCGAGGTCCGCATGGCCGAGACTTTCGGCGAGCTGGGCGAGCAGGACGTGCCGGGCGGCATTCTCGGGATCGAGCGCCGCCAGGCTTTCGTAGCAGGCCATGGCCTCGATTTCGCGCTTTTGCTGGAGGAAAAGTTCGGCCGCGGCGGAAAATTGCTCGATCGCTTCCGGGACGCGGCCGTGCTTTTGCAGCAACGCGCCGTAGCGCATCAGGCGGTCCGCCGGCTGCGGCGAAGGGCGCAGGAAGCGGCTGAAAATCGCGGAGGCTTTGGCCAGATCGCCGGTCTCGAGCAACCGGTCGAATTGCAGAGCGTAATAGTGCGCGGCGCGCGCGGGTTCGTTGAGCCGCGTGTAGATATCAGCGAGGGCCTGCAGGGATTCCTGATGCGAGGGCACCTCTTCGAGCACCGCCTGGTAGGCGGCCACGGCTTCGCGGAGCTTGTTCTTTTCCAGGCTCCGCCGGGCGCGTTCCAGATTCTTGCTGGCTTCCGATGCCATCAGTGTCGGGGGGCTCACGCGGAGAACCGGCCAAACCACCACGGATTCAGCGCGCGAACCGAACGTTCAACTATATACCGGAGCGATGGCGGGGCTGACAGCGAATTCCGCGCCGTGTGCTGAAGACGCCTCCGGAATCGGTCCGCGCTCAGGCCCGCTTGGCCGGGGCGCGGGCCGGCTTCTGGCGCGGAAACGTGCTGACCTTCTCGCGCATCGACCGGAGCGACAGTCCGCTGCGAAGCAAGGCCGCAAATCCCAGAAAGACGAACGGCAGAGTGAGCGCGATGAATGCGAAGATCGAAAATCCGGCGGAGAGGTTTTTGTCGACCTGAAAGATGCTCAGGCCCAGCACGCAGAAAAACTGGTAGGAACCCACGTTTGCCGGAGCATTCGGCAGCGACACGCCGAGGTTGATTACCAGCAGGACGACCACCGCAGCGAGA
>Ga0210077_1000464_pt1 | contig 15259 bp, 10 predicted proteins | sample RushMan_CattailN_5_FD_185556 | JGI IMG/M metagenome (GOLD analysis project Ga0210077, IMG submission 185556) | Wetland microbial communities from San Francisco Bay, California, USA, that impact long-term carbon sequestration -... | ecosystem: Environmental > Aquatic > Marine > Wetlands ... | reverse complement strand
GCTCGCCCGCCGCGTCCAGCCCGAACATCACCCGCAGCGCCGGGCTCGACCACGCCAGCCGCCCCCCGCGCACCACCGCAACCGCCAACACGCGGCGCTCGGCAAGCCCGGCCAACGCCGCAGCAGCTAAATCCGGTTGCATGAAGCGAGGTTAATCGAGTCGGAACGGATTGGGTAGTGCGGGCACGCCCCATTTTTCAGAGCGACTCGTCCCGCATCCTGCACGGGGTCGTGTCGTTCCGAAAAACTTCCTGCAACGACGCGGACTTTGGCCGTGTTTTTCGAGTGCGTTACAAACTGGCGCGCGAGTTGCGATAATGCGCGCTCAGGCCGCGCCCGCAAGCGTCCCGCCCGAGCGGACCCGGTCGCGGACGGCGCGCCCCCCCGGGTTGCCGGCAGCGACTACAATATGTGGGGCAGTCAGCCCCAGAAGACACTAAATACATGGCAAGAAAGACCTACGACGCTTCCTCTATCCAGGCCCTCAAGGGGCTCGAGCCCGTGCGCCGCATGCCGGGCATGTACACCCACACCATTCATCCGCTGCACATCGCGCAGGAGGCGATCGACAACGCGGTCGACGAAGCGCTCGCCGGATTCGGCAGCAAGATCACGGTCAGCTGCTACAAGGACGGCTCGATCGAGGTCGAGGACGAGGGCCGCGGCATTCCGGTCGACATGCATCCGGTGGAGAAGCGCCCCGCGGTCGAGGTCGCGTTCACCATGCTCCACGCCGGCGGCAAGTTCGACAAGTCGGGCGAGGCGGTCTACCACATCTCGGGCGGCCTGCACGGGGTCGGCGTCGCGGTGACCAACGCGCTGTCCAGGCGCCTCGAGGTCACCGTCTACCGCGGCGGCCAGAAGCACACGATCGCCTTCGAGGGCGGCGAGCTCAAGCAGAAGCTCAAGTCGGAAAAGATCCGCGAGCGCAGGACCGGGACGGTGGTGCGCGCCTGGCCCGATCCGAAGTACTTCGACTCGCCCAACATCCCGCTGGGCGAGCTCGAGCACCTGGTGCGCTCGAAGGCCTATCTGCTGCCCGGCCTGACCATGGTGCTGCGCATCGAGGGGCGCGAGGACAAGGCCTGGAAATACGAGCGCGGCATGGCGCAGTACTTCGATTTCATGCTCGCCGGACGCGAGCTGGTCGCGCCGCTGTTCAGCGGGGAGCGCTATTTCGAGCAGAGCGACATGCCGGACATCGAGCCCGGCGAGGGCGCCGCGTGGGCGATCGGCTGGGTGACCGAGGGCGAGGTGTTCGCCGACAGCCACGTCAACCTGATCCCGACCCGCTCGCACGGCACCCACGAGGCGGGCTTTCGCAACGGCATCTTCGAGGCGCTGCGCGCGTTCATGGATACGCGCGGGCTCACGCCCAAGGGCATCAAGCTGATCGCCGACGACCTGTGGTCGCGCGCCTGCTTCACGCTCTCGGCGCGCATCGTGCGCACCCAGTTCCACGGCCAGACCAAGGAGAAGCTCACCACCCGCCACGCGTCGCGGCTGCTCGAGCTGTGCGTGCGCGACGCTTTCGAGCTGTGGCTCAACTCGCGCCCGGACGACGGCAAGCGGATCGTCGAGCTGGCGATCGAGCAGGCGATGGCGCGCCTGTCCAGGGGCAAGAAGGTCGAGCGCAAGAAATCCTCCGGCGTCGCGACCCTGCCCGGCAAGCTGGTCGACTGCGCCTCGGGCGACGTCTCGCGCAATGAGCTGTTCATGGTCGAGGGCGATTCCGCCGGCGGCTCGGCCAAGGAGGCGCGCGACAAGGAGACGCAGGCAGTGCTGCCGCTCAGGGGCAAGGTGCTGAACACCATGTCGAAGGACTCGCGCACCGTGCTCGCCAACAAGGAGCTGCAGGCGATCGCCACCGCGATCGGCGTCGATCCGCACGGCATCAACGACAGCCCGGATCTTTCCGGGCTGCGTTACGGCAAGGTGATCATCATGACCGACGCCGACGTCGACGGCGGCCACATCCAGGCGCTGCTGCTCACGTTCTTCTTCATGCACGCGCCCAGGCTGGTGGAGACCGGCCATATCTACGTCGCGCAGCCGCCGCTGTACAAGGTCGAGGTGCCGGGGCAGGGCAAGAACAAGCCGGGACGCCGCATCTACTGCCTGGACGACGACGAGCTCGAGGAAGCGATCGGGCAGCTCAGGAAGGAAAAGCTGCGCGAGGGCAGCTGGGAGATCTCGCGCTTCAAGGGCCTGGGCGAGATGAGCGCCGAGCAGCTGTGGGAGACCACCATGAATCCCGACACGCGGCGGCTCGTGCGCATGCAGCTCGAGGCCGCCAGGATCAAGCAGGCGCGCGCGACCTTCGAGCTGCTGATGGACTCTGGCGAGGCCGAGGGGCGCCGCAACTGGATGCGCGAGCACTGGAAGACGGTGGAGGCCGACGTGTGAGCGCGCGCCGCGCAAGGCGCTCGAAAGCCAGGCCGGCCTGGGAACGGAGCTACCGCGGCCATGTCTACTGGCTGGGCAAGCAGAAGCTCGGCAAGGTCTCCGTCCTCGGGAGCGGACACTACGAGTGGGAAGCCGCCGGCAGGACCGGGCGCAGCGACACCCTGGACAAGGCGCGCGCCGCGGTAGAGCTCGCGGTGGCCGTGTCCGACAAGCAATTGCCACTATTCGAGTAAGCGATGGACGACACGCATACGCTGGACCTCTTCAGCTCCGACAACGGCGACGAAGCGGCGCCGATCGAGCGCCACGCCTCGCAGGCCTACCTCGGCTACGCGGTCTCGACCGTCAAGGCGCGCGCGCTGCCCGAGGTCGCCGACGGCCTGAAGCCGGTGCAGCGGCGGATCCTGTACGCGATGGGCGACACGCCCGGCGGCGGGCAGGCGTTCTCCAAGTCCGCGCGCTACGTCGGCGAGGTGCTGGGCAAGTACCACCCGCACGGCGACAGCTCGACCTACGAGGCGCTGGTGCACATGGCGCAGGCGTTCTCGATGCGCTACCCGCTGATCGACGGCCAGGGCAACTTCGGCTCGCGCGACGGCGACGGCGCCGCGGCCTACCGCTACACCGAGGCGAGGCTCGCCCGCATCGCCGAGCTGATGCTGTCCGAGATCGGCGAAGGCACGGTCGACTTCCAGAAGAACTACGACGGCAAGTTCGACGAGCCGGTGCTGCTGCCGGCGCGCGTGCCCTTCGGCCTGCTGAACGGCTCGTTCGGCATCCCGGTCGGCTTCTCCACCCGCATCCCGCCGCACAACCTGAAGGAGGTCGCGGCCGCCGCGGCGTGGGTGATCCGCCACCCGAAGGCGAAGCTCGACGACGTGCTCGCGCGCCTGCCGGGGCCGGACTTCCCCGGCGGCGGCCAGATCATCTCCGCGCCCGAGGAGATCCGGCAGGCCTACGAGAGCGGGCGCGGCTCGATCGCGATGCGCGCGCGCTGGTCGGTCGAGCCGCTCGCGCGCGGGCAGTGGCGCATCGTGGTCAACGAGCTGCCGCACGGGGTGTCCGCCCGCCAGGTGCAGGAGGAGATCGAGGCGCTGGTCAATCCGCGGCCCGCCGCGGGCAAGAAGGACGTCACCCAGGAGCAGAAGCGGGTCAAGCAGTTCATGCTCGACCTGATCGACTCGGTGCGCGACGAATCCGACCGCAAGGCGAAGCTGCGGCTGGTGATCGAGCCGCGCAGCTCGCGCCAGGACCCGGCCGAGACGATGAAGGCGCTGCTGGTGCAGACCTCGCTCGAGACGCGCTACGCGATCAACCTCACCTGGCTCGGCCTCGACGGGCTGCCCGAGACCAAGGGCATCGTCGAGGTGCTGCGCGAGTGGACCGAGTTCCGCGTCCAGACCGTGCGCCGGCGCACCGGGCACCGGCTGCAAAAATGCGAGGAGCGGCTGCACATCGTCATGGGCCGGCTGCTCGCGCTGGCCAAGATCGAGGACATCATCAAGCTGATCCGCGCCTGCGACGACCAGGCCGAGGCGAAGGAGAAGCTGCGCGCGAAGTGGAAGTTCAGCGAGCGCCAGGCCGAGGACATCGTCAACCTGCGCCTGGGCCAGCTCACCAGGCTCGACGGCGTGAAGCTGAACGACGAGAGGAAATCGCTCGAGACCGAGCGAAAGGGCCTGAAGTCCCTGCTCGCCGGCGACAAGGAGCTGAGAAAGCTCGTCGTCAAGGAGCTGGAAGAAGACGCGAAGAAATATGGGGACGCGCGGCGCACGCTGATCGAGTCCGCCGAGCGGGCGCAGATCGAGCGCAGTGTGCTCGAGGAGCCGCTCACCGTGATCCTGTCGAAGAAGGGCTGGATCCGCGCGCGCACGGGGCACGGCGTCGACCTCGCCTCGGTCGGCTTCAAGGACGGCGACGCGCTGCTGCAGGCGCTCGAGTGCAAGACCACCTCGCAGGTGGTGTTCCTGTCCTCGCGCGGCAAGGCGTTCACGCTCGAGGCGGCCGCGCTGCCGAGCGGGCGCGGCGACGGCCAGCCGATGAACGCGCTGGTGAACTGCAACGGCGACGACATCGTGTGGATGGCCTGCGGCGATCCGGCGCAGCCGCTGGTGATGAGCTCGAGCGCGGGCCAGGGCTTCCTGTGCCGGCTGGGCGACCTCGTCACCCGCACGCGCGCGGGCAAGGAGTTCATGAACGTCGCCGAAGGCGCGCGCGCCAATGCGCCGGCGAACTACGCCGGCGATGCCGCCCGCATGAAGCTCGCCGCGCTCTCCTCGGACGCGCGGCTGCTGGTGTTCCCGCTGGCCGAGCTGCCGCTGCGGCCCAACGGCGGCGTCGGGGTGCAGCTGATCGCGCTGCCCGACAAGGTGACCCTCGCCGCGGTGGCCGCGCTCGAGCCCAGGGGCTCGCTCACGGTCTGCGGCTTCAAGCGCACGCGCAAGAGCGCCGAGCTCGACGCGAAGGCCCTCAAGGACTACGAGGGCAGGCGCGCCCAGCGCGGCCGGGTGTGCGACGCCGGCTTCCGCCCCGATTCGCTCGCGACGGGCTGATGCGGTCCGGCGCTCTCATTCCCGCCGCCTACCGTCCGCTCGTCGTTCCCGCCGCGATCCTCGCCGCGGCCGCGGCCGCGCTGTGGCTCGGCACGCGCCTGCCGCGCTCGCTCGCGGGACTGGCGAGCGTCGGGCCCTACCTGCTGCTCGGGCTCGCCGCCGCGGTGACGCTCTGGTTCAACCGCGGCCGCGCTTTCGTCGCCGCCGCGTCGATGCTCGCCGCCTATGCCGGCTACCGCTACGCGCTGGGCCTGCACGGCTTCGCGGCGCAGGCGATGTACGTGGCGGCGGTGCTGCTGGTGCCGGCGAACATGCTGATCTCCTTCGTGCTGCCAGAGCGCGGCGTCGTTCACCACGGCAGCTGGCGCTGGCTGCTGCTGATCGGCTTCGAGGCGCTGCTGGTGGCGTGGGTGGCGTCATCGGGCCACAGCGTCGTCTCGGGCCGCTCCTGGCACGAGATCCTGCGGCACTGGACGCTGCGCGCCCCGCCGGTGCCGTTCGCCGGGCGCGTGATGTTCGCGCTCGCCTTCGCGGGCGCGGTGTGGCGCGCGTGGCCGAAGTTCACCCCGCTCGAGGTCGGCGTCGCGGCGTCGCTGCTCGCCTTCTTCATCGCCTGCAGCCAGGTCGGACGCTTCGGCGACTTCGCGGTGTTCATGAGCGCGGCCGGCGTGATCCTGCTGGTCGCGGTGCTGCAGGAGTCGCACCGGCTCGCGTTCCGCGACGAGCTCACCGGGCTGCCTAGCCGGCGCGCGCTCGACGAGCGCCTGCGCGCACTGGGCTCGGAGTACGCCGTCGCGATGGTCGATGTCGACCATTTCAAGAAATTCAACGACACTCACGGCCACGACGTCGGCGACCAGGTGCTGCGGCTGGTCGCCGCGCGCCTGGCCGAGGTGGGCGGCGGCGGCCGGGCGTTCCGTTACGGCGGGGAGGAGTTCACCGTGCTGTTCCCCGACAGCCGGGTCAAGGACACGCTGCCCTATCTCGAGCACCTGCGGCAATCGATCGAGGACTACCGCATGACGATGCGCGGCGGCGACCGGCCCAGGAGCGGCAAGAAGGGATCGAAGCGGCGCGGCGCGCGCGACAAGGGCGCGCGCGACAAGGGGATCTCGGTGACGGTCAGCGTCGGCGTGGCCGGTCCCGGCAAGCGCCAGCGCACGCCGGCCGAGGTGATCAAGGCCGCCGACCAGGCGCTCTACCGCGCCAAGCAGGACGGGAGGAACCGTGTCGCCAGCTGAGCGCGCAAGCTCGCGCCGCGCGGCTGGCTGGCCGCTGCTGCGCAGGCTGCCCGCGCTTGCCTTTGCGCTCGCCGCGCTGGCCGCGTCCGTCGCGCTCGCCTCGGGCCTCGGGCACCGCCTGGGGCTGTGGGATTTCCGCTTCGGCTTCGAGCTGCTGCGCGCGGCGGCCTGGACGGGTCTCGCCGGGGCGCTCGCCTGCGCCGCCGCCGCGGCCTGGGCGCTGCGCGAACACCTGCTCGGCGCGCTGCTTGCCTCGCTGCTCGGGCTCGCCCTGGGCGGCGCCGCCTTCGGCGTGCCGTGGGCCTTGATCGCCCGCGCGAGCGGGGCGCCGCCGATTCACGACGTCACGACCGACACCGCGCACCCGCCGCGGTTCGTGGCGCTGGCGGAGCTGCGGCGCGCCTCGCCCAACGGCATCGCCTACGGCGGCCCCGCGGTCGCGAGGCTGCAGCACCGCGCCTACCCGGACATCGTTCCGCTCGCGGTCGGCCTGCATCCGGAGGATGCGTTCCAGCGCTGCCTCGACGCCGCGCGCGGCCTGGGCTGGAAGATCGTCGCGGCCGATCCCGCGGCGCTGCGCATCGAGGCCACCGACACGACGCCATTCTTCGGCTTCAAGGACGACATCGTGATCCGCATCACGCCGCTCGGGCAGGCGAGCCGCATCGACCTGCGCTCGGCCTCGCGCGAGGGGCGCGGGGACCTGGGCACCAACGCGCGCCGCATCCGCGCCTTCTACCGCGAGATGAAGCGGCGCGGTTGACGCGCGGCGCCGCGCGCGGAACACTGGTGCAGGGCCCCGGGCGCTCTGCCCGGGTGGGGGGGGACGATGACTTCGGAAGCCGGCGCGCGGCGCAGCCCGCTCGCCAAGACGACGCGGCCGAGCCTGCCGGGAATCCTGCCGCGCCCGCGCCTGTTCGATCTGCTCGACGAGGCGCGCGCGGCCGGCGCGGTGTGGCTGAGCGGGCCGCCCGGCAGCGGCAAGACCACCCTGGCGGCGAGCTACCTGGACCATGCCGGCCTGCCCTGCCTGTGGTACCAGCTCGACGAGGGCGACGCGGACGCCGCGACCTTCTTCTACTACCTGGGGCTCGCCGCCGCCGATCAGGGCGGCAAGGCCCGGGCGCCGCTGCCGCTGCTCACGCCCGAGTACTACGCCGGGCTGACGCCGTTCGCGCGCAGCTACTTTCAGGCGCTCTACGCGCGCCAGGCGCCGCCGTTCGCGGTGGTGTTCGACGGCTTCAACGAAGTCCCCGCTTCGTCGCCGTTGCACGAGGTGCTGCGCGAGGCGGTGCACGAGCTGCCGCGGGGCGCCTTTCTCGTGTGCATCAGCCGCGGCGACCCGCCGCCGGCGCTCGCGCGGCTGCGCGCGAACCGCGCGCTCGCGCTGATCGACTGGGACGCGCTGCGGCTGACCCCCGGCGAGACGCGCGAGATCGTCGCCCTGCGCCATCCCGGCCTGTCCGACGCCGAGCTCGACGAGCTCTACGCGCGCACCGAAGGCTGGGCCGCGGGCCTGGTGCTGATGCTCGAGCAATCCCGCCGCGGCGGCTCGCTCGCCACGGCGCCCGACCTCGCCACGCGCCAGGTGCTGTTCGACTACCTGGCGGGGGAAATCTTCCAGAAATCGGACCCGCGCACGCAGGCGTTCCTGCTGCGCACCGCCTACCCCGCCCAGATGACCGCCGCGATCGCCGAAGCGGTGAGCGGCGAGCCCGACGCCGCGCGCATCCTGTCCGAGCTGCACCGCGACAACTACTTCGCCACGCTGCGCCAGGCGGGCCCCGACGCGGTCTACCAGTACCACCCGATGTTCCGCGAGTTCCTGCTCGCGCGCGCGGCGGAGGCGATGTCCAAGGAGCAGCGGCGGCGCCTGCAGCGCGTCTGCGCGGCGCAGATGGAGGCGGCGGGCCAGATCGAAAATGCGTTCGCGCTCTACGCCGAGAGCCACGAATGGCAGGAGATGGCGCGCGTGATCGCGGCGCACGGCGCGCAGATGCTGGCGCAGGGGCGCGGCGAGACCCTGGTGCGCTGGGTCGAGGACCTGCCGCCCGAGGTGCAGCAGGCGCATCCCTGGACCGTGTACTGGGCGGCGGCGAGCCGCCTGCCCGCCGCGCCGCGCGAGGCGCGGCTGGCGTTCGAGCGCGCCTACGAGCTGTTCCGCTTCGCCGCCTCGCCGCGCGCGGAGGACCTGATCCGCGCCGCCGCCGGCGCGATCGACTCGATCCTGTACGAGCTGGACGACTTCTCCCTGCTCGACCGCTGGATCGCGGTGATCGACGCCGAGATGCCGCAGGACGTGCGCCTGTCCGCGCCCGCCATCGAGGCCCGCGTCGCGAGCAGCATGTTCATCGCGCTCACGGTGCGCCAGCCGCAGCGGCGCGACATCCTGCAGTGGATCGACCGCGCCTTCGCCTGCTCGAAGGACGAGCCCGACCCGAACCTGCGCCTGTTCGTCGGCGTGTTCGCCGCGCTCACCTTCATGTGGACCGGCCTGTTCGAGAAGGCCGCCGGCCTGATCGAGGCGATGCGCCGCGCCGCCGCCGGCCCCGGCGTGTCGGCGTTCTCGCGCGTCACGCTGAGGAACATCGAGACGATGTACCACATGCTCATGCGCGAGCAGGCGCCCTGCCTCGAGGCGATGCGCGACGGGCTCGAGATCGCCCATACGACGGGGGTGCAGACCTGGACCTTCCAGACCCTGGTCTACGGCTACGGCGGCGCGCTCGCGGGACACGACCTGGCCGCCGCGGCGCGCGTGCGCGAGCAGCTCGAATCCGCCGTCCCCGGCGCGAGCCGCTTCAACCTCGCCTGCTTTCACCACTACGCGTCCTGGGAGGCGATGCTGCGCAAGGACCTGATGGGCGCGCTGCGCGAGGCCCGCACCGCGCTGCGCATGGCAGTCGAGGTCGGCTGCCCGTACTTCGAGGCCCTGTGCCGGCTTGCCCTCGCGCGCGTGCTCGCCGACTGCAACGACGAGAGCAAGTGCGCGGCGCAGCTGCGCCAGATGCGCGACATCGTCGGCGGCATCGAGAACCGGCACCTGGATTACGCCTGCCTCGCGGTGTTCGCCGGGATCGCGCTCGGGCACGGCCGCCCGCGCGCCGGGCTGAACGCGCTGCGGCGCGCCTTCGCGCTCGGGCGCGAATACGGCTACACGCACTTCCAGTGGTGGCTGGCGGAGGACATGGGGCGCCTGTGCGCGCAGGCGATCGGCGCCGGGATCGAGGTCGACTACGCGCGCGACCTGGTGCGCAGGCGCGGGCTCAATCCGGGCAGCGGCGCGCCCGTGCCCGAAAACTGGCCGTGGGAGTTCCGCGTCTGCACCCTCGGCGGCTTCCGGCTGCTGCGCCGCGGGGAGTCGCTCGCGGCGAGCGGCAAGGCGCAGCGCCGCCCGCTCGAGCTGCTCAAGGTGCTGATCGCCTACGGCGGCGAAGGCGTGGCGGAGGAGCGCATCGCCGACGCGATCTGGCCGCGCATCCCGGGCGACTCGGCGCACCGCTCCTTCACCAGCACGCTGCACCGCCTGCGCAAGCTGCTCGGCGAGGACAGGGCGCTCGTGCTGCACGAGGGCAAGCTCAGCTTCGACCGGCGCTACGTCTGGACCGACGCCTGGGCGTTCGAGGCCGAGGCCGACGCGCTCGAGGCCGCGCTGCGCGCCGGCGGCGGCGAGGCGGTCGCGCCGGCCGCGGAGCGGCTGCTCGCGCTCTACCGCGGGCCCTTCCTCGCCGGCGACGCCGACGAGCCCTGGATGCTCGAGCGCCGCGCCCGCATCCGCGCGCGCCTGGCGCGCCTGCTCGCGGCCGCGGCCAGGGTCTGGGACGGCGCGCGCGAGCTCGCCCAGCGCCTGCGCGAGCTCGACCCCGAGGCTGGATAGATATACAGCACTGGCCCATAATGGCGGGGTGACGCAGATCCAGGCTGAGAATCCGGTTTTCGGGCGCCTGAACGAGGCCCAGCGCGCGGCGGCGTGCGCCGGCGGCGCGCCGCTGCTGATCGTCGCCGGCGCGGGCACCGGCAAGACAAACACGCTCGCGCACCGCGTGGCCTGGCTGGTGCTGCAGGGCGCCGCGCCCGAGCGGATTCTCCTTCTTACCTTCACGCGCCGCGCGGCCGAGGAGATGACGCGCCGGGCGCGCAAGATCGTCGGCGAGGCGGCGAAAGAGGTCAGGCTGCCCTGGTCGGGCACCTTCCATTCGATCGCGAACCGCCTCATCCGGCGCCACAGCGACCGCCTCGGGCTGGACGCCAACTTCAGCGTGCTCGATCGCGGCGACGCCGCCGACCTGATGGACGTCGCGCGCCACGAGCTCGGCCTGTCCAAGCTCGAGAAGCGCTTCCCGCGCAAGGACACCTGCCTCGCGATCTACTCGCACCGCGTCAACACGCAAGAGCCGCTGCGGCGCACGCTGATCGACGCCTTTCCCTGGTGCGCGGAGTGGGAAGACGAGCTCACGCGCCTGTACCGCGCCTACGTCGAGAAGAAGCTCGCCAACCAGGCGCTCGACTACGACGACCTGCTGCTGTACTGGCACGCGATGGCGGGCGACGCCGCGCTCGCGGCCGAGATGAGCGCGGCCTTCGACCACATCCTGGTCGACGAATACCAGGACACCAACGCGCTGCAGGCGCAGATCCTGAAGGCGCTGCGCCCCTCGGGCGAGGGCGTCACGGTGGTCGGCGACGACGCGCAGGCGATCTTCTCGTTCCGCGCCGCCACGGTCGAGAACATCCTCGGCTTTCCGGCGCAGTACGAGCCGCCCGCGCGGGTGGTGGCGCTCGAGCGCAACTACCGCTCGACCCAGGGCGTGCTCGACGCCGCCAACGCGCTGATCGGCGAAGGCGAGCGCCAGGTCCGCAAGACCCTGCAGGCCGCGCGCGGCGCAGGCCCGCGCCCGCGCTACGTCACCGTCGCCGACGACCGGGCGCAGGCGGACTACGTGGTCGCGTGCGTGCTCGAGGCGCGCGAGCGCGGCGTGGCGCTCAGGCGCCAGGCGGTGCTGTTCCGCGCCTCGCACCACAGCGACGTGCTCGAGCTCGAGCTGGTGCGGCGCGATATTCCCTACGTGAAATACGGCGGGCTCAAGTTCCTCGAGGCCGCGCACGTGAAGGACCTGCTCGCGGTGCTGCGCTGGGCCGACAACCCGAAGAACCGCGTCAGCGCCTTCCGCGCCCTGCAGCTGCAGCCCGGCGTCGGGCCGGCCAGCGCGGCGCGCTTTTTCACGCGGTTCGAAGCAGGGGCCTATTCCTGGAGCGGGCTCAAGACGAATTCGTCCGAGTTCGATTCGCTCATGGCGGACCTCGGCAATCCCGCGACCCCGTGGGCGGGGCAGCTCGGGCGGGTGCGCGAGTGGTTCGAGCCGATCCTGGAGCAGAAATACGAGGCGGCGCAGGCGCGCGCGGGCGACCTGTGGCAGCTCGAGCGCCTGGCGCAGCAGTTCGCCACGCGCGAGCGCTTCCTGACCGAGCTCGCGCTCGATCCGCCGCAGGCGAGCGGCGACCTCGCCGGCGCGCCGCACCGCGACGAGGATTACCTGGTGCTCTCGACCGTGCACTCGGCCAAGGGCCAGGAGTGGGAGGCGGTGCACGTGCTGAACGTCGCCGACGGCAACTTCCCCTCCGAGTACGCCACCGGGCGCGCCGAGCTGATCGAGGAGGAGCGGCGCCTGCTCTACGTCGCGATGACGCGCGCGAAATCGGAGCTGCACCTGATCGCGCCGCTGCGCTACTACGTGACCGGACAGCCGCGCCGCGGCGACGCGCACGTGTACGGCGCCGCCAGCCGTTTTCTCACCCGCGCGGTGATGGCGCGCCTGCAGCCCGTGAGCTGGCCGGAAGCCGATGCGGCCGAAGCCGGGGCCGCGCGCGGCGCGCCGCCGATCGACGTCGCCGCGACCCTGCGCGGCATGTGGTCATAGGCAAGCCGGGACCGGATTTGAAAATCCGGCGCGGGCGGTTCATCATCCCCGCTCCATTTCACTGCGCGGGCGCGATTCCATGAGAGCCGAAAACATCCTCGCCACCATCGGCAACACGCCGCACATCCGCATCAACCGCCTGTTCGGCGACTCGCACCAGGTGTGGATCAAGTCCGAGCGCGCCAACCCGGGCGGCTCGATCAAGGACCGCATCGCGCTGTCGATGATCGAGGCGGCGGAGAAGGACGGCACGCTCAAGCCCGGCGCGACCATCATCGAGCCGACCTCGGGCAACACCGGCATCGGCCTCGCGATGGTCGCCGCGGTCAAGGGCTACAGGCTGGTGCTGGTGATGCCCGAGAGCATGTCGATCGAGCGCCGGCGCCTGATGCTCGCCTACGGCGCGAGCTTCGAGCTCACCCCGCGCGAGAAGGGCATGCCGGGCGCGCTGGCGAAGGCCGAGGAGCTGGTCGCGGCGACGCCCGGCTCGTGGATGCCGCAGCAGTTCGAGAACCCGGCCAACATCGAGGTGCACGCGAAGACCACGGCGCGGGAGATCCTCGCCGACTTCCCGCAGGGCATCGACGTGCTGATCACCGGCGTCGGCACCGGAGGGCACATCACCGGCTGCGCGCAGGTGCTGAAGAAGGCCTGGCCGAAGCTCAAGGTGTTCGCGGTCGAGCCGGCGGCCTCGCCGGTGATCTCCGGCGGCAAGCCGGGGCCGCACCCGATCCAGGGCATCGGCGCGGGCATCATCCCGAAGAACCTGCACGTCGACCTCCTCGACGGCGTGATCCAGGTCGAGGCCGATCCCGCCAAGGAGATGGCGCGCCGCGCCGCGAAGGAGGAGGGGATCCTGATCGGCATCTCGTCCGGCGCGACGCTGCAGGCGATCGGGCAGAAGCTGCCCGAGATCGCCAAGGGTGCGACCGTGCTCGGTTTCAACTACGATACCGGCGAGCGCTACCTGTCGACCGAGGGATTTCTGCCGACCGAATGAGAACACTCGTATTTCTGGCCGCTCTGCTCGTTCCGGCCGCCGCGGGCGCGCAGATGGGCAACGGGCCGATGCGCCACGGCGGCGGACCGATGATGATGCCCGGCGCCACGCGCCACGCCTACGTCATGCAGCACGGCATCGACCCGGAGTACGCGAATGCGCACGATCCGCTGCAGCCGAGCGCGGCCAATCTCGCGGAGGGCAGGCGGCTGTACCGGCTCCACTGCGTGATATGCCACGGCGACACCGGCGAGGGCAGCGAGGCGGGGCTCAGGCTGGAGCCGCCGGTGCAGAACCTGGCCCGGCTCGGGCAGAAGCCAATCGCGACCGACGGCTTCTACGACTGGACCGTTTCCGAGGGCGGCGTGCCGCTGGGCAGCGCGATGCCGCCGTTCAAGAACGTCCTCACGCAGGAGCAGATCTGGAAAATCATCCTCTATCTGCACACGCTGTGACCGGAGCGCGGGCTGGACGCGACCGGCGGATCGGGCGAAACTTGCAGAATTAGTAACAGCAGGGGGTGACATGCCCGTCGCCGATATCAATCACTATTTCGTGCGCGCCAACGACCTCGAGGCGACCAGGCGCTTCTACGTCGACGTGCTCGGCTTCGAAGTGATGCCGCGTCCGGACTTTCCGTTCCCGGGCTACTGGCTCGGGGTCAACGGCAGGATCCAGGTCCACATGGGGCCGCACGGAATTCCAAACTCCGAGCTCTACTACCTGGGCACGCCGGCGGACGCGAAAACCGATCAGTCCGGCGTGGTCGATCACATCGCCTTCGCGGCGACCGAGCCCAAGGCCTTCGTCGAGCGGCTGAAGGGAAAGGGCGTCGAGTACCGCCCGCGCTACCTGCCAGAGTCGCAGCTCTACCAGCTTTTCCTGCGCGATCCGAACGGGCTCATGATCGAGCTCAACTTCTTCGGGATCACCGACGCCCCCGACTGGGGCGGCGAGGACTACTCGAAGATGCCGCGCGTCGAACAAGCGTGAGCGCGCGCGATTTCAGCGGCGTCTCGTACGCCGAGGCGCTCGAGCGCGCGCGCGCGCTGGTCCCGGCCTTGCGCGAGCGCGCCGCGGAAGCGGAAGAGGCGCGCCAGCTGCTGCCCGAGACCGAGGCCGAGCTGCACGCGAGCGGCCTGCTGCGCTTCGCCCAGCCCAGGCGCTGGGGCGGCATGGAGCTCGACTACGTGGCGCTGTTCGACCTCCCGGCCGAAGTGGGCCGCGGCTGCACCTCGACCGCCTGGAGCGTCGCCAACCTGGCGATCCACCACTGGATGCTCGCGCTCTACGACGAGCGCGCGCAGGCCGAGGTCTGGCAGGCGAACCCCGACGCGATCATCGCCTCGGGCATCGCCTACCCGCAGGGCAGCGCGAAGCGCGTCGACGGCGGCCTGCTGATCAGCGGGTACTGGAACTTCTCCAGCGGCGTCGACGGCAGCCACTGGAACATGCTGGCGGTGACCGTGCGGGACGGCGACAAGGTCGTCGACCACTGCATGTGCCTGGTGCCGCGCGGCGAGTACGAGATCATCGACGACTGGCAGGTGCTCGGCATGCGCGGCACCGGATCGAAGTCGGTCAGGGTGAAGGACCTGTTCGTGCCGGCGCACCGCGCGCTGTCGATGTACCTCGCGCGCGGCGGAGCCGAATTCCCCGGCGCGAAGTCCAATCCGAATCCGCTCTACCGCGTGCCGCTCTCGGGCATGGGCTCGCACTGCATCGCCGGCGCCGCGGTGGGCAACGCGCAGGCCGCGCTCGAGCTTTCCTGCGATGCGGTGGGCGAGAGGAGCACCAACTACACCGTATCGCGCATGCGCGACTTCCAGACCATTCAGCTGCGCGTGTCGGCGGCCGGGGCGCGGATCAACGCCGCGCGCCTGATCGCGCGCAACGACTGCCTCGAGGGGCAGGCGATCGCCGGGGCCGGGCGCGAGCCGACGCTGGAGGAAAAGCTGCGCTGGAAGCGCAACATCGCCTACGCCGTGCAGCTGTGCACCGAGGCGGTCGATTCCCTGCACGGCATGGCGGGCGCCAAGGGCATCTACGACCACTACCCGATCCAGCGCCTGTTCCGCGACGCCCATTCGCTGATGGGCCACATCGGCTTTTCCTGGGACGCGCAGGGCGCGCCCTGGGGCC
>Ga0210077_1000463_pt1 | contig 15281 bp, 13 predicted proteins | sample RushMan_CattailN_5_FD_185556 | JGI IMG/M metagenome (GOLD analysis project Ga0210077, IMG submission 185556) | Wetland microbial communities from San Francisco Bay, California, USA, that impact long-term carbon sequestration -... | ecosystem: Environmental > Aquatic > Marine > Wetlands ... | reverse complement strand
GGTTTGCTCGTCTTCGTCTAACATACTCATATTTTCCCTCACACGTTAGCAGAGTATACCGCATACATAGGATAACACAACACCCCTGGAAGGTGCCAGGGGTGTTAGGTTGTTTTGAGATTAACTAGCTCTATGGGCTGGTGCGCCCCGGGCCAAGCAGTGGGCAGAGCAAGAAGGTGTCACCCGCGTCCTGGATGCCGTTGCCATTGGTATCCACCCACCACCGACCACCCAGGTAACCCGGCTGACCCGGTCCAAATTCAGTCGTCCCATTCTCCAGCTTCTGGAATGGCCCCTGCATGGGCAGGCTCTCTGCGGATACAAATGTATCATAATACAATCCCTGGCTGGTCACATAAACCGTGCCGATCGCCCCGGCGCGACCTCCCTTGGCAAAAGCTGGTGCTGAAATTACCAACGATGCCACCAACGCCACTAAAACGAACAAACTCTTTGCTTTCATCGCTTTCATCGTAAACTCTCCTTTCAGGTATTGGTTATCGAATCACTCAAATAGTATTGAGTGTATGCTCACCAATATACCCAGCAGATATTACGCATTTCTATAATCGGGGTTACAGATTGCTTAAGGGCTTCGGAAGCTGGCGAGCTCACCGTGATGATGCCATGCCAGGCAATTTGCAGGTAAGCGAGCCATGGTCTTGGATCGTGGGAATCTTATTGGGTTTACCTGATTTTTCCCCCCAGGCGAAAATCTCCTGGTTGCCGTTGAAATTAGTGGTATCCTTTTCGTGGTTAGCATGCATCCAGGGTGGGCAGCATCGAATCACCCTGCACACCCATACTGGATAGATTATCATGCGTCGTGTAATACTTTCGTAACTCTTACATCTCGACGTTGTAATAACTTGCGGTTATTCTGGAGATTATGAAAAAGATGAACGGATCGAAAATTCTCCTGGTGGAAGACGAGCCCAGCATTGCGGAAATCGTCGAGTTATACCTGAAACGGGCTGGCTTCCAGGTACACGCATTAAAGGACGGGCGTTCGGCCATGCAGGCACTCGAACACGAACTCCCCGACCTGCTGGTGCTGGATCTCATGCTGCCCGGGATAGATGGACTTTCCATCACCCGCTGGCTGCGCGATCGCAGCGAAGTGCCCATCATCATGCTGACTGCTCGCCGTGAAGAATCAGATCGTATCGCCGGGTTGGAGCTGGGTGCTGATGACTACGTGGTCAAGCCCTTCAGCCCGCAAGAACTGGTCAGCCGGGTGCGTGCTGTGCTGAGGCGTACCAGGGCACCCGTCAACGAAACCGATACTGCCGTTCATTATCCCGGGTTGGACATCAACCCGGTCACCCGGCAAGTACAGGCCCAGGGCGTGGAGGTTAGCCTGACTGCCAAGGAATTCGATATGCTCTGGCTGCTGGTGCAGCACCCCCGCCAGGTATTTTCACGGGTTCAGCTGCTAGACCAGATATGGGGTATCTCCGATTATATTGACCCTGGCACAGTCACCGTCCACGTCAGCCGTTTGCGTGAAAAAATTGAGCCCGACCCCTCCAACCCTCAGCATATCCAGACGGTGTGGGGTATCGGCTACAAATTCGAGCCATGATCCTATGAATGAGCACACCCATTCGCCTGCTGTTCTAAAACCCCGTCCAGCATTACCCTTGCGCTATACCGTGGGAGTATTGCTGGTTATGTTCGTCTCCCTGCTGGCGTTCTGGCTGCTCATGCAGCCACCGCTCAACGAACTTGGGCTGATGGCCCTTTACCTGTCTGCCACCGCCCTGGTATCGATCATCTTGGGTTATATTGCCTACCGCACAGGTTGGCTGAGTCGCGCCCCCAACTTGCGTTGGGCATTGCTGGGTGGCTACGCCCTATCCAGCTTGCTCACCTTTCTGAACGTGTGGGTGACTGCCCGGCTGATGTTCGCCAGCCAGCACGACCTGCTGCTGGCGACCATCCTGCTGATTTTTGCGGGTGGGATTGCTATGGCTATCGGCTTGTTCCTTTCTAGCGCTCTTACCGACCGAATTCACCTCATCAACCGCGCTGCTCAGGCCGTCTCACGTGGCGAATTAAATGTGCGTATCGATGCCAAAGGTCGCGATGAGGTCTCCCAGCTGGCTTGGGCGTTTAATGATATGACGGCACAGCTTCAGTCTGCCCAGCTTCAGCAGCGCCGGCTCGACGAGATGCGAAAAAACCTGATCGCCTGGGTCAGCCATGATCTGCAGACTCCACTGGCTTCGATGCAGGTCATTATCGAAGCTCTGGCCGACAAGGTCGTGACCGACCCCCTCACCGAGCGGCGTTATTTGTCTACTCTACAGAAAAATATTCGAGACCTTTCTGAATTGATCGATGACCTGTTCCAGATGACCCAGCTGGATGCTGGTGGATTACCTCTCGAATTAAACCATGCCTCCATGCTGGACCTGCTTTCAGATACCCTGGAAAGCTTCCAGGCCCAGGCCTCACAGCAGGGAATCGCTCTATCCGCATCCATCGCACCTCAGGTGGGAATGGTGACGATGGACACAGCTCGCATTGGTCGTGTGTTGAATAACCTGATCAGTAATGCCTTACGGCATACCAAATCGGGCGGTCAGGTACAGCTGGTCGCTGAGCGCGAGGCTGGTTTGGTCAGAATAAAGGTGATGGATTCGGGCGAGGGTATCGCCCCTGAAGACTTACCATATGTCTTCGACCAGTTCTATCGAGGCGAGAAATCGCGCAGCCGCCAGACGGGTGGAGCTGGCTTGGGTCTGGCGATCGCCCGGGGTATTATCCAGGCCCATGGTGGTGAGATTTCCGTCGAAAGCCAATTGGGCAGCGGCTCGACCTTCTGTTTTACCCTCCCCGATAAAAAGCCCCCCGTTGGTGCATAACCACACACGAAAGGCATCGGCTGAATATAGAGCAAGATTACTTCAGGCGTTTGCTGGCGTCTTCGATGCGCTTTAATATTTCCGCAGCTTCATCTGGTCCCGCAACGTGCACCGTGCCATCTCCGTCCACGTGAGTAGGGATCAGCTCATACCCGGTATACTCCGTCCCTATGAAGTGCAATAACAAGATCACCCCCTGTTGGTGAGCCAGGTCCCAGGTCTGGTCGAAGACGAAGTTTCCCAGGCCATAAAACACATCGAAACCGTTGATCTGCTGGATTGCCTGCACTACATGAGTATGGTTGCCCACCACCACGTCTGCTCCTGCCTCCACCGCCACCTGTGCGAAGTGCAGCTGGTAGCTGTTGGGGTTGGAGAGGTCCTCTGGCCCCCAATGAGGCATGGCGATCACTACATCAGAAACTCGCTTGGCTGCAGAGATTGCTTGGCGCAGGTTGTCATCCGTAAGCTCAGCAATCCCGGGTGAATTTTCACCTGCGAAAGCCATTGGCTCTACCATTCCTAGCGATACAAAACCGAAACGGATGCCTTTCACCTCAACCACCACAGGTTGGAGTGCTTCTGAGGCATTCATGCCCGCTCCTACCGGCAGCATATTGTTCGCCCGCAGGTTATCCATCGTATCGATAAAAGCCTGGTTGTAACTATCACCGCAGCTGGCGCCGGCACAGTTTTTTATGTGGTTGGTAGCCACGCTCATCACATCAAACCCGGCATTAGCCATGGCCACAGCGCTTCTAGAATCGCCCACCAGTACATAAGTTTCAATACACCCGGTGTGAGTAGATGAATCACTCAGGGTGGCGTTCAATGTCCCCACCGACAGGTTCGCACCTGAGATCATATCCCGCACTTCATTAAAAATATAATTTGCATCTCCATGGGCGTCGATGCCGGCCTCTACACAGCGTGCGGGCACGATCACCCCGGTGAATAACAAGGTGATTTGTGGAGGAGGTTCGGGGGTGGCAGTGGGAGCCACAGTCGCTGTGCTCATCGTAAGCTGCACCGGGCTCGTCACTTGCCCTGATCGCATCACGATGGGCAACAACATCAGCTTCCTGGTGGCAGCAGCTTCAGGGGTAATAGTAGATAGGGCTGCATTGGAATTAGCATATGTGGCCGTTAATGCAGGGGGCAGTAAAGTTGAGAGAGGTACATCTGTACGCGGCAGCCGGCATCCACTCAAGATAACCCAGAATACAGGTAAAAAAAATATTATTAGAATGCGCTTCCAGATACTTTTAATCATATTGCCATAATTAATTGTACCCTATTGTGGTTTAAACAATGAATTATGTATTTCTTGTTCAACAGTTTGGTCAAGCTCTTCACCAAGTGCTCTCTCCAGGTTTTTCCTGGCTTCTGCACCGCCAATCTGGCCGAGTGCCCATGCTGCGTGTGCGCGCACCAATGGCTCTGATTCTTCGTGCAAGATTTGCACCAATCTGGGTATAGCTTTTGGCTCATGCAAGTTGCCCAGCACCACTGCTACATTACGCAAATATCCCCTGCGTTTAGCCCTTTTAATAGCACTAAGCCGGTATTTTTGGTTGAATGCATGAACCGTCAGGCTCACTTCTTCCAATAAATCAAGCCTGGGCTGCACCATGAGGGTGCTGAAGGCTGGGTCAGATTTCTCCTCAGCAAAGCGGTTCCATGGGCACACCAGCTGGCACACATCGCAACCGAATACCCAATTGCCCATTAACGGCCTTAACTTTTCGGGGATCACCCCCTTCAGCTCGATGGTCAGGTACGAGATGCAATGGCGAGCATCCAGTGTGCGGTCTGGCGAAATACACCCCGTCGGGCAGGCCTGGATGCAGCGGGTGCAGCTGCCGCATCGGTCTGCGGTAAAAGGTGCGTCAGGCTTAAGCGAGACCCCCAGCAGGATCTCTGCCAGTAAGAAATAGGACCCTTTAGACGGGTTAATTAGGCAGGTATTCTTGCCAATCCAGCCCAGGCCTGCCCGCTGTGCTAGCTCGCGTTCCAGGACGGGGCCAGTATCGGTATACCAGCGGTTCGTTATCGAATGTCCCAGCTGTGCTTCGATAAAGCTCACCAGGCCTTTTAATCGCTTTGGCAAGAAGGTATGATAATCCTCTCCCCAGGCATATGCTGCCAACCTGCCCAAAGATCGCTTCTTACCCTGAGTATTTTCTTCCCCTGAGGTCGGTCTGGGGTAGCGCGTACCCAGCACCAGCACCGATTGACACCCCTCCAGCAACTGGCCTGGTTCAGCCCGGCTTTGCCTTGAGCGGGGCGTTTCCAGGTAAGCCATCTGGCCATGCCTGCCTTGCTCCAACCAACTTGTAAAAATCTCTCCATGAGGTAAAGGCTCACAATGGGTGATGCCCACCAATGAGAACCCCAATTCATATGCTTTATTCTTAATCACCTGGGTGAGAGTCACGCCAAGATCATCCTGTCAAAACCATATAGCGCAAGGAATCATCTTGCGCTATATGGTGGGTCGTTGATTCAATGATTAGGGGGTACAGGTCAGGTCGAAGGTCGCTTGGTTGGATCTTGCATCGACCGGAGAGGTGACATGGAAACGCACCCAGCCTGAGCCCGAATCGGTGAATGCTAAAGGGAATGTCAGTGAATAAGTACCTGGGCCGAATGTGCTGGTTTGCGGTGATGGCAGAACAAACTGAAAACCAGGTGTATCTGAGCCAGCCTCCAGACCATAGGTCAGGGTGGCTCCCTGGTTGAGGGTAAAGGTCGCCGCAAAGGTGAAAGTGTATGGGCACTGGCCGATAAACGTACCCTGGTCAACCGACATGCTGAGGTTGCTGATGGGATTGGACGGGATGCCCGTTGATGTAGCTGTGGGTGATGGGCCTGGAGTATTGGTGACGGCTGATTGGGTCCCCCCACCGCTTCCCACCGTGATCAAAACATATACTGAATCATTAAAGAACTGGCCGGAGGCATTTTTCATTTTCCAATATCCCTGGTAGCTGCCCGGGTTGTTGGGTGCCACCATATCCACCGAGAGGTCAATTTGTGCGCCGGGTGCCACCGATTGCGAGACAGGTACAGAAGTGATCGTGCCCATCTGCTCGCCGCTGATAAAGGCCAGGGAATATGAGGCCGTCCAGGTGGTAGTGCCGGCATTCTGCAGCCTCCAGGTCTTCTTGAAAGCAGCCCCTGGGGCAATCACTGTGCCATCCGGGATGGTCACATCAGCTACGAAGGCTACTTTGTCTCCGGTTGTGGCTGAGCCACCCTGGGTGGCAGTGGCTTGCATGGTAGGTGACGGGGTCAGGCTGGCAGATTGGGTTAGCCTGGCTGCAGCCGTCTGAGCGGCAGCTGTTTGGGTCGCGTCAAAGGTCGGGGAGGGTGTTACTGGCGTTGTTGAAGGGGTAGATTGGAAAATTTGCGTGAGCCTAGCATCTGCAGTTTGAGCTGCCGCAGTGTAGATCAAATCTGGGTTGGTTGTGGGTGCAGCCGTCTCTTTGCTGCCACAGCCCAATAAAAACATCGGTAAGATCAATAAGGTCAGGGCAAAGATGGTAATTTTCTTGTTCATATGCTCTCCTCAGAAATTGGGGCATTTATAAATCCTGTCCCCTGGTTTCCTGATAAGAAAATTTCTTCCTTCATGGTAGGTGTGTCTGCATAAAATAGTTGGCGGCAGGCGCGCCGTGTGTATCATACCACGGTTAACCTGCCGCCAAAAAACGTGTCTGATTCACCAGGTGGGGATGTTCTTCATCACCTTTCGATGCGTGGCGCTACCCATAATGCCTGGTCGTGGAGCGGTGATCCATTGGCCAGCACCACCAGCTCAAATTGTACCGAGTGGCCTGCAAGAGCAGCCAGGTTGATATCCAGGGAAGTCAGCGCCCCGTCACAGTTTTCCAGCCATTCTCCCACTAAAACCTCCGAGCTTCCCTCAATATACCTGATTTGGAACTTGACACTGCCGGTACTGCAGTCATAGCGCAAGCCGATCTTTGTGCGCAGGTGGTCATTAGACTGGATGGTGTAGGATGGGTATAGCCCCAGGACCATTCCATCGGTAATGTCTTGCGGGTAGGTGGCCAGCAAGCTGGGATAGGTGGTTCCATCTTCCATTTTGATGTTTGCGATGTTCACCGCCACGCCTGGGGTATCACTGGGAGGGTCACCCCATGGGATATTGTTCGTAGCATTACGCCAGGAGGCATCAGGGCCTTTAGCAATGAAATCAAAGGACAACGCATAAGACGAGGTTGGCGAGGGGGTCGGTGTGGATGCTGCCGACTTGATCTGCACCCAGAAACTTTCATTAGCAGACTCACCAATGCCAAATAATGCCCCACCGGCATTGCGTAAGCGCCAGTTTCCTCGATAGGTGCCGGGGGTGGTCGGCGCAATCAACGTCACCGAGATATCAATGGTGCTTCCAGGGGGCACCGTGCCGTTGGTAATCGGCGCAGAAGCCGGGCCGCTCATCGCATCACCATTGTAGAATACCATGCTGTAGCCTGAGGTCCATGTGCACGAGCCATTGTTCTTCAGCCGCCAGGTCTTCACAAAAGTCGTGCCAGCACCGATCGATGTGTCATCAGGTACACTGACGTCGGTCACGAACTGTGCCCTGTCGCATGGAATGGGAACTTGTGTGGCGGTTGGTGGGACCGATGTGGCCGTGGGTAGTGGTGTATTGGTAGGCGGTAAGGAAGTGTTGGTTGGCAAGATCACCACCTGCGAGGTGGAGGTTGGAGCTGCTTCGGTTTGGCTGGGTAGTATGATTGGCGTTCCTTGTTCTGCCTGTGTTTGCTGTGCAACCAGGGTTTGTGCCGCGGCTGTATAGACCGGGGCCAGATCATTCGTAGGTTGAGCCGAATTACCCGGAAAATTACAGGCTGTAAGTAATATCAGTGCTCCGGCAATAAATAGGATAAGGGGTAATCTTTTCGTTAACATAGGGTCCTCCTTGATGATATCTAAGACATCATTCCATTAGACGCAAACAAAGTAAATAAAGTTCCAGATAAATAAAATAATACCCTCTTTATCAGCCTCTCCTCAAGGTAATCATCTTATTTTTTATCAGGCTGTTTGCAATCTGAGATTTTCCCCGCTGGCCTGCATAATGAGCACTCCCTGCATCGACCATGGTCCAGCCCAGGAAACTCGCACAGGTAAAACTTTCCCGCTCAGGTTCTCCTCCGCTTCAACAAAAACTAACTTATTGGTGCTCGTTCGGCCCTTCCAGCGACCTTTAACTTTCTCCTCAAAAAGCACCTCCAGCCGTTCGCCTACATAATGGGAAGCAATTTCCCCAGCAATCCGTTCCTGTTGCTCTTCTAGCAGGCGGAACCTTCGCATTTTCTCGTTTTCAGGCACATCATCTTTAAATCGCCTGTCTGCCACTGTCCCCGGGCGAGTGGAATAACGCGCCAGGTGTGCCACGTCCAGTTTTAGGTCTTCTAAAAGGTCATGTGTGCGTTGGAACTGGGCTTCTGTTTCTCCAGGGAACCCCACGATGATATCGGTAGCGATCGAAACACCCGGGAACTTGCCATTCAAGACCGTGCGTATCTTTTGCACCAGCTGTCGGTAATCTTCAGCAGTGTAACCACGTCGCATGTTGGCTAAAACCTGGTCATCGCCCGCCTGCACCGGCACTTCGATATGCGGCATGACCTTGGGTAATTCCGCTACCGCCTCCAGCAGTTCATCCGTCATCCAGGTTGGGTGTGAGGTAAGGAAACGGATGCGCTCCAGCCCATCAATATCATTGGCCATGCGTAACAAGTTCACCAGGTTTGGGCCATCAACAAAATCTTTACCATAGCGGTCTACAATCTGTCCTAAGAAGGTAACCTCACGCACCCCCTGTGCTACAAGCGCTCTAACTTCATCCAGCACAACATCTGCCGGGCGGCTTCGTTCGATTCCCCGCCGGTAAGGGATGATGCAGAAGGTGCAGGCATGGCTGCAGCCCAGCACCACCGGCACGTAGGCCGAAACCAGCTTACCCCGTTCATTTGCAGGCAACGTAAGGGATAAATCCACACCGGGTTCTTCGTCCATGAGCGCAAATCGCCATTGGGTAGCGTCTTTCTCCAGCAGGCGGCTTTCTTCTTGCGTCAGGAATGCCACCAGCGGGCCAGGGTCAGAGGGTGGCGAAAACACATCTACGAAGGGGAAGCGTTTTTGCAATTTTTCATAACCTTTAATCCCCACCATGCAGCCCATCAGGTTGATCACCAGACCCGGCCGTTTTTCTTTCAGCGGTTTGAGCGAATACAGGCGCCCATATGCCTTGTTTTCTGCACTCTGGCGCACCACACAGGTATTCAGCACGATCACATCAGCATCTTCGGCGTGCGCCGACGAGCTCATCCCCATACGCTCCAGTGTGGATGCCACGCGCTGTGAATCGGCCACATTCATCTGGCAGCCTTCTGTCCAAATGTGATATTTCATGTCCGGTATTATAACTGAGCGACTTTTATCCTGAATGAGTAAATAATGAATCTAAATGCAATGGATTTGGCTTATTATTCTCTAATCCTGAAACTTTTAAATGAGGTGGTAGAATTGCGCCTATGTCTAAAAAACAGGCAACGAAAATCTTGACCTTTGCCGTGCTGGCAATTCTTGGATTGTCCTTGGTAGTTGTGCTCGCTTACCAGGTGCCATCCATTAAATCCAGGCTGAGCTGGCGAGTGGATATCGCTAAAACTTATCTGCGAGGCATCATCAACCCGGTTCAGCCTTTCCCTACCCCTGCCGAAACGGTTATCCCTCCCACGCAAGCCCCTACCCAAACGCCCGTGAGCTCGCCAACCCTCGTGGCTGATCAGCCCACTCCCACCCTTCTCCCAAGCCCAACCCCGCAGCCCAGCCCCACACCAATCCCGGCAGCAGTCGAGCTGCCTGCCCCACTCTGGGAGCAGCAAGGTCCCAATAACTGTGGCCCAGCTACCCTGGCTCTCTACCTGCGATATTACGGCTGGCAAGGGAGCCAGGATGACATTGCCCAGGTGGTCAAACCCATCGTCGAAGACCGTAACGTCAACCCCGAGGAACTGGTTTACTACGTTCGCACCCATGCTGGCTGGTCGAATGCCGAGTTTCGCGTGGGTGGTGATCTCCAGCTGCTCAAACAGCTTATTGCAGCCGGATTCCCGGTGATGATCGAGGAGAGCTTTTTCTTCGATACCCCCTATTGGCCCAATGATGACCTGTGGGCAGCCCATTACTTACTGCTCACCGGTTATGACGAGGCAGCTCAGAGCTTGACCGGGCAGGATAGTTTTCATGGCCCCAACCAGGTGATTTCCGCTGCCACCCTGGATAGTTATTGGCAAATATTCAACCGGGTTTATCTATTGGTCTATCCGCCAGCCTCCGAAGGATCACTCAAAACTGTCCTGGGAGATAATTGGGACCCTGATCTCAATCGCCAGCACGCCCTGGAAGTATCCCAGGCCGAAACCCAATCTCAGCCCAATAATGCCTATGCCTGGTTCAACCTGGGCAGCAACCTGGTATATTTTGAACGCTATGGCGAAGCTGCCAGCGCCTACGACACTGCCCGCAACCTGGGTTTATACCAGCGCATGCTGCGCTACCAGTTTGGTCCCTTCTTCGCTTATTTCCACGATGGCGAAACCAAGGAGCTGATAGCTGTTACGGAATATGCCCTGGAGCGTACCCCCAATTCTGAAGAAGCTCTGCTTTGGCATGGCTGGGCTGAGTATCGTATGGGCAAGAAACTTGAAGCAGTCGCCGACTGGCAAAAAGCTCTCGAATACCACCCTGGCTATCAGGATGCGCAATACGCCTTAGATTTTGTGGCTGCCAACCCCTGAGATCTGGTACAAGTATGTAGCCTTCTGCCAATTGATCATTTGACATAAAGGCAAAAACAATTTTTACTGGTTACTATCCTTGCTATATTTTCTAAACATGGCACGGATATTGGCTTTATGCAGACTCTCATACTTCTCACCCGGGAATACCGGAAATGCTTTGTCTTCCACCGTTTCATCAACGCTGTGCCCCGCCTGCATGTGCTCCTTAACCAGCTGCCAGCTTCCTTCCAAATAATTTTGTAATATATTGATCTCGGCGTCTCGGCATCTCACGCCATGGCCCGGGATGATCACCTCTGCTTTAAATTCCTTCAATCGCTTCAAGGCCTCAACCCACGCTGGGATATTTGCGTCGAAAATATACGGGTAGCGGCCCTGGAAAATCAGGTCTGAGGCATACAGCACGCTTTTATCCGGTATCCATACAATCGATAAGTCAGCCGTGTGCCCTCCCATGTGGATGACCTGGTATTTCACCCCACCCAGCTCCCCCAGATACCGATCTTCAAATATCTGGTCGGGTAATTTGATCTGTAAACCTGCCACCTTCTGCCGAACTTGCTTGGCTTTTTCAGGTTCGGTTCTTTCAAGGTCTGCTATATACGCCTGGATCTCCTCCGAGCGCCATTCATTTTTTATGCTGGAGCGCATTTGCTCCAGGCATAAACGCTGGGCCAGGATCGGGCAGTCAAACAGCTGGTTGCCCCAGGTGTGATCGCTGTGAGAGTGCGTGTTTATCACCATGCGCACATTTTGCGTGATGATCCCTCCAACCTCACATAATTCTTCCATATCGCTCGGGTAAGATGTGGTGTCGATCAGGATTAATCCTTCAGGGGTGTGGATCATGCCGACATTGGCACCTTGCTCCGGGCGGATGAACGCGGTAAATCGTGAATCAAATCTCAGGGTTTCCATACCAGCTCCTTATCAATAGCACCTGACCCTCTCCATAACCAGCTGTCTACTTGCACAGCCATTGCCCCCAAATCCAGCATGGCTTTTATATCCTCTTGGGCATAGATGCCTCCTGCCCCGATGGTGGGGACGCCCTGCTTAACCAGGTCTCCTGCTGTTTTCAGCGCTATGGGTAAAACAGCCGGGCCATATAACCTGCCTTGTGCCATGGCACCTACGGATACGAATAAACTCCCACGTGGCGGCGCCATGCTGATCGCCATCGCCCCAGCTTGAATCGCTGAGCTGGCGAGCTCTAAAGCCCGCTCCATGGGCAGGCGTATGATCACCGGCAGCTCACCCGAGGCTGCCCGTGTGAGTGAAACAACCGTTTCGGCATCTGCCTCCCCGCTCACACCCACTTCCACACCCATTACCCCCTCCATATTCTCCAGTTGCCTGGTCATCTCAGATAGTGTTTCCGCATCATTTCCCAACAGGTGCACGATCACCGGTAAACGAGAGCGGGCCCATATTTGGGCATACCGCCGTACCACCTGCCTCAGCCCTGGGTTGGGGTACCCGGTGTGCAGCAAAAACCCGCCTGGGTAAGATGCGAAGCGTTCACCATGGGCCGGGGTACGTGGCAGCAAGCTGATTGGGTTGGTAACGAATGCGCCTAGCTTGCTCCAATCGGTACGCGCACGCCGTTCGGGGGAGAAGCCAAGGCTTCCTGCCGCGTTCATCACGGGTGGGTTAATGCTCAGATCATGTTTCGCCATGTTGTTTTCTGCTGGTTCAGGCCTTCCTCTGATCACCTGGCTCGGAGCCGACTATCAAATCATCCCTCCAAACCAGGCCTCACCATAGTAAGCTGCTCAGTTCAAATACAGGACCGTCTTCACAAGCCAACCTCCAGCCCTTGCGTGTGTTCACCGCGCATGCCCCGCATCGGGCCATACCTGAACACGGCATGGGGGTCGTGATCAACACCTGCGCCGGGCAGGGTGATCGTGCCTCATTGCCCACACCTAACAAGCCCCTTAATTCGCCTAAGTGGTTTAAGGGCACATCGACCGCTAAAAAATCGGGCCAATCTAGCGCTGTTTTTAACGTGGCCAGCGGTGACACTTCCACAACCTCCGGGAGCCTGGGAATCTTCAGGTCTGTAAACAGCGTTACACCTGTCTGCCTATCCGCCAGGGAGGTCATAAGAGGTTTAAGCCTGGAAATTATCTCACCGGTGGCTACCATGCCCAGCCGTTGGGTATTTCTCGGCAGGTTAAATCCATGTCCTAACGGTCCTTCCAGGTCCAGGCTGGTGCCTGGCCCCCATGGAACCGGGAACAATGGGCTTGCCCAGAAACCTTGTGAAATCTCTTCACTTATAAATATCGGAGTTCCAAGAATGGCTGTTCTATCAGTTGAGTCGGATGCCAGCAGATATTGCCCTGGCGCTGGGATGGCTTCACCTGGGCAGAGGATGCGTATTTCCCATTGCCCACCAACTTCCAGACGGATCTCACTTACCCTTCCAGTATAATACCCCACGACTGCATGGTATCACATTTTACATTTTATAAAAACCTCAGGTTTTCATAGTTGGTGATAGCCATTGAGAAGCTAGAATTTATGTAACGCTGGTGATTCCCAGCACTCAGGCCCGCCTGGAAACGCGGGTATAATCTATCAGACTTTAAAAAGGTAATCTACCGGGAGGCTCCACATGAATGTTGCAAGTTTTTTACAGGTTTTTGCCGCCGTTGCTTGGCTGGCATTTATTGGCATGATGGTCATTGTTGTGCTGCGGGCGTCAAGAAACAAAAGTGTCAAACCTTTCGTGACTATCCTGGTGATAGCCCTGGTGGCCGCTGTCCTCATCTCCAGTGTGAGTGCTGGTCTGGTGTTCATCCAGCCCGAGGAGCGCGGGGTGGTCATCTCAGCCTTACAAGCAGGTGGTTATCGCCCTGAACCTCTGCAGCCCGGTCTGCGCTGGGTTATCCCCTACTTCGAGAGTGTCATCACCTACCCCATCTCCCGTCAGACCTACACCATGTCTATCGCTGCCAGTGAAGGTGACATCCAGGGTGACGACTCAATCACTGCCCGTACTGCGGATGGGCAAGAAATTTTCGTGGATGCCTCCGTGATTTATGCCATCGACCCCACCAAGGTGGTGAAGGTACATATCGATTGGCAAGATCGCTATACCGATGAACTGGTCCGCCCACTGTCGCGTGGTGTGATCCGCGATGTGGTCTCTCAATACCGGGTCGAAGAGGTGGTTACCACCAAACGGACCGAGATGACCAATACCATGTCGGTAGATATGGCTAATAAATTAAGCGATAATGGTTTAACCCTGGTAAGTTTCATCCTGCGCAATATCACCTTCTCCCCCGAATATGCCGCTTCTGTTGAACAGAAACAGATCGCTGAACAGCTAGCTCAGCAAGCCGCTTTTGTGGTCGATCAGCGCAAGCAGGAAGCTGAACAAGCCCGCCAGGTAGCCCAGGGCCAGGCAGATTCAGTAGTCATCAACGCTCAGGGTGCTGCCGACGCACGCATTATCCAGGCCGAGGCTGAAGCCCAGGCTCTGCTGCTCATTGCTGATGCCCTGAAAAATAACGAAAACCTTCTACTTTACCAATATATCAATCAGCTTGCCCCAGGCATCCAGGTGATGCTGGTTCCTAATGACAATCCATACTTGCTGACCTTACCAACACTCCCCGATGCCACCAGTGCTCCAACGCCCAAATAGATAGGACAATTGGCTAGTTAAATTACAAAAAATGACCGCTGAACCAGAAAAGAACAACCCATCTCAAAATGCCCCCACCGGGAGGCAAATCCGCCTGACCACACTCTCTAGCTGTGCGGGTTGAGCATCCAAGCTGAATGCGGAGACGCTGGCGCAGGTACTGCGCCCACTGCAAGGTATTTTCAATCCATCCGATTTTCCCAATCTGCTTGTAGGTTTAGGAAAACCCGATGATGCGGCCGTCTGGAAGTTGGATGAAGATCGTGCCCTGGTTGTCACCACAGATTTCTTCACCCCCGTGGTGGATGACCCTTATGATTTCGGTGCCATTGCAGCTGCGAATGCCCTCTCAGATGTGTACGCCATGGGTGGGCAGCCGTTCTTAGCGTTGAATATCGCAGCTCTTCCCCCAGACCTCCCCATTGAGGTGATCAGCAGTATCCTGCGGGGTGGGGCAGAGATTGCCCGTGATGCCGGTGTGGTCATTGCAGGAGGTCATACCATCCAAGACAAAGAGCCCAAATACGGCCTGGTTGTTTTAGGCCTGGTCAAGCCGCACAGCATGCTTACCAAACAGGCACTGCATCCAGGAGATACCCTGGTGCTGACCAAGCCCTTGGGGTTTGGTACTACCACCACGGCACTCAAGCGTGAGCAGGCCAGGCCTGCTGATGTGGCTGAAGCAGTTGGCTGGATGAAAAAGTTAAACAAGACAGCCGCCGAATTGGCCAGCGAATTTAATCTGAAGGCTGGCACGGATGTCACCGGGTTTAGCTTGCTCGGGCACGCTTCCGAGATGGCCGAAGCCTCCAGGGTGGGCATACACTTTAGTTTTACCCAAATCCCCTTCATTTCCGGTGCTCGCACTTACGCGGAGCAGTTTATCTTCCCAGGCGGCTCTTA
>Ga0210077_1000461_pt1 | contig 15314 bp, 15 predicted proteins | sample RushMan_CattailN_5_FD_185556 | JGI IMG/M metagenome (GOLD analysis project Ga0210077, IMG submission 185556) | Wetland microbial communities from San Francisco Bay, California, USA, that impact long-term carbon sequestration -... | ecosystem: Environmental > Aquatic > Marine > Wetlands ... | reverse complement strand
GGCGGCGGCGCATGGAGAACCACATGCGGCAGCGGCACATTGATGCCTATCCTTACACTGACTTCCGCAGCGCCCTTGGTTGAATAGCCCATCACCGTCATGAACATGATCCCGACAAAAATTGCGATTACTGTCCTTGTCCTCATAAAATAGCCCTCCTGTCTATCCGACCTCTAAATTGTCATCATGTCATCTTTAGCATCTTCCTTTAGACTATCATTTATCACATAACTCACAAAACCGATATCATGGCTCGGCGCTTTCTTATCGCCGATGTGGTTTTAAAGGCAGGCAATATATGTGCCATTTTAAAGATCTAAAGATTCATTACTAATTCAGATGGTTATAGAAATGCTGCCAAAGATTGGACGCCGAATCTGACGCGTATTGTCTGAAAATGGCCCAAAAATGTCAAAAAATGATGAGGGCGGAAGGTGGAAGATCAGAAGGTGAGAAAGTTGGAAGGCGGAAGTCAGCGGCTGGAGATCAGCCCAGCCGCTGAAAGCGACACCTTCAATCATCAAATCGAAAGTATAATTTGATCGAACAACATAACAATATGTATAAAATTAGGATTCTTGAGGAAACTCGCAGTAAAATCGGTGGGAAAAACCGGGCGTAGAAATCCCCGGCCTCAGCTCCGGCACTTTACGCGCCCGCATTCGAAAGGTTCATCTTCAGCGACTTCAATTTTCAATACGGCGGATCATCAGGCAGGCTGCAACACACGTATGGTGACCTTTTTGATAAGGTCTTTCACTTTTTCCCGATACGCAAGCATATGAGGCTCGTTGAAATGGTTTTTCAACGCCGCTATATCTTGCCAGGATTCAATAATCGTCACCACATTATCGTCATATGTTTCGTGAATGGGGATATCGGTTTCCACATCAATTGTCGGTGCGTACGCCAGGCAGCCCTTTTCAGCCGTTACAGGAGCAACATTGCCAAGCAAAACTTCCAGATAGGCAGCCCGGCACCCTGGCTTTAATTCAACAGTAGCAATCACATGAATCATCGTTTCCTCCTTTCGAACAAACAATTCTTAAACCTGAAAATTTACGGCAGCAAATTTTGACAGAAAGCCCGAGCAATGGGTTTCTCCGGCACGCAACCGCAGAAATAGGCTGCCGCATGAACATCAACCAGACACAATTTACCACGTATCAATCCCCGTTTCCCTTCAGGAGCCCGGACCACGGGTATATTCCTTCATAAGTTTTAAAATCCCCTCAAGTTCTTGCAATGCTTTTTTTTTCTTTTGTATCGCATCAGTATCTTTGTTCAAGAATTCGATAGCCTTGGTCTCACAGTACTTTACACAGTCGGGATCTCCGCCGCAAAGATCGCACGCTATGATTTTCTTATCGATGCCATCACGATAGATCCCTTTGTAAGGACATGCTGCGATGCATTTTTTACACAAGGTACACAATTCGCGGTCGATTTCTATTGCCCCGGTGGATTCATTATGTTTGATTGCGGATTCCGGACAAGCGGCGATACATGCCGCATCTTCACATTGTTGGCAAAATGTCTGGATAATGCAGCCTTTCTGCTCCATTCTCAAGACCCGGATTCTTGACCTTTCGGGGTTACATGTTTGGGTATGCACAAGGGAACAAATCAATTCACATAACGAACAACCGGTACAACGATCCGGATTGAATATAAGAACTTTATCCATTTTAATTACGCCTTAAAACTTCAATAAATTACTATTGGCTAAGGTGGAACCTCTTATACCGCTCCGATCATATTAAGCACAACAGTCGGAAAAAATTGCTATTCAGATATGCCAATATGTCTTCTATTCCTCGACAAGCTGACCGTATTTCGCCAGCTCATCAGCGACATCATCAAGATTCAGTTCCTTGAGTTTACTGCGTTTTGGTCTGCCGGTGTGCTGATCCCATCCCCGCATGACGTAATATGAATCGAGCATTTCGTTATATTTGTCGATGTGAAGCCTCTCACCCTTAAGCGGTCCGTTACTGATCGTCTCATTTTGAAGCTTTTCAGAAGGCTGATCACTCTCACGGCCGAATCCGAGGCGCAAATTAAATGCTTTTTCCACATTCCAAATTCTTTCACCGATTTTGAAAAGATCGTCCGGGCTGAATTGTACGCCCGTGGTGAATCGAAGCATATCACTGAATTCTTTAAATTCTACCGGAAACCGGGACCAATACGTACTGAACTTACAAAGTTCCATGGCATCTACTACCGCCGCAAAATTCTGATACCAAATCACCATTCGAGGCTTGCCGACAACATCATAGACTTCCGGTTTTCCGACATCCGAAGATCCAAAGCGCTCTGCCATAATCTTCGGATCAACACCCCGAAACCCCCCTATTTCAGCCGGGGGTTGACCTCGTAGATGGTCGCCGCCCCTTGTTGACGTATGAAATGCAAGTGCTATTGCCTTATGCCCTCTGACTTCTTCCGACGAGGGTTCAAGTTTTTTCATATGGTATACATGCTTTTCTGCACCACGACCAATCCGCTGTGCCATCCAATAGGGACCTTCCGCCAACAAATCCCCGAATCCTTCTCGATTTGCCACTTTGTGAATAAGATTTACGATCAAATCCGGATCATTCCAACATAACTCCAAACCGTCGGTATCGGCTTTTGTAAGAATCCCCTGCTGGAACAAATCGATAGCCAAACTAATACTGCCGCCCAGCGTTACCGTATCCAGTCCATACTGGTTGGCGAGATTGTTCATGTGAAGAATGCTTTCAAAATCGAGGTTTCCCAATCGAGGTCCAAGTGAAACAATGCTCTCCCACTCAATTTTTTGCCCTTGGATTCCTTTATATTTGCCGTCGGAAACCTCGTAATAATGGTCACAATGCAAAAAGCATCCATTGCATGCCCTGTGTTTTTTCATAAACTTATCCGCAAAAGCCTGTCCGCCGATTTTTTCTATTGCACCTTCCATTTGGGTCTGTTTAAAGTTGAAAAATGGCATTAAACCGGTGGGATACAGACCTTCGGTGAGTATCGGTGTTCCGTAGCGCGGATAGAATCCATATTTATAGTCGGTCGTGATGATCGTATATAATTTTTTGAAATTGTTTATCACCCCTTGCGGATCTGCAACCGTTACCCCTTTAGAACCCTTGACTGCAATTGCCTTTACGTTTTTGGACCCCATTACGGCGCCGCCGCCGCATTTTGCCGCCGCTCTGGTAAAAGAGGACATAACCGCAGCGAACTTTACCAGCTTTTCCCCTGCTTGCCCGATGGCTAAAACTTGAGCTTTCGGATTTTTCATCTTGCGTCGAATGGCTTCCGTCGCTTCCCATACATTTAATCCCCAGATATCGGCAGCATCACGAATATGGACCTCGCTGTCCTTTATTCCGATGTAAACCGGCTTATCCGCCTTACCCCGCAAAATTAAAAAATCATACCCTGCATATTTCAGTTCCGCTCCCCAATGACCGCCGGAACTCGAATCTCCCAGCAACCCTGTTGCCGGAGACAAAAATGTCACGCTGAATCGTCCCGTGGCACCGGGCGTTCCGCCGAGAGGGCCTGTACCAAAGATCATGACATTCTCCGGACCAAGGGGATCTATGTTGGGTTGGATCGATCCAAACAACATTTTTACGTTGATTCCACGACCTCCGATAAAATTTGTCGCCAGCGTTCTATCCAAGGGGTACACGTATACTTTTCTGTTCGTAAGATCGATATCGAGTATCTTCCCTACCCAACCAAACCACTGAGCCATAACCTCCTCCCGTGTCCTTTAACCTCCGGCAAACGTCTCCATGATTTCTATCTGATCCCCTTCTTTGACCTTGGATCTCAAGGCGTCCGGCTTAACATAATATATCCCGTTCAGAAGCAAAATACAATATTGCAGCAATTCCTGCGATCGCTGTGAGCCATACCTTTGTTCGAGGTCCGCCTGAAACCGATTGATTGCCAGGTCAAGGGCCTCACCAACGGTGCTGCCTTCAGGCACGGAAATGATCACGTTGTTTGGGCCGAAAACCTCTTTGAGGGTCGCATGCGCCTTTAACGTGACTTGAATCATTATTCCCCAACACGGCACCATAACTTTACTATTGAATCAATTTATTGGGGAGCCAGACGACGAACTCCGGAAATATGATCATCAAAACCAGAACGGCAATCATAACCAGAACATAGGGAACAATCGACCGATAGATATCCTCCATGGTTATGTCGGATGAAACGATCCCTTTCATGTAAAAGAGGTTCATCCCGAAAGGCGGCGTTATATAGCCCATGCAGACATTTATGGTGAACAAAACACCAAACCAGATCGGATCGATACCCGCTTTCACGATGATCGGGAAAAAAATCGGCATGCACAAAACGGTAATTGCCGCACCATCGATAAACATCGCCATGACAAAAACCGTCAGCATCATGATAATCAGCAGGATCATGCTCCCGTATCCTTTTCCGATCGCCTGCAGCATCTGTGAAAGGGCATCCTGTACGCCAATCGCATTCAACAGGGTAGAGAACAAACTCCCTCCGATCAAAAGCCACATCACCATGCAAGTAATCTTAATCGAGGACTTCCCGGCAAGATAGAGGTTTTGAAGTGTCAGCTTTCGGTTGATGGCCGCGCAAAACAGCGCCCCGAATGCGCCGGCCGCCGCGCCCTCGGTAGGGGTCGCAGCCCCCGTGTAAATGCTTCCCATTACAAATAAAATGAGAGCGACGGGCAGGAAGACCGAACGCAAAGACTTAATTTTATCTTCCCAAGTGATCTTAACATCTCTCGGGATGGCAGGGCCCATATCCGGATTGAAGTAACATTTTATAACGATGTAGATGATAAATCCGGCGGAACAGAGTATCCCGGGTATGAGCCCGCCGGCAAAGAGCTTGCCGACCGAAAGGCCGGTAAATCCCGCAACAATGATCATGATAATGCTGGGCGGGATGATGGGTCCCAGTGCAGAACCGGCGGCGATGCATCCCAGTGTCATATGTTTGTTATAACGGCGCCTGAACATCTCGGTCAGCGCAATGGGTCCGATGGTCACAATCCCGCTGGCCCCAAGTCCTGAGATGGCATCAACGATCGTGCAGATCAGAACAGCGCCGATGGCCAACCCTCCACCCAGGTGTCCGACCCATTTGTAAAACATGTCGTACATGCTTTCCGCAATACCGGAGCGCTCCAGCACGGCCGCCAGAAAAACAAAAAAAGGAATCGCGAGAAAAATCTCCTTGGTGCTAACCGAGTAGATGGTGGAGGCAATGAGATAAAGGCCCTGTACCTTCCAGAAGATCAGGGTAAAGATAACGGAGGAAGAAATCAGGCAAAAGGCGATCGGCAGACCCAAGACCATCAGCAGCAGGAACCCTAAAACAACAATTAAAGTGACAATCGTAAGGCTCAAGAGTTATCCCTTTCGTTTGAAAGCATTCTTAGGGCCATCACGTTCCGGATGAACTGGCTGACTCCCTGCAGAAAGAGAAGACATACGCCGACCAAAATAACGATTTTTATCGGATAGACCGGCGGCGAAAAGATGGTCGAGGCTCTTTCGAAAATAATCAGAGAATCCCAGGCGAACATTCCCACCTGCCATATGGTAATCAACATCACGAAAAAGAAAACGACATAGACGCAAAGATTAATAATCAGCCTTGTCTTTTCTTGAAATTTGCTAACAACAATATCCATGATGACATGCCCGCCTTGCTGCAGGGTATGAGCACCGCCAAGGACGACCAGCGCGCAAAAACACTGGACATTGACATCCCATACCCAGGTGGTCGGACTGTTAAAAAGATACCGCCTGACGACTTCGTACATAGCCATCAGTGTCATGGGTACGAACAAGAAACTGACACCATCGGATATGTATTTATTAATCAGATCAATTCGATCAATAAAACGCTGCATTTGATGCACCTTGACAAAACAGCTCAACTCGCGGACAGATCACCAAAGCCTTGTTTTCCGAGGGCAAGGGCCAAGCCTCTTGCCCTCGGAGTTTCTTCCATGAAAAAACCGGATGGTGAAATTTATTCCATTTTACCCAAGTATCGGTCCGTTTCCTTGATAATATCGACGGCCTTTTTACAGTTGGGACTCTTTTCGGCAGCGGCGTCCCATAAGGGGATGGCAACTTTCAGCGCCCTGGCCTGGTCGGCTTCCGATAGTGTATGGAATTGCACTTTATACTTTTTGATCGCCTGCGCCTTCGCATTCTGCACGTATCCGGAATACAGCGCCGCATTTTTTACCGCTACCATTGGGGCGGCATTATCCAGCAGTTCGCGAATATCCTTGGGCAAAGCTTTCCAAGAGTCCATATTCACCGCCCAAATACAGTTGATGCTGTTAGTGGTCGGTTCAAGGTAATGATGGATGACCTCTCCGAGTTTGCCGGAGATGAGGGCCGAAGAAGAGGCAAGATATCCATCGATGGTTCCCAGCTTCAGAGCCATATACATCTCATCATAAGGAATCGACGTCGGGGCGGCCCCAAGGGCCTTCACGAAGTCCGCATAGATACCCACGGCACGGAGTTTCAGCCCCTTCAGGTCTTCCAGTTTTGTCACCGGCTTGATGGTTCCGATACCGTAAATGTCACCCATCGGAAAGCTGACAAGGTAGTGGAGGTTATATTTGGCATATACTTCTCTCATGAGATCGTAAAAGCCGAACTGAAACAAGGACACGGTCTGTGCGCGCGCATCGGTCCAGCCATAGGGAACGCCCTGGTCGATGTTGGCTTCCGGCATCGTACCCCCGTAAAACCCGGGGTACATAAAGGCGACGTCAAAGGCCCCTCGCCTGAGGGCATCAAAAGTATCCTTTACTGACGCCAGGGATCCCGGCTCATACCGGGTAATTTGCAGCCGCCCGTTGGTCGCTTTTTCGATCCATTTGATCAACGGAATCGTCAAGTACCCCGCCTGCGGACCGGTTCCCGAGTATTGGTCCTGTAACTTCCATTTGATCACCTTTTGCTGGGCCATTCCATTTCCGGCAATCAGCAACAGAAAAACAACAACAACCAGCCATAAGCATTTCTTCATCTTGTTCATTGGAACCCTCCTTTAATCAGTTCTTTCGTTAACCCACCCTTGGAAACGCGGATCTCTCGGCAAAGTCCGAATCCCCTCGTTTACGCTTCTCGCTTGCAGTTACCTAAACGAACTGTCTTAATCTATCGCTCAGATATCACACTATGGATATCGCTCCTTTTTGAAAACCAGCGATTCATGTCCCGGAATCACTTTGTCGATGTCTCCCTGTACGATCTCATCAATCAATTCAAAGCTTTTCCACATGGCCTGCATATCGGTATAGACACCGGACATGATATACGGCTGGTTGTTTTGGGAATCTCCTTTCATATTATCGTAGGTCGGAACGGCATCGCCGGCAATGACATAGGGCCCATCATCGGTATCCACGACAACGCCGATTCCGCCGGGTGTGTGACCGGGAAGCGGTATCGTTCTGACCCCTTCCACGATTTGCTTTTCCTTCATCTCCACGGTTTTCATCCTGTTTATGACCTTGAGAAACAACGGCTGAATGCCCAACTGCAGCGCCTCATAGGCGGCATACAGGCAGGGTGTCGGATTCACGGCAAACTTCAATTCGACGTCGGATACGATGAACCGGGCGTTGGGAAACAGCTCAACCGCGCCCACGTGATCCCAATGAAGATGTGTCAGAATGACGATATCAATCTCCTCGGGCTTGACACCCGCTTTTGCAAGCGCACCCGGCATCTCTTGTTCGCGGGTACGCGGCTCCGCTTTAAAGTACGGGTGGTATTTCAGTGACCGCTCCATGTCGGGAGGGCCTGCATCAACCACTATCTTTTTCTTTGCGCCGCCGATATAAGCTGCGACCGTTTTTCCTATGGCCCGCTGTCCAATATGTTTTCTTAGAAAAAACAAGCTCTTATCATAAGCAGACTCCCCCAGATCCAAGGGGACTATAAAATTACTCATCATCCATCCTCCACAATCTTCTCTTGTCGGTTGTCTTGCCTCAATCTTTGCGCTCTCTTCAATTTTATGGAAGAACGTTTTTGTTTTACTTTCCTGAAAACACAATCACATAAAGGATTCTACATGACCCAGGATGTCTCTCATCTTTAAAATAATTGTCGAGAGGTCGTCATTCTCCGCATCTCTATCCATGTAATACTTCATATACTTATAAACCCAGCTGCTGATGGGGAAATTCACCTTGGTTTTTTGTCTGAGTTTTCGAGCGAGAGAAATATCTTTAAAGGCGGTACTGAAGGGGACTCCCATATCGAACTTGTTCTTGAGAATAAACTTTGGGAACCTGACTTCCGTGGCAAAACTGCGTGCTGTGCCGTGATTGAACACATCGATCATTGCATCCGCGGATAAACCAATCTTCTCACCCAGAATAACCGCTTCGCAAACGGCGAAAAACGTCGTGAAAGAAAGCTGATTATGAATCAACTTGACCGACTGCCCGCTCCCGGATGCTCCCATATATACGACCTTATGGCTTATGGCTTCAAAGACGGGCAGGCATTTTTCATGTGCCTTTTTTTCCCCGCCGACCATGACGACAATCTGCGCATTCCGGGCCCCTAAGGCGCCTCCCGAAACAGGCGCATCCAGGTACTCTATGTGGTCAATGGTCAAAAGTTCGGCGATACCTTTGGAAAATTCGGGATCGGTTGTCGTCATGTCGGCAATAATCGTCCCTTGTGCAGCGCCGCTGACAATGCCGTTGGGTGAATACAGAAGCTCCGTAACGTCATCCGACGTGTTGACCAAAAGAATGATAATACCGCTATTTGTCGCCAGTTCGGCGGGTGTAGACGCAATAGAGGCTCCGAAGGCCTTAAACTCATCTTTAATATTGTCTCTTCTCGCATAAATGGTTAATGGAAACCCTGCCTTCAATAAATTCTTGGCGATGGGATATCCCATAATTCCTGTCCCGATTAATCCGATTTTTTCCATAATGGTGATTCACTCCTGCTTGATCGATAGATCCGGAGGCGCTTTGGCACACCGTCCCTGTCTCGGTCTTTCTTGAATCGGAAGAATTACTTTTTTTTCCGATCATTGAAATTCTGTTTATTGTGTTGTGACAAAACGGCAAACCCCTTCATTTCACAGTCCGCAACTTTTGCATAGAAGGGCCGGATTTGCCTGAACACGATAGCCCCGGACGGACAAATCGCGGCACATGCGGGATTGCCGTCGCACAACTCACACTTAAAGGCCTTTTTTGTTTCCCTGGAAAACAGCATGGATCCAAAAGGACACGCATCGATACACTTGCCACAGCCGATACAACGTTCCCGGTCAACAACCACTCGTTTCGTTCGATCGTGTATTCGTTCGATGGCACCCACGGGGCAGACGGCCAAACAGGGGGCATCTGCACACTGCCTGCAGGTCGAAACAAAATTATAGGGAAGAGGATACCTCCCTTCCAAAAAAGCGATGGCCGCAATTCGAGATTTGGAGGGATTCATCTCCTTTTCATTTGCATATGCGCAGGCCAATTCACAGCTCCTGCAGCCCGTACATTTTTGGGGAAATATCTTTAATTGTTTTGGCATGTGATATACACCGTCACTTTCCAAGAACCGGTATGGTGAAACCCAAATCAAGCGCTTCCAGAACCTCACGCATAGGAATCCCTTCTGGATCCCAACCTGACATCTTATAATACGCCTGTAGAACTCTCTCAAACGTTGGCTTTATGGATTTCCCTTGCGCAGGGCCATCAACAGGCGGCATTCCCAGCCGTTTAGAAAAACTGTCGTGCTCCTTGGTCATTCCCTCGCGGATATTAAACATACGCATCAGGTTCACCACTCTCTTGCCGATCCTCATGGCATGCGCCATGTCATAATCGCTCCCTGTCAGGTTGTTTAAGGTTTTAATCATGGTTTCTGCTGAAGCGGTCTGGTAGTAACAATAGAGCAGGCACTCCTGGAACTGACGCCACCACGCCGACTTGGCGTTCACTTCGCCAAGATATTCATCCGGTTCCGCAGTCGGTTTTTCAATGGCCAGGTCTGCCGAACCTCTTGCCGTATAGTCCACCGCTTCCTGGCTGCCCGTGTCTGCAACGACTTGATTGAACAGCGTTCCCCATCGTGAGCGAGGGTCATGGACATGGGGTGCATTTCCTTTTTTCACATAAACAGCAATACTCGGGAACTCCCCGCCCAGTTTATCAGAGGATCTTTTGACACCTTCAGCCAGAAGGTCTCCGATGCCTTCTCTGCGACTGATGCGCCGTATCATCGCGGCGGCCGCTTCGGCATCTCCCCACTTTAAAGCAAGCCCATCCAGCTCTTTTTTGCCGATCATCCCTTTTTCGTATCCTTCCATCATCATGCTGATGAGGAAGGTTAACTCCTTGGCATCCATCCCCAAGTCATCGTTCAATGTGTTGAGCATCGTCGTCGTACCCGGATCGTATATGCCCCAGTTGGGGCCGAAGCCGGCCAGGATTTCATACTCCACTTCCTCCCCGATAGCGCCCTTATAGGGACCGCGGGTCACCTGCACCGCATGGCAGTGGGTAAATGTACATTGGTAACATGAACGCGGCAGACTCTTGTGCGCTTTTTTGCGGATATAGTCGGCATCGAATTTGTCGGTTTCGGAGAATACATTGGTCGTTAAATTCTTGATCGGCGCCCATCCTTTTTTATGGGCATTCAGGTAAAAACCGATGGTCCCCTTCCTCCCCACCGATTGGCCCATCGCGGTGTTATGGGCCTCATCCCGCCACTGCCGGATATTTTCGAGAAAAATTTCCGAATCTGCCGGATCGATGGGAATTGCCCGGTTTCCATGAACGACGATGGCTTTCAACCCTTTCGATCCCATGAGCGCTCCGACACCACCGGTTGCCGCAACATGGCCGCGGTCGTTCATCACGCAGGCAAATCGCACCATGTTCTCTCCCGCCGGCCCGATAGCCGCCACACTGATATGATGGTCTATATCCTCTTCTCCATACTTCTTCCGAAGCCATTGATCCGTTGTGAATGTGCCTTTGCCCGCCAGTTTGGATGCATCCTCGATCGTCGCCTTACCGTCATTGATGTAGAGATATACGGGATTGTCCGATTTACCCTGTATGATGAGCACATCATAGCCGGAATATCTTAAGCGCGCCCCGAAAAATCCGTTCGATTGGGCGCTGGTCAATAATCCTGTCAAGGTGTTGCGGCAGTTAATCGAATAAGTTCCGGAACCCGGCACCAGGGTGCCCGTCAATGGACCAACCGCAATCACAATCCTGTTCCGGGGATCATACGGATCCAATCCCGGTATCGTTTCATCATACAAAAGGCGAACCCCAAGCCCGGTCCCGCCTACGTATTGATACAGCAGCTTCGGATCGATCGATTCCTCGGTGATCTTGCCATTGGAAAGATCGACCCTCAATGTCTTCCCAAGATAGCCGCCCCTAGGAAATTTCCTATTCATTTCTCATCCTCCACGCCAATATTCTCTTTCGACGTCGTCCCATGCATCAATAGGCCTTCTTAAACAAATCCAGAAAAGCTTCGCAGGTCGTATAGCGCGGATTCCACTTATTATATCCGGCATTAAAAGAAAGCTCTGCCATTTCGGCAAGCATATCCTCGGTCGCGCCGATATCCCTCAGCTTGTTCGGGATACCCAGATCAAGGCACATCGACTTGATGGCATTCAACCCTTTCTTGGCCGCTTCCATCTCGGTTAATCCCTGGATGTTCTCGCCCATGGCCACGGCGACCCTGGCATACTTCTTGGGATTCGCGAGAAGATTGAATTCCGCAGCGGCAGGGAAGCAGACCGCATTGGAAAGGCCGTGAGATACATGGCAAAAAGCGCCGACGAATCGCGCCATGCAGTGCACATTGCCCAGCCCGGTGAGACCAAATGTAATACCCGCAAGATTTGACGCACAGGCCATATTTAGTCCCGCTTCCAGATTGGTTCTGTTGGCGACGAACTGTCTGATGTTCTGCGACATCAATTCCATGGCATGAAGGTTCATTGCATCCGTTAACGGGTTCGCATTTAGAGAAATATACGATTCGAACGCATGAACGAATGCATCCACAGCAGCATGGGAAGCCACCGACTCCGGCAACGTTTTCAAGCCGATGGGATCCAGTATTGCAATTCTGGCCGGATTCAGAGTCGGATGACGGATCGACATCTTCAACCCGCGATCCGTATCGGTTATCGTGCAGGACGCGGACACCTCGGATCCGGTGCCGGCTGTCGTCGGAATGGCGATAAGCGGCAGCGGCGGAATTGAAAATTTTTCGATGCCTTCGTAATCTTCGATTCGACCGCCGTTCTTGGCAAGAATGCCTACACTTTTCCCGGTGTCCATGGTGCTTCCGCCCCCCATCGCTAAGACAACAGAGGCCTGAGATGACTTATATAGAGCGAACGCTTTTTCAACGGTTTTGGCACTGGGGTCCGGATCGACCTCGGAAAACACATCAACAGCGACCTTATTGTCTTTAAATATCTTCTCTATTGATGCAAATAACTCCGTTTTTACAACAAAAGGATCTGCGACAACAAAGAGCTTTTCAATCATCCATTCTTTAATAATATCATGCAACTTTTGGTGACTACCTATTCCCATATAAATCTTCGTTGGACAATGAAATGACAGAATGTTTGCATTCATCGTAGTTCTTCTCCCAAAGTTCTACCTTTTAAAATTGATTTTTCACTCATAAAATAACTGGCCAAAAGACAAGATGCGGGAACTAAAAATCTCTCGCATCATTTTTCCATTATCCGTATGCCCAATAACAAATTAAAACATGCCATTCACTCAAAATGGATCGATCTGTTCGTAAAACCTGCCGTTGGGATTTCCCGTTTAGATTTCCGGTTAACGGATTTCAATATGATATCTAAACGTATCACCTCGACCAATGCTGCAACGAACCTCTACGGGTTCATCACCATATGTATATACAATTCGTTCTATTGAAATGACCGGATCTCCAGGATCAATTTTTAACGCTTCGGCAACGCTACTATCCGCTACGGTCGGCCGCAGATATTCATCAGCCCAGACGACCGGTGTTTTGAATTTTTCATCATAGATCGGGTATAAAAGTTCCCGAGAAATGTCTATTTCATCAAAACCCTTAAATATTTTATATGGGAGATAAAGATCCTGTAACATCAATGGCAGGTCATTAAGATAGCGTATTCGTTTTATTGTTATGGTTTTTTCGTTATCGGCTAATTTAAGCATATCCCTTATCCTTTTGGCAGGGATAATGACCTCTGAATTCAATACCCTGGATGATAGAACTCTATCGTCCTGGCCATTATCGATACCGTAACGAAAAAAACGCATAAAACTCCTTTTGAAGTCCGGCCTGTTAACAAAGGTGCCTTTTCCTTGCCTTCGGTAGAGAAGGCCTTCATCTACGAGCTTTGACAGCGCTTTTTTTACCGTGCCGACGGACACTTCGTATGTCGCAGCCAGTTCGTTCTCTGACGGGATCATTTCATCCAGCTGCCAGAACTTCTTATAAATTTGGTCCTTAATTAGATCGGTTACTTGAATATACAAAGGATGGGGACCTTTTAAATCCAGCTTATAGGGACTCTTATCTTCGGATTTAATGTCGGTTATTTTAGCGGATGTTTTGGGCATTTTGATTTCCCTCGATTCAATTCTTTCGGATTTGAGGCTCACTTATATAACTTATATATATAAGTTGTATAAGTTCAAATAAATGTCAAGCTTTTTTTTGCATTGTAAACAAACCTTGCTATTAACTAACTCATTGATTTTGTCTGATGCATGATAGAGCAGTGATGGTACAACATTTGCTATTTGTCTAAAAACAAACGGTCAGCAATTTAATTTAAGGGGGAAAAAGATGTCCGGAACAATGAAATTAAGGATTGTTTCTTTAGTCACTTTCATTCTCTTTATTTTCTTATGTTGTTCTGTAATTGTCCCCGGAGCATTGGCAGAAGAAAAATATGAAAGGTCCGGATTCTGGGGAGGAGTAGATGTGGGTGTTGGATTTGTTCAACAGTCATCTGAAAAGGCCGATGGGGAGGGAAACCATTTTTACCTTGGATTTGAAGGTGGATACACGCTCAACCCCCATTTTCTAATTGGTTTGGAACTCAGCGGGTGGCTGTTAGAAGCCTCCAATTTTAATGACCCTACAAAAGGAGAGGGTATAAGCCAGATATTCCTTATTACGCGATATTATCCAAGCACTACCATGGGGTTGTTTGCAAAGGCCGGCGGTGGTTATGTGAATCAGTGGAGTAATCATCTCGGAGAGCCAAGTAGAAAAAGCGGGCGGGGTTTAACCTTTGGCGGAGGTTATGATTTCCCAATAAACAAGCATTTAGCAATTACGCCATTTTTAAATTACAGTTATTGGGAAACGGATGATCAAAATCACGATGCATGGACATTAGGTGTTGGCGTTACAATACCATAGAAGAAATAACTCAGCATCTACGCTTTCAGTATTTCTGTATATTTGATCTTTTGTGAACAAAAAAAATATCTTCACCTTAATATGATGCTTGATGGCGTAAGCCTGAGTATTGGATATCTTTTTTGACCAGTTTTATCTTGATCCCAAATATTCATCCCGCCGGCCCAGAACCTTTTCCCGGATTTCGGGATTCTCGTGTGCTGCCTGGGCACGCCCGATGAAGCCCTCATCTCGGACGGTCACGAGCGTACCGTGAGAAGAAGGCTCTAATCGGATAGAACCAATTCAGGATGAAACCATACCATCGGCCAACGGCTAAGCCTGCGGGGGCATGGCCAACGTCATGCCATGACGCCGGAAGACATCCATCATCTTCGTACGATCAGGCGGGCCGCCCTTGGCAGCACCGATTACTTCGGCAGCTTCGCGGAAGTACGCGGGGCCCATTATGGCAGGGGTTATGATAACGAGCTGTTTTACATTCTCGCTGCCGAGGTTATCGAAGCGGTGAACCGCGCCTCGGGGGATACATAGCGCCTGTCCTGGACCAACCTCGATGGGCGTGCCGTCAACCGTCCAGGTAAGGACCCCCTCGATACCATAGAGGATCTCCTCATAGGCGTCATTCTTGTGGGCCGGCGCCGCCAGCTTCTGTCCGACAGGGACGAAAAACTCGAACACTGAATCATTGCCGTTGGAATCATCGCCCGTGAGTAGGAACCGGATTTCTAACGGACCAATCTTGATGGTTTCTTCCGATGGATTGACTTTGGTCATACGCTGTTGCATAAGCGTGCCCTCCTTTGAATAAAATTATCCGCT
>Ga0210077_1000460_pt1 | contig 15319 bp, 12 predicted proteins | sample RushMan_CattailN_5_FD_185556 | JGI IMG/M metagenome (GOLD analysis project Ga0210077, IMG submission 185556) | Wetland microbial communities from San Francisco Bay, California, USA, that impact long-term carbon sequestration -... | ecosystem: Environmental > Aquatic > Marine > Wetlands ... | reverse complement strand
AAACACGAAATATTCGATATTCGGATTTTGCCTGAACATAACTTCCCGTTTAGACACTAATTCACTATTTTGGGGTCCTTAAGGGTAACCCCCCGCGCCTTGAGCTGATCCCGGATCTTGTCGGCAAGATGATAGTTCTTCTCAAGCCTGGCCTGTTCTCTTTCCTTGATGAGACGCTGGACCTCGGGATCATGGACGGCATCTTCAAAATTAAAAATTTTAAGAACAATATCCAGATTACGAAATGCATCCAAGATTTTTAAAGCACCGTCCGGATCCAATCGTTTTTCCAAAACCAGAATGTTTATCTTTTTGACATTTTTAAATATGGACGCCATGGCCGCCGATATGTTCAGATCATCATCCATGGCACTGATAAACCCCTGTTTGATGTCGTACATCAACTGATCCAACTCAAGAAAGGGCGATCCGCCCGGCTTGATGTGAATCAGCAAGTTGACGCAAGAATCGAGCCGCTTTAATGCGTGTTTTGCATCTTCGAGACGATCTTTGGAAAACGTGATGGGCTTTCGATAATGACCGGAAATCAGCCAGTACCGGATATCCCGGCCGGTGTATCCCATGTTTGTCAGGTCGGATAGGGTTTGTCCGGCGCCCTGTTCGTCCACTTTTTTGCCATCGACGAGAACCCGGTCGCAGTGCACCCAGAACCTGGCAAGGGGTTTTCCGGTCAAAGCACCGGCAATGGCGATTTCGTTTTCGTGATGGGGGAAAACCAGCTCTCGGCCGCTGGCATGAATGTCATAGGTTTCCCCGAGATATTTCATGGCCATGGCCGCGCATTGAATATGCCAGGAAGGACGCACATTTCCCCACTCGGTTTTGATAAAGATTCCTCTTTTGAGTTCGGAGAGTTTGGATCGCTTCAATAATGTAAAATCTCTGGGATTGTCTTTTTCATATTCGTCCAGGTCTACGGTTGCGCCCAGCCTGATTTTGTTAAGATCGATCCCGGACAGCCGGCCATAGTCGGAGAAACGGGAGATATCGAAATACAATGATTTCAGCTTTTCATAAGCCACCCCTTTTTTGACCAGTTTTTCGGTCAGCGACACCATGTCGTGGACATGTTCGCTGGCCTTGGGATAATTTGTGGCAGGTTTGATGTTCAGAATTTCCAGATCTTTTTTAAACGACTCGATATGCCGGGTGGTAAATTCGGCAAGTTCCAACCCTTTTGCTTCGGATCCTTCGATGGTTTTGTCGTCCAGATCGGTAATGTTCATAATGTGGGTGACGTCATATCCACGGAATTCAAGATACCGGCACAACAGATCCGAAAAGATGACCCGCCGGCATTGCCCCAGATGCATTTTTGCGTAAGCAGTGGGGCCGCAGGAATACATGGAAACCTTGCCCGGCAATATCGGTTTAAAGGGTTCCTTGCTCCGGCTCATGGTGTTGAAAAGCATCAGGCTGACCTTTTCCTGTACCGCAAAGAGCGTGGTGCTCAGATACCGTTCTCCACCGTCTGGAAAGATGACCACAAGGGTGCCGCCGGCCATCTCTTTTGCTTTCTTTTGGGCGATCACCATGGCGGCCCCGCTGCTCATTCCCACAAAAATCCCTTCTTCTTTTGCGAGGCGCCGCGTCATCTCAAAGGCTTCTTCATCCTCGATATTCACGATGTCATCTAAGAGCTTTTTATAAAATATTTCAGGACGGTATGCTTCCTTCATATTTTTAAGGCCCTGGATTTTATGTCCCAGGTACGGCTCGACCCCGACGATCTTGATGTCGGGGTTATATTCTTTCATCCTCCGGCTCAGCCCCATCAGGGTGCCGCTGGTCCCTAAGGTGGCCACCACCATGGTCACTTTGCCGCGGGTTTGCTCCCAGATCTCAGGGGCTGTTCCATAATAGTGGGCCTGCCAGTTGGCGGGGTTGTTGAATTGATCGGCCATAAAATAGGTGTCGGGATTTTCACGAGCCAGTCGATAGACCTCTTCAATAGCGCCGTCGGTTCCCAGATGTCCGGGGGTCAGCAAAATATCCGCCCCTCTGGCCTTTAGAATTTTCTGGCGTTCAATGCTGGCGGCTTCGGACATGGTCAGTAAAAGCTTATATCCCTTCACGGCACACACCAGCGCCAGGCCGATGCCCGTGTTTCCGCTGGTGGCTTCGATGACCGTCTTTCCGGGAGTCAGCTTTCCGGATTTTTCGCCGTTTTCGATCATAAACAACGCGGCCCGGTCTTTGATGGAGCCTCCCGGGTTAACATATTCCAGCTTCGCGAGTATGGTGACATTCGGGTTTGGGTTAAGATGCCTGATTTCAACAAGGGGCGTATTGCCGATGGCGTCAAGAATTGAAAAACTCATTGTATCGATATTCCGTTTTTAAAAAATGATGGATTCGTAAAAAAGTCTAACATTCACCACGAAGGACACGAAGATCACGAAGTAACACAAAAAGAAATAAATCCAACTCCGTATTTTTCGTGGTTTTAAATAAAAATGCGTTTTGGCGACGCATTACACGTTCATCAAAAATTAAAATAGACCCTTCATTGCGCCGGACAGGGTTTTGATAATTTTTTCTCGAACGTCCTTTTCTTTTCCTGAAGCATCGATGACGCAAAAGCGCTCCGATTCAAGACGGGCCATTTCAAGATATCCGGAGCGCACTTTTTTGTGAAATGACAGCGTTTCTTCTTCGAACCGGGTCTCTTCGTAGTTTCGGGCTCCTTTGTTGATCTGTTTCCAGGCGCGGGCAAGGCCCATCTCAACAGGAAGATCCAGCAAAATGGTCAGATCCGGTTTTAAGTTCTCAAACAACAGGCAATGCATTTTTTCGAGCAGATGGATATCGATTCCCCTTGCATACCCCTGATAGGCTATTGTTGCATCAAAGTAACGATCACACAAAACGGTCTTGCCTGCGACCAAAAGAGGAAGCACACATTCACTGATATGCTGGGCTCGGTCCGCCGTGTACAGCAAGAGCTCTGTCAGCGGGTCCATGTCTTTGCTCAAAGGGTCCAGGAGAATGGCCCGCAGTGCTCCGGACATGAGAGGTCTTACCCGATCCTTCTATACCTTCAAAAGAGATAAACATAATCAGACATTCTTTTTCCCTTTATAAAAATGACGCTCCAAAATTCGATGGTAAGACGTCCAGGGCTCATCGGAATCCTCCGAAGCCATGAAATCCCGGATGCCGTTGACCTTGGAGTCGATTTCGTCGATATAATTCAGCAGAACCGCCTCGATGATTTTGGGCGGTTCCGGTGAACCGAACTCACGAGCGCCGTGGTGGCTGACAATCATATGTTTGAGCAGCAGTGCCTGGTCTTCGGGGAACGCTTCGATTTCCGAAAGTTTTTCATCCACCATTTTTAATCCGATTACAATGTGGTTCAGCAGCCGACCCTTATCGGAATAGTCTATCTTGAACTGATACTCGAATTCATCGATTTTTCCGATATCGTGAAATATTGCACCGGCGATCAGAAGATCCCGGTCAACGCCGCTGTAATGCCCTGCGATTTTGTCCGCCAGGCTCACCATTGAAAGGGTGTGTTCCAGCAGGCCGCCGATGTAAGCATGGTGCATTTTTTTCGCCGCAGGCGCAGTTTTGAATTTGTGCACAAATTCTTTGTCATTCCAGAATGCATCAACAAGCCTTTTGAGATAGTCGGTTTTAATGGAATCCGTGATTTTTAAAAGCCGGTCGAACATGCCCTCGATGTCCCGGGAGGTTTGCGGCAGAAAATCGCCGGGATCCACACGGTCGCCGGGAATGGACTCCATTTTCTTGATCACCACCTGCAAAGCGCCTCTGTATTCCCCGACGTGGCCGTTGATATGCACAAAATCTCCGGATGTAATACCGGCGGTTATCCGTTCCACGTCGTCCCACACGACGCCTTTAATCCTTCCGGTCTTATCGGAAAGGGTGATATTCAAAAAATTGTTCCCATCCCTTTTTTGAGACAGAATTTTTTCGGATAAAACAAAGATGTCGTCAACAACGTCTCCGGCTTGGATATCGGTGATGAACCGCTTCTTCATAAGGTGTTATCCTTTTTTAAGAAGACATCTTCTAAGTTCCACTGTCGAAGCTTCTTCAGCATGCGGTAATCTGTGGCGTCGCATTGAATCGGGGTAATGGAAATAAAATTTTCGTTCAGCGCGGCACCGTCGCTTTCGGGCGTGTTGAAAGATGCTCCGGCATCGGCGCCATGCCAGTAATAGATACGGTTGCGCGGATCGACCCTTTTATCCACATACTCGTGATACAAAGCGGTCTCCTGCCTGCTGATGCGAACTCCTGCGATCCGGGTTTCGGGAATATCCGGTATGTTGACATTCAGAAATGTCCCAACGGGCAGTCCTTTTTCATATACATTGTCGGCCAATTTTGCGGTGAACCTCGCAGCATAATCATATCCTGACACTTTATGCCCGGCTATGGAGACGGAAATTGCCGGAACTTTGTATAACGCCGCCTCTTTGGCAGCGGCGACGGTACCGGAATAATTGATGTTCACCCCTATGTTTGCGCCCGGATTGATTCCGGAGATCACCATGTCCGGTTTGACGTCGAGGATCTCCATGAGACCGATCTTGATGCAGTCCACCGGTGTTCCATTCACGGCATATCCCCGAAATCCATTATTGACCTTGATTCGTGTTGTGCGCAGGGGTTGATGAAGGGTAATCCCGTGCCCTACGGCGCTTCGCTCTCGATCCGGCGCAATAACGGTGACCGAATGCCGGCAGGAAAGGGTTTCATACAGTGCCCAGAGTCCTTCGGCGTATATGCCGTCATCATTGGTTAAAAAAATATTCATCTTCTGTTTCGATGTTGGAATTTATTGACAATAAAAGACTAATATTTTTCAATAAAAAATAAAAACATCTATGGACTTTGAAACTACATCTTGACTTTTTTCATCAAAAAAGCATTTATACTTGATATTTTATGATGATTCAAGATGTTATTGACATGTATCAGGCACAGAACTGAATTTTTCCCATCGAAGCGGATGCAGGGGATCTGAACAAGTCCTTTCGCTTCGCTCATAAATTGGAATGATGGAATACTGGGATACTGGAATATTGGGTATGAAAATTCGGATGACGGCATATTTGAAATATCGATCTAATTCCGAAAAATCCCATGATTCCAATCTCCCAACATTCCACCATTCCATGACAGCGGCATAAACAAAAAGCCATTAATAGATCTTTAATTTCGGCAGATTATAGTATTACAGAGACATCAAATCATATGGGCCATTTCCAAAATTCTCGATGTTTGCTGCTTAGAGTATTTAACCATTATAAGAAAAATTCTTCCTGCTTTAATTGCTTCGCATGGTCTTGGGCTGTTATTTCTTGCTCCCTTTCCCTGCCTGAATTAATGTATTTCACTAAACGCCGTCTTGCCAACTTTCGGCTTGTTCTGATCTTATTGATCGTGACTCTGATCTCCGGCCGAGTTTTCGCTGAAAATACGATCAGCGGGTTTAAAGATGATAAGAAGGTCCCATGGCACATTATTGCCGATGAAATCAGTTACGATGAAAAGGCGGATGTCTATATCGGAAAAGGCAACGTCAGGATAACCAAAAAAGAAAAAAACCTCAATGCCGATTATGTTCGTTTTAATCAACGGACAATGGACGTATTTGCAAAAGGCCATGTGATCCTGACGGTGGGGAAAGACATTCTCACCGGCGACAGCGCCCAAATGAATCTGAATACGGAAACGGGAACCATTTATAACGGCGTCATATTTCTCGAACAAAACAATTACCATATTAAAGGGAATGCCATTAACAAAACGGGTAAAGACACGTATACCGCGGATAAAGCCAGCATTTCCACATGTGACGGCGATCCGCCGGCATGGAAAATTACCGGCAGAGATTTAAAAATTACCGTGGAAGGATACGGTTTCGTGAAGCATGCGGCGCTTTGGGCCAGGAAGATTCCTGTGCTCTATACCCCGTTTCTTGTATTTCCCGTAAAGCTGAAACGCCAGACAGGGTTGTTGACACCCCAGATCGAATATTCAGACCGTAAAGGGGGCAGATATATTCAGCCGTTTTACTGGGCCATCAATGAAAGTTCAGACGCGACATTTTATTCTGACTATATGAGCCGTCGCGGAGAAAAGCTGGGGCTGGAATATCGCTATATTTTGGACGAGCAGTCCAAAGGGACCCTGATGTACGATTTTTTAGATGACCGGCAGGTCGATGACGGCTCGCCGGGTTCAGAGAAATGGGGATATGAAGGTGACGGTGCATTGCGTCCCAATTCCGACCGTTACTGGTTCAGGATGAAACATGATCAGGCGTTGCCTCACCAATTTTTTGCACAGCTTGATCTCGACATTGTCAGCGATCAGGATTATCTTCACGAGTTCAAAGATGGATACACGGGATATGATGACACCACGGCATATTTTGAAAAAGCATTTGGAAGAGGTTTCGATGATTATAACGATCCTATAAGGCTCAACAGATTAAACGTCGGCAGGAACTGGCCCCTTTACAGTCTAAATGCCGAGCTGCGATGGTACGACGATGTGATAAAACGCCGCCAGCAAGAGACGGATAATACCGTGCAACGCTTGCCGACGATCAATTTCAACGGGTCAAAGCAACAATTTTTGACTTCGCCGTTTTATTTTGACCTGGCTTCCCAATACACTTATTTTTACAGCGAAGACGGCCCGAGAGATCATCGGGTTGATATATATCCCAGATTCTATCTGCCGTACACTTTCGGCAGCTACTTTACCATTGAACCCTCGGTGGGTCTTCGTGAGACAGTATGGCATTTCGATAAAAAAGAGTACGAGACTTCGGGTAAAAGCACACTCTACAGAGAGTTATATGATCTAAAAGTCGATTTGACTTCAGAGGTTTATCAAATATTCAATTTTAACGCGGGAAGCGTTGAACGGATCAAACATACCATCAGGCCTGAGATCATTTACGAATATACTCCTGATAAGGATCAGTCTGAATTGCCTTCTTTGGATTATATCGATCGGATTCCGGAGAAAAATCTGATTACTTACTCCGTTACGAACACGTTAACCTCAAAATTTAAAAAAAATACAAAAGAAAAGGAAACCCGGCTTTCGGATAAACCGGCCGGATACAAAAGTGATAAACCGTCAAATTATGATTACCATGAGTTTTGCCGGTTTAAGCTGGAACAAAGTTATGACATCAACAAGGAAAAAGAAGATGTTCCCGAGCCGTTTTCCCCGATTCACGGGGAACTCGAACTAACACCTAGAAGATATTTATCTCTAAGAGCGGATGCCGACTGGTCGCATTATGACCGAAACTTTCGGTCGCACAATATTTCGGCGACACTGCATGATGAGCGGGGAGACAGCATCTATGTAGAGCATCGGTATCAGCGGGATATCAGTGAGACCCTTTACACCGACGTGAAGGTAAAGTTATCGGACAGCGTCTTGATGCTCGGAGAGTATGAACGAAATATTTTTGACGGCATAACCTTGAAATACGGTCTCGGATTTTTATACAACACCCAGTGCTGGTCACTGAAGTCTATTTTTGCAAAAGAGGGAGAAGATCTGAGTTTTCGATTTATGATTATATTATATGGTATCGGACAGATCAGTTAGGGCAAAATCAAACTGGACTTCTTTAACTAAAACGAATATATTGATAAACAATATGGCACTATCGGAACTGAAATATTCTTGGTATGTCCTGCACACGAAAAGCAGATTCGAAAATGTGGTCAACGACGGTCTCGCCAAAAAATCGATGGAGGTTTTCCTGCCTAAAGTTCAGGTCAGAAGCAGGCGACGCGATCGAAAGGTGATGATCAGGGTTCCGCTTTTTCCCGGGTACTTGTTTGTCAAAACCAATCTGGAACCTTATCAACACCTTGAAATCGTCAAAACCGTGGGGGTCGTGCGTTTTGTCGGCAACAAAGACGGCCCGATTCCGGTGCCTTCGGAGACCATTGATTCCTTGCAAATCATGGTCAAAGGGGATGGTTCCGTGACCACGGGTACCCGATTTAAAAAAGGGGACAGCGTCATTGTGGTTTACGGCCCTTTTGCCGGCGTTGTCGGAATCTTTTCGCGATACGGGGGAAAAGGGCGGGTTATCGTTAACATCGAAGCCCTGGGGCAGTATGCCGGGGTGGATGTAAATGAAGATGACATTGAGATACTTCCGAAAATATTGACATAACAACTTGACTTATCGTAAAATTACATTTTATAAAATTAAAATTTTGAATGTCTCGTAAAAAGGCGCCCAAACGCTTTTTTTTCAAAACCACGAAGAACACGAAGTCCACTTTAAAATATGACTTGATGTTAATTTGGCAAATATAACCTTTATATAAATTGGATAACTTCCGGTTTAAGTAGCTTAGATCACTACCGGATATTTTGAAAAGGAGGATTTATGAACAAATTGGAGCTGATATCCGCTTTAAAAACAGAAGCAAACATTTCTAAAGCAGAAGCGGCAAAAGTGGTTCAGATATTTTTCGACAACATGGCCGATGCAATGGAAAAAGGCGAACGTGTGGAAATTCGAGGATTGTGCAGTTTTTTTGTAAAAAATTATAAAAGTTACACCGGCAGAAATCCTAAAACCGGTGAACAAGTGATGATTAAACCCAAGAAACTGCCGTTTTTTAAATCCGGAAAAGAATTAAAAGATCGTGTAGATTATTAAACGGTTGTTTGGTTTTCAGTCGATGCCTGGATTTGAGTCGATATTGGGTCAAGAAAAGCCGATACGACTTTTGAAGATGTTTCTTCAAAACGAGGCGATACCCCATGCTCTTTTATTTCTCGGAATTGACGGGGTGGGTAAAACCACTACGGCAAGGGCGTTTGCCATGGCATCCAATTGTACGGCCGTTAAAAACAGGCATCTTTTTTTTAAGCAAGATGCCCCATCGATTCATAGCACGGCACAGGATTCAACGGCAGAAAACGACATTTGCCCCGGTTGCAAATCATGCAATAAAATCGAGAAAGGCAATCACCCGGATGTTATTCTGGTTGAACCGACGGGCCCTTATATCAGGATTAATCAAATACGTAATCTGTGCAACACCCTCACCATGAAACCTTATGAGGCAAGATTACGGGTGGTTATCATTAAAGATGCTCAGGCCATGAATCCTTCAGCGGGCAATGCGCTCCTGAAAGTGTTGGAAGAACCTCCGGATCGAACAGTTTTGATCCTTACCGCGATGCAGACATCTGATCTTCTTCCTACGATTGTATCCCGTTGCCAGCATATTCGATTTAGTCCAATTCCCGGCAATCATCTCAAGACGATGCTAATGGAAAAACAAGGCGCAGGCCCCGAAGATGCCGAGATCTTGACCATCATGGCAAATGGAAGTTTTTCCAAGGCGCTGTCCATGATGCGCCAAATGAAAAAAACGAACTGGATCAAGCGAAGGGCTTGGCTGCTCAATGAAGTTGAATTATTGCCTTTAATGCCCACGCCTTTTTGCTTGGCGTTTGCGGAAACCTTATCAAAAAATAAAGAAACCTTAACGGATTCGCTGGAAGTGATGACATCTTGGTTCAGAGATCTCATTGTATGCCGATTTCATCCTGCAAAAGTGATGAATAAAGATATCATCGAAAAGATTCATAAAAGTTCGAAAAAAATGACCGTTGATTCACTACTCTCAAAAATCGAATACATTCGTTTGGCGCAGAGAAACATACAGTTAAATTCCAATCTGCGGCTGACATTGGAAGTGTTGATGACGCGACTTGCAAGGGCTTAAATCACAATCTTAAACTTTTGCATTGTCAGGGTTTTAATAAAATAAAGAAATTGAATATATGAAAAGAGTCGTTGGAATTAGATTTAAACACGCCGGGAAGGTGTATGATTTTGACAGCGGTGCATTTGTCCTCCATCGCGGGGATCATGTTATCGTTGAAACCGAACAGGGGTTGGGCATGGGGATGGTGGTTATCCCGCCGACGCCATACGATGAATCTGCCGCCGGTCCATCGGGCAAGCCGCTTAAAAAAGTGTTTCGCCTGGCAAACCCGGATGATTTTTCTCAAAGAGAAAAAAATATAGAGACGGAAAAGAAGGCTCATACTTACTGCCTGAGCTGCATTCGCGAACTGGGACTTAAAATGAATCTTTTTAGCGTTGAGAGTTCCTTTGACGGCAGCAAGTTGATATTTTTTTTCACCTCCGAAGGTCGTGTTGATTTTCGTCAACTTGTCAAAATGCTCGTTAAAGAATTTGGCGTACGCGTCGAGATGCGACAGGTTGGGATACGCAACCAGGCAAAAATGTGCGGCGGCATCGGAAGATGCGGTCGAGAAATATGCTGTTCGGCATTTATCGAAAGATTCGGCCCTGTCTCCATACGGATGGCAAAAGAACAAGGACTTTCGCTTAATCCTACCAAAATCTCCGGCCAATGCGGCCGGCTCATGTGTTGCTTGACCTTTGAACATGAAATGTACCATGAGATACAAGAGAATTTTCCAAAAATCGGCGCAAAGGTGACCACCAAAGACGGGAAAGGGAAAGTGGTCAGACATAATGCGCTGTACAATCGGATTGCCGTTCGATTGGACAACGGCGAGGAAATAGAGACGGGGGCAGATGAGATCATCAATGACTGACCCTATAGACAGGGATTTGCGTTTCGCACCTTCAGATCGAAGTCAGGAGAACAGATGGTAGATCCTTTTTATATCACGACGCCCATTTACTATGTGAATGCCCGCCCCCATCTTGGACATGCCTATACCACCATTGTGGCCGATGTCGCTTCCCGGTTTCATGCCATGTGCCAAGCAAAGACTTTCTTTCTGACCGGCACAGATGAGCACGGCGACAAGGTTGTTCAGGCGGCTAAAAAAGAGCACCTAAGCCCCAAGACCTATGTTGATAAAATCAGCGGCCTTTTCAGAGCCCTTTGGCCTGAAATGAATATCAAGTACAGCCATTTCATTCGTACGACCGATGCTTACCACATGACGTTGGTGAAGCAGATCATGCAAAAAATTTATGATTCGGGTGATATCTATTTCAGCGAATACGAAGGGCTTTACTGCTTTGGTTGTGAGCGTTTCTACACGGAGAGAGAGCTGGTCGACGGCAAGTGCCCCGACCATGAGACACCTCCCGAGCCGATTAAAGAATCCAACTATTTTTTCAAGATGAGTCGCTACCAGGACTGGCTGATCGATCATATTCATAACCACTCTGATTTTATCACCCCGAAGCGGTATAAGAACGAAGTGCTGTCCTTTCTCAAAGAACCCCTTGAAGACCTTTGTATATCCAGACCCAAAACACGTCTTAAATGGGGAATTACCCTACCGTTTGATAAAGAATACGTGACCTATGTTTGGTTCGATGCGCTGTTGAATTACGTCTCGGCCCTGGGGTATCCGGATGGAGATCGGTTTAACACCTTTTGGCCGTATGCCCAGCATATTATCGCCAAGGATATTTTAAAACCCCATGGTATTTACTGGCCGATTATACTCAAGGCAGCCGGTATTCCCGTATATCAAAAATTGCACGTTCATGGATACTGGAATGTCGATCAGAGCAAAATGTCTAAAAGTATCGGAAATGTCGTCGAACCGCTTTACCTGAAAAATGTTTACGGTCTCGATGCATTTCGGTTCTTTTTGATGCGGGATATGACCTTTGGACTCGATTCCAATTTCAATGAAGAAGCACTGATACAACGGATCAATTCCGATCTGGCAAATGATCTCGGGAATTTATTCAGCAGGGTTCTGGCAATGGTTCACAAGTATTTTTCCGGTGTCGTTCCTGACGTCGATGCCCAAGTGGAGCAAGAACTGGATCTTGGGTTGAAATCGGAAGCCCTGAAAGTTATCGGAAAATATGAACAGCATATGGCAAAATTCGCTTTTAACAAGGCGATCGTGACGGTTTGGGGATTTATCAACCATATGAACAAATATATCGACCTTACGACCCCTTGGGTGCTTGCAAAGAAAAAATCCAGTCGAAAACAGCTTGAAGTGGTCATTTACAACCTTCTTGAATCCCTGCGAATCATATCCGGTCTCATCTATCCCGTCATGCCGGATACTGCGGTAAGCATGCAGAAACATCTCGGCATCAATCCCAAAAAACAACTTTTTCATATGGATATTCTTAAAGCCTGGAAAACCTTGAACCCGGGCACGAAGATTCCAAAATCGATTACACTTTTTCCAAGAATCGATCATAAAGAGGATCGTATGACACTTGCCGAGCAAAAAGATTCCCCGCCCCATGCGCTGGACGTTAAACCCGAAATAGCCATTGATGTTCTCAACAAGGTTGATCTCAGGGTGGCCACGGTCCTTCACGCCGAGGTGGTCCCCCGGGCCAAAAAATTATTAAAGCTTGATATTGACATGGGGGAAAAACGGACCATCGTGGCCGGCATATCGGAGTCCTATTCTCCGGAGGATTTGGAGGGTCGCCAGGTTATCGTTGTAGCAAACTTAAAGCCGGCCAAGTTGATGGGGATACTCTCCAACGGCATGTTGCTGGCTGCCGTGGGAAAAGACGGGTCCGCCGTAGCGACCCTTGACAAAAAGGTGACGCCGGGGACTCCCCTGCGTTAGTATCAATCAATAAATGTTGATTCTGTAAGACAATCTATGGACTGGAAACGGAACACAGATACCACGATTATTGAGAGATTGAACTGGCGGGAATATCAGACCGACCTGAAAAGGACCTCAGCCAAAAAAAGACTTACGATGGGTACCCTTAAATATACCGTCTGGGCGTTTTTTTTATGTGTTGTGGCCTATGGAATCATTACCGGACTCGGCAGGCAATCTTTTTCGCATTTGGCCACAAACAATTCTTCACCATTTCATTATGACCGTTCTTTTGACAAGAAGAAAATTCAGGCGCTTTTAAATGATATATCTTTTATCAACTTAGAGGAAAAAAGTTTCGATTTTGCTTCCAACGGGCATCAATACAGGGTTGACACCAGCCTTGATATCGAACTTCAGCATTATCTTTTGTCAAAGTTGAACACCTCCACTGCCCGATACATCGGAATTGTGGCTATGGATCCGGCGACGGGCAGAATTTTATCCATGGTCAGTTTTGATAAAATCAATGCATCAAACAACCCGTGCCTGGAGAGCATATTTCCTGCGGCGAGCATATTTAAAATCGTCACGGCATCTGCCGCCATTGAAAAATATGGTTTTGGTCCCAACCATGTGTTTACCTTCAACGGTATGAAACACACGTTATACAGGTCCCAGCTAAAAGATCGGAAAACCCGGTACACCAATAGGATCACATTTAAAGATGCGTTTGCCCAATCGGTGAATCCGGTGTTTGGAAAAATCGGGGCCCTTTATTTGGATAAAGAGACCATTATAAAATATGCAAAAGCCTTTGGTTTCGACAGAAAGATCAATTTTGAGCTCCGACTTGATCCCAGTTGCGTCGCCGTAACCGATAAACCGTATCGATGCGCCGAGATTGCCAGCGGGTTTAACAATAATACAAAAATATCTCCCATTCACGGGGCGATGATGGTTTCGGCAATTATCAATCAGGGGAAGCTGCCGGAGCCCACCATCGTCGACCGGGTCGTTGACGAAAAAGGAAGCGTCATTTATCAGAACCGAACGGTCCCTATCGGCCGGGCGATCACTGCGGATGCATCCGCAATACTGAATCGTCTAATGACGACCACCATAAAAAGCGGCACCTTAAGAAAAACATTTCGGCGATATAAAAGAGACAAGGTCCTTTCAAGGCTCAATATCGGCGGCAAAACAGGCTCCATTGACAATAAAACCCATGATGTAAGATTTGACTGGTTTGTTGGATTTGCCGAGGAAAAGGGGGGAAAGCGGAAAATAGCTCTGTCCGTTATCGTGGCCCACGAAAAATACATCGGGCTTCGCGCCGGTTATTATGCGCGTATTGCCATTAAATCGTATTTTGATCGCTATCTTGCACAAGAAAACAATCATCCGTTAAAAAAGCTGGTCGCTTCTAAAACGAAGATACAGACCGCCGGTGATAAAATGTAATCGTTAAGGAGATTCATCATGCCGGGTTTTGAGATATTTGGTGAGGAAGAACGCAAAGAAGTTCAGGATGTTCTCGATACGGGCGTACTGTCCCGCTATGGTTTCGAGGCCGTCCGAAAGGGGCACTGGAAAGCAAGGACATTTGAAACCGAACTGGCAAAACGGATCGGCGTAGAATATTGTCATTTATGTTCCAACGGCACCGCAGCCCTTTGTATCGCCTTGGCGGCATCCGGCATCGGCGCCGGAGATGAGGTCATCGTCCCGCCATTTACGTTTATTGCTACCATTGAAGCGGTATTGGCTGCCGGTGCAATTCCTGTTTTTACCGACATTGACGACACGCTCTGTATCGACCCCGAATCCCTTGAATCCGTGATTACTCCCCGTACAAAAGCGGTTTTGCCGGTCCATATGTGCGGTGCAATGGCGCATATCGAAGAAATAAAAAAGTTTTGCCTTCAAAAAGGGCTGGTGATGATCGAAGACGCGTGCCAGTCCATGGGCGGCACCTTTAACGGAAAATCACTGGGCACATTCGGACAAATGGGATGTTTTTCATTCGATCCCGTCAAAACGGTTACATGCGGTGAAGGCGGTGCGGTTGTTACCAATGACAAAAACCTCTATACCCTTGCCGATGCCTATGCGGACCACGGCCACGACCATATGGGAAATGATCGGGGACTCGAAGGGCATTTTATACTTGGGAACAACTTTCGCATCAGCGAATTGAACGCAGCCGTCGGATTGGCCCAGTTGAAAAAACTTGATTTCATTTTGGAAAAACAAAGAGCGCATAAAAAAGCCATCAAGGATGCTTTGGCACAATTTCCTGAGATCAGTTTTAGGAATATCCCCGATCCTAAAGGAGATTCTGCGACGTTTCTCTCATTTTTCCTGCCGGATGAATCTCTCGCCCGAGCCGCATCGGCATCCCTCGCCGATGCAGGTGTTGATGCCTGTTTTTACTGGTATGACAACAACTGGCATTATATTCGACGATGGGACCACTTCAAAGCCCTCAAGTCCCCGGCCGGATTGCCGATAACTTTAGTTAAAGATCGCCCCGACTATGAAAAAATACGGCTTCCCATATCGAACGGCATTATGAAAAGGACCATCTCCATGCTGATAAAACTCTCCTGGACGGCGGATGAGCTTTCACGGCGGATCGAAAAAATAATAAAGGCATTTCGAAAAATTAGAAAATAGGAAAGAGAAAAGAGAAAACCGA
>Ga0210077_1000459_pt1 | contig 15325 bp, 10 predicted proteins | sample RushMan_CattailN_5_FD_185556 | JGI IMG/M metagenome (GOLD analysis project Ga0210077, IMG submission 185556) | Wetland microbial communities from San Francisco Bay, California, USA, that impact long-term carbon sequestration -... | ecosystem: Environmental > Aquatic > Marine > Wetlands ... | reverse complement strand
ACGGGCGTGGTGCGCAACGGAACCACGGGGCAGGCGGCCGCGGGCGTGGATGTGATCCTGCTGCAACTGACGAGCGGCATGCAGCAGGTGGCGCAGACGAAGACCGATGCGCAGGGGCACTACCAGCTGAGCTTCCCGCAGATCGGGCAGCAGCCGATGCTGCTGCGGGCGGTGTATCAGGGCGTTTTCTACCACGAGCCGATTCCGCCGGGGAAGAGCGACAGCAGCATCAACATCGACGTCTACGAGCCGACGAGCGACGCCGCGGCGTTCCAGGTGCTGCACCACATCATCGCCATCGAGCCGCAGGACTCGAGCCTGATGGTGGGCGAGGAATTCGACATCGAGAACAAGACGAAGCCGCCGAAGGCGTATTACAAGGCCGACGGCTGCTTCACGTTCGAACTGCCCAAAGGCGCGAGCCTGAGCCAGGTGGAAGCCTGGGGGCCGTCGGGCATGCCGGTGGTGCAGGGAACCGTGGACAAGGGGAAGAACCGCTACGCGATCGTCTTCCCGTTCCGCCCGGGCGACAACGGCGTGCGGTTCTCCTACAAGATGGATTATCCGTCCGAGCAGGCGACGCTGCATCTGGCGTCGGTCTATCCGGCGACGACGGCGATGCTGCTGGCGCCGCCGCAGGTGAAGGTGATCGCCGAGGGATTTTCTCCCTCGGGCAGCGAGCACGGTTGGAGCGTTTACAGCCGCGCGGCGATGAAGGCGAACGAATCGATGGTGTTTTCGGTTTCCGGCACCGCTCCGCCGCCGAGCGACAACAACGCGCAGGGCGCGGCGGCCGGCGGGCAGGGCGGAGCGGCGGACGGGGGAAACACGGTGACGCCGGTGGCGGAAGCGCTGCCGCCGCGGCTCGACAGCTTGAAATGGATTCTGGTGACGGGTTTTGGTTCGCTATTCGCGCTGGGCGCGTTCTTCCTGTGGTGGAGATCGCGGCAGCCGGCGGCGGCAGGCGCTGCCGCGGTTGCCGGAGCAGCGCCGGTGAACGTGGCGCCGCCCACCTACGCGCGGGGCAGCGCGGCGGCCGGCGGGGAACAGGCCTTGCGGCAGAGCGTCGACGAGATCAAGGAGACGCTGTTCCGGCTGGAATTGCGCCGGCAGGCGGGAACCTTGCCGGAAGACGAGTATCAGGCGCAGCGGAAACAGATGGAAAAGGCGCTGCGTGAGCTGGTGAAGGGATAGGCGGCGAAAAGCGGTGGTGGAAGCAGAGTCGGTGGCGCCCTGAAGAACGGCGCTACACCACCTTCCACAGCCGGGAGACGCCGCGCTGCGCCGAGCGAGTTGGCTGCGCGAGCTCGCGCGGCGCAGGAGCCGGAATGGGCGAACGAGTCCGCACAGGACTGGGTTCGGGTGCAGTCCTCCAAAGTGAGGCTCGGGTCGCCGGTTTCTCATCATCCGTGGAAATTGCCTCACAATCATCGCTGGGAGTAGCCTTCGAACGCGTGGAAAAGCGCTACGGAGGATTACTGGCGCTTTGCCGCGTGTCGCTGCGGATCGAGGCGGGCGAATTCGTATCGCTCTTCGGGCCGAACGGCTCGGGGAAGACTACGCTGCTGCGAATGGCGGCGCTGCTGGTGCGGCCATCGGCGGGCAGCGTGGCGCATCCGGGCGGCGAAGGGCTGGCCGTCGAGGACGTACGGCGGCAGATTGGCCTGGTAGGGCACAAGACGCTGGTCTACGACGAGCTGACGGCCGAGGAGAATCTGGCTTTCTTCGCGCGGCTGTATGGACTCGACCATGCGGAGGAGCGCATCGCGCAGGTGCTCGATTCCGTGGGACTGGGGAAGCGCGCCGGAGACACGGCGGGAACGTTTTCACGCGGGATGCGGCAGCGGCTGGCGATCGCGCGGGCGCTCATCACCGAGCCGCGCCTTCTGCTCTTCGACGAGCCGGCGACCGGACTCGACCGGCAGGGAAGAGACTGGCTTGAGGCGACGCTCGACGGGCTGCACCGGGCCGGTGCGACGCTGGTGGTGAGCACGCACGATGAAACCTTCTCCGCAATCAGCGGGCGCTCGGTGTGGCTGCGGGCGGGGCGCGTGGCGAGTGACACGGCGGGACAAGCGGCGGCGGCGCCGGTGGAACCGGAAGTGCGAGGGAGCCGATGAGCCTGGCGCGATCGGCGGGCGTGGTGCTGTCGAAAGAGCTTCGGATCGAGCTGCGGACGCGCGACCTGACGCACACGGTGCTGTTCTTCGTGCTGATGGTCGCCGGGCTGTTCAGCTTCGCGTTCGCGCCCACGGCAGCCGAGAGCCGGAGGATTCTGCCGGGGCTGGTGTGGCTGGCGTTTTTCTTTGCCGGGACGCTGATGCTGCAGCTCTGCTTCGTGCGCGAGCAGGTGAACGATACGCTGGCGGCGCTGCGGATGGCGCCGATCGATCCCTTCGCGATCCTGCTGGGGAAGATCCTGGCGAACTTCGTGTTTCTGGCGGTGACCGAGATCGTTTTCATGCCGGTGTTCAGCGTGTTCTACAACGTCGATATCGGCGCGGTGGTGGGGCGGCTGTTCACGGTGCTGTTCCTCGGGACGTTCGGGCTGGCGGTGGTGGGGACGGTGTTTTCGGCGATGGCTTCGCAGGCCCGGATGCGGGAGCTGCTGCTGCCGCTGCTGCTGCTGCCGATTCTGGCGCCGGTGCTGATTGCGGGCGTCGAGGCGACGGCGGGGTTGCTGGGGCCGGAACACCTGCTCGAGCGGCAATGGCTTTCGATGCTTGGGGGATTTGACGTTATTTTTCTTACCGCGACCTGGCTCTTGAGCGGGTTTTTGGTGGAGGAATGAGCGGACGGTGAGGGATGGAGAGTCCGGAACGCATGGGAAGGGAGAAGCGATGAAGCGGAACGCGGGAGCTTGGGGGCTGGCCTGGCTGGCTACGGCGATCGTGTTGGCGCTGGCGGGATATGCGATCTTTTTCGTCGCGCCGCGCGAGCTGACGATGGGGGAGATTCAGCGGATCTTCTACTTCCACGCGGCGAGCGGGATGTTGGCCGACTTCGCGTTTTTCGTTTCGTTCATGGGGTGCGTCGGGTACCTGGCGAGCCGTCAGTCGCGCTGGGACTGGCTGGCCGTGGCGGCGGCCGAGGTGGCCCTGGCATTCAACACGGTGGTGCTGATCACCGGACCCATCTGGGCGAAGCCGGTCTGGGGTATCTGGTGGACGTGGGACGCGCGACTGACGCTCCAGTTCATTCTCGAATTGCTCTACGTGGCCTACCTGCTGTTGCGCGTGCTGGTGACCGAGCCGGACCGGCGGGCGATGATCTCCGGCGTCTTCGGGATTTTCGCGTTTCTCGACGTGCCGCTGTCGTATTTTTCGATCCGCTGGTGGCGCACCGAGCATCCGCAGCCGGTGATCGGCGGCGGGCCGGGCTCGGGGCTGGATCCGCGGATGTGGCACGTGTTCCTGTTCGCGTCGATCGGGCTTCTGGCGCTGATGGCATTGATGATCCGCGACCGCTACCGGCTGGAGCAGGCGCGCTGGGAGCTGGCGGAGACCGCGGCTGAGTTTGAGGCGACTGCTGAAGAAGAAGTGGAAACGAAAGGGGCGAGCCGATGAGGAATTTTTGGAGTATCCTTATTGCATATCTGGTCGCTTGGGCGATCTTCTTCGTTTACTCCGCTACCGTGGGGCGCCGCCTGACGCGACTCGAAGACGAACTCCGTCGATTGAAAGACCGGGTGGTCAAGAGCTGAGTTCCGGAGCGATCGCATCCAATGGATCCGCGCAAGAAAGTCGGCGTCGTACTGTTTCAACTGGGTGGTCCTGACCGTCTCGATGCGGTCGAGCCGTTTCTCTACAATCTTTTCACCGATCCCGACATCATCAATTTTCCGCTGGCGTTTCTGGCGCGGCGGCCGCTGGCGTGGCTGATCGCGAACCTGCGGGCGAAGCACGTGCGCGAGCACTACGCGGCGATCGGGGGCGGCTCGCCGATACGCGAGCTGACCGAGGGACAGGCGCTGGCGCTCGCCGATGCGCTCGAGCCGTGGGTCGAGCCGCACGTCGTGATCGCGATGCGCTACTGGCACCCGACGACGATCGAAGCGATCCGGCGGCTGGCGCGGACTCCGGTCGACGAGCTGGTTTTGCTGCCGCTGTATCCGCAGTATTCGACGGCGACTACCGGATCGAGTTTGAAGGAATGGAACCGGCGCTGGCGCCCGGCCGAGAGCGTGCCGACGCATCTGATCGAGCGCTTCTACGACCATCCGCTGTATCTGAGCGCGCTGGTCGAGCGGATCGAGCAGTCGCTCGCCGAATTCAAGCGGCCCACGGACGTGCATCTGGTCTTCAGCGCGCACGGCCTGCCGGTGAGCCTGATCGAGGCGGGCGATCCCTATCAAAAAGAGATCGAAGAGACGGTCCGGCTGCTGCTGAAGCAGGGCGGCTGGACGAATCCGACGACGCTTTGCTATCAGAGCCGGCTGGGGCGGCAGAAATGGCTCGAGCCTTCACTCACCGATACGATCGAGCGCCTGGCGGGCGAAGGCGTGAAGCAGATGCTGGTGGTGCCGCTGTCTTTCGTCACCGAGCACATCGAGACGCTCTACGAAATCGGGCTCGAGGCGCGCGCGGTCGCCGCCGGCCGCGGCGTGGAGAACTTCGCCGTGATGCGCGCGCTGGACAGCTCGCCGCGCTTCATCGCCGCGCTGGCCGATCTGGTTCTCCAGGCCGTTCATCCCGAAGTACCCATCCACGCAGAAGTGGACACGCAAAACGCCACCTAGCGTCGGGAAAAGACGCAGGCAGGAGTTCCTGCAGCATCAGAACCGTCGCGCGTTGGTCCAGCGCCGATGTGCTCCTCCTTTGGAGCTGAGACACCTCGTACCGTAGTTGCCAGACTTCCCTCGCGATTTTTGTGACCTAGACGCAAAGACCTTTTTGCTAATTGCGAAAAGGGGATCGGCGTCGGAGTGCGTTCTTCTCGAAGTGTTGGAGGAAGAGGCGAAGTCTGCCCCACCAGCGAGTTCGCAGACGCAAACGGGGAACCGCGAGGTTCAAAACGTTGAGCGCGAAACCTGCAACGCGACAAAACGAGGAGAGAAGACGTCAAATGGCGCAATCAAATCCTGAGAAAAAGTTCCGGGTGGCGGTTGGAAACGTGCGACGTTGCGTGAAATTTGCGCGCGGATTCCTGGTGGGGATGGTGTGCGTGGCGGCATGCGCGGCGGGACTGGCTCCTGGGGCGCGCGCGCAGACGGTTACGGCGACGCTCGGGATGGGAACGGAGCCTTTTGCCGTCGCGGTGAACCCAGTGACGGACAAAGTCTACGTGGCCAACTTCGGAATTGGCACCGTTTCGGTAATCGACGGCGCGACCAACCAAGTGTCGTCGGTGACGGTGGGGTCGGGCCCTGAGGGCGTCGCGGTGAACCCGGTGACGAACAAGGTTTACGTGACCAATCACGGCGATGGCACCGTTTCGGTGATCGATGGCGCGACGAACCAGGTGACGTCGGTGACGGTGGGAACGTATCCCATGGCTGTCGCGGTGAACCCGGTAACGAACAAGGTTTACGTGGCCAACTACGGAAGCAGCAGCGTCTCGGTGATCGACGGCGCAACCAACCAGGTGACGCCGGTGACGGTGGGCTCGCTTCCTCTTGCTGTCGCGGTGAACCCAGTGACGAACAAGGTCTACGTGGCCAACCAGACCAGCGGCACCGTCTCGGTGATTGACGGCGCGACGAACGCGGTCTCGTCGGTGACAGTGGGCTCGAATCCCTGGGACGTTGCGGTGAACCCGGCAACGAACAAGGTCTACGTGGCCAACTATCAAAGCAACACCGTCTCGGTGATCGACGGCGCGATCGATACGGTTACAGCGACGGTTACAGTAGGTTCGAATCCGTACGATTTGGCGGTGAACCCGGTGACGGACAAGGTTTATGTGGCCAACTACGGCGCCGGCAGCGGCAACACGGTTTCGGTGATCGACGGCGCGACCAACACGGTGGCATCTGTGACGGTTGGGTCAGCTCCCCGGGCCGTTGCCTTGAACCCGGTGACAGACAAGGTCTACGTGGCGAACCTCTACGGCAACGCCGTCTCGGTGATCGACGGCGCGACGAACGCGGTTGTGTCCGTGACGGTGGGCAGCCTCCCCGAGTCCGTTGCGGTGAATCCGGTGACGAACCGGGTCTACGTGGCCAACGAAAGCAGCAACAGCATCTCTGTGATCGATGGGGCGACCGAGGGCGTGACGGCGTCGCTGCAGGTAGGTTCGGGGCCGTTTGCGGAGGCGGCGAATCCGGCGACCGACAAGATTTATGTGGCCAACAACGTCTATGGCACGGTTTCTGTGATCGACAGCGCGACCGATACAGTCAAGGCGACGATCGCGGTAGGCAGCGAGCCCGTTGCTCTGGCGGTCAACACGGTCACCGACAAGATTTACGTCGCCAACAATGGAATCGGGACAGCGCCGGGGAATACCGTCTCCGTGATCGACGGTGCCACCGACACGGTCACGACGACGGTGCAAGCGGGTTCCCAGGCCGTGGCGGTCAATCCTGTGACCAATAAAATCTATACCGTGAACTATTCGGGGAACAGTGTTGCCGTGATCGACGGCGCTACTGATACGGTCACGGCGACCTTGGCGGCAGGAACGGGCCCGGAAACCGTGGCAGTAAATCCGGCGACCAACAAAATCTACGTGGCCGATTCACACAGCAACCAGGTCACGGTAATCGATGGCTCGACCGACACTGTCACCGCCACGGTGGCGGTGGGATCGTATCCCTTTGCCATCGCGGTTAACCCGGTGACGAACAAGGTTTACGTGGCCAACGACCTCAGCAACACCGTCTCGGTGATCGACGGGTCGACCGATACGGTCAGCGCGACGCTGGCAGTGGGCACGTATCCCAATGCCATGGCAATGGATCCGGTCGCAAACAGGATTTACGTTACCAGCAACGGCGACGGCGATATCTGGGTGATCGATGGAACCACAGACACCGCTACGGCGACGGTGGCGGTGGACACGTATCCCATTGCTGTCGCAGTTGACTCGGCGACGAACAAGGTTTTTGTGGCCAGCGCGTTTAATAGCAGCGTGACGGTGATCGATGGTTCGGCCGACAAAGTCGCGACGACTGTATCCGTTGCGGTGGATCCCCGGGATGTTCTTGCGGTCGATCCGCGGACCAACAAGCTTTATGTGGCCGATGGCGGCAACCACGTCTCGGTGATTACCGAACAACAGACGAATCCGATTCCGCTCACTACGACGATTGCTCCGCTTGCGGGCGGGGTCGCCAAGGGCAGCACAGCGACGGTTAACTTCACGGCGAACAGCCAGTTCAGTCCTTACGCCCCGCCGGTTCAGGGTGTCTACTACCAGATCGACACTTTGCAAGGGCCGTGGCTGGCGGCGAGCGGGTCGGCGCCGTCATTCAGCGCGACCACGGCGCCGCTTTCCTTCGGCACGCACATCCTGTACAGCTATGCGGCCGATCCTCAAGCCGCCAATTCCACCGGCATTGCGCAGAATTTCGTGGGGCAGATTTCATCGCAGGTGTTCACGGTGCTGCCGCTGCAGACGAGCACCAGCCTGACTTCGGACACGAATCCGGCCGTCGCGGGAACCACGGTGACGTTCACCGCTTCCGTGACGGCGGTATCGGCGGGCTCCGGCACGCCTACGGGTACGGTGACTTTCATGGACGGGGCGACGACGCTGGGCACGGGAACGCTCGATTCGTCGGGCGACGCGACGTTCGCTACGAACGCGCTCTCGGCAGGGGGGCATTCGGTCACCGCGGTCTACGGCGGCGACCAAAACTTCGGCTCGAGCACGTCTGTCGCGCTGAGCGAAAACATCCAGGCCTCGACGACGACTACGCTATCGCCGGTGGCTTCGGCAACGTATGGGTCGCCGATCACGCTGACGGCTACCGTTACGTCTTCGGCTTCGGGGACACCTACGGGGACGGTGACGTTCTACGACGGGACTACGACCTTGGGCACGGGAACGCTCGATAGCGCAGGCGTGGCCACGTTTTCCACCTCATCCCTGGGCGGCGGATCGCATTCGATCACGGCAAGCTACGGCGGCGGTACGAGCTTTGCCGGCAGCACTTCCACGACGCTGACCGTTGTGATCAGTTCCGCGGCAACGACGACCACGGTTTCGCCGGTGGTTTCAGCAACTTATGGGTCCGCGGTCACGCTGACGGCTACGGTTTCGTCTTCGGCCGGGACACCTACCGGGACCGTCACGTTCTACGACGGAAATACGACACTCGGCAGCGGAACGCTGAACAACTCCGGCGTGGCGACGTTTACGACTTCCACGCTGGGTGGAGGATCGCACTCGATCACCGCTTCCTATGGCAGTGACGCGAACTTTGCCGCCAGTACCTCGGCGGCGGTTTCGGTGACAGTGGCGCAGGCCGCGACAACGACTACCCTCTCTCCGGTGTCCGGGACCTACAGTTCGCCGGTGACGCTGACGGCAACCGTTTCGTCTTCGGCGGGGACGCCTACCGGCACCGTCACGTTCTACGATGGCACTTCGACGCTTGGCAGCGGAACTTTGAACAGCTCCGGCGTCGCGACGTTGACGACCTCGGCCCTGGGCGGAGGATCGCACTCGATCACCGCTTCCTACGGTAGCGATGCGAACTTTGCCGCCAGCACTTCGGCCGCGCTGACACTTTTGGTGAATCCTGCGGCGACGAGCACCACGGTGGCGGCGTCGTCTTCCACACCGACGTTTGGCCAAGCCGTGACGTTGACGGCTACTGTTACGTCTTCGGCAGGAACACCCACGGGCACCGTCACGTTCTATGATGGAACGGCAATGTTAGGGACTGGAACGCTCAGTTCGGGTGTGACGACGTTTACGACCTCCGCACTGGGCGGCGGGCCGCATACGATTACCGCGAGTTATGGCGGCAATGCGGACTTTGGCGCGGGCACTTCGCCCGGTCTTGCTGAAACGGTGTCACCGGCAGCCACGACGACCACGCTGACATCCTCTGGGACTACGGTGGGTGTGGGCACTGCAGTCACGTTCACCGCCACGGTCAGTTCCAGCGCAGGGACGCCGGACGGGACGGTGACCTTCCTGAATGGAACAACGGCGTTGGGCACCGGGACACTGAGCTCGGGCGTGGCGACGTTTACCACGTCGACGCTCGCCGCGGGCACCTATACCATCACAGCCAGTTACGACGGCACACCGAATTACGCCCTGAGCACTTCGGCACCACTGACCGAAACGATCAAGAACGGGAAAGCGAAGGGTGGCGGAAATGGAAAGGGCGGAGGCAATGGAAAGGGTGGCGGGAAGGGTAAACCCTGACCACGGGAGCCGGGAAAACGGTTCGGCCGCAGAGTAATTGAAAGAGGAGGAGGTGGCGGCTTGTGTAGGGCGCCGCCTTGCAGGGGCTGGGATTATCCGCCAAAACCCGGCCCCGTTCTCTTCCGATTCGGATTTCCTTCCACGACCGAAGCGTGCACACTCCGGGACCGCTTCTGGACCAATTGGGCGAAGATTTTTTGCGTTTTTCCCCGCAACGGCTTGACAGGAAAGCGATAGCGACTTATAAATTTCCGTCTGGGCTCGTTACGTATGTCTTCATCTTTCTCGTCATAACTGCAGGATTGCGGGCCCAGCCAAACCGAATCGATGACTGATCCAAGCGAGGGAAGAAAGCCCGACATGGGCCGAGCGTCCGACGGCGGAAAATTCGCAGCCGAAGGCCCGGCAAGGGAAGTGAAAGCGAGCGCCCAACCGGCGCGAGACTTCCGGGCGGAGCATTTTTCTCGAGCGCCATTCCAGCCGAATCCAGCGAGCGTGGGATTCACCGGCGAAGCAGGGCCGGGGGCGGGGCGGCGCGGAAGGTTTTCGGAGCGGAGTTGGCCTGTGCGCGAACCGGGACGCCTGTCCGGGAACATCGCGCAGGGAACACATCCGGAGTGCAAAACGGACGGGAAGCCGACCGAATCTATCTTCGAGCATGGGTGCGACGGCAGCGACCGCGATTGCGAAGCGAAGCGCTTCGAGGGACCGGGGCCGCGGCTGAGGATGGACCGCCTGGTGGCGGAAGTTGCCGCCGGCTGGCGCGATCCAAACGCGCGCATCGCTATCTGATTCTGCATCCCAACCGCGCGTGGGGGAGTGGGAATGGCGGAGGAAATTCGCGGGAAGGGCAAGACCGGCGTGGCCGATGAGGCCGGCGACCGTATGGACTTCAAGACCTGGCTCCACGAGAAATTCGAGGAGCAGGTGGAAGAGCTGAAGCGTCCCGAGGACACGCAGCTCTACAAGGCGTTTTTCCGCGTGGGGCGGATCGACGAGCCGCGCAATCGCGCGCTGCACACGCTGAACAATCTTTTCCTGCACATCCATCCAACGAAGGTGAACCGCGACGCGGTGCGCTACAGCTACACGTGGGGCATGGGTGGGATCAGCTTCTACCTGTTCCTGGTGCTGCTGTTCACCGGCGTGATGCTGATGTTCTACTACCACCCGACCGAGGTGCAGGCCTTCCGCGACATTCTGTACCTGGAGAACAGCGTCCCGTTCGGGTTGCAGCTGCGGAACATGCACCGGTGGGCGGCCCACCTGATGATCATCGCGGTGTGGCTGCACATGTTCCGGGTGTTCATGACCGGGTCGTACAAGCGGCCGCGGGAATTCAACTGGTGCATCGGCGTGCTGCTGCTGGTGTTCACGATGCTGCTGTCCTTCACCGGCTACCTGCTTCCCGACGACCAGCTGGGCTTCTGGGCGGTAACGGTGGGCACGAACATGGCGCGGGCGACGCCGCTCCTGGGGCACCAGGGGCCGTTCGGTCCGCAACTGGGGATGACGGCTTATAACGACGTACGGTTCGCGCTGCTGGGCGGATCGATCGTCGGATCGAACGCGCTGCTGCGGGCCTACATCTGGCACTGCATCGCGCTGCCGCTGATGATTTCGGTCTTCTTTGGAGTCCATTTCTGGCGTGTGCGGAAGGACGGGGGAGTTTCCGGTCCTTCGCCGGTCATGCTGGAATCGGAAATGCACGAATAAGCCGGCGGCGGGACGAGGCCGGAGGCAAAGGGAAATGACGCATGCTTGGTGACTGGCACCAACTCTGGGTGATCGCGACAAACCCGGACAACATTCCGGTGGTGGCGCTGCTGATGCTGGTGCCGTTCTTCACCTGGTTTGCCCTGCGGCAGGCGCGCGCGAACGACCGGTTGATCGACCAGCTGGAGCACGACCCGGAACTGGCGCGCAAGCACCACCGCAAGACGCAGCCCTACCATCCCAGCTGGCAGAAGGAAGTGCACGTCTGGCCTTACCTGCTGAGGGTGGAACTGCTGGCGGCGATCATCGTGACGGTGATCCTGCTGGTGTGGGCGCTGACGATCAACGCGCCGCTCGAGGAGCCGGCGAACGCGGCGATCACGATGAATCCGGCGAAGGCGCCGTGGTATTTCCTGGGCTTGCAGGAGATGCTGGAGTATTTCGATCCCTGGATCGCGGGCGTGGCAATGCCGACGTTCATCATCCTGGGACTGATGGCGATTCCGTTCATCGACGCCAATCCGCTCGGCAACGGCTACTACACCTACAAGCAGCGGCGGTTCGCCGTCTGGACCTTCCTCATCGGGTTCGAAGGAATCTGGCTGGTGCTGACGATGATCGGAACGTTCATCCGCGGGCCGGGATTCATGTGGTTCTGGCCGACCGCGACATGGGATCCGGACCGGGTGGAATTTTTAGCGAACCGGAACCTGGACCAGTTATTCGGAATCAACGGGAAATGGCTGGCGCACATTCTGCCGGCGAGCCAGCAGCCGTACGCCGAGATATGGGCGAAGGGGCTGTTTGGCATCATTCCCGTGACCTTGTATTTCCTGGTGGCGGCGTGGGGGTTCCACAAGATCATCACGTCGACGCCATACAGCCGGAAGATCTTCGGGCGCATGAGCCTGTTGCAGGTCGTGGTGATGGTGGTTTTGCTGGTGGTGATGCTGTCGATGCCGCTGACCTTCTTCATGCGACACCTGTTCCGGATCAAATATGTATGGGAAACGCCATGGTTCAATCTCTGATGGTCGGAAAGCTCTGAGGCGGGGGACGCGTTGGCGCCACAACAACAACAGACTCCACCGCAAGATCCGGTAACCACCCGTTCGCTGGCGAGTATTCTGCTGATCGCGGCGCTGGTGCTGATCGCCGTGCTTGGGTGGTCGCTTTACAAGGAAGAAATCGGACTGCGCCCGTGGCGCGGTTACCAGGCGCGCTTCTCGCGCGTCTACTCGGCCTATCTCGAGAAGCGGCTGACCTCGCGGCGAGCGGCCGAGAAGGCGATGCGGGCCACGCCCGAATACCAGAAGCTGGAATCGGCCGTGGCCGCGGCCACGAAGGAAGCGCAGCCCAAGGACCGGGAGATCGAGCGGGAGATCGCGCTGGCCAACGACCAGCGCGCGGCGCTGCTGACGACGTTCCAGACCGTGCGCAGCTACGTCGGCTCGCTCACCTACGAGTACGAGCAGGTGCCCGACACGCCGGCCAACAAGAGCGAGAGGCAGAGCCGCTTCCAGGCGATGCAGAAGGCCCGGACGGAGAAGCACCAGATCGACTGGCCGGTGGGCGGCGGGAAGACGGAGAAGCGATACTTCGATTACGAACAGCTGAACGACACCTTCAACGCGCTGCTCGAAAAGAAGGCGGGGTTCATGGCCGAGCGCGGGAAGGCGGACGCGCCGGTAAAGGCGGCCGAGGACGCCCTGGCGGCCTACACGAATTCGACGCTGCCCGGCCTCGATGTGGCGCAGCTCAACGGCCTGCTGCAGAAGGCCCGGACGATGGAGTTCACGATCCACCAGATCTATTCCTATCCGCCGGGCAAATCGATCAACTATCTGGGCGGCGGGACGCTGGTCGATCGCTGCCAGAGCTGCCATCTGGGCATGTATCCGACGCTGGTGCCGGCGCAGATGACGCTGACGAAGGCGGACCTGGGACTGGCGAAGAGCAACGACGCTCCCTTCAGCAGCCATCCCGAGCCGGTGTTGCTGAAAATCCATCCGCTCGAGACGTTTGGCTGCTCGACCTGCCACGGCGGGAACGGGCGGGCGCTCAACAGCCCGGAGTGGGCGCACGGACGGTATGAACACTGGCCTTTTCCTCTCTACTATCCCTCGAACTACGACGCGGGCTGCCAGAACTGCCACTCGGCCGACGCGTGGACGCAGTACGCGCCGGTGCTGAACCGCGGGCGCTACCTCTTCCGGGTGAAGGGGTGCATCGGCTGCCACAAGTACAGCGGATTCGACAACCAGGCGGCGCAACTCGAGAACACCGAGCACCTGATTCAGGACCTCGAGCGGGCGAAGACGGGCAACGTCCAGCAGGCCAAGGACCTGAACCGCAAGGGCGACACCGCGGCATCGAACGACGAGGCGCAGGCGGATTACGCCGCGGCGACCGACCTGACGGTGGAGAACGCGAAGATCGACACGCAGGTGCTCGCGCTCAATTCGAAAGCGCGCGACCTGCTGCAGGAAGTGAAGAAAGTGGGCCCGAACCTGAAGGAAATCCGGATGAAGCTGCATCAGGACTGGGTTCCTTACTGGCTCGCGCACACGCATGAATTCGAGCCCATGGCGCAGATGCCGCAGTTCCGGCTGGAGCCGGACGAGGTGAAGGCGATCTCGGCGTTCATCTGGCAGGCCGCGCTGACCGGGCCGGAACCGCCGAAAGAGGCGATGGGCGACGCGGCGCATGGCAAGCAGCTGTTCATGGATCGCGGCTGCCTGGCGTGCCACTCGATCGGCGAAGGCTCGGACCGCATGGGCGGGGATTTCGCGGCGAACCTGAGCCGGGTGGGCGAGAAGGACAAGTACGACTACCTGGTGCGCTGGATCTACAATCCGCGCCTGCGGACCGAACCCTACGACCCGTTCCTGCACAAGGACCTCACGCCGGCCGATTACCAGAAGGCCGGGGTGCCGTTCGTCTTCGACGCCGAGCACTCGACGTTCGAAGGGCACGAAATCGAATGGCAGAACCCGACGGTGATGCCGAGCTTCCGCCTGAGCATCCAAGACGCGCGCGACATTGCGACGTACCTCGAGACGCAGAAGACGGGGATGAGCTATCCGGCGGCTTCGTACATGAACGATCCGAAGCTGTTCGCCAAGGGCAAGGCGCTGGTGCAATTCTACGGATGCGCCGGCTGCCATGAGATCTCCGGACTCGAGGACCAGGGCCGGATCGGAACCGAGCTGACCGACGAAGGATCGAAACCGCTCAGCCGGCTGGACTTCGGCTTCCTGCTCACGAAGGCGCAGGCAGGCATTCTGCCCGACGGGAAGAAATCGCCCCACGGGCCGTGGGACAACCTGAAGGGTTATTTCGAGCAGAAGCTGACCAAGCCGAACGTCTTCGACGAGCAACGGTATCGTCCGAATCCGGCGAACCGACTGCACATGCCGACGCCGGTGCTGTCGCACAACGACCGGGAAGCGCTCGTCACGTTTCTGCTGGGCAGCATCGACGATACAACGCTGGCGCCCTACTACCTCTACAGGCCGAAGGGCGAAGCGGCGGCGATTCAACAGGGCTGGTGGATCGTCACGAAGTACAACTGCATGGGATGCCACCAGGTCGCGGTCGGACAGAGCAGCGAGATCTCCAAGCTGTCGATGTATCAGGGCGAGAACTCGGCGAACCTGCCGCCGGTGCTGATGTTCGAAGGCGCGAGGGTGCAGCCGCAGTGGCTCAAGAGCTTCCTGGCCGACCCGGCGCTGAGCACCAAGGACACGAACACGAACGGCGTGCGGAGCTATCTGCAGGTGCGCATGCCGACTTTCTACCTGTCGGATGACGAGATCAGCCAGCTGGTGAGCTTTTTCGAGGCGATGTCTTCGCAGCCAGTGCAGTATGTGGCGCCGAAGCAGAAACCGTTGACGCCCGAGGAGACCACCATCGCGCGGGCCATCTTCACCTCGCCCGCGGCGCCGTGCCTGAAGTGCCACATGGACGGCAACGCGGCGCACGACAAGACGGCCAGCGCTCCCAACCTGCTGTTGGCCGGCGAACGGCTGCGGCCGGCCTGGACGCTGCAATGGATGACGAATCCGGCGGCCATGTCGCCGGGGACGGCGATGCCCTCCGGGCTGTTCCGCCAGGAGAACGGCCGCTGGGTATTCAACGGGCCGTTGCCGGCGGCGGCGAAGGACTATAAGGGCGACATGGCGGAGTTGCTGGTCCGCTACATGTTCCAGATGACGCCGCAGGAGCAGCAGCGGGTGTTGAGCGCCACGCCGGCATCGAAATAGCGCCGGCGCACGGGGAAGGC
>Ga0210077_1000457_pt1 | contig 15362 bp, 10 predicted proteins | sample RushMan_CattailN_5_FD_185556 | JGI IMG/M metagenome (GOLD analysis project Ga0210077, IMG submission 185556) | Wetland microbial communities from San Francisco Bay, California, USA, that impact long-term carbon sequestration -... | ecosystem: Environmental > Aquatic > Marine > Wetlands ... | reverse complement strand
TTCACGGTCAAAACCCTCCCGTCCCGCCAATCCGTCGAGGTCCGGGTTGTCTGGCCGTCGGGCTCGGTGGCCGGGGTCCCGTCCGACAGGCTGTCGCTCGGCGCCATCCGGGCCGAGGAGGACCGATTCGTCCGGACGACGATCGAAAGGGCTCGCCGGGCCCAAGAGAAGGATGCGCGAAGCCGGGCCCGGTTCCTCAAGGTGCTCGGAGCCTGGGGCGTCTGGCAGATACTCGGGCCCCTCCTGTGGCTCGTCCTCTTCATTCGCGTCTGGTCCCGGGTGGGCAAGGACTACCGCTTCGCCGACGTTCCGGAGTACTTCAGGGAGCCACCGTCCAAGCTGCCTCCGGCCTTCGTCCAGGTGCTCATGCGTGAAGGCCGGGACGTCACGCCCCCGGCCTTCACGGCCACGATCTTCGACCTGGCCAGGCGGGGATTCGTCCGCATGGAAGACGTGCAGGTCGAGAAAAGGACGATTTTCGGTTCCAAGGAGAAGGCCGACACGCGAGTAACACTTGTCGGGCCGCACGCCAAGGACCCGGCCCTGCGGCCTTTCGAAAGGGACGTGCTCGAGTTCCTGTTCTCCGGAGCCGGGCCTGGGGCGTCGTTTCTCCTGGGCGAATTCAAGGAACGTCTGAAGAAGGACCCCCGGACTTTTCAGACCTGGTACCGGGCCTGGATAAAGGGCGTGCGGGGCGAAGCCAAGGCCCTGGGCTTCCTCGAGGCCGAGAGCGTCAGGGCCCGCAACGTTTTCCTGGCCGGCTCCCTTCCCGTGGGAATCCTGACCTTGAGCCCGGTTTTTCTCCTGCTCTCGGCCGGCCTCATTCCGACGCTCAAGAGGAGGACCCGGGAGTGGGCCAGGGAGAACGCGCAATGGCACGGCCTGGAGCACTTCCTGGACGATTTCTCCGATTTCCGCGAGTTGCCTCCCGAAGCCCTGACGCTCTGGGAACATTACCTCGTCTTCGGCATCCTGTTCGGCAACGCGAAGAAAATCCTCAAGGCCCTGCCGGTCATCCTGCAGGACGAACGGTCGGCCGTCCCGGTATGGTATAGTGGTTTCAGCCACGCGGCCTTCGCCTCGGCGGGAACGCTCTCTTCGATGATCAGCAGCATCGAGCACACGGCGACGACCATCAGCCAGGCCAGCACGTCGGCTGCCCACTACTCCTCGGGCGGCGGGGGAGGCTTCAGCGGCGGAGGAGGCGGAGGGGGAGGCGGCGGCGGGGGAGGAGCGGGCTGACCGTTCGGCCAGGCTTCGCGAGCGATGACATGACGGGAAGGACAAATTCGAGGGCGCTTTCGGCGGTCATCCTGCTGGCCGCCATGACCTTGTCCTGTGGGCCCCGGACCGAGGAAGCCAAGATCCGGGAATTCCTCAAGGAAACCGCGGCCCTGGCCGAGAAGAGGAGTTTCGACGCGCTTATGACGCGGCTGGCGCCGGATTTCCGGGACTTCCGGGGCCGGGACAAGGCCGCGGCGGCCTCCCTGATCGAAGGCCACCTTCGCCGCTCCAGGGGAATCGTGATCCACGTCTTGAGCGTCAAGGCCGGAGAGGCCGAGGCGGGCGGGGACACTCCCCTCCAGGCCGAAATCCTGCTTTCCTCCGGACCGGCCGAGGCTCTGCGCAGGCTCGTCCGCTACGCCGGGGAAACCTACCGTCTCGACCTGCGCCTCGGGCCTTCCGGACGAGCAGGCCGGCAGATCCGCTACGCGGCCTGGGAGGAGGTTCCCGTATCGGGCTTGTTTCCCGAATCGGTCAAGGCTCTGAAAGACCTGTTTCCCGGGCTCTGAGGAGCGAAGAGGAGGCGACGAGACGGCCGCGGACCACGGAAACGGACTCAGCCGCAACACGGATCGGAAGGCTTTCGGCCGGGCCGGGCGGCCCGCAGACAACCTCATAAAGGAGCGACATCATGGAAGAGAAAAAGACGGAAAAGTCCTGGACGGAGGAATTCCGGGTCAGCGGCGGCGAGGTGCTCAACAAGATCAAGGAAGTGATCCACGAGGGCAACGTGCGCCGGATCATTCTCAAGGACGAGCAGGGCAAGACGTTTCTCGAGATCCCGCTGACCGTGGGGATCGTCGGCGCTCTCGTGGCGCCCGTCCTGGCCGCGATCGGAGCCATCGCCGCGCTGGTTTCGAAGCTGACCATCATCGTCGAGAAGGTCGAGTAGACGAGGCCATCCCGGGCCGGAGATTTCCGCCGGTCCTCGCCGGTCCTCGCCGGTCGGAAGGTCCGACGATTGCGGCATCCCGGTTCGCCGCGGGACGTTTTGTCCCCCCGGAGGGTGATTCGTCGGGTTCGAGGCTGGGCCCGCCGGCCGCGCCCGGCGCCCGCCGGATGCGGTTTCTCCCCGCGGCATTTTGTGTTATAAATAAGCCAAATCATATTTTCTCTTCACAGGAAGGAGGTTCCATGATCCCGGGTTTTCGGACAACCAAGAGCTGTGCATTTTTCCTCGCCGTGCTGCTGGCGGCCGCGGGACTGGCCCAGGCCCAGGGCACGGTCCCGCTCACGACCGACGACCTCGACCAGTTCACCTGGCGCTGGGTCGGCCCGGTCGACTTTTCGGGCCGGATAACGGAGTTCGCCGTGCCCCGCGGCCAGACGCTCACATACTACGTCCTCACGGCCAGCGGCGGCCTGTGGAAGACCGAGGATTCGGGCATCTCGTTCGAGCCCATATTCGACAAGTTCGGCAACATGAGCATGGGGTTCATGGCCATCGCCCCGTCCGATTCCAAGATCCTCTATCTCGGCACGGGGGAACCCATGCATGCCCGGTCCAGCGCCCACGGCAACGGAGTCTGGAAATCCACCGACGCCGGCAAGACCTGGACCAAGGCCGGGCTGGAGCAGAGCTACTACATCCCCAAGGTCGCCGTCGATCCCAAGAATCCCGACCTGGCCTACGTCGCGGCGGAAGGCCAGCTCTACGACAACGGCCCCGGTTCCGAACGCGGCCTGTTCAAGACGACGGACGGCGGCAAGACGTGGACCAACGTCTTCCCCGTCAAGGACCGCGGGGTTTCGGATTTCGTCGTCGACCCCCGCGACTCGGACGTCGTCATCGCGGCGGCCTATAAGACTTTCCGGCGGGCCTGGACGTATGTCGACCGCCAGCCGGGCAACTTCCTTTACAAGACGACCGACGGCGGACAGACCTGGAAGCAGCTCACCGAGGGTTTGCCGGTCGGCATCGACCTCGGCCGCACCGGCCTGGCGATCTTCGAGAAGAATCCGAACATCGTCTATGCCCGGATCGACCAGGAGGACGACCTCGGGTTCGCGCTGCGCGACGGGGTCGCCGACTTCCGGCCTTTCCGGCTCTTCCGCGACGACTGGTATTTCGACAAGTTCAAGACCTTCAAGATCAACCCCGCCATCGCCAAGATGGTCAAGTTCACCCCGGCCGAGGCCGAGTCGGAGGCCGACCTGGTCAAGAAGCTCAACGAGCTCGTCCATGACAAGGACTTCCTGACCAAGACCGGGGCCGACATCCCGGCCCTGGACGCCGCGGCCCGGAAGCTTTATGCCAAGGACGAGGGCCTGATCGCCAACCTCAAGGACATCGAGGATCTCCTCAAGGCGGAGCCGCCCAAGCCCGACTCGACCGAGGCCAAGGGCCGCGAGCAGGTTCTCAACCGTCACGTCCTGGAAATCATTTACGGGGGCGTATTCGTCAACCAGACCCCGGTCAAGAAGGCCGGCGTCGTCTACAGGACGGAAGACCTCGGCGAGACGTGGAAGCGGATGACCGAGTACAAGCTTACCGGGGGCAGCGCCGTGGTCAACCAGACCGAGGCGGGCTACTACGGGCGAATCATCGTGGACCAGACCAACGACCAGGTCCTCTACTGCGCCGACACCAACGCCACGGTCTCCACGGACGGCGGGAAGACCTTCAAGGCCACAGGCTGGGATCGCGGCCCCTACAGCACCCATGTCGATCACCGCGGCATCTGGGTCGATCCCGAGAACGGCAAGCACATCCTGGACGGCAACGACGGGGGGGCCTGCGAATCCTGGGACGGCGGCGGCCATTGGAGCCAGAAGTCGACCGTGAGCGCCCAGCAGTTCTATGACGTCGGCGTCGACAACCAGGTGCCGTACAACGTCATGGGAGGCACCCAGGACAACGGCTGCTGGCTCGGACCTTCGCAGACCCGCAATCAATGGGGCGTCTTCGCCAGCGATTGGACTTACCTGCCGACGGGCGACGGATTCTACGTCGTCCGCGACTGGTGGAATCCCGAATACGTCTATTACGAGAGCCAGTTCGGGTCCTCCAGCCGCCGGAACCTCACCAACGGCGATACGATCCGGATGGCTCCCCGCACCACGCCCGAAGAGCGCGCCAAGGGCCTGGCCGAGCAACGCTACCAGTGGAACGCGCCCATCGTCCTGTCCCCTCACAACCCCGGGATCGTCTTCGTCTGCTCTCAGTACGTGCACCGCTCCCTGAGCCGGGGCGCGGAGGGCACATGGCAGACGATCAGCCCCGACCTGAGCAAGGACGACAAGACCAGGATCGACCTTTCAAAGAAGACCAACCTCCAGTACGCGACCGTCTACGCCTTCGCCGAGTCGGCCAAGACGCCCGGCCTCTACTGGGCCGGAACCGACGACGGCAATCTCCAGATGAGCCCGGACGGCGGCGTCACCTGGGTGAACATCACGGCCAAGTTCTACGACGACAAGGGGAATCCCCGGAAAGGCGTCAAGGGCGACAGGATCCCCTATGACCGCTGGGTCAAGCGGGTCGTTCCCTCGCGGTTCGACGAGAACGTCTGCTACGCGGCCTTCAGCGGCTACCGGACCCACGGCGAAGACAAGACCTGGCTCTATGTGACGCGCGACAAGGGCCAAACGTGGGAGGACCTGTCGGGCACCATGATGAACCCTCTCTACGACCTGGAAGAAGATCCCGACAACGCCGACGTGCTCTACCTCTCCGGCGAGTACGGAATCTACGTCACCTTCGACAAGGGCAAGACCTGGACGCCGTTCTCGAACCAGGCCCCGAATGTCATCGTCCGCGACATGGCCATTCAGGCCCGGGACCGCGAGATGGCCATCGGAACTTACGGCCGTGGCATTTACATCGCGGACATCGGGCCGTTCAAGGAGTTCAAGCCCGATATCTTCGCCAAAGACGCCTATCTTTTCGACATCATGCCGGCCGTCCGCTGGAACAGGTTCCAGCAGGGCGGCGAGCAATACGGGGTCTTCGCCAAGGTCGACAACCCTCCGCTCGGCGCGGCCATCTACTACTGGCTCAAGGCCGACCCGAAGACGGTCAAGGTCACGATCAAGGACCTCGAGGGCAACGTCGTCCAGGAAATGACGGGCGCCGCCAAGAAAGGCCTCCAGAAGGTGTTCTGGACGAATTTCGGCCGGCGGACGCCCCCCGGCCAGCAGCAGCGAGGATTCACGATGGCCGGATTCGGCCGCGGCCGGACGCGGGCCGTTCCGAGCGGGACTTACAAGGCCACGCTGACGGTGGACGGCAAGGACGTGTCCGTGAAGGACGTCGTCGTCAAGCCCGACCCGTTGACCGGCGACGGCGACTAAAAGCGGTGCCGGGCCTCCCCGCGGCGGCGCGCGCCTCGGGGGGAAGGACCGGCCGTGGGATGCGTAACACTCCGGCCGGGCCGGAAACCCCGGCGCCCCAAAGGAGAAGTTTATGAAGAAACCGAGTTGTGCTCTGTCCGGCGCGGTCGTTTGTCTTCTGATCTCGTCCTTCCTGCCGGTTTCGGACCTTTTCGGCGGGCCGTCGGGCGCGATGCTCGACCTGATGCCCGTGCCGGCCAAGGTGACGGCTGGAGAAGGGCGTTTCCGGGTGGGGGCCGGGCTGACGATCGCCGGCCTGGGCCCGGGCGGTCCGCTCGATCCCCAGGCCAGGGCCTTCAAGGCCGCGGCCCGGTTCATGTTCAGGTTGAGCGGAAGGACCGGCCTGTTCCTGGAGCAGGATTTTTTGGCCTCCCAAGGCGACGCCGCCAACGCGGGCATCGTTTACCGGTTCGAGCGGGAGGGCCTGTTGCAGCCTCACGAGGATGAATCGTACACCCTGACCGTCCGGCCGGAGGGGGTCTTGATCGCGGCGCAAACCGATATCGGCGTCCTGCACGGGCTCGAGACGCTGTTTCAGCTGCTCAGCGCCGACGACGGCGGCTTTTATTTTCCGTGCCTCGAGATCCAGGACGCCCCCCGCTTCACCTGGCGCGGGTTGCTCATCGACGTCAGCCGGCACTTCCAGCCCGTCGCCGTCATCAAGAGAAACCTCGACGGCATGGCCTCCGTCAAGATGAACGTCCTGCACTGGCATCTTACCGACGACCAGGGGTTCCGCGTGGAGTCCAAGGTTTTTCCCAAGCTCCAGGAGCTCGGTTCGGACGGCTGGTACTACACCCAGGCCCAGGTCCGGGACGTCATCGCCTATGCCGCCGACCGGGGCATCCGGGTCATGCCCGAGTTCGATATCCCGGGTCACGCCACCAGCTGGCTGGTCGGCTATCCGCAGTACGCCAGCGCCCCGGGGCCCTATGCCATCGAGAGGCACTTCGGCGTTTTCGCGCCGACCTTCAACCCCGCCGATTCGCGGGTCTACAAGTTCTTCGACAGGTTCTTCAAGGAAATGGCCGGGCTGTTCCCGGACCCCTACATGCATATCGGGGGCGACGAGGTCAAACCCGACCAGTGGGACGCCAACCGCGAGATCCAGGCCTTCATGAAAAAGAAGGGGCTGGCGGACGACCGGGCCCTGCAGGCCTATTTCAACGAACGGATCCTGGAGATCCTGACCCGGCACGGTAAGAAGATGGTGGGCTGGGACGAGATCTTCCAGCCCGGCTTGCCCAAAAACATTGTCATCCAATCCTGGCGCGGCCAGCAAGCCCTCGTGGATGCGGCCCGGAAGGGGTATCAGGCGATCCTGTCCAACGGTTATTACATCGACCTCTGCGAGCCGGCCGCTCAGCTCTACCTGAACGACCCGATCCCGGCCGGCTCTCCACTCACGGAGGAGGAAAAGTCCCTCGTGCTGGGAGGCGAGGCGACCATGTGGTCCGAGCTCGTGACGCCGGAGACCATCGATTCCAGGATCTGGCCGAGGACGGCCGCCATCGCCGAGCGTTTCTGGTCTCCCCGGTCCGCCGACAACGTCGAGGACATGTACCGCCGGCTGGCCGGAATCGACATCCAGCTGGAGGGCTTCGGCCTGACCCAGATCAAGAACCAGGCCATGATGCTCCGCCGGCTGGCCGGCACCCGCGACGTCGGGCCGCTCCAGGTCCTGGCCGCAGTAACCGAGCCGCTCAAGAGATACGCCAGGCACGAGCAGGGGGTGACCTACACGACCCTGTCTCCGTTCACGAGGTTCGTCGACGCCTGCCGTTGCGAAGCCTGGCCGGCCCGGGCCTTCGGCCGCGACGTCGACCGCTTTCTGGAGACCAGGGACCCGCTGCTCGCGTCGGGGATCGCGGCCTCGCTCGGGCAATGGAAATCCAATCACCCCCGGGTCCTCGAGCTGATCGCCGTCTCGCCCGCTCTTCTGGAGATCGAGCCCCTGTCGCTGGCGCTCGCCTCGGTCTCCGAAACCGGACTGGAGGCTCTCGACAAGCTGGTCGCGGCCCAGGTCCCGGACAAGGCCTGGGCGGAGGCCCGGCTCAAACTTTTGGCCGAGGCGGCCGGACCCAAGGCCCATGCCGAGCTGGCCGTCGTCGGGGCCGTTCGGAAGCTCATCGAGGCCGCCGTGCGCGGTTCGAAATAGGAAAGACGCGCGGCCCCGGGAACTGTATTGCGGACAGGGGGGCGGCCCAAGGCAGAAACTCCGCCCTCACCCGAAACCGGCGGGTTGCGCCGGAGAACGGCGCCCGCCGCGCGGCCCCGGGAACCGAGGGACGGGCCGGAAAAGGATGGTATAATAGCGCGATGAAAGCGTCGCCGAGGACGGTGTGGACGGCCCTCGCCGTCGCCGCGGCCCTGGCCCTGCCGGTCGCCCCGGCGGTTTCGGACCAGGTCGCGCGGTCCGTCATCCTCGACAACCTCGACCGGAGGGTCGAAGTGCCCGAGCGTGTCGAGAGAATCATTTCGCTCGAGCCCGAGATCACCCGGCTGATTGTGGCCCTGGGGGCGGGCGGAAAACTCGTCGGAGTGGATTATTTCCTCAAGACCCAGGATCGCGTTTTCCCTCTCGTTTTTCCTTCGGCGCGAACCCTTCCCGTGGTGTCGTTTCAGGGGCAGTTTCCCAATTTCGAGGAGATCATCAGGCTCCGTCCCGATCTCGTCTTCTCTTCGCCCTCGGAGTTCGAGTGGACCCAGTCGCTGCAGCAGAAGATCCGGACCCCCGTAGCCGCCCTGGCCTCGCTCGGCAAGTTCGCCAACCTCCTCGAAGAAACGGCCGTTCTCGGGCGCATCCTGGGCCGCGCGGACCGGGCCCGCGAGCTCGCGCTCTATTTCGAAGCCGCAACTCACGGAGTGGGTCGGAACAGCCTTCCCGGGCCCAGGGTCTACCTGTCTTTCTGGGGCTCTCTTCTCCGGACCCCGGTCGACTACGAGCCTGTCGAGGCCGCCGGGGGACGCAATTGCGCGGCGGGTCTGCTGCCGGCCTCCCTCGGGTCGGCCGCCGCGACGGTCCAGGTCGAGCAGATCATCCGCTGGAATCCCGACATCATCCTCATCCAGGGCAACTATCCCCCCGGGGAACGGGCCGTCACCGTCGAGGACGTCCTTTCGGACTCCAGGCTGGCCTCGGTCCGGGCGGTCAAGGAAAGGCGCGTGTACTATACGTTCGGTTTCTGGTACTGGTGGGACCCCGCCCTCGTCGTGGTCGAAACCGCCTACCTCGCCTCCCTGTTCCACCCGGCAGAGTTTCCCGGCTTCGACCTCGACCGGGCCGGCCGGGCCGCGTTCGGTAAGTTCTACGGCTCCGCCGCCGCGTTTTCGGCCCTGGCGGAGGCGCTGAAGTGCCATGACTGGGTCCGGCGCTAAGACCCTCCGCTGGCTGCTGCCGGCCGCCCTCGTCCTTCCGGTCGTCCTGCTCCTGGCGTCCCTGAACCTGGGGGTTTACCACATTCCGCTCGGGGAGGTCTGGAGGACGCTGGCCGGCGTCTTTTCGCCCGGCGGGACAGCCTCCGGGACGCCCGCCGCCGACATCCTGTTCCGCATCCGGCTGCCCCGACTCCTCCTGGCCATGTTCGGCGGCGCCGCCCTGGCCGTTTCGGGCGCTTCCCTCCAGGCCATTTTCAAGAATCCTCTGGTCTTCGAATTCAGCCTGGGCATCAACTTCGGGAGCGCCTTCGGCGCCGCCCTGTCCCTGGTGTTCCTGGGCCGGGCCCTGCCGCCCCAGCTCTCGGCCTTCGCCTTCGGGGTCCTGGCGGTGGGGCTGGTGCTGTTCATCGCCGGAAAGTCCATTTCGCAGATCGTCCCGGTCCTTTTAGCCGGAATCATCGTCTCGGCCCTCTTCCAGGCCCTCCTTTCGCTCGTCGAATTCGTGGCCAATCCTTACGCCCTGCAGGCCCTGATATTCTGGCTCCTGGGCAGCCTGGCCCAGGCCACGTGGGCCGACCTCAGGGTGACGCTCCCGGTCGTCGGCTTCGGCGTGGCGGCCCTCTATGGCTTCCGCTGGCGGTTGAATGTGCTCTCGCTCGGCGACGAGGAAGCCCGGGCGCTCGGGGTCAACGTGAAATGGGAACGGATCCTGGTCATCGCCGTGGCCACCCTGATCGTGGCGGCTGTCACGGCCGTGGCCGGAGTCATCAGCTGGGTCGGGCTCATCGTGCCCCATCTCGTGCGGATGGCGGCCGGCGCGGACAACCGGAAGGTCGTGCCGCTGTCGGCCGGCTTCGGGGCCAGCCTGCTCATCGTCGCCGACGACGTCGCCCGCGGCGTGGCCTCGTTCGAGATTCCCATCGGCATCCTGACGAGCGTCGTCGGGCTGCCTTTTTTCATCCTTCTGCTCAGGAAATCGAGGAGGATCTGGCAATGAACGTGCGGGCCGGCGGCCTGGTCTTCACTTACGAGGATTTCCGGCTCGACATCCCGGACCTGACGTTGGCCGCGGGATGCCTGACGTCCATTGTCGGCCCCAACGGGGCGGGCAAGTCCACCTTTCTCAAGTGCGCCGCGGGCGTGCTCGCCGTGCCGCGCGGGACGCTTTTCGTGGCCGGGCGGGACCTGGCCGGCCTGCGCGGGAGGGACCGGGCCCGGCTCGTCGGCTACGTGCCCCAGGAGCCTGCTTTCACCTTCAACTACGCCGTCCTCGATTTCGTCCTGACGGGGCGGGCCGCCTTCATCCCCGCCTTCTCCTCTCCGTCCTCCCATGACCTGAAGCTGGCCGAAGAGTCCCTCCACTATGTCGGCTTGGATGGATTCGCCGACAGGACCCTCCTCGACCTCAGCTCGGGCGAAAGGCGGCTGGCCCTCATCGCCAGGGCCCTGGCCCAGGAGTCGGACATCCTTCTCCTGGACGAGCCCACCTCGTTTCTCGACCCCCGCCACGAGGTCGAAACCCTGGCCCTCTGCCGCCGCCTGGCCGACGAAAGGGCCAAGACGATCATCGTCACGCTCCACAACCTCGAGATGGCGGTCAAGTATTCCGACGCCATGGTCTTCATGAAGGGCGGACGCGTCCTGGCTTCGGGGCCGCCCGCGGAGGTGTTGAGCGAAGCGCTCCTGCGCACAGTCTACGACATGGACATGAAGATCGTCGAGTGCGCCGGCCACATTTTCTTCGTTAAATAGTGGCGAGGAGTCCTGCCCCGGGGCGTCCCCATATGCGCCCTCGCCCCCCCCCCCGTGCGCGGACTGTTCCGGGCTTACTTGAACGCCGCGGAAACGCGGTCGAGCTCGGCGGCGTCTTCGTCCGACATTCGAAAGTCCATGGCCGCCGCGCTGTCTTCGGCCTGTCCGGCCCGGCTCGCTCCGGGGATGGCCACGACCGTCGGGCCGTGGAAGGCGATGAGCCAGTTGAGCGCGGCCCTGGCCGGAGTGGCCCCGTACTTGGGGGCGATGCGGCGCAGCGCCTCGACGACCGGCCGGCTCCTCTCCAGGCCCCGCCGGCTGAAGGCGGGCATGTATTTCCGGAAGCCCGGGCGGCCGCGCACGAGGGCCGGGTCGTCGTGGAATTTTCCGGAGAGAATGCCCTGGGCCAGGGGCGAATAGGCGATGATCGTGACGCCGTGGTCCCCGGCCGCCCGGAGCACCCCGTTGGTTTCGATGCGGCGGTCCAGCAGGCTGTACCGGACCTGGTTGGAAACGAGCGGCAGGCCGAAGCGTTCGAGCTTCTGCCGGGCTTTCTCCATCTGCTTCCGGGAGAAGTTGCTGATCCCCACGGTCCGGATCTTGCCGTCCCGGACGAGCCGGGCCATGGCCCGCATCTGCGACTGGATGGAAGAGAACGAGAACGGGTTGTGGATCTGGTACAGGTCGATGGGGAAGGGGCTCAGGCATTCGATCCGGTCGCCTATGGACGAGGAAATGTTGCCCGACCAGCGCAGCAGGGGACGCCACTTGGTGGCGACCACCACTTCTCCGGGCCTCTTCCCCAAGCCGCGCAGGCCGGCCGCCAGCGCCTTCTCCGATTCACCGTTTCCATAACCCTCGGCCGTGTCAAACCAGTTGATCCCGCCTTTCAGGGCGGCGGCCATGATGTTCTGGATCTCGCCGTCGTCGAGAGTCGGCCAGTATTTCCCGGCCAGCCCCCGACCCTTGCTGAACTGCCAGCATCCGAGTCCCACCGCTGACACCTCCAAGCCCGATGCGCCGAGTCGCCGCAGGGATCTCAAGTCGTTCATTTGGCCCCCCTTATCCGAGCTTATACCACGCCGCATGCCGGGTCAACCGGCCCGCCGGGCGGCGGCCTATTTCAGTTTTTCCTGACCCGAGAAGTCGCGGTAGGGACTGAAATAGGACAGCGTTTGCCCGTCCTCGCGTGTCAGGTCTTTCCTGACCAGCCGGGACAAAAGTTCCCCGATCCCCGGCCCGAGCATGAAGCCCTGGCCGCACATCCCCGCAGCCAGGATGAAGCCGGGAGCCTCTCTCGACTCGCCCACGACCGGCAGGCCGTCGGGCGTCATCGGGTATAACCCTCGCCAGGTTCGGCGGACCCGGAGGTTCTTCAGCCTGGGGATGGTCTCGACCATTCGCTTGGCCACCATGGGCAGGAAGCCGCTGGTCTCCCGGACATCGTGTCCCCAGATACTGGGGGAGGGGGTGATGCAGAAGATCACTTGTCCCGTATCATGCTGATAAAAATAGTAGTTGGCCGATCCCGGGGCCGGCCTGATGTCGACGATCATCGGCTCGAGGAAGCGGGTCACGGGCTCGGTCACCGCCGCCTCGTGCGAATCGGGCCGCACGGGAATCTCGATTCCCGCCATCAGGGCCACGTCCGCCGCGGCCCCCCCGGCGGCGTCGATCACCGCTTGGGCGCCGTATTCGCCCTTGTCCGTCCGGACCCCGGCCACGCGGCCTCCGTTCATGACCAGCCCCGTGACGCGCTCATCGAACCGGAATTCGGCGCCCAGCCTCCGGGCCCGGGAGAAAAAGGCGTGGGCCGCCAGAAGGGGAGAGGCATTGCCGTCGTCCGGGGACAGCGTCCCGCCGACGAGCCCGTGGGGGTTGAGGTCCGGCACGACCTCCAGAAGCTCACGCCTGTCCAGCCAGTCGATGTTCAGGCCCGAAGCCTTTTGGAAGACGAGAAGCTCCTTGAGGCTTTTCTCCTCCTCCTCCCGGTAGGCCACGAATATGTAGCCGCCCTTGTGCCACTCGATCTTGTCGCCGTGGCGCTCCTGCCAGGTGGAGAAGATCTCCAGGCTCCGGAGCGAAACCCTGATCTTGGCCGGGTCAGAATGGGTTGCCCGGAGGCCGCCGATGGCCCGTTTGTTCGATCCCTGGCCGGCGCTCGGCAGCTCGTCGACGACCAGCGTTCTGAGCCCCGACTCGGCCAGGGATACCGCGGCCGGAGCCCCGACGCTTCCCGCACCGATGACGATCACGTCGAAGGCCCTACCCCGTGGCATCGTCGTCTCCTTCGGCGTCGAGGCCGGCGAAAACACCCAGCGGAACCTCCAGGAAAAGCGGCCTCTTGGGCTGGTCCACGATCTCGGACTCGGGGACGCCCTCTTCCCGGAAGATCCGGTGAATCAGGGGGGTACAGGTCTTGGCGCCGCACGGGCCCATGCAGGCCCGGGTCACGGCCTTGATCTCGTTGATGTCGCGCGAGCCCTGCCGGACGAGGGTCCGGATGTCCCCGGCGGTGACGCGCTCGCAGCGGCAGACGATCGTATCGTCGTCCGTCCGTTCGACATATCTGGCCAGAGGCTCCCCTTCGGCCTCGGGCTGGAGCCTCAGGCCCGCGATCTTCTTGGCGTATTCCCGCGGCGCCCGGACCTTGACGATCACCGTGCGGTCGTTGGCCTTGATCGCCTTGACCGCGGCGACTTCGACCCGGCCCAGGGTGCCGCCCTCCGTATCGATGACGTCGACCTCGTCGCCGGGACTCAGGGTCTCCCTGGGGAACTCGAAGGGAACGGAGACCGTCGGGAACGCGGCGTCCTTGCGGTAATCGACCATCGTGATGGCCAGGCCCGGGCAGACGGCGACGCACCGCTCGCAGCCGGAGCAGGCCTTGCCCTCCTTGCCGGCCAGGAAAACCGGCAGCCGGCGGATGTCCTCGGCATCGATGTCGATGAGCTTGTTCGGGCAGACCGCCGTGCACGGGTCGCAGGGGATCTCCTGGCTGCAGTGCAGCACCGGAAAGACGCCTTCCTCCTGAGCGGGGACGGATTCCCCCGCCGTCTTTCCCGGCTTCGATTTGAGGATTTCGGCCGTCCGGTGCCAGTCTTCGGAAATGCCCCCGACGTCGTGTCCCAGGGCCCGGGCGACCTCGAGGCCCCGGATCTTTCCGGAAAAGATGGCGGCCGAAGCCTCGGCGATCTCCTCGGCGTCCCCCGCCGCGAAGACGGGCAGCTCGAACTCGCGGGCCTTCTCCGTGAACTCGCTGATGGGGTCGAGGCCGACGGCGATGAGGATCGTGTCGCAGGCGAACGAACGGGCCGTGCCCGGGACGGGCTCGAAGCACTCGTTGACCCGGGCGATGGTCACCGACTCGACGGCATCGTCCCCGTTGGCCGACAGGATCGTGTGCGAGGTGTGGATCGGGACCCCGAGGCGGGCCAGCTTGTCGCGATGGACCTTGTAGCCGCCGCACTCGGGCATGACTTCGATCAGGCCGGCGACCGTGATGCCCGCCTGCAGGGCGTGATAGGCCGCGATGAGGCCGACGTTCCCTCCGCCCACGACGAAGAGCCGCGCGGCGGGTTTGACCAGGTCCCTGTTGACGAGGGTCTGGAAGGCGCCCGCCCCGTAGACGCCGGGCAGAGTGTTGCCGGGGAAGGCCAGGTTCTTCTCCCGCGCTCCCGCCGCATTGAGCAGGAGCTCCGGCAGCACATGGACATACCGTTGCCCGTCGGCCAGGACGCCGACGCAGCCGTCGCTGAACACGGCCAGCGCGGCGCTCTGCAGCCAGATCCGCACGCTCGGGAGCGACCGCACCTCGGCCTCGAGCCGGGTGGCGATGTCGATGCCCCGGGTGCCCGCGTAGACGGCGTCGATCGACCCGAAGAAGCGGTGCGTCTGCAGGACGAGCTTGCCCCCGAGCCTGTGCTTGTCGTCGAGGATCAGGGTCTCGATGCCCCGCCGGCCCAACTCGACGGCGGCCGAGAGGCCGGCCGGCCCGCCTCCGATGATGAGCACCGGGACCCGGATGGTTTCGATGGGACGGAAGTCCGCTGACACCTTTTCCGACCGGTCCACGGCCGGCAGTCCGGGCAGGCCGTCGACGGGCTCGACGCGCAGGCCGGGCCTGACCAGCTCCATGCAGGACTTGACGGGGCGCCCGTCGGCCAGGACGAGACATTGGGCGCACTGGCCGTTGGCGCAGAAGATGCCTTGGGCCGCTCCGTCCTTGGCGTGATGGCCGAAGATCCTGACGCCGTTGGCGAAGAGGGCCGAAGCGATCGTTTCGCCCCGGAGGGCCCGGAACGGCCGGCCCTTCCAGCTGAAGGAGACCCCCGCCCGTTCGGGAATGGGGAGGATCGGGTGGCGGTCTATCCGGCGCACTTTGACGTCGCTTCGATCGGCCTGCGAGTTATCCGTCATGAAAGAACGTTCTCGGCCCGGATGGGTATGTCGAGCCGATTATTATAACACAACGCCAAGCCGCCGGTCATCCAAAATCCGAAATTTCGCGGTAGCCTTTTAGCGCCCGCCGCGCCCCGGGCAGGGGACACGTCGGGTTTGATTTGAGGCGGGTCCGGCGGTATCATGAAAAGCCGCTCAATTTCCGATCGAGGAGG
>Ga0210077_1000454_pt1 | contig 15387 bp, 13 predicted proteins | sample RushMan_CattailN_5_FD_185556 | JGI IMG/M metagenome (GOLD analysis project Ga0210077, IMG submission 185556) | Wetland microbial communities from San Francisco Bay, California, USA, that impact long-term carbon sequestration -... | ecosystem: Environmental > Aquatic > Marine > Wetlands ... | reverse complement strand
GAATATCGGTACCGCCACCACTCCTGCGGTTCCGTTTCCAGCATCGACTCCCACTTTGAGGACACCGTCAAGAGTGATGTTGTTTTCGACAAACTCCCGATAGGGCGTGACAATATCCGCCGTAAAAAGAGAACCTTTTCCCCGAATAAACGATTGATTATCAATGATACCGAGAATTTTTTGGATATCTTTTCCGTGGATCGAATCCAAACCGATGCAGAGTTTAAAACCGTTATATTCTTTGGGATTGTGGCTGGCCGTCACCATTGCCCCGCCTTCAGCGTCCAGATGCTGAATTGAAAAATAAAAAACCGGTGTTGGGCAAACCCCGATGTCGATTACATCGCATCCGGTTGACCGCAATCCTTCAATAATCTTTTCGGAATATCCCTTAGATGTTAATCTGCAGTCCCGTCCGACGGTGAGCCTTGAACATCCGTGTGCTTTGAGAAAAGTTCCCACGCCTTTTCCAATCAGAAAGACATCCTCTTTGGTCATGTCTTTTCCGGCAACGCCCCTGATGTCGTATTCTCTGAACATCTCCGGATTCATTACGGTCTCCTTTCCTTCTATATACTAACGTTTTGCCTGTAAGTTACTTTTTGTAATAGGTTGGCTCTTTATGGGAAATCTATTTCGTTGGTCTTCGCTTTTGGCCTTTGTTTTTAGGCTTCACCCAACAAGAAAGAGCTTCAGCCAAAAATTTAATTATACCTGAAGCGGCAAAACGGCGTCAAATCAGCCCTTAACCACCCCGATAGGTCTTATCCGGGCCACTTTTTTTGAAATCCCGGCTTCATGCACCACCTCAACCACTTGGGAAATATCTTTGTACGCCTCCGGGAGCTCTTCAGCCAAAGTGGATCTGCCGGTCCATCTGACATAGATGCCTTTATCTTCGAGCTCGCGATTGATGGCCCGTCCCTTGCTCGCCTTTTTGGCGGCTGTTCTGCTCAGCAGCCGTCCGGCGCCGTGGCAGGTGGATCCGAACGTCTCTTCCATGGCTTTATGCGTACCCACGAGTACATATGAAGCCGTCCCCATGTCTCCGGGAATGATGACCGGTTGTCCGGTATGCTGAAATTCACTGCAAAGCGCTTCGTGACCGGGTGGAAAAGAGCGTGTCGCGCCTTTTCGATGAACACAAACCATCTGTTTTTTCCCGTCGATAACATGGGTTTCTTTCTTGGCGATGTTGTGACAAACGTCATACAGCAGTTTCATGCCCAGATCTTTGGGTCCCAGGCCTAAAATCTTTAAAAAGACTTCGCGGGACCGGTGCATTAAAATCTGCCGGTTGGCCCATGCATAATTCGCGGCACAAGCCATGGCATTATAATAGTCCATCCCTTCCTGAGATTGGATCATGGCGCAGGCAAGCTGGCGATCCGGGAGGTCAAACCCGAGTTTTTTAACATGCTTGGACATGAAGGCCAGAGAATCGTCACAAATCTGATATCCCAGTCCCCGCGACCCCGAATGGAGCATCAGGGTCACCTGATCTTCAAAAAGCCCGAATACCCGGGCTGCATCAGGTTCGTAGATGGTTTCGACGACACCGACTTCCAGGAAGTGATTCCCTGAGCCAAGGGTCCCGAGCTGATTTTTTCCCCTTTCCAGAGCTCTCCGGCTGACAATATCCGGGTCTGCGTTTTCCATGCAGCCGCCGTCTTCCGTATATTCCAGATCCGTCGGCTCTCCCAGACCATGACTTATGGCCCATCGACTGCCGTTTTTAAGGACCTTTTTTTCTTCAGCGAAGGACAGTTTTATCGGTCCTGTGGAACCGACCCCCGAAGGAATATTGTGGAAAAGGGCATCGATCAGCGTTCTTAACTTTGGCCGCAATTCTTGTTCCACCAGTGAAGTGACGGCCAGACGAACCCCGCAGTTAATATCGTAGCCCACTCCGCCCGGAGAGATCACCCCCGAATTCAAGTCAAAAGCAGCCACGCCGCCGATGGGAAAGCCATACCCCCAGTGCATATCCGGCATGGCCAGAGATGCTTTTAAAATGCCGGGAAGCGTAGCGACATTGGCCACCTGTTTTAACGGTTCGTTCCGGCTATCGCCTTTGAGCATCGATTCGGTTGCGTAGACGATTCCCGGTACCCGCATGGCGCCGGTTTTAGGAACCTCCCAGCGGTATTTGTCTATTTGTTTGATGGGTATGGTCATTTAAGGTCTCGAGAGACCTTTGAAAAACGCTCCCTTTTGCCCAATTCCGGCGTTAGGCGAAAATTTTAATCCTCGAAATACTTAATGTATGTCTGTGGTTGAAATTTTCGCCTGCCTTGGACTTGAACAAAATTGAACATTTTTCAAAGGTCTCGTTGTTTGTGTTGTTTAATAAAACGTATCATTTTGCATAAGAGATGGCAATCAGATTAGATATCGAATATAACTCCGGCCTCCCATCCCGAAGAGCCGCTTTTGACATAAACTTGGTGATAGGTTACTGCTTTGATTTCGGTTTTAATGATATGGCGATCCGGCGTATAGGCATCAAAACAGATTTTTGCGGAAAGTTTTTTATCGGAAAGGGATAAAATTTCTACGGACTTGACCAGCCTTTTTTTGCCGTTCCACCAGTACAAAACCTCTCTGAGCCAGTTGACCATCAAATCGGGCCAGTCATCCCCGGAAACCGTTATCTTTCGAGAATCATTGCCGCTAAGCGCCTTTGTTTCCGTAAGAACGTCGAACAAAGCCCATGCAGCATTGCTAAAAAGCTCTTGTGGGTCGGTACCAAATACGCGTAAGCCGAAATCGGCGGTATGGTCAATCACTACGTATTTTGCTTTATCCTCTTTACTCTTTTCTATTTGCTCTTTCCCTTTTTCCATCAAAGGATGACTTGTCCGGTCTTTTCCGTGCTGTATCCGCCCAGGGCTTCGACCTGCTTTTTGAACTTTTGCGAATGGATGGTTTCAAGAAGGATCTGAATATTTTCGGATCCAAAAAAGTGTTCCGGAATAATGAGATCATATTGTTCCGTAACCACCGGAATAAAATCGAGGTCGAGCGCTTTGGCGGCGGCATAAATGCCCAGCGTCACATCCGCCGTGCCGCTCTGAACCGCCACGGCCACTGACATGTGGGTAAATTCTTCATTTTCGTATCCAGTGACTTCGGATGGATCGATGCCCAGTTGTCTGAGTCGAAAATCCAGAAGAATTCTGGTACCGGAGCCTGCCTGACGATTGATAAACCGGATGTCCTCGCGGCAAAGATCTTCGATACCCTTGAGAGCTTTAGGATTTCCCCGCGGCAGGATGAGCCCCTGGTCTCTCAGCACGAGATGGACCAGTTTGACCTTTATATCCGGCAGATATTTTTTGACATACGATATATTGTATGATCCGTCTTCCGTATCGAGAAGGTGGGATCCGGCCAAATGGCAGCCGCCCTTTTTAATGGCCATGAGACCGCCCATACTGCCGACATGACTCGAAGACAGGGTGAGGGTTTTTTGTCCGACCCGAATCTGGTTGGCCAGTACATCCAGTGTGTTGTCATGGCTTCCCACCACAACGATGGTATTCTGAATCGAAGAGAGCGGGCGCAACAGTTCAGCGTCGACGGGTTCCTGAGGGTTTATCCCTTCCAGGTTTTTCGGTACCCGGATGATGCCGTCCGCTTCGGTCAAGGTCGTGATGCAGCCTGCGCCTCTGGGAAGCGGTATGGCTACAATTTTATCGCCTACTGCTCCCAGTTTTACCCGTATAAATTCTTCCAGTCCGAGCTTGGAAGCGATTTTCCGGGTGGGTTCCACTTGAACTTTCGGCCTTTCCTTTTCAGATTGGCCCAGCATAAAGGATATCAAAGGCCCGACAAACTGTTCAAAAGCAACGATAGCGGATACCGGGTATCCCGGTATCCCGAATACCGGTTTTTTTTTGATTTCACCGATTAACACCGGTTTCCCGGGCATAATGGTCACGCCGTGAACCAATACTTCACCCAGTTCATCCACCGCATGTTGGGTATAATCCCTTGACCCTGCGGACGAACCGCCGACGGTCAAGACCATGTCGACATCGCTGTTTACGGCATCCAAGACGGCTGTTTTAATTTTCATGGGATCGTCGGCGATCATATTGTACCGGATAAAGGCGCCGCCGCAGGATTCGATCAGTTTTCCCAGAACAAAGGAATTGGTTTCAATCACCTGACCGGGCAAAAGATTTTCAACGGCTGTTTCACGCCAGTCGACGAGCTCGGACCCTGTTGGAATGATCAGCACTTTGGGTCGGGCCAAAACCGGCACTTTAAAAATGCCGCCTGAAAGCAAGGCTCCCACACAATACGGGGTGATGACATGATATTGGGGAAAGAGAAGCTCGGTGGCCACAATATCTTCGCCAACTTTCCGAACGTTCTGCCAGGGAAATGCCGGCGCCTCGATCTCGATCCGGTCCTGGTCCATGACATGGACATACTCGATCATGATCACCGTATCGGTGTTTTCGGGCATGACATGGCCGGTGTTGACATAGAAAGCATTTTTGCCGATAAGTAATTCCTTTGGCCGTGTTTCGGAAGCGCCGAAGGTATCTGCTGCTTTTACGGCGATACCGTCCATGGCGGACAAATGAAAATTGGGCGAGGAGATTGCGGCCGTTGCCGGTTCAGCCAGAATCCGGCCCACGGCATCGGGCACGGAGACCATTTCTTTGGAAATCGCTCTACCAATAAAAAACCGTTCAAAAAGAATTCCACGCGCCTCTTCCAGGGTTTTCATTTTTAAATAAATATTGCGTTTATGGCTCATTTTATTTTTTCTTTCTAATTGATAAAATTGGTATCGGTATAATTATTAGTGCTTGACCGAAGAGCCCGGTTCTCGGTCAAAAATTCGAAATACGAAGCACGAAATACGAAACAATGACAAAAATAAAAATGTTCAAATGACAAAAACATTGGTCTTCGGCGACGCTACGCCTAATAACTCGGATATTCAATGAATTCGTTTGGGTCATTTTATTATTCAATATTCGAATTTGTTTCGGATTTCGACATTCGATATTCGGATTTTGCCTGAAAAGGATTTCCCATTTAGGCACAATTAATTTTTTTTGTTTTAAAAATCTAATCCGGTTTCCATCCGGAAATGGTAGATTTCGGCTCAGGGCAAGGCCGCAGCCTTTTTGTAACCGGAGGCGTAGCAGCGCTACGTCGAGGATTGCAAAAAGGCGAGAACGCAGGCCTGGGTCGAAATATGCCGTTTCCGGATGGAAACCCACTATATGGGGATCACTTCGACCCTGGCCCCCCTATCAAGTCCTTCGGTATTTAACCCGATCTCGATCAACCCATCGGCGTTTACCATGGTATTGATGAGTCCTGATTTACCAAGTACGGGTTCGGCCCACAGCATGCCGTCTTTTTGGTACAATTTTACGCGCACGTAGTCGGCTCGGCCCTGGGTGGATGAAACGTTTCTGCTAAGTTGTGCAATAAGATTGAACTGTTTTTTGTGCTCGGGCAAAAAGCCGGCGATATGTTCGATAAACGGTTTAACGACAATTTCGAAGACCACCATGGTCGAAGTCACCTGCCCGGGCAGCCCCCAAATGGCCCGGCGTTGAGACCTGGCAAGAATCGTGGGTTTCCCCGGGCTTATGGAAATGCCGTGAACAAGAATTTCGGATTCAGGAAGGGCCGAGAACACTTCGATGGTGTAATCCCGGGTGCCCATGGAACTTCCTCCTGATATCAAAACCATATCGGATTGTCTCAGGGCGGCTGTGCATTTTTCGATAAGGTCGTCGAAATTGTCTCGAACAATGCCGTAGGTCATTGGAACCGCGCCGGATTTTTGTACCAATCCTGCAAGTGTATATGTGTTGATATCGCGAATCAGGCCGGGTTCGGGTATCTCCTTGATGGATACCACTTCATCGCCGGAAGAAATGATGCCGATGACCGGCTTTTTATAGACCGCGATCTTTTCTATGCCAAAGGCGGCTAATAGGCCGATTTCCTGAGGTCTGATCAGTTTTCCGGCCGGCACCAGGACAGCCCCTTTTTTGAAATCTTCTCCTTTTTCAAGAATGTTTTGCGCCGGCGCAACGCTTCGATAAACTTCTATGGTTGTTTTATCGATGGCTTCCGTGTGTTCGATCATCACCACGCTGTCAGCACCCTTTGGCAACATACCGCCGGTTGAAATTCCGGCGGCCTCCCCCGCGTCGATGGAAAAATCGGGGATTGCTCCCATGGGAACGGAACCGATAACGGTCAGATACGCCGGATTTGATTCAGAAGCGCCAAAGGTTGAAGAAGCGCGGACAGCATACCCATCCATGGTGGATCGCATAAAATTCGGAAGATCGACGTCAGCATTCACATCTTGGGCAAGAATCCTGCCCATGGCGTCCACAAGGGGGATGTCTTGGGTTTCAACCCTCGGAAAGCTCGGCACGTATCCCAGCACATTACCCAGGTCGGTAACTTTGAAAAATTCTTTCATTTTGAAAAATTTCCATTTAAATATAAATTATAACACAAAATAACGTTGCGTTCGCACCCTAATTAATATGTTGGCGGTTCATGTGTCAAGGCGTTGATGAAAAATAGGGATGTAAAACTTGGTTTTGAAGTTTTCTCCTTGAAAAAATTGGTGTTTTTCATTAAAGGAATTCATATGGGCTATGTTTTTGACTTTAATGATGCGATTTATTACGAAGAGCGGATGCACGATTCACACAACAAGGTTGCCGTTGAACTTGAAGAACGCTTGATGTTTGATGCGCTCCGGCCCGGACGCGGTGAGAGTATTATCGATATCGGTTGCGGAACCGGAAACGCGTTGCTGACGTTTCTGGACCGGGGACTCCGGGTAACCGGTATTGACGCCTCACCTTATATGATTGACATTGCATCGAAAAAAGTTGGTAATCGCGCAGATATCCGCCGGGCCTTTGCAGAGGATCTTCCCTTTGAGGATAATTCCTTTAACTATGCCTGCCTTATCACCACCCTTGAATTTGTCGAAGATCCGAAAAAAGCCCTTGAAGAAGCCTGCCGGGTAACGAAAGATAAAATATTTCTGGGGGTCCTTAACCGTTATGCGATCAAGGGGGTTCAACGGCGCATCAAAGGGGTTTTTACCCGAACCATCTATAATCACGCCCATTTTTTCAGCATTTGGGAACTTAAGGATATTATTCGCTCACTATTGGGAGACGTACCCGTATCTTGGAAAACCATATGCCAGTTTTCAGCATCTCCGGGCCGGTTCACCGGCAGATTCGAACAATATTCGCTGATACAAAAATGCCCCTTCGGTGCATTTATCGGCATGGGAGTTACCCTCGTTCCCCGCTTCAGAACCAGACCCCTGACCGTGTCTTACAAAGCCAAACATACTACCGGTGAGGTGCCCGGGTAATTAATCTCAAAGCTCAAACAAGGAGCCGGAAAGATGAAAGCGTATCTGTGGGAGTCGTTAAAAGATCGTGAGGTCAAATGCAATCTTTGCAACCATCGCTGCAATATAAAAGACGGTCACCGCGGAATATGCGGTGTTCGTGAGAACCGCGGCGGCGTACTGGAAACATTGGTTTACGGAAAAGTGATTGCCCGGCACATCGATCCCATCGAGAAAAAACCGCTGTTTCATTATCTTCCGGGGAGTCTTTCCTATTCTATTGCGACAGTGGGATGCAACTTCAAATGCCGATTTTGTCAGAATGCGGATATCGCGCAAATGCCGTCCGATCAAAACGGGAGAATCATCGGCGATGCTTTTACGCCGGAGGATGTTGTGGCTCAGGCGATGAAAGGGGATTGTCAAACGATTGCCTATACCTATACAGAACCCACCGTTTATTTTGAGTTTGCCTATGACACGGCAAAACTGGCAGCGGAAAAGGGGATTCGAAATGTATTCGTCACCAACGGATACATGACCGAAGAAGCGCTTCAAATGATCCATCCTTTTCTTGATGCCGCCAACGTGGATTTGAAGGCATTTACCGAAGATTTCTACCTGAAAACCTGCAAAGCCAAGCTTGTGCACGTAAAAGAGACGTTGAAGCGGATGAAATCCCTGGGAGTTTTTGTCGAAGTGACGACACTGATTATTCCGGGATTGAACGATGACAGAAAAGAACTCGAAAATTTGGCGGCTTTTTTGGCAGATGAGTTGGGTCCGGAAACCCCATGGCATATCAGCCGGTTCCATCCCACTTATAAGCTGCTGGATCAGCCTCCGACCCCCGTTGAAACCCTGTTTAAGGCCCGTGACATCGCCAAAAAAGCCGGTTTGAACTATGTGTATGTCGGCAATGTGCCGGGTGGGAAGGGAGAAAACACGTTCTGTCACCAGTGTAACCGACGCTTGATTGATCGATGGGGATTTTATGTCCGCGACATTCGAATAAAAAACGGGAAGTGTCCGGAATGTGGTGCGGCGGTATACGGGGTGTGGGAGTAATTGCAGGAAGAAGGAAATGGGAAAGAGAAAATAGGAAAGAGGGTAAAGGAAACCACGGATAAACGAGAGTTGGTCAATTCGTCGAATGGTCGATTGGTCAAATCGTAAAAAACGATTCACCTGTTTAACCAACGTTGTTATCTCTTTTCTCTTTTCTAATTTCTATTTTCCCAGGATTTTCAATTCAGATCCCGTACGGGCAATACCCGGTAGTCTCTATTGTGCGCCATTCGGTCTGAATACGAGTACCCCCGGTGGAAATTGAAAATATATGCCTGAATCGCCGATGTTTCCGATGTCCATATCCAGCCGCAGCTTAGCTTTATAACCGGAACGATCTTGACCTGCTGGCCGCAATCCGTTTCATACCCTTTATATTTTTTATCCTGAACATAGAGGCTTTGAAGCTCTGTCCGCGTGGGAAGCCGCCAGTTGTCGTATTTTTTTTCAAGGGTATCCGGGAAGGTGTATTTGACCCATAGAATGGCCTGTTTCCAATTGATATTGCCCTGGTTGTCTGTTTTGGCCCACATCACCCGCAGTTGATGGTCTGTCACCGTACCGTCTCTGTTATCCGTAAAACGCTCTGTCGCCGAAACCCATGTGCCGAATAACAACATGCATATTAAAATGATCCATACAGGGGCTGATGTTTTTCGGGACATGGTTTTCTCCTATTACTTGTGTTCTATTTTTTCCCTCAATCGTTGCGCGTTTTTTTCATCCCGATGGGAAAGGACGGGAACCGGTGAGCGCCGGAAAAGTTTTTCGGCCACCGATCCGACAAATATATGTTCGAGATCCGTGCGTCCCTTTACCCCCATGATAATCATATCGACGTTTTCCGACGCGATCAGCTTCAACAGCTCTGCGGTTGGATTGCCCACCTTGAAAACCATTCGGACATGTTCACGATCAATATCTGAATGTTCAATGAAATGATTCAGCATATTTTTCCGTTCGGTTTTAATTCCTTCCGCATAATGATCACTGTCCACCTCGTATCCCATGGATGTCACCATTTCCACCGCTAAGACATCCCTGGAATTGATGATACTGGCCACCACCAAATTCGCATTCAGATTTCTTGCGATTTTAACCGCATAATCGAAGGTCCCCTTTGAATAAGATGTAAAGTCGAGGGCCACCATGATTTTTTTGATATCGCTCATGCGTTTGTCCTTTTCATTTTTTTTTCAACACCCATGGATTCTGTTTTTCAAATGCGTCATGTTGCAGGAACAAGTACTGGCTTCGGGATGCGGGGTTTTTGCATGAAATATAGGAGAGCGAAAACGCTCAGTCCAATGAAACATACCCAGTAACGCTGCTCATACGGAAGACCGATCCACGCAGCAATCATGCCCGGGCGCATCATGACCAGGGTAACGAACAGGAAAAGGGGAATTTCATAGAATCGATTTTTTGCCACAAACCATCCTTGCGTCGCGGAAGCAAATGCAAATTTTCCGATACAGGCCATGGTAAATATCAGGATGCCCAATGGCCAGCTAAAGATATTGTGAAGAATCAGGTCGCTGTTGAAAATGAACATGAACGGCAAGATAGCGGTTCGAATATCATACATGAACCCCTGGACCCCGGTGGGGATGGGCGGCGATTTGGCGATGGCAGCCGCGGCATAGGCGGCCAGTCCCACGGGCGGGGTATCATCGGCAAGAATTCCGAAATAAAAGCAGAAGAGATGGGCGGCCATTAAAGGCACCATAAACCCCTGGCCGTGGGCAATGTGAACCATGGCCGGTGCGGTCAAAGACGCCATGACAATATACGTGGCAGTGGTGGGCAGTCCCATACCGATGATCAGGCTGGCGATGGCGGTTACAACCACCATGATATAAATGTTCCCGCCGGATATGGTATCGATGATTTGGGTGATGAGTCCGCCAAGACCCATGGCCACCACACCGACGATAATGCCGGCGGCGGCCGTAGCAAGGGCCACGGCAACCATGTTTCTTCCTCCTGCGGCAAGGCCCGCAAAAATGTCGATAATCCCTTTTTTGAATGCGGCGCCGATGGGTTCTTTTTTCAGATACGCCTTGACCGGGCCCTGAACCAGCATAATTACGGCCAGGACGCATACGGCTTGAAACGCGGCACGTTCAGGGGTGTGCCGGGCAATAATCAACTGGTAAAGAAGAAACAGCACCGGCAGGATATAGTGGAGGCCGCTCATCAATGTTTTGAAAAACGGCGGAAGTTCTTCTTTGGACATCCCCCTCAACCCGGCTTTGGAAGCTTCGATATGGGTAATGTACAGCAGGGCCGCATAAGAGGCAAATGCCGGAACCGCTGCAGCTTTAATGACGTCAACGTAGGGGACGTTGACATATTCGGCGATAATAAATGCAGCGGCGCCCATGATGGGCGGCGCAATCTGTCCGTCCGTGCTGGCGGCCACTTCTATGGCTGCTGCTTTGGTGGGCGGATAACCGACCTTTTTCATGAGCGGGATCGTAAACGTGCCGGTGGTAACGACATTGGCGATACTCGACCCGTTAACAAGACCTGTGAACATGCTGCCCAAAACCGCTGCTTTGGCCGGTCCACCTTTGAACCGGCCCAAAAGGCTCAATGCCAATTGAATGAAATATCTCCCGGCGCCGGCTTTATCCAGCATCGCGCCGAACAGGACATAAAGAAAGACAATCGTGGCCGAAACATCCAGGGGGATGCCGTATATCCCTTCGGTGGACATGGTCATCTGACCTATGAACCTGCTGAGCGAAACGCCTTTAAAGGCGATAACGTCGGGCATATAAGGCCCTAAAAATGCATAAAGGCAAAATGCGGTTGCGATCACCGAAAGCGCCGGCCCGATAACCCTGCGGGACGCTTCCAGCAAAAGCACCACCAGGATGAGTCCGATGACAATATCCCTGCTGATGGGTGCGCCGTAACGCTCCGTCATTCCGGAATAATCGATGGCAATATATAATGCCGATAAACAAGCCACAACGGCGATAATGTAGTCCAGCAGTGGAATCCGGTCTTTTTGGGAGAAATATTTAAGACCGAAACGGGTCTTTTTAAAAAGCGGATAATTCAGAAAGACGATCAGCATGGCAAAACCCAAATGGATGGCCCGGATAAATGTTGAATCAAGAACCAGCCAACTGGGAAGGGAGAGTTGAAAAAGACTCCATACAATGGCGATGAAGGGAATAATGTATTTTCCAGGCCCTTTTGGTTTTCTGCTGATGCCTTCTTCTTCTTCAGCCAGCCGTTTGGCCAGTTCCACTCCATCGTCGGTTTCGTGAATGTCTTTTTCGCTCATGGGTTTCAATTAATTGGTCGTCCCAAAAAATTTACGGTGAATTAACGCTTAACCAATGGCAGGCTTTCCATCGGGAAAACGGCGGCGGGCTGTGTGCCCGTCGCCGTTTTTCATCGATAAAAAGTTGCAGGCTTATTTTAAACCGGCTTCTTTATAATATTTCATGGCGCCCGGATGGATCGGTGCGGAAAGACCTTCCAGCATGTTCTGTTTGGTCAAAACGCTGTAAGCCGGATGCAATGTTTTGAATTCTTCTAAATTGTCAAAGACTTCCTTGGTAATGGCGTACACGACCCTATCCGGAACCTTGGCTGAAGTGACGAGTGTGGCTTTGACGCCAAACGTCGGCACATCGGCATCATTAACGGCACCCGGATAAAATTGGATGGGAATCACGGCCTTGGCATAGTAGGGGTATTCTTGCAGAAGTTTATCGATCCCTAAAATAGAAGCAAAGCGCACTTTTCTTTTACCGGAAGTCGCTTCCTTGATGGATCCGTTGGGATGGCCGACAGTGTAAAAGAACGCATCGATTCTGCCGTCCTGCAAAAGGCCGGCCGATTCAGCCGCCTTGATCCCTTCGGCATGGAGGTCTTTTTCATAATCGAGACCGACGGCAGTCAGCGCATCAATGGAATTTTGACGCTGGCCGGAACCGGGATTGCCGATGTTGACCTTTTTGCCCTTCAGATCTTTGATATCTTTGATATTTGCATCAACGGCGGCAACCAGCGTGACGGATTCCGGATGGATGCTGAATACGGCCCGAAGATCTTTCTGCGGACCTGCATCTTTCCATTCGGCAAGGCCGTGAACGGCTTGATACTGTCGGTCGGACTGGACAATACCGAATTCCAGGTCGCCGGACATGACGGCGTTGACATTAAAGACCGATCCGCCGGTGGATTCAACGGTGGCCCGAATATGGTATTTATCCCGTTTTTTGTTGACCATTTTCGCGATGGCGCCGCCGGTGGGATAATAAACACCGGTAATGCCGCCGGTACCAATGGTAACGAAGGTTGTTTCGGCCTGTACGGTCGTCGGTGTTCCTCCCATGAAAACGGCAAGCCCGAATGCAAATGCAATGCCGATAATAAGAATTTTTTTCATTTGAACCTCCTTAACTTTCAGTTACGGTTAGATAAAAAAACGAATTCTTCAACAAATTGTTACTTCCCTCCTTTCTTCCGTCATTTTAATCAAACAGTTGTAAAACCTCATTTGTTACTTTTTTTATCGATAATAGCGCGTGTAATTTAGATGCTATTGTGGAGTAGGATCAGAAACTTAATGAATACCGTTCAATTAATCATGTCAAATCACGGTAAGTCAAGCTTTAAATGTAAAATGTTTATCGATCAGGAGGGTTGCATATTCTAAATTCTTCATCTAAAAGATTGAAGATGGAAGAGATCAGAAAAATAGAAAAGACCCCTCAAGTGAGTGTCATCATTCCGACATATAACCGTGCCGGCATCATTGAAGAGGCCGTCGATTCCGTCCTGGCGCAGGATTACAAAGACTTTGAATTGATCATCGTGGATGACGGTTCGCAGGACAATACTTCCGAGGTAATGGCGCGGTATGGAAACGAGGTCCGCGTACTTTTTCAAGAGAATAAAGGGGTAAGTGCCGCTCGAAACCGGGGAATCACGGAAGCATCCGGGAAGTTAATTGCTTTTCTCGATTCCGATGATCTTTGGTTGCCGCAAAAACTTTCGACACAAGTGGAATTCTTCAGTCAAAGGCCGGATGCGCTAATCTGTCAAACCGAAGAAGTTTGGGTCAGAAACGGTATTCGCGTCAATCCCAAACAGCGCCATAAAAAGCCTTCGGGAATGATTTTTGAACCCTCTTTGAAACTATGTCTTGTCAGCCCGTCTGCAGTAATGATCCGGCAGGATTTGTTGGACACAACGGGGAATTTTGATGAAAACCTGCCGGCTTGTGAAGACTATGATCTGTGGCTCAGGATAAGCTGCCGGTTTCCTGTTTATCTGATCGAGGAACCGCTGATTATCAAGCGGGGCGGTCGCGACGACCAATTGTCCAAAAGGGCCGGTCTTGATAAATACCGGATCAAATCCATCGAGAAAGTCATCAATACCGGGATTCTGTCGGATGATCAATACCGGGCGGCTCTTATCGTGCTCAAAAACAAATGCGATATCTACGCCGCCGGATGCCGGAAACGGAGAAGAGGGGAGGAAGCGCGGTATTATGAATCGCTCTCAGAAAAATTTAGGAGTACCTGAATAGGAAGCTATTTTTAATCTCGAACGGAAAGTCATGTTCAGGAAAAACCCGAATATCGAATATCGAAGTCCAAAACACATCCGAATGTCGAATGACAAAATGACAAAAATTAACATATTGAATACAGACGATTAACATTTTTAAATGCTTTTGTTTTTATCATTTGAACATTATTATTTTTGTCATTGTTTCGCATTTCGGGTTTCGTATTTCGAATTTTTGAGTAAATTATGCCATCCTTTCGACCTCCCTAAACCTATCTTCTATTCGCTTATTTGAAACCGGGACGGATGTTTTAAGTTCCTGTGCATAAATCGACACCTTATATTCTTCGATCAGCCAGTAAAGCGCTTCGACGGCGGCTTTCTTTTCTTCGGAAGCGGATTCGGAAAGTCCTTTCAGGAGTTGATTCAGTCTTTCGGTAAAAACGGCTACGACATCCGATTTTGTCCGATCTTTTTCGAGATCGACCATGCCCCGTTCCCCACGAATCACAAGCGCTTTCATATATCGGACAAGATGCACCATTCGTTCGGGATCATATAAATCAATGAAATTTTCAGGTATTAATTTGGAAAGCTCGGCTCTTATCCCTTTTAGAAATTGTAAAACCACAGGGTTGGTCTTGTGCGCAACTTCGAAGGAATAAAGGGTGGTTCGTGTTTCGTGATAAGACTTGAGGACCGGCAGGCTGTGTTCCAGGAGTTCCCGGCCTTCGGTGACCATGGATCGGGCCGCGACGTCAGCATGGGCATAAAAAGCGTTTCTGGTTCGGATGTTTTTAAAAAATAAGTTTTTGATGATGTGTTCAAACAACCTTTTTACAACGCAGGCTGATCCGCCGAAATAATCCGCTGCTTTTTCCATATCTTTCGGCAATTTCAGCGCCTTTTTTAAAAATTTCAAATCCTTTGATAAATAAAGGGAAAAGAGCACGACGACGCCTTCTCTGTGAGATGACAGTGCTGCTTCAAGGTTTAAAAAGAGACGCAGATTGACGCTTTTTTCTTTTTCACCGGCTTTTTGAAGCCCGGGGTAGACCGGCCATTTCGCCGAACCAATGCCTTTCAATTCGATGCTTTCGGGTAAGTCCGAAAAATTCCAGCCGGTAATGCCGTCCCGTTCCCACATTTTCTTTGCAGTGTATAGTTCAGGAGTCGGAATTGCCGGGCCTTTGTTTGAAATTCGCCGGCTCAGCAATGCCGGATCTCTGCCGGAGGAAAGTTCTTTTCCTTTTGCGTCGGTGATCGATATCCGCATCTTCAAATGATCCGGCAGAAGATCATCCGGCCAGGCAGATGCCGGGATATCGATGTTGAAACGGGTAAAGATAAAATTGCCGAGTGCCGTGATTAAGGAAGTCCGGGTTTTGGGCATTTCATTG
>Ga0210077_1000453_pt1 | contig 15390 bp, 20 predicted proteins | sample RushMan_CattailN_5_FD_185556 | JGI IMG/M metagenome (GOLD analysis project Ga0210077, IMG submission 185556) | Wetland microbial communities from San Francisco Bay, California, USA, that impact long-term carbon sequestration -... | ecosystem: Environmental > Aquatic > Marine > Wetlands ... | reverse complement strand
AAATCCAGTTCAACTGATATTTATCAAAACATAATTTCGACTTCAAAATCTCTCCAGAGCATGGGGGTTAATAAAGGAGATAGAATAGCAATAGTGGGTTTTAACAGCACAAGATACCTTACATTAGACATTGCTATTGGCATTATAGGCGCTGTAAGTGTTCCTATTTACTATACCAGCCCTTTAGACGAAATTAAAGAACTAGTGGATGACAGCAATGCAAAAATGCTTTTTGCAGGCACTCCTCAACTTTTAAATGAATTGAAAGAATTTAATCTTGAAATTCCTATTGTTTCATTATGTCAGGGGGATGCTGGCAATGATTCAAAAACCATTTCATGGAAAAAATTCATTAAAACTGGTAAAAAAGTAAATAAAATTATAAGTGTTCCTTTGAACTTCCATGACACGGCTACTATACGTTATACTTCAGGAACAACTGGAAAATCAAGGGGAGTAGTTTTCAATCATGGAAATCTACGCTGGATGGCGGAATTTATTGCCTCAATGCCTCCCTGGAAAGATCGAATCAGTGAAGTCTCTTATCTTTCATTCCTTCCAATGAATCACGTGGTGGAAGGGATTATGGGTATTTATTCTCCTTATTATGCTCCGGCATCTTTAAATCTTTATTTTCTGGAAGATTTTAAGTATCTTGAAAATGCTCTTAGGAAAGTAAGACCTAAAATATTCTTTTCAGTACCTCGTTTCTATGAAAAGGTATGGTGCAGTGTACTGAAATCCAGAATAGGAAGAATTTACGTTAATTCCAGTGGAATTTTAAAGATGGTTTTAGGAAAGTTAATAAAAAGAGAAATTCTTAAAAAGACAGGTCTGGATAGATGTGCTCAACTGATTGTCGGCTCCGCCCCAGTAAGTGATGATTTGCTCCAATCTTACCATGAAATGGGTATCGAAGTTCACAATGCTTATGGATTAACTGAAGCACCACTTGTAACTATTAACCGAACTGGAAAAAATAGGATAGGAACAGTAGGTGAACCTCTCCCTTTTACTGATATCAGTATGGATACAGACGGTGAAATACTGGTAAAAGGACCGCAAGTAACGTCAGGCTATTTTAAAAACGATTCTACATCTCTTTTTAAAGAAGGGTGGCTTTGCACTGGTGATTTTGGTCATTTAACACCGGAAGGCAGTCTTGTAATCACTGGCCGTAAAAAAGAAGTTATAGTTAATTCATATGGAAAAACTATAAGCCCCCTTAAAATTGAAGGAATGCTTAAAAACATTCCTGGAATTGAAGAAGCAATGGTAATTGGTGATGGAAAACCATATTGCAGCGCTTTTTTATGGACAGGGGAATCAGGACTAAATTTTGATAGGGTTGATAATGCCGTTGATGAAATAAACAAGAAGCTTTCCCGTCCAGAAGAGATTAAAGAATGGGTTGTTTTAGATAATGATCTTTCAATAGGTGTTGATCTAACTGCAAACCTTAAAATTAAAAGAAAATCAATTGTTAACCGTCAAAGGGATATTGTTGATTTCATTTACGGTTCTGGAACTGAACCAGATAAAATATTACATTTGGGCTGTATTGAGGTGCAATCATGAGCATACGATTAAAAATTGCCTCAATATGGCTTCCAGATTTTATTTTAAAGAAAGAACTTAATAATGTGGCTAGAAAGACAATTGAAGGGCTTGATGATATTTTAAAACAGCAAAAACCTGAAAAAATGGAAGAAATAAAAAAAAATTATGAATTGAGAGGAACCATGGAAGAAAGAAGGGCTTCAATGGCTGTAGCACATAATAAACGTGTAAGTACATTAATTGAAGAATTAGGATATGAAAATGCCATTAAAATTGGAAGAAAGGCCATGTTTAAGGTTGGTTATGAATTAGGGAAGGAAGCTCGTCAGAAACTTGGAGTAGGAAACAGCTTTAGGGATCTGGAAGCTGCAGCCAGAATACTGTACGGAATACTTGGAATAGAGTTTAGACTTAAAAATAAGGATGGAAATGTAATTATGGCCGTAAATAGATGTGCTTTATCTAAATATTATTCTCCTGAAGCATGTATTGTTTTAAGTGCTGCTGATGAGGGTGTTGTTTATGGTTTAAATGAAAATATGAATATGAAATTTAAAGAAAGAATTACTGAAGGGGCTTCTGAATGTATAGCTTGTATTAAGAGGGTAAGCGCATGAGGGCAATAGTTGTTGGAACAGGAGCTGGAGGAGCAACAGCTGCTCGTGAATTAGTGTCTAATGGATTTGAAGTTATAATACTGGAGGCAGGAAAACCATTTAAACCATTTAGGAGGCTTTTATCTATTGCAGCACCTCTTAGAAGGGTTGGCCTTCTTGGAAATGAAAAAACAATTACCAATTTATTCCCCCCTATGGATACAGTGCGTTCTGAAAAGGATCTGGTGCTGATTCGAGGGATGACCACGGGAGGTTCTACAGTACTGTCTTGCGGTAACATTGTAAGGGCTGAACATGGATTAAAGGAAATAGGTATGGATCTTACACCTGAATTTGAAGAGCTTGAAAATTTCATTGGAGTTCGGCCATTTCCAAGGGAAAGATGGCAGCCAGTAACTCAAAAAATGTTTGAAGCTGCAGAAAAGCTCGGTATGGAACCAAAACCTACTCCAAAGGCTGTTGATACCATTAAATGTGTATCGTGCGGATTATGTGAGCTTGGATGTGCCACCGGTGCAAGGTGGGACTCTAGAAGATTTCTAGATGGTGCCATTAAAGGAGGTGCCACATTACATACATCTTCACCAGTTGAAAAGGTAATAATAGAAAATGGCCAGGCAAAAGGGGTTGTTGTTAAATCCGGAAGAACTATTAAAGCAGATATCGTGGTTTTGGCTGCTGGAGGAATTGGAACTGCCCAGATATTAAAAGCTTCAGGGTTACCAGCTAAAGATAATTTATGGGCTGATATTGTTCTTACATTAGGCGGCGTCCTTAAAGGAGCAAATCAACTTAAAGAGCCCCCTATGCTGTGGTATACAGAACATGAGGATTATATCCTTTCTCCTTATCTGGATATTCTTTCCCACTGGTTCTATAAACCATGGAAAAACGTTTCTATAGATGATCGTGTGGGTATCATGGTGAAACTGGCCGATATGGAAGAAGGAGCGGTTTATGCTGACGGAAAAGTAGAAAAAGCAATAACACATAGGGATCATTTACGTCTTGAAGGGGCAATCTCTAAAGCTAAAAATATAATGGAATCTGCAGGTGTTTCAGGTCCCTATATTAACGGTATGCACAATGGAGGCCATTTGGGCGGTACAGTACCGCTTACTAAAGATGATGTACATTCAATGAAGCCTTCATGGCTGCCTGAAGGATTATGGGTCGCTGATCTTTCGTTATCACCTCGTTCGCAGGGGTTACCGACTATATTGCTTGCTGCTGCCCTTGCTCTTAGAGTGTCAAGAAAAATATCAGAAGATACAGAGTAAAAGCTATTTAGTTATATATTCCATTTTTTTCTCTTTAATCTCGTTTATTTTAACTATGAGACAAATTATTTGTTTCATAAGAAATATAATATATTTATGAAAGAGATTTATACAGAAATCGAGATAAATGCTTCTGCAGGTATAGTATGGGATATTCTTACTGATTTTGATAATTTTCCAAACTGGAATCCATTTATTAAAAAAATATCGGGAATTTTGCAAGAAGGAGAGCGTATTGAAGTTTTTATAAAGCCCCCAAATTCAAATGGGATGGATTTTAAGCCCAAAATATTAACATGCATTCCAAAAAAAGAGTTAAGATGGTTGGGGAATTTGTGGATTCCAAAATTATTCGACGGTGAACATATCTTAATTATTGAAAAAATAAGAGGAAATAAAGTATTATTTGTTCAGAAAGAAAGATTTAGCGGATTATTTGTTCCCTTTTTTTCCAGTTCATTAATGGATACAAAAGATGGTTTTGAAATGATGAACCAGGCTTTAAAAAGGAAAGTTGAGGGAAAAGAGTCAATGAAGGTATAATATTTAATTTTAGTTTTACTGATTTAAAGGTAACAAGAATTTTTTTTATGTAATTGAATTTATCAATCATCATTTTTTAGTAATTCTTAAATAATTCAATTAACTATATACCTTTAGCATTTAAGTATAACATTCGATTAAAAAGAGGTTTTGGCATGTCTATAAATCCGAACGAAGCTAATCTTGAAGCTATAACCATGACGCTTGCATACTTTGAGAAAAAAGGAAATTGTGATGAAAAATTGTTAGAAGAACTTAAAAAGGAGAGAGACAGACTTTTAAGGGAATTAAATGTACATAGTCCTTAAATGATTCTTTTATATTTAATTATTTGATCATCACGTTTAGAAGTTTGATATATTCCTTTAAAATTAATTAAATTATCTTATTGAATTTAAAATTATTCACAAAAATCAGACATTTCTTTCATATCATAAAAAACCTTGCAGAAAACCTTACAGGCCGATTTCAACTCTTTTTTACCTTTGCTGGTTAATGAATAAATTTTATTTCCATCTACACTGATTAAACCGGTATTTTTTAATTCTTTTAATGCGGGATAAATTGTACCTGGGCTGGGTTTTGCTCCTCTTCTTTTTTCCAACTCTCTGCCAATTTCCGCACCATTCATGCTTCTTTTACTGAGAATCCACAGTATCAGATATGACAAATATCCTTTCATTTCACAGCATCCCATGGTGGTATATTGGACATCCAATTAAATAAATCTATCTTTTTTATTGGGTAACCGATACTATGAATATCGATCTTATACCATACATTAAATCTCTGAAGATTTTTCGAAGTTTTCTAAGTTATTTATGTTTTTAAAATATGTATTCTTGCTTTGTTTTTAAAAATAGAATTTTATAACCTTTTATATTATATTTGGAGATTTTAAAACCGAAATATTTATGAAAGAGGAAGTATATACCTCCTTCTGTTGTTTATAGGGCTATCTCAATTATCGCATAACCGATAATTATAAGTATTAGTATCGGGTAACCAATAAATAATCAATATATTGGGGGTGAAATATGTGCAGATTGAATTAGATTTACAGCACTTTTGCTGCGGCCCTAAAGGCTGTCAAATAGAAGTAGAATACGGTGAAATGATGGATGCAGAATAATTGAAAGGGAGGTAAACCGTTCAAGATGATGCAGTTATCATTCTATCTTTTTATTTTATTGAATATAAGAGGTTAAACAATGAATGAAGTCTTAGAAGTTATTAAAAGCAGAAGGAGTATTAGAAAATACCTTCCAGAACAAATTAAGGATAAAGAACTTGATATTATACTTGAATCAGCTATATATGCTCCAACAGGACATAACGACCAGCCGTGGCATTTTACGGTCATACAAAATAAAGAATTAATTGACGAGATGAGCACAGAATCCAAAAAGGTAATGGCAACGTTACCAATTGACTGGATAGCTAAAATGGGGAAAGCAGAGCATTTACACATTTTTTACAATTCACCAACAGTTATAGTTGTTTCTGGAAAAGAAAACGCCACATCACCCCTTCCTGACTGCTGTGCAGCCATTCAAAATATTCTCCTTGCTGCAGAATGTATTGATATTGGTTCCTGCTGGATAGGTCTTGCCAGGTTCTTCTTTGAAAATCTGGAAAATGTTGAAAAATTAGGGATACCTGAAGGTTACAAGCCATACTATGCCGTTTCTTTAGGATATAAAGCTACAAACAACAATATAGCTCCTGAAAGGAATAAAAATGTTGTGAATTATATAAAATGATTCCCAATTTTTATAGAAAGTAGAAATGTTGTGAATTTTATAAAATGATTCCCAATTTTTATAGAAAATAAAAATTTCGAGAATTATGCAAAATAATTCCCAATTTTTGTTAAAAACAAAAATGTGATAAATTACATTGAATAGTATTTTCAAATATAGATTTGAAAAAAAGTATTCCATTAAAATTCAGGAGATTTTTATATGAATGTGCTGATAATTTACAAGTCTATACATCATGGAAACACGGAAAAGATAGCTAAAGTAATGGCAGATACCCTTGAAGCAGAATTACTGGATTTAAAAGATGTTAATGCAGATATTATTAAAGAATATGATTTAATTGGATTTGGTTCTGGAATATATTACAGTAAACCTCATAAAGAGTTAATGGAACTTATTGATAATGTGAATCCCATTGAAAAGAAAAAGGCATTCGTATTTTCAACAAGTGGGAGAGGAAAAATGGAATTAAACAATTTATTGAAAGATAAGTTGTCTAAAAAAGGTTTTGAAGTCATTGCAGAGTTTAGTTGCAAAGGTTTTGATACAGTGGGGCCATTCAAGCTTATTGGTGGTATAAATAAAGGAAGACCTAACGAGGAAGACTTTAAAAACGCGAAAAGCTTTGCAGAGGGTTTAAAAAAGAATAATATAAACTAAAATATTAAGCTTCGGCTTTCAATTTATCAAGTTTAGCCTTAGCTTTTCTGAACTTACTTAAAAATGAATCTTCATCTTTAGTAGGAATTATTTCAAGCCCTAATTTTCGATGTTCATCAATCCATTCGGTGGAAAATACTGGAATATCAATTTTTATGGGCTCTTCTGTTGGATTTACAACGACTATATTCCTGTAAGGGAAATCAACTTCAACGATGTATCCGCCAACACTTATGATGTGGAGGGGTCTTACTACGAATTTCATATTCATCTAGTCCTTTGATGTGATCATCTTTTGTTTTATTAAATTAAAGTTAGAGGAAGGCTGCAACCAGTGCAATCACTCCTAATATTGAGGTGGCAGCCACAACGGGGTAGAACTGCCTGAATGTGAATATTGGGGAGAATGTGCTCATAATTGCCATTGCAATTGGGAATATTATGGCCACAGCAATTGTTACAAGTATTCCTGGACTGAACAGGTTTGGTGGAATTCCCAGGAACATGGTTGCAAATAAGCTTGCAAGCACAAATATGAGGAATCCTCTTGTAATGTAAACATATGCACGGTATTTTGACATATATTCAAGTAGGGGACCTTCTATAACGTCCGCTTTGGTTTTCATTATTGCAAATGGATATTCATTGAGCAGTATCATGAAACCAATGAAATAGGCAATTGCACCTATAGCACCACCTACGGTAAAGAGTACTGGGCCGTGTAACTGCTGAAATGCAACTATATCTCCAAGGAATATACTTTTAGCCATTACAACAGGTACAAAGAGAGCTATATAAATTGGGAATGACCCGAAAGCAATAAGTCGGAACGCACGTAGGGTACTTAATTCTTCAACGTATGATCGTGTTACATCAACGTGTTTAGCTCCTTTTACGAGGTCAGGGAATGGCATGCCTACAGACATTACTGATTTTGAGAGTGAACCCATGAACATGTACATGATCTCTTCAATCTTAAGTAATCCAATAACAGCTATAATACTTGCTAATGCTCCTAAAACGTATAGTTGTGGCATTATGAGTAATAGTATAGCTACTATCACGATTAAACTGATTAACGGAAGTGCATTATATAGTTTAGGCATGGGAGAGTTTGGAGTTACGGCCTGTTTAAAGAAGAACTTGATTGGGGCCATGAATCCTGGACTTGAAAGTGGGGGGCCTACTCTCTGTTGAATTCTTGCGTGAATGAATTTTCTTTCAATACCTGGAAGCCAGAAACTAACTACAAATGCTGCAATTAATGTTCCAATCACTGCTACTAGTGAAGTTATAATCATTGATGTCTCCATCTGCCATTTCTCCTAAACTATTTTTGTTAATTTGATATTTTAGTGAAAATTTATAGATCAAATTATCCTGTTGTTTTTCTTAAGTGGATGATCCACTATTTGAACAGCACGGTCAGTGCATGTAAAGCATGGATCGCATTGAACTATTGCTAATTGTGCGTCGGTTATGTGAGTTCCGATACATGCGTGTTCCATTGCATTTATATTTGTTATGGAAGGGGTCCTAATGATTGAATTTCTTACTCTTCCGTCTTCTAATCTGTAAGAGTGGTAGAGTTTACCTCGTGCCGCTTCTACATAATTTCTTATAATGCCAGTATCCTGCATTTCCCAGCTTCTGTTTGTTATTTTTCCATCTGGAATATCTTTTATGGCCTGTCGAATTATTTTTATAGACTCTGGAATTTCAAGCACGCGCATAAGAAGGTTTGATTTAACGTCTCCGTCATCTTGAGTAATTACATCAAATTCAAAGGGATCATACTGTTTCATATCTTCTCTTATATCAACTGCAACACCTGTTGATCTAAGTGTTGGTCCAGTTGCAGATAATCTCAGGGCATCTTTTTTGCTGAGTGCCGCTACTCCAGTTACACGAGACATGACCATGGGATCTCTTATGAATCTATCAGCAAATTCAAGGATTTTTTCTTCAATGTGATCCACGCCTTCTTTTATTTTCTGTATTTTCATTTCATCTAGATCGGCACGTGGTCTTATACCGCCAATTATAGGCACGCCGTACTGGACTCTGTTACCTCCGATCATGCGGAGAAGTTCCATTACGGTCTCTCTTATATAGAATAATCTCATTGCAAAGGTTTCATGCCCTAAAACTTCGCTACCATGGGCTAAATAGAGCATGTGGCTGTGTAATCTTTCAAGTTCTCCCATTATAATCCTTATATATTCTGCCCTTGGGGGAACATCAATTTCAAGCCCTTTTTCAGCTACCAACACGGAATTCCAGATGTGAATGTTAGAACAGATCCCACATATCTTTTCTGTGAGGCTGTTTGCCTTTTCAACAGGCAAACCTTCCATGATTCTCTCAACTCCCCTGTGATTGACGCCTATTGTTACTTCAGCGTCTCTTACAATTTCATCTTCAACAAATAACCGCACCCTGTATGGTTCAATTGCAGCAGAGTGAACTGTCCCCATTGGAACTTCTGCTTCGATTACATTGCTTGTGACTTTGTTATTGTTATCCATAATGATACCCCTGTCAAATCATTTAATTTTTTAATTCAACATGATTTAATGAATTTAATTTTATTTTGCATTTAAGAGTAGTGGTAAAGCTGAAACTACTCCCGATAGCACGTCTTCTGGCCTTACAGCGCAGCCGGGAATTTTTGCATCTACTGGTATGATTTCATGAACTGGGCCTGCGATTTCTTCAGATGGAATATCTCCATGAATGTTCTTATAAACCCCTCCCATTGTTGCGCATGCTCCTGCAGCTACAACTGCTTTAGGTTCTGGGATTGCTTCATAAATAGCTTTTAAAGGTTTTTCTACATGCTTGGTAACAGGTCCAGTAACTACAAGCACGTCAGCTTCCCTTGGATTCCATGTTAAAAATACTTTGTACTGTTCTGCATCGTATTTTGGTGAAAATATACAGTTTACTATTTCTATATCACAGCCGTTACATCCTCCAGTATATACAAGCATCACATGCACGGCTCTTGCTCTTGAATATGATTTTAAACTCAAATTCATCCCTCTTAGTGGTTAGTTTACCTTTTTGAATTATTTTGACTTTTGATCTTCTCTTTTTCTCAGTACTGCACTGTCAGAGAGAAACTTAGAGATATAAGCTATTTTATCATCAGAGATCTTAACTGGCTTTTCAAGCAGCTCTCTTATATCTGGATTTATGTTTCCAACATCGTTTGGATGTATGGTGCCTGCTTCTCCAAATAAAGCATAAAGCGGGCAAAAATCATGACAATAGTAACAATTTACACATTTTAAACTGTCTAATAATGGTATTTCTTCTTTAATGAGGCCTTCCATTAATTCAACAGGTTCTTCGAGTTTTACCATTTCTATGGCGCCTGTTGGGCATACATTTTTACATCCGGCACATCCGATACATGGTACTTCAGCAACTTTATCTGTAGGCACGATTTGCCCTGTAAGAATTTTATTTCGAAGTTCCATATCTGTTACTCTGTCAGATGCAAAAAGAATCCTTTTTATGTTACTATAAATTCCCTCCAAAAAGATGATGCCTAAATTTTTCATTGTGATACCTCGAATTCTCTTTCAAACAATATGGCTCTTGCAGGACACACGTTGTTACATGCGCCGCAGTATATGCATTTTGAGTCGTCTACAATAATCCTTCCATTTTCATCTTCAAAAACCGCCTCTTCTGGACAGGTTTTAATACAAAGTTTACAGTTCATACATAACTTGTTTTCTATAAATACGAACCCATCTTTTATAGATTTTTTTCGCATTGTGGTGGTGGGTATTGCATTTTGAGGGCAGGCAATGGCACATTTTTCACATAAAGCACATTTTTCAAGATCTACCTCAATGCTTCCCCTTTTAAGAGTAACTGCATCTTTGGGACATAGCTCCGCACATATGCCGCAGGATATACAATCTTGCGATACATCACCGGTCCATGTGACGGTTTTAAAGCTTCTTGCTTCATTTAAATCACAGGATTTGACACATCTGCCGCATGAAACACAGTAACCTTTAATTCTACGTTCTGGTTCATCAGATTCCCTTAATATTCCAACAGGGCAAGCATCCAGACATTTCATAGTGTCGCATTCTTCACAAAGTGAAGGATCATAGCGTATTTTACCATTTATCATCCGTAGTGCTCCATGTTCACACGCTTCAGTACATAAACCGCAGTTCAAGCATGAAACAATGCTACCTTCTGTTTTTTCGGATTCATCAGGTTTTTTAACTTTGATTTTAAAGTCATCGATATATATTGCATTTTGAGGGCATTCCTTAACACATTTAAGGCAGAGGGTACATTTTTCTTCGTCAATTGTTGTATCGGATATAGCCCCTGCGGGACATACATCTTCACATACTCTGCACTCTGTACACACACCTTCAAGGTCAATATCAATTTCTATGGCATCAGTTGGGCAATAATATTCACATCTACCGCAAAGTGTACACTTTTGCGAGTCTGTAAGTACATTAGTTCTGATGGCCTTTCCATCTTCTTTTTTAATCCTTATCTGTGGCGGGGTTGTAAGGTTTAACGATTCAAGGAACTTAAGCTGCCTATCTTCTATTACATCATATGCATCAACACGGGCACCAATTGGACATGTATCCACACATATCCCGCACCTGGAGCATATTCCTTTTACAATGTCGCCTTCAATTGATATACTGTTTACAGGACAAGTTAATTCACAGACTCCGCATGCATTACATTTTGCCCTATCAACAACATAGCCTCCGTATTTATTTTTAAAAATAGCTCTGTTGGGGCATGCTTCTTCACAAGCACCGCATGTGATGCAGCTGAATGCTTTGCCGTCTATTAGTCTAATGGCGCCTGTGGGGCATTCTTTAATACATTCTCCGATGCCTTCGCATTTTTTGGTTGATAAAAACATAATATTTACCCTCTACTCATTTTCCGACGTTTAAACGTGATATTTGCCCTCGAATATTTCTTTCATTTCAGACGTGTACTTACTACACTGTACTCATAACTCTAAATAACTATTTTTTTGATATTAATACATGCTCCGAAAACAATAGTTTTCGGGCACCCAAAACACAAAGCATTCGAAAAATTTACAATTTTTCGGTGCATCAAAATTCTTTGAATTTTGACAGTGTTTGAGGGTTTTGTTTTTAAATCCTGTTTTTATTTTATTTTTTGATTAAGTATCAATTTACCTTCCAAGTGCTAATTTACCAATTATTATACCTGCCATTCCGGCTAAAAATCCTGATGCAAGGGGAATATCCTGGTAATATGGGAAAGGCTGTAGGAAGTATGCCACTATAATCGCAGCTATAATCATGATAAGATAAACTTCTTTATCAAACTTCAATTTACTTTCTGGAACTGGTTTAATCCGTGTTCCTAATATAAATCCCAGTAATAATCCAAGTGCTACCGGACCGATATAGAAAATCACTGTTCATCCTCTCCGAGAATTTTATCACTCTCTAAGAACGCTATTACCACAACACTCAGACCTACTAAAACTTTTATACCGACCATGAAGTTAAGATATGGAATTATCCCTGCATGTACTGGATCCGGATAGTCAAACAGGTTCTGTATGAATGGAGGTACTATGTGATAAAGGTCAACTCCTAAGTTGTACAGGTAAAATCCTGAAAAGGCCAAACCAGCCAATCCTAAAATTACATATCCCAAAGCTCCTGCACTTTCGAGGGATGCCATGAAGTTATGTGAAAGTTTAAATGGACTTTCTTTAAGCCCGTAGACAATGATACAGAGTATTAAACCTCCCGCTATCATTGCACCTCCCTGAAATCCTCCTCCAGGGGTTATATGTCCTCCAAGAATGGTATTAAGTCCTACAAGGATTATTATAATTGATATGGGAAATACGAATAATTTAAGGATTGTGCTCATCTGTTTTCCTCCTTATTCTCTTCATCCTCATTTTTTCCTCCAAGATCGACCATTCCTCTTCCAAATATGAGCAGCACCACAATAACTGCAGTTACAAGTATTAATGCTTCTCCAAGTGTATCGTATCCTCTCCAGTCAAATACTACATTTGTAACCATGTTTGGAGCGATATGAGGACCTACCCAATTATAAATATAGCTTACTCCGGGGTATACTGCCTTGCTAAATCCATATATTGTCTGGAATAGTGTAACAGCAAATAGTAGTAATGCAATACTGGCAATAAGATTTCTTAACCCTTCAGACATTTAAATTCCCCCAGTAGAATAATACTGCGATGATTCCAAGTGCAAGAATCACATAAAAAATCATTCCATTCAAAGAATCGTTCTGTTCTCTTTTTAATCTTGGCATGATTGGCATGGCGAAAATTGCTATCGCGATCACTAAAATTATTGCAACAATCATCAATGCATTGCTGAAGAATCTTAACATTATCACTGCAACTAAAAGGGATGACAAAAGCGTTATTTCTGCTGCTAATGTTGATGAAGCTTCAATGCTGGTTACAGGTTCATTTTCTTCATCTTTTCCTTGAACTTTCTTTATTCTGTTTATTATAATATCATAAAGGCTCATAGAATCCCTCTATTTAAATATGGTTATTGTAATAACATTTCTAATATTTTCTGTAATTATCATCTTCATCACACTATCAGGCTGTTTGCAAGTCCCTGCAGGAAGTTAGTTGCAACTTGTGGGAAAAGACCCAGTATAATACACACGATCAAGAATACAATCATGGAGAACAGGGTTGCTTTTGGTATCTTTTCATTCTTAATTTCAAGGTCGCGTGGTTTAGGCCGCATGTAAACGGCATAAAAGGCCTTCATAAATGTCATGAATGTCACAATACTCATAAGTATCATGATTACGCCGAGTTCAGGTATCCCTGCATTTAGTGATGATTGAATAAGCATTAATTTACTCTGAAATGCGTTTAGCGGTGGAACACCGGCCATCGCAAGCCCTGCTAAAAACACCAGTAAAGCTGCTTTCGGTGTTTCTATCATCATTCCGCCCATTTTTCTAATATCACTTTCTCTTGTCTTGTAAATTATGGTACCAAAACCTATAAACAGGAATGCTGTTATTATGGCTTCATTTACAGCCTGGAAAAGCCCAGCAGTTATACTAAAGGCGGTTCCAATTCCAAGCCCTAATCCAATATAACCAAGTTCACCAACAGCGAGGTATCCGATAATTCTTTTAACATCAGTTTGCATCAGCGCCATAGTTATGCTGAGTATCATCGCAGCAAGGGATATGGCTATTATAAACACCTTTGCAAATGGTAAGTATGAAAATATTCTGAAGATTATGATCCCAAGTGCCACAAGGGTAAATACTGAAAATGCTTGAAGCAGGGCAGCACCGTGCGGTAAAGCTTTGCTGTAAACTGCTGATTTTATGGTGTGGAATGGCGGGAGTCCTGAACCGTAGAGCCATCCAAATATTATAAGGCCACATGCTGTGAGCAATACTGGATTTTGAGGATTTACAAGTCCATTTTTAATGGAATAGACTATGTCAGTTATGTTAACATTACCTGTAATTCCGAGAAGTAGTGCTATTCCCAGCAGTAGTAGTGGCGACGCGATACTTCCTAAAATCATGTATTTTAAGGCGGTTTCATAGTTTCCTTTGATTTTAGATGCAATTATAATTCCTACCTGTGTTATTGCAGCTATCTCAAAGAAGACGTAAAGGTTAAATATATCGTCTGTAAGAAGGATTGCTGTTACTGCAGCAACTCCCATGAACATCAGGAATGCATATACTCCTGAAGCTTTTTTTGTTTCACTTAAAGATGTTAAAATTGCTAAAAATGCAATTAACCCGAGTATAAATATGAAAAGCCTTTGTGCACTTTCAAATGAGTATGTTATGGCTGGGTGGAATATATTCAGGGCTGAACTTGTTATAAATGATGGTAAACCCTGTGCTATGGTTGGATTTTGAGCAAGTGGTGCATATCCACCAAAATAATGAAGCCCATAATTTGCAATTAAAGGTATAATTGGTAAAGCTATAGCTACAATAATTGCAAGTATTTTTACAGTACGTTCCTTTGTATGGAACAGATTTAGAAGTAATGCACATGCAATTGGGAGTATAACCATTATTGGAATTAATGGGTTCATAATTCGCCTCCCATTAGCCATTTAAATGTATCCAAAGACCAGTTATCGTGATTTTGAACGTCATTGAGTTTTGTAAACATTTCATTACTCTCCAAGAATCTTCGATGCTTTTATGGATCCGTGCTTTTTATAAAGTACTATTATTAAACCGAGCATTACAGCCAGTGTACTTGCTCCAATTACAATACTTGTAAGTACTAAAGCAAATGGAAGGGGATATGATGCATTTGGGGCGAACTGGTTAATTGTCATTCCTGGAAGGAAAATATATACGATTCCTCCAGCCTTGTATCCCATTGTAATTATAAAGAGGTTTACTCCATCTGCAATAAAGGCCAGTCCTATGACTTTTTTTATTAAATTATCGATAAATAAAGCGGCAAATATGCCTATTATTATTAATGACCCTGCTGTGAAAAATGATGCAATTTGTGTGTCTATAACCATGATAATTCCTCTAAGTGCGATGAATGATTTGTAACTATTCTTCCTCCATCCTACGTGTTTTTTTAACTGCTAATGCAAAGAATACTGGAATTATGGCTGAACCAACTATTGCTTGAGTTAATGCTACATCTGGAGATAGTAAATATTGATACAGGAAAGCAATGGAAGCTCCTGGAATTCCAGTTAATATGGCAGCTTTGAGAAGATCTCTTTGAGTCAGAGCTATTATCGCCCCCAAAACTGTTGTAATCATTAGTATGTACTCAATCATCTTTTTCACCCTTATTAATCACGTGTTTCCTCTCCATAATAATATGCATTGGCTATGGCATGGGATGCAAAAGGTGTAAGGAAGAAATATGTAACTGCCAGAAGTGGCTCGTTAAGG
>Ga0210077_1000452_pt1 | contig 15402 bp, 13 predicted proteins | sample RushMan_CattailN_5_FD_185556 | JGI IMG/M metagenome (GOLD analysis project Ga0210077, IMG submission 185556) | Wetland microbial communities from San Francisco Bay, California, USA, that impact long-term carbon sequestration -... | ecosystem: Environmental > Aquatic > Marine > Wetlands ... | reverse complement strand
GCGCCTCGCGCTCGCAGTCGTTGACCCAGCCCTTGGTCGAGCCCGACATGTCGACCATGAAAAGCGCCACCATGTCGCGCTCGCGGCGCGCGCGGCGCACGAACAGGCGCTCGCCCAGCTCGCCGCCCGCGGCGAGCTCCGCCCGGCCGCGCACCAGCGCGTCGAGATCGACCTCGTCGCCGTAGGGCTCGCCGCGCAGGCGCTTGTCCTCGCCCCGCAGCGCCTCGAACGCTCGCCTGAGCTGGCGCAGCTGCGGCCGGTAGCGCTCGAGCACGGCCTCGACGAAGGCCGGGTCGCCGGGGCGCAGGTCGCGCTCGCGCAGCACGCACCAATGCTTGCGGTAGTGGCCGCGGCGATGGTCCCACTCGTCGTAGCGCGTGCCGCCGTCCTCGCCCTCGCCGTCCTCGGCCTCCTGCTCCGCGCCCGGGCGGCGCCCGGGCGCCGGCCCGCTATCTCCGCGTCCGGACGGCAGCAGGCAGTCCTCGGGCAGCTCGCCGAGGTCCTCTAGCAGCGACTCGGCCAGGCGCCTGACGTCCTCGGGCGGCGCCGCGGCGCCCGCTTCCAGCCGCGCCGCGCCAAGCTGCTCCGGGTCGAGCCGCGGCGGCGGCGCATCCGCGCCCATTTCCTCGTGCCAGCGCTGCAGCGCGGCGCGCAGGGCCTGCTTGTCGCGCGCCACGCGCTCGTCGCGCACCGCGAGCGCCCGCTCCGGGTCGAGCCGGCCCAGGTGGGGCCAGTCCGGCGCCTCGGCCGAAGGCGGCAGCTCGCGCAGCGCGGCGAGGCTGTCCGCCGCGCTCGCGCCCGGCGCGCGCAGGCGCGCCAGCGCGGCGGCGAACTCGGGCCCCAGCGGCGGCTGCGACAGCGCCTGCATGTCGCGGTAGAGCCCCGGCAGGCTGCGCTCGATGCCGGCGCCCAGCCGCAGCGCCTCGAGCAGATTGAACAGCGCGCGCTCGCGCGGCTTGCGCGGATAGTCCGCGGGCGGGAGCGCGAAGCTGCCGAAGCGGGTCTGTGCCCACAGCAGCGCCGCGCTCGCCTTGTAGACGCGGAAGTTCTCCGCCCGCGAGGCAAAGCGCGTGATGCGGCCCGGCAGGTACAGGGTGGCGGTGTCGGTCCAGGCGGACTCGTCCGGCGCGAGCCCGAGGCGGCGCCCGGACAGGCCCGCCACGAAGGTCCCCAGCACCCCCGCCGCGTCGTCGAAGGCCACGCCCCAGGCGCCCTCCCGCGCGCGGCCGACGAAGGCATCGAGGTCCCTCAGCTCGGCGCTGGCGCGGTAAAGGCCCTCGCGGTCGTAGGCGTCGATCGCCGCCAGCAGCCAGCGCTCGGCCCCCGGGTAGCCCAGCGCGCCGACCGCGCGCGGCGCGAGCCGGGCGAACTGGTAGGCGAGCTCCGGGCTCGACTTCGCGGTCACCGCGGCCCAGCGCATGACGAAGTCCTGCAGCGGCCGCGTCTGCGCGGCGAGGCCGCGCGCCAGGCCGGCCGCGGTGCGGCGCGACGACAGCACCGCGCCGACCAGCTCCTCGAGCCGCTGCTCGAGCGCGTGCGCGCCGAGCGGCGGCTCAGCGGAGCCGCGAGGCGACTCAGAAGACGGCGCTGACGAGCTCATTCAGCGCGGCCAGCATCTCGCGCTCGTCGCTCAGCGCGAGCGATACCCCCGCCTCGCAGGCCGCGCGCGGCGCCACGCCCTGCGCGATCAGCTTGCCGGCGTGCACCAGCAGGCGGGTCGAGGCGCCCTCGTCCAGGCCGTTGCCCTTCAGGTTGCGGGTCATGTGCGCGAGGCGCACCAGCGCCTGCGCGACGGCCTCTTCGACCCCGCTCTCGCGCGCGACGATCGCCGCCTCGATCTCGGCCGCGGGGTAGTCGAAGTCGATCGCGACGAAGCGCTGGCGGGTCGACTGCTTGAGCTCCTTCAGCACGCTCTGGTAGCCGGGGTTGTAGGAGATCGCGAGCATGAATTCGGGCGGTGCGTTGACGACCTCGCCGCGCTTTTCCAGGAACAGCGCGCGGCGCTCGTCCGCGAGCGGATGGATCACCACCGTCGTGTCCTTGCGCGCCTCCACGATCTCGTCGAGGTAGAGGATCGCGCCGAGGCGCACCGCGCGCGTCATCGGACCGTCCACCCACACCGTCTCGCCCGCGCTCACCAGGTAGCGGCCCGCGAGATCGGCGGCGGTCAGATCGTCGTGGCAGGAGACCGTCACCAGCGGCCGGCCGAGCCGCCAGGCCATGTGCTCGACGAAGCGCGTCTTGCCGCAGCCGGTGGGACCTTTCAGCAGCACCGGCACCCGGTTGCGCCAGGCCGCCTCGAACAGCTCGAGCTCGCCGCGCACCGCGCGGTAATAGGGCTCGCGCTCGAGCCTGAATTCGCTCCCCTCGCCCATCGCCCGCCCGAGACCCGGAAAGGGGCCGATTTTAACTCCCCGGCCGCGCGCCCCACTGCAGGATATTGCAGACAGCCTTTAACCCTTCGCGCAAGCGGGCTGGGATACAATTCCGCGTCGCCAATAATAATTAGACTTTCATAACAGCAGGTTCACCAAGGAGGAATCATCATGAACAAGATCCATCGCGTCCTGCTGGGCGCCGTGGCCGGCGCCGTCATGGCGGCGCTGTCGACCGGCGCGGCGGCCGAGCCCATCGTCCTCAAGCTGCACCACTTCCTGCCGCCGAAATCGCCCGCGCAGGTGAAGATGCTCGCGCCCTGGGCCAAGCGGGTCGAGAAATCGTCCGGCGGCAAGGTCAAGATCGAGATCTATCCGTCGATGTCCCTCGGCGGCAAGCCGCCGCAGCTGCTCAACCAGGTCCGCGACGGCGTGGTCGACATCGTCTGGACCGTGAACGGCTACACCCCCGGCCTGTTCCCGCGCACCGAGGTGTTCGAGCTGCCCTTCGTGCACACCAACAACCCGGCCGCGACGAACCTCGCGATGCGCGCGATGTTCAACAAGTACCTCAAGGTGGAATACAAGGGCGTGCACGTGCTGTTCCTGCACGTGCACCAGGGCCAGGGCATCCAGATGGTCGACAAGGCGGTTCACTCGCCGGCCGACCTGAAGGGCCTCAAGATGCGCATCCCGACGCGCACCGGGGCCTGGGTCATCGAGGCGCTCGGCGCTTCGCCGGTCGGCATGCCGGTCCCGGCGCTGCCGCAGGCGCTGTCCAGGAAGGTCGTCGACGGCGCGCTGATCCCCTGGGAGATCATTCCCCCGCTCCACCTGCAGGAGCTGATGAAGTACTTCGTCGAGGGCCCGAACATGACCCGCTTCGGCACCACGACCTTCCAGGTGTCGATGAACCTGGCGCGCTGGAACTCGCTGCCGCCCGACGTGAAGAAGGCCTTCGACGAGAACTCGGGCAAGGCCTGGGTGCGCGAGGTCGGCCATATCTGGCACGACGACGACGTGGAAGGCATCAAGGTCGCCGAAAAGGCGGGCGACCACCACATCGTTCTGACCGAGGCCCAGCTCGACGTCTTCAAGAAGACGCTCGAGCCCGTGGTCCAGCGCTGGGAGAACGAGGTGAAGGAGAAGGGCATCGACGGCAAGATGCTGGTCAGGGTCGCCCGCAAAGAGATCGCCAAGTACTCGAACGAGTAGCGTGCAAGACGAGGCAGCACAGCCGGCGGCGGGGCCCACGGGCCTCGTCGCCCGCATCGCGGAAATCTGGGCGCTGCTGGGCGGGGCGGTTCTGTTCGCGATCGTCCTGATGACCACCTACAGCGCCGGGCGCGGCTGGGTGTTCGACCGGCCGCTGCAGGGCGAATACGAAATGACCGAGATGTGGGTCGCGGTGGCGGTGTTCATGTTCCTGCCCTACTGCCAGCTCACCGGCGCCAACGTCACGGCCGACATCTTCACCTCCCGCGCCGGGCCGCGCACGGTCGCGCTGCTCGAGCTCGTTTCCGCGGTGATCGCGCTCGCTTTCAGCACGCTGCTGGTATGGCGCATGTACCTCGGCATGCTCGATTACCGCGACTACGGCGAGACCACCACCATCCTGCACGTGCCGATCTGGTACGCCTACGTCCCGGCGCTGATCTCGCTCGCGCTGCTGTCGCTCGCTTCGCTCATATCGGTGCAGAACGCGCTGCGCGCGTGGAAGCGCCCGCGCTAGAAGGAGAAACCGCTTGGAACATGGCCTGATGCTGGGGCTGCTGGGGCTGGTCGCCCTGGTGGGGCTCATCGCGATCCGGATTCCGATCGCCTATTCGATGATCCTGGTCGGGGCGGGCGGGATGATGGTGCTGGGCGATCCGCGGATCTTCCTCGCGCAGCTGAAGACCCTCGCCTACTCGCAGTTCTCGATCTACGACCTGTCGGTGCTGCCGATGTTCGTGCTGATGGGCAACATCTCGACCCGCGCCGGGCTCAGCCGGGACCTGTTCCGCGCCGCCAACGCCTGGCTGGGGTGGATGCGCGGCGGCATCGCGATGTCGGCCATCGCCGCCTGCGCCGGCTTCGGCGCGGTGTGCGGCTCGTCGCTCGCGACCGCCTCCACCATGACCCAGGTCGCCCTGCCCGAGCTGCGCCGCTACCGCTACAGCCCCGTGCTCGCGACCGGCACGCTCGCCGCCGGCGGCGTGCTCGGCATCCTGATTCCGCCCTCGGTGGTGCTGGTGGTGTACGCGATCGTGGTGCAGACCAGCATCGTGCAGATGTTCGAGGCCGCCTTCATTCCGGGCCTGATCGCGGTGCTGTTCTTTCTCGTCACCATCGCCATCATGGTTCGCCTCAATCCCGAGGCGGGCCCGCCGGGCGAGCGCGTCTCGCGCAAGGAGTTCGTCGAGGCCACCCTGAACGTGACCCCGGTGGTGGTGATATTCGGGATGGTGATGGGAGGCATCTACTTCGGCCTGTTCAATCCCACGCCGGCGGCCGCGGTCGGCGTCTTCCTGGTCGCGGTGTACGGGATCGCGCGCGGCCTGGTCCGCTGGCCCGAGATGAAGCAGGCGCTGCTCGACACCGCCAAGACGACCGGGATGATCTACCTGATCCTGTTCGGCGCCCAGATCCTCAACATCTTCATGGCGCGCGGCGGCGTGCCGCAGGCGGCCGCCGACATGATGGCGCACTCGGGCCTGTCGCCCATCATGATCGTGATCGTGCTGCTGATCGCGCTGATCTTTCTGGGCTGCCTGATGGACAGCCTGTCGATGATCCTGCTCACGATCCCGTTCTTCTGGCCGGTGGTCTCCGAGCTCGACTTCGGCATGAGCCACGAGCACGTCAAGGTCTGGTTCGGGATCCTGGCCCTGATCGTCGTCGAACTGGGGCTGATCACGCCCCCGGTCGGGATGAACGTCTTCGTGATCAATTCCCTGGCGAAGGACGTGCCGATGAGCCAGACGTTTCGCGGCGTGATGCCGTTTTTCCTCGCCGAACTGGTCCGCGTGGCGCTGATACTCGCTTTCCCCGCCCTTTCGCTCTGGCTGCCGAAGATGCTCGGCGGCTGACCGCTGCCGCGCGCGGGCGCGCCATGCCCGCCATCACCTTGAACACGTCGGTCTCGGTGATCATGCCGACCAGCGCCTTGCGCGCGTCGAGCACCGGCAAGCTGCCGATGTGGCGCAGCACCAGCAGGCGCGCGGCGCTGCGCAGGCTCGCCCGCGGCGATATGCAGGCCACCGGCGAGCGCATGATCTCACCCACCGGCACCAGGGCGGGGCCGAAGTTCGCCGCTGCGAGCAGCAGGTCCCGTTCGGCGACGATGCCGACCACGCGGCCCGCCTCGACCACCGGCAGGTGGTGGATATTGCGGTGGCGCATGAGGTCGAACGCGGCGTGGAACTCGGTGTCCCGCGTCACGGACACGACCGGCTGGCTCATGTAGTCGCGCACGAGCATGTCAGCGCGCCGAGTGGCCGGTGAGCTTGACCTCGACCTTGTCGCCGGCGTCGAGCGAGGCGTAGTACTCGCGCAGCACCTCGAGCACCTCCGGGCGGCTGAATTCGGCGGGAACCTCCGAGCCTTCCGAGAGCCACTTGCGCAGCTTGGTGCCCGACACCAGCAGCCGGTCCGCCTCGCCGTGCGGGCAGGTGCGCGCCGAGGCCATGCCGCCGCACTTGTAGCACCAGAAGGTCCAGTCGATCTTGAGCGGCTGGGTCTCCAGCGCGTCCCGCGGGATCTGGTCGAAGATGTGGTGGGCGTCGAAGGGCCCATAGTAGCTGCCGACCCCGGCGTGGTCGCGCCCGACGATCTGGTGCGAGCAGCCGTAGTTCTGGCGGAACAGCGCGTGCAGCAGCGCCTCGCGCGGCCCCGCATAGCGCATGTCGAGCGGGTAGCCCGCCTGGACCACCGTGTTCGGGCAGAAGTACTTTTCCACCAGGATCGAGATGGCCCGGGTGCGAACGTCGGCCGGGATGTCGCCCGGCTTGAGGTTGCCCAGCAGCGAATGAACCAGCACGCCGTCGCAGGTCTCGATCGCCACCTTGGCGAGATACTCGTGCGAGCGATGCATCGGGTTGCGCGTCTGGAAAGCGGCCACCTTGGACCAGCCCAGCCGCTCGAACTCCGCGCGTGTCTCGGCGGGCGTCATGAAGAGCTCGCCGTACTTCGCCTTGAAGCCGCCGTCCGAGAGCACTTTCACCGGCCCGGCGAGATTGACCTCGCCCTGCTGCATGACCATCTTCACCCCGGGATGCTCGGGGTCGGCGGTGCGGAACACCGAGACGCACTCGTGCGCCTTGTCTATCGTGTACTTCTCGCTCACGCGCATCGTCGCGAGCGGCTCGCCGTCATCCGGATCGATGAGGGCGATGTCCTCCCCCGTCTCGACGATCACCGAGAAATTCTGCTCGATCGACAGGGTGATCGGAATCGGCCAGAACAGGCCGCTGGCGGTGCGCATGCCGTCGCACACGCCCTCCCAGTCGGCGCGCGACATGAAGCCCTCCAGCGGCGTGAAGCCGCCGATGCCGAGCATGATCAGGTCGCCCTTTTCGCGCGAGCTGACGTGAACGGCGGGCAGGGTCTTGGCGCGGGCGCGCTCGGCGGCGAGCGCGTCGCCCTCGAGCATCAGGGGCCTGAGCGATCCTCCTCCGTGTGGCCTGACGAGGCCCGGCATAGCAATGTCCTCGGGGTGTGGCGCCGTCCGGGGCGCGTGGAACGGATTATTCTCTCTGGCGGTCGTATGTGCCCGCCGGACCAAAGCATTTTCGGCACCGCCCTGCTCGCGGGCAAGACCGATGTTTTGATTTTGCGATAAGCGCCCCTGATTCGGCGCGCTAGTTCGACTTCGCGTCCGGGGCCTGCTCTTTCAGCCTCGCGCGCAGCTGGCGCAGCCGCGCATCGGCGATCGAGAGCTGATAGAAATTGCCGTCGCCCGCCCGGCGGGCGAGCTCGAGCTGCTCGATCGCCGCCGGCAGGCTCCCCCGCAGCTCGTACACCTCGGCCTGCGCCTGGTGCTGCAGGAAGCGCTTGCCGAGCCCGGCGTAGGTCTTGGCCTCGAGCATGCGCAGACGCGCATTGCGCGGGTGCGCGCGCAGCGGTTCCGCGAGCGCGTTCAGCGCCTCCTGATTGCGGCCCGCGTCCTGCAGCGCGGAAACGTAATCGTAGATCAGCGGCAGGTAGTGCGGATACCGCTCGAGCGAGGTATGCAGCATCGCCAGCGCGCCGGGCGCGTCGCCCGCGGCACGGCGCAGCCGCGCGGCGAGCGTATCGATCATCGGGTCTTCGGCGTGCAGCGCGCGCAGGCGCGCGAGCTGCTTTTGCGCGTCGGCGCCGCGGTTCGCGCGCAGCAGCGCGACCGCCAGGCCGTAGTGCGCCGCCACGTCGTTCGCGTCGCGGGCGTCGCGCAGCCGGTTCTCGAAGTACTCGACCGCGTCGCTCGCATCTCCGCTCTGCGCGCGCAGCTTCGCCCGCACCAGGCCGAACTCGACGCTGTCCGGGTGCGGATGGTAGCTCGCGTGGGCGGCTCGGTTTTCGGCGTCCGCGATGCGCTCCGTGGTGACCGGATGGTCGCGCAGGTAGGCGGGCACGCTGCCGTCGTCGCTGAGCTGCGTGTAGCGCTGCATCTTTTCGAAGAACTCTGGCATTCCGCGCGGATCGAAGCCGGCGGCGACCAGGCGCTGGAAGCCGATCCGGTCGGCCTCCTCCTCGTAGCCGCGCGTGTAGCTGATCTGCGCCTGCACGTTGCCCGCCTGCGCCGCGGCCGCGGCACCGGCGGCGAGGTCGGGGTTGGAATTGCCCAGCAGGATCGCCGCCACCATGGCCGCCATGGTCGGCATCTGCAGCCGCTGCTGCCGGGCGAGCAGGCGTGCGATGTGGTGCTGGGTGACGTGAGTGATCTCGTGCGCGAGCACAGAGGCGAGCTCCGACTCGTTGTCGGCGATCTTGATCAGCCCGGTGTCGACGCCGACGAAGCCGCCCGGCAGCGCGAAAGCGTTGATCGTCGGGTCGCGCATCGCGAAGAACTCGAACCGCCAGTCGGGCGCCGGCAGCGCGTAGACGAGCTTGTCGCCCAGCTTGTCGAGGTAGTTCGTGACCTCGGCGTCCTCGACGAACTCGGGGCTGCTGCGGATGTTCTGCATGACGCTCTCGCCGAGACGGCGCTCGGCCTGCGGCGACATCACGCTCGAGGCGACGCTGCCCAGGTCCGGCAGCTCCTGGCTCTGCGCGACCACGCGCGCGGGAACGACACAGGCGATGAAGGCCGCGACGAGCAGCGGCGCCGGACGGAGCATGCGATTATGATACCCGCTGACGGGGCAAGTTCCCGCCGGGGGTACCGTGACACGCAAATCGTCTCGCAAGCTGACGCACTTCGACGCGCAGGGACGCGCGCACATGGTCGACGTCGGCGCCAAGGCCCGCACCCGCCGGGTGGCGGTCGCCTCGGGGCGCATCTCGATGCGCCCCGCGACGCTGCGCAAGGTCCTCGAGGGCAGCGCGCGCAAGGGCGACGTGATCGGCGTCGCGCGCATCGCCGCGATCCAGGCCGCCAAGCGCACCGCCGAGCTGATTCCGCTCGCGCACCCGATCGCGCTGACGAGGGTCGCGGTGGAGCTCGAGCCGGACGCCGCGAGCTCCTCGATTGCCGTGCAGGCCACGGTCGAATGCCGCGGCCAGACGGGCGTCGAGATGGAAGCGCTCACCGCGGTCGCGGCCGGACTGCTGACCATCTACGACATGCTGAAGGCGGTCGACCGTGCGATGACGATGCACGACCTGCGCCTGGAGGAGAAACGCGGCGGCAAGTCAGGCACGTTCCGGCGCAAGTGAATGGCGTCGCGCAGCTTGTAGCAGAATAAGTAATTTTGATGGATTAGAATAATCGAGCGGCGCGTCGTAAGCTAAGGTCGTTTGGCCATCATTGATTCGATCCCGGGCGCTAGACCCGGGCGACATTCCGCAAGGAGGAGCACATGGATGAAGGACGTAGGGTAATTCTGCGCAGCGCGGGCGCCACCGGCGTGCTGGTCGCGGCGCTGGCGGCGGGCCTGCTCAAGCCCGAGCGCGCACTTGCCGCGAACTGGGACAAGAGCGCGTTCAGGCAGAAGACCGCCGAAGACGCGCTGAAGAGCATCGGTGCGGAGAACGCCGAGAAAAGCAGCCAGCTGATGCTCGACGTGCCGGAGATCGCCGAGAACGGAGCGGTGGTGCCGGTGGAGATCTCGAGCCATATTCCCGGGACCACTTCGATCGCGGTGGTGATCGACAAGAATCCCTTTCCGCTCATCAGCCGGTTCAATTTCATGAACGGCGCGCTGCCGTACGTGAAGTTGAATGCGAAGATGGGGCAGTCCTCCAACGTGCGCGTCATCGCGGAGGCAAACGGCAAGCACTACGTCGCCATGAGATCGGTCAAGGTGACGATCGGCGGCTGCGGCGGCTGAAAAGGAGAATGACATGGCACGACCAATGAAGATCCGCGCCCGCCTGGTAGGCGACTACACCGACATCCGGGTTCTCATGGCGCACCCGATGGAAACCGGCCAGCGCAAGGTCAAAGGCAAGCTGGTGCCCGCGCATTTCATCGAGAACGTCACGGTCAAGGTGAACGGGAAGACGGTCGTCGACGCCCAGACCAGCCAGGCGATCTCGCGCAACCCGGTTTTCGCGTTCCGCGTCAAAGGCGGGGCCAAGGGCGACAAGGTCGAAATCGGCTGGGTCGACAACGAAGGAGAAACCAACAGCCTCGACGCGGCTGTCGCCTGACCGTCAGAACAAATCAGAACAAGGAGGAGGAACCTATGTTCACGATCCGAGGAGCCGCCGCGCTGGGGGCCGCCGTCCTGGCCCTGTCGACGGCGACCGCGTTCGCCCAGAGCGCAAGCCAGGAAAGGCAGGAAATCAAGAAGTACCAGCGCATGACCGCGGAAAACAGCCCGGTCGACCTGTGGGTGCTCGAGGGCGAGGACCTGTGGAAGAAAAAGAGGGGCCCGAACGACGTGTCGCTCGAGCGCTGCGACCTGGGCATGGGCCCGGGCGTCACCAAGGGCGCCTACGCCCACCTGCCGCGCTACTTCAAGGATACCGACCGCGTCCAGGACCTCGAGTCCAGGCTCGTCACCTGCATGACCACGCTGCAGGGGTTCACCGAGAAGCAGGCCACCAAGCGGGTGTTCGGCAACGCCGACAAGCCCTCCGACATGGAGTACCTCGCCGCCTACGTGGCGTCGCGCTCGCGCGGCATCAGGATGCAGGTCAGCACGAAGAACCCGAAGGAGAAGGCCTCCTACGAGCTCGGCCGGGCGCTGTTCCACTACCGGGCGGGGACCTGGGACTTCTCCTGCGCCTCCTGCCATGGCACGCCCGGCAAGCGCATCCGCATGCAGTCGCTGCCGGTGCTCTCCAGCAAGAAGGGAGCGAGCGGCACCTACACGACCTGGCCGGGCTACAGGGTGTCCAACTCGCAGCTGAAGACGATGCAGTGGCGGATCAACGACTGCTTCCGCCAGCAGCGTTTTCCCGAGCCCAACTACGGCTCGGACGCGACGGTCGCGCTGACGATGTACATGGCGGTGAACGCCAACGGGGCCATCTACCGCGGCCCCGGCACCAAGCGCTGAGGAGGAGAACATGAACCGCAAAAGCATTCGCCTTGCGCTCGGCGGCGTTGCCGCGGCGCTATTCGCCGCGCAGCTCGTTCACGCGGATCCGACCCCCCTGCAAGTCCGCGAGGTCCTGCACCGGGACTTCCATGCCCGCGGCCAGGCCGATATGAGCCGGGTCGACCAGGACGACGTGCAGTGGCTGTGCACGGTGACCCACAACCATCCCTCCGACAAGAAGGCGCAGGAGCTGGAAGCCGAGCAGCTGGCGATGATCAAGTATCCCGCCGACGGCAAATACATCGGCAACTGGAAACGGGGCGAGAAGCTCGCCTCGACCGGCAAGGGCATGACCTGGAAAGACAAGCCGGGCGGCACGCACGGCGGCGGCTGCTACAACTGCCACCAGCTCGCGCCCGCGCAGCTATCGTACGGTACGATCGGGCCGAGCCTCGCGCACTACGCGCAGAAGCGCGGCAGCGGGGTCGACGCGCAGAAGTACGTCTACGCCAAGCTCTATGACTCCAAGGCGTTCAAGCTGTGCTCGGAGATGCCGCGTTTCGGCACCTCGGGCAGCCTGAGCGAGCAGGACATCAAGGACCTGGTGGCCTACCTGCTCGACCCGACCTCGCCGGTCAACAAGTAAGAGTAGGCGGCGATCTATCCGCGCCCGGCGGATAGATCGATGTGCTCGGGTGGGAGCGCCGCGAGGCGGCGCTCCCACATCTCCCGGTAGGCGCGCTCCAGATTGTTCGTGTAGCGCGCGCTGTCGAACAGAGGCGCGCTGAGCCGGTTCGCCGCCAGGCGCGCGCGCAATGCGGCCAGCCGGGCGCGGTCCGCGACCAGCTCGAGAATCAGGGCACGGTAGGCCGGCAGCGAATGCGTGACGAGCTCCTCGAGGCCGGTTGCGCGCAGCAGGCTCGCCGCGACCCGCGACGCGAACGTCTCCCCGGCCAGCGTGACGACCGGGACGCCCGCCCAAAGCGCGTCGCTGGCGGTGGTATGCCCGCAATAGGGATAAGTATCGAGAAACAGGTCCGCGCGCGACACGCGCGCCAGATGCTGCGCCTGCGGCATGCGCCCGGCCGTCACCATGCGCGCCGGATCGACGCCGCGGGCGCCGAGCTCGCGCCGGAGATTCTCCATCGCCAGCGGCCTGGCCTCGAACAGCCACAGCACCGCGTCGGGCGCGGCGCGCAGCGCCTCGCACCAGACGTCGAGGACGGCCGGCCCGATCTTGTAGTTCTGGTTGAAGCAGCACAGCACCAGAGCCTGCTCCGGCAGACCGAGCTCGCCGCGCGGCGCCGGGACCCCGATCGGCCGCTGGCGGTCGTTGGGCTGATAGCTGTCCGGCAGCAGCACCAGCTTCTCGCCGTAATGCGGCGCCGCATCGAGGGGCGTAATGGTCGGGTCGCCGATCACGTAATCCGCGATCCCCTCCCCGAGCGTGCCGGGGTAGCCGAGGTAGTTCACGATCAGCGGCGCCGGGCGCAGCGCGACCACGCCGCTGCGCGCCGACTGGGTATAGCCCGTGAGGTCCACCAGAATATCGATCCCGTCGCCGCGGATGCGGCGCGCGGCGGCGCCGTCCGACTCCCCCGAGATGTCGACGAAGCGATCGAACGCGCGCATGAGCCGCGGCCTCATCGTGCCGCCGTCGTCCGGTCCCGAGGAATAGGCGACGACCTCGAAGCCGCCCCGGTCGTGCAGCTCGATCACTTCGGCCACCAGGTAGGCCACCGCGTGCTCGCGCAGATCCGCCGAGAGGTAGCCGAGGCGTATGCGCCCGCCGCGCTCGGGCTCGGGCACCTGCGGGCGCGGGCCGGCGGTCCGCACGAGGTAAGCCGCCCACCGGTCCGCCGCCCGGCGCTGCACCGCGGCGCTGTCGCTCAGCGACAGCCAGACGAAGGGATGGATCGCCGCCGCGCCGGAATCGAGCCGCCGCCGCGCCTCTTCGCCCAGCTGCTCCAGCCCGTTCCAGTCGCAGGCCTGCGCCTTTTCCCTGATCAGCCTGCCGAGCGCGCCGGCGTTCGCGGGATCCAGCGCGAAGGCCTGCGTCAGGGAGGCGATGGCCTGCGCGCTCTTTTGCGCCACCGCATAGGTCGCACCGAGGGCCGCGTGCAGGGCGGCGGACTGCGGCGCGAGCTCGAGCCCCTTGTGATAGGCGGCGATCGCCTCGTCGTAGGCGCCGCGGTCCTTCAGCGCGAGGCCGAGATTCAGGTGGTGCTTGTCGCGCCCGGGCTCGAGGCGAACGGCGGTGCGCAGCGCCTCGACCGCCTCGTCCGCCCGGTTCGCCGCGCGCAGCGCGACGCCGAGGTTGTTGTGCGCGCCGCCGCTCCCGGGTGCGGCCGCGGCCGCAAGACGCTGCTGCCGGACCGCCTGCTCCAGGTCCCCCTGCGCCTGGTAGACCAGGCCGAGCTCGGTATGCGCGGCCGCATGGCCCGGGGCCAGGCGCACCGCCTCGCGGTAGCAGCGCACGGCGTCGTCCAGCCTGCCCAGCCTGGTATAAGCCATCGCCAGAAGGTACTGCGTCTCCGCGTCAGCCGGCGTCAGCCCCGCCGCGCGCTCGAGCGCGCGCGCCGCCTGCTCGAAGCGGCTGCGATCGCCCTCCACGAAGCCGAGCAGAAACCAGGCGCGCGCGAACTGCGGCGCCTCTCGCGTCACCTGCTCGAGCAGCTCCGCCGCCTCGCCCAAGCGCCGTGCCCGGTGAAGCTCGCCGGCGCGCTTCACGCGCGCGGCGTTTTCCGGGTCGAGGAATTGCGCAGTCGAATGGCTTGATTCGGACATTTGATTGCCGGCCGCGGGCAGGCTCGCCGCGCGATCGATGCGGCAAATGTGTTTAGACTATCATTCGACGTCAACTGCAAGAGGTCAAATTTGCTTCGTCGCGACTTCCTGAGACTTCTCGCGCTCGCCGCCGCGGCGGGAGCGACGCTGCGCCCCGGCACGAGCGACGCCGCGGCGGCGGACGAGCTCTACGGCCTGCCCTCCTTCGGCAACGTGTCGCTGTTGCACATCACCGACACGCACGCCCAGCTGCTGCCGACCTACTTCCGCGAGCCGAGCTGCAACATCGGCGTCGGCGTGGCGGCGGACCAGCCGCCGCACCTGGTGGGAGAAGCGCTGCTGAAGCATTTCGGCATCGCGCCCGGGCGCAGGCTCGCGTACGCCTTCAGCTGCCTCGACTTCACCGCCGCGGCGCGGCGCTACGGCAAGGTGGGCGGGTTCGCCCACCTGGCGACCCTGATCAAGCGCCTGCGGGCGGCCCGTCCGGAATCGCTGCTGCTCGATGGCGGCGACAGCTGGCAGGGATCGGCCACCTCGCTGTGGAGCCAGGGCGCCGACATGATCGGCGCGCAGAAGCTGCTCGGGGTCGACCTGATGACGGCGCACTGGGAGTTCACCTACGGCATGGCCCGCATGAAAGAGGCGGTGCACAAGGAGCTGGCGCCGATCGAGTTCATCGCGCAGAACGTCAAGACGGTCGACTTCGAGGACCCCGTTTTCACGCCCTACTCGCTGCGGACCCTGAACGGCGTGCCGGTCGCCGTCATCGGGCAGGCCTTCCCCTACACGCCGATCGCCAATCCGCGCTACATGATGGACCAGTGGAGCTTCGGCATCCAGGAACGGCAGCTGCAGCAGCTGGTCGACAAGGTGCGCGCCAAGGGCGCGAAGCTGGTGGTCCTGCTCTCGCACAACGGGATGGACGTCGACCTCAAGCTCGCCACGCGCGTGCGCGGCATCGACGTGATCCTGGGCGGCCATACGCACGACGGCGTGCCGGCCCCCACGGCAGTGAAGAACGCGGCCGGCACCACGCTGGTCACCAATGCCGGCTCGAACGGGAAGTTCGTGGCGGTCATGGACCTCGACGTGAAGCACGGACGGATCGCCGACTACCGCTACCGCCTGCTGCCGGTGTTCGCCAACCTGCTGCCGGCCGACGCGGCGATGGCCGCCTACATCGAGTCCGTGCGCGCGCCGCACCGCGCCAGGCTGGAACAGAAGCTGGCCGTCACCGAGGGACTGCTCTACCGGCGCGGCAATTTCAACGGCAGCTTCGACCAGCTGATCCTGGACGCGTCGATGGCGGTCAAGGGCGCCGATCTCGCGTTTTCGCCCGGCTTCCGCTGGGGCACCACGCTGCTGCCCGGGGACGCGATCACCTTCGATCACGTCATGGACCAGACCGCGATCACCTACCCCTACAGCACGCTCACCGAAATGACCGGCAAGCAGATCAAGTCCGTCATGGAGGACGTCTGCGACAACCTGTTCAACCCGGATCCCTATCTTCAGCAGGGCGGCGACATGGTGCGCGTGGGGGGCATGACCTACGCCTGCGCGCCGAACGAGAAGATCGGCTCGCGCATCTCGGACATGCGCCTGGCGGGAAAGCCGGTCGAGGCGGGCAA
>Ga0210077_1000451_pt1 | contig 15414 bp, 13 predicted proteins | sample RushMan_CattailN_5_FD_185556 | JGI IMG/M metagenome (GOLD analysis project Ga0210077, IMG submission 185556) | Wetland microbial communities from San Francisco Bay, California, USA, that impact long-term carbon sequestration -... | ecosystem: Environmental > Aquatic > Marine > Wetlands ... | reverse complement strand
GGGATTTCTGGGGAGAGTGTGGGTGTAGGGGTGATTATTTCTACGTTCGGGATATACTGTTGATACGTATTTATTTCGTAGATGTACGCTTTCTCGTCTTCAAATTCCGTTGGAATTTGCCCAATTTCCCACCCGTCCCCGGTGGTCTCGCAATAAAAGTAGGTTTTGTTGTTGTACGTGTAATAGTAGCCTTGAAGATTGTTTCCCAATACTCCGACGGCGCAGTGGTCTGGAGGGTTAATGTAGACGGTGCCGTAGCCCATAATCAAAGTGAGGGTCGCAAACAGTATGGAGGTGTCCTCGCAATCGCCGCCGTTGTCCACCAGCGTTTCCAAGGGAAACCTCGGGTACTCGTCATATCCTGAAGTGACTTGGTCGGAAGTGTAAGGCAAACTCTGAACAAAAGCTAAAACAAAACTCACCTGGTCGTAGGGCTCATAATTCTTTTTCGCGGCGGCTTCTTCCAGCTTGTCAGCCACCATCTTTATGTAAACGTCATTGGTAGTGGTCAGAAAACCGTATCCACCCACCCCATTCCTCGTTCTAGTTGAAACCGGAACACTCTTGTACGCCTCATACAGCGATTGCGGGATGTCCAAACTCCAAGTCCATTCACTACCCTTGTAACTCCACTTAAAGTCTTCATGATAATAATCACTTTGAGCAAAGGCTCCCAGAGGATAACACAAGCTTAGGGCTTCAACCACTACAAAAACCAACGCGCAATATCTCATGCAATGTCTGGCTTTCAATGATGGTTCCTCCTGAGGGATTATTCGGTGTGTATGCGCAAGTTAGGTTGTTACCATATTGTTGCACTTGAATATTTGAGTTTGCATAAGAATAGCGGTAGCGTATTCGGGTCCTAATAGTGGGTCATTGCAGTAACCTATAGGGGGTAGGTCAGAAAACGATAGGGGCGGGGTCCCTATTGGCGTTTTCAGGCGTCAATACATGTTGAAAACTCGGTGCTTTAAATAAGGGAGGGGGAAGTCACCCGGAGCGAGGCAGCACCCGCAGGACCATAAATAGTCCCTTTAAATAAGGGGGGCTATAACAAAAAATCGCACGCCAGCACATCTCTCCGCAAGAGCACTTTCCGTGATTAAGAGTTATCAATTTGTTTTCTCCGCCTTTCAAGCTGGTTCGATACGTTTTTACGGCAAGCAGCCAACTCTATGTTGGGATGCATCTTGGCGAGACTAAAAGGGTTCCAAAAACTCACCCGCGTAGACGAAACGCTGGAAACGTGGCTTCGCGCACTCCAACTTGATGTTCGCACCGTTTCCGTTCCACTCCATGAAGGCTTGAACCGTGTTCTGGCGGAAGACGCAACCGCGCAGATGGATTTGCCGAAGTTCGACAGGTCAGCCGTGGACGGTTACGCCCTCAAATCCGAAGACACGACAGGCGCAACCCAGTTCAAACCCGTAACCCTCACCACAACCGACTCCGCCGAAGTCGGCGCCAAGCAAGCACGTCAAGTTTGGACTGGAAACCCAATCCCGCAAGGCGCAGACGCGGTGGTGATGATAGAAAACACGCGCAAACGCGGCGATGCCCAGCTGGAAGTTTCTGTCCCGCTGGCTCCCGGCGCAAACATGTCACGGAAAGGCGAAGACATCCAGAAAGGCGAAGTCGCCGCCAAAGCAGGAACACGCCTAAACCCCTATCATTTGGGACTGCTGACAGCGCTGGGTAACACCAGCGTCAAGGTCGCGGAGAAACCCCGAATCGCCATAATCGCCACTGGAAACGAACTCGCAGAAGCAGGCACCACGCCCGCGGCAAATCAGATTTTCGAGTCCAACCGCATCATGCTTTTAGCGATGTGCCGCGAACTAGGCGCCGAACCAGTGGATTTGGGCTTGGCGAAAGACGACTTAGAAGAAATAGCTGAAATAATCAAAAAAGGGCTCCGCGAATGCGACGCCGTCTTGACCACTGGCGGAACCAGCGTCGGCGGACTTGACCTGGTGCCAGATGCCGTCAACGCGACAGGAAAGCCTGGCGTGATTGTCCACGGCATCGCCATGCGTCCAGCAATGCCGACAGCACTCGCTGCCATAGATGGCAAGCCCGTTATGATTCTTTCAGGCAACCCTGTTGCAGCCGTGTTCGGCTTTGAAGCGTTCGCCAGACCGCTAATCTGCAGGATGCTCGGGATGCCCCGTGAAGAGCCGAGACCAACCGTGAAGGCTGCGATGACGCGGCAAGTTGCCACAGCGCTCGGCAGACGGACCTTTGTCCGCGTGCTTGTCACTCAGAAAAACAGCGGGTTTATGGCGGAACCCGTGAGCACGAGAGGTTCAGGAGCCATCTCAACCATGACGCGCAGCAACGGCTATGTGGTTGTTCCCGAGAACAGGGAAGGCGTGGCGGAAGGCGAGCTTGTTGAGGTTCGTATGTTCGGACCCGTGGAGGTTGTGAACGCGGATGTTTAGGCGGCTTATGTCTTTTGACGAGGCGAAAAACGCCATCAATCAGCACATCAAGCCCCAGCCTTTAGGCACAGAGGAAGTCCCGCTGTTGGAGGCGCACAGCCGCGTATTGTCGCAAGACGTAACTTCCGACTTGGATATTCCGCCTTTTAGCCGTTCAACGGTTGACGGTTACGCTGTGAAAGCTGAGGACACTTATGGCGCAGAGGAGAACACGCCTGCGAAACTGAAAGTCTGCGGCACTGTGAACGTGGGCGAACCGCCACAAATCAGAGTCGCAAAGGGCGAAGCCGCGGAAATCGTCACGGGCGCACCAATCCCCGACGGCGCTGACGCTTCGGTTATGGTGGAAAACACCCAGAGAAACGGCGCGGAACTTCTCGTTTACCGAGCCGTAACCAAAAGCGAGAACGTGATGAAGAAGGGCTCAGACATCAAAAAAGGCGAAACCGCCCTCAAAGCTGGAACGGTTCTGGGCACCTCAGAAATAGGTGTCTTAGCTGCATTAGGCGCCACAAAAGCCAAAGTCTACAAGGTTCCAGTGGTTGCCGTTCTCTCCACAGGCGGGGAAGTCACGGAACCCGGCGGAAAGCTGCCTCCTGGAAAGATTTACGACATAAACGCTTACAGCCTGAGCGCCGCGGTGCTTGAGGCTGGCGGAAAACCTGTTTACATGGGCGTGGTTCCCGACGACAAGGAGCAGTTACGGAAGGCTTTGGAGCACGCGTTGGCTTCTGCTGACGCCGTGATAACTTCGGGCGGCGTTTCCGTGGGTCCACACGACTTGACTCCGAAAACCGTGGACTCCCTCGGCGAACCAGGCTTAATCGTGTGCGGAGTAGCCGTGAAGCCAGGAAAACCGACGACTGTGGGGCTTGTGGGGCGGAAACCGGTGTTTTCCATGCCTGGGCATCCGACTTCGGCGTTGCTGCTGTTTCATCTGCTTGTGCGCCCTGTCATTCAGGGTTTTGCGGGCAGACCAGTCAGGGAAATCGCCGTGGTCAAGGCTGTTGCGGGCGCGAGGATGTTTTCGGCAAAGGGCAGACGAACCTTCGTGATGGTTAAGCTGAAAAGGGCTGATTCTGGCGGGTTGGTGGCTGAACCAGTGGAGACAGGGGCTTCAGGGGCCATAACTACGCTTGCCAAGGCTGACGGCTTTGTCGAGGTGCCGGCGGATGAGCAGTTTATTGATGCTGGCGAAGAAGTTGCGGTGTCGCTGCTGAAGAGCGCTTCGTGATTTAGGTTTCTGCGGGTCTGCTTTTCACTGCCAAATACAGCGTGAAAATCAAGGTCAGGATGAGGTAAGCGACCATGCTTAAGCCCACCACAAGATTGCTCAATGCCACATAGTAAAGCGTAATAAGGCATATTGTTGTGACGGCGGCAAACAGGGCTGCAACCAGCCAAATCGCCCAGAACCTTTTCTTGAAAAGACCGTAAGCAGTGACTAAACTCAGGATTCCGGTTAACCCGATGTGCGGCGGAAAATTGGAGAAAGGCAGCAGAGCAAGAAGTATGATGCCTGCAACGCCGTAGAATCCGATGGGCGCTGTCGTGCCTAATTCCAGATTTCTGAGTTTAGACGCTAATGACATTTCCGGTCGCCTTACCACTTATGCATAAAGGCTATGCTAATAAATTTAATGTTCAGTTTCGCCTAATCAGCTTAGGTGTTTCGTTGTTGCGGAGCGAAAAAGTTTTAGAGCAACCAGCGAGAAAAAGGCTAGAGAGAGATTGAAATGAGCCACGTGGACCTGTTTGTTTCGCAATCCAACGTTTTCGGCGGCGCCCAAAAACCCTATGAAAAAGCCCGTTACGTGGTTTTCGGCGTTCCGTTCGATGTCACTAGTACGTACAGGACTGGAGCGCGGTTCGGACCAACCGCCATACGGCAAGCTTCTTTGAACATTGAAACGTACAGTTTCCGCTCTGGAATAGACGTGGAAGACTTGCCACTGCACGATGCAGGCGATTTGCATGTTTCCACAAGTCCGCGCAAAACCGTTGACATGTTGCGCCTAGTGGTGGCGGATGTTTTAGCGGCGGGAAAGATGCCAGTGGTTATTGGCGGAGAACACACCATAACCTTGGGCATTCTGCAGGGGTTCGGCGAGAAAGCGGCGGAAACGGCTGTGGTCAGCTTCGATGCGCACTTGGATTTGCGAGGCGAGTATCAGGGGTTGACGCTTTCGCACACCACTTTCATGCGTGTAATCAGCGAAGAGGTGAAGCCTGCGAAAATCGTGGAGGTTGGCACGAGAGCGGTTTGCCGAGAAGAAATGGCGTACGCGAAGAAGGCTGAAGTGACATTTTTCACGTCCCAGCAAATCAGGAAAGACGGAACGCAGCAAATCGTGCAGGAACTCAAGGAGAAACTGGAACCATACGAGAACGTTTACTTGTCCGTGGACATGGACGTGCTTGACCCTGCGTTTGCGCCTGCAGTGCAGAACCCTGAGGCTGAAGGAATCGACACTCACACGCTCATAGACATCCTGTGCGCGCTGTGCGACAAGCGTGTTGCCGGATTTGACGTTTTGGAGATTGCACCCGTTTACGACCAAGGGATTTCGGCGGTTGCCGCGGCTAAAGTTATGTTTGAGATGCTGTGCCAGCTGGAAAAAACCAGGAAAAAATAGCGCTTAAACGTTGGATACGTCTGAACTGGCGTGTGATTTTTTTCTATAGCCCCCTTATTTTAAAGCACCCAGTTTTCAACATGTATTGACGCCTGAAAACGCCAATAGCGACCCCTTCTCCTATCGTTTTCTGACCTACCCCCTATAGGTTACTGCATAGAATCGCTATTAGGCTCCGAGAGGTGTGCGCAATTCGTTTTTGTGCTATTTTGGCTGTTTACCTGTTTTCACCGAAAAACGATTGTTGACAGAGAAAAAGCAAAAAACCTCGAAAAAACAGAATAATGCACACCCCTCGGCTCCAAATAGGCTGGTTATCAAGAAATCTTGATTAGGGCTGGTTGAGGGCGTCGTCGGCTTCTGTTCTACTTCAGGAAAAGTAAACGCTATAACACTCAAATGTCCCAGAGGCTACCAGCTGCGGAGGACTATCATGGTGTTGGTTTTCATTATGCCTTCTACGCGGCGGATTTTCTCTATACACTCGTTCACTTCGACCACGTTCATGCCGCTTATGACCGCCACGATGTCGTATTCGCCTGTGACTTCGTAGGTGGTTTCCACGTTGGGGATGTTTCTGATTCTCTCGGAGACCTCTTGCGTTGGAAAAGCTGGGTTGGTGGCGAGGAGGGTTATGGCTTCGGCGCCTTCAGCCACGCCGATTTTAACCGTGAACTTTCTTATCACGCCGAGGTCGGAGAGCGTTTTTATTCTTTTTCTGACGGCGCCTTCGGATAACCCGACTTTCCTGCCGATGTCACCGTAGCCTGCTCGCCCGTCGCTCTTGAGGATTCGAAGTATCTGCCTGTCCTTGTCATCCATATGTGTTACCTGCTTATTGTTATGGACGGAAAAATTTAACGATTTCTGTACTCTGCCTTGAACGCAGGTGCGGTTTCCGTTGTGGTTTGCTTTTGCTGCGCCATTTTTTTCGGAGCTTGCAGATGTGCCAAATGGGACATTAAAAGCTTAATATGTTACAAATAAGTCGCAATGTTTAAATGAAAGTCGCGTTAATGAAAGAGACATTTCCCATAAACAAAACGTGGTAGCAAGAATGATTAAGCAAACCGCAAAATTAGAGCCCCAAGAGGTGAAGGTAATGAACAAAGCTAAGTGCCCCGACTGTGACGCCGAACTTGATGTGCCGGCAGACGCTGAGAAAGGAGAAATCCTAAGCTGCCCAGGCTGCGGACTTGAACTTGAAGTCAAGCAAGTAAAAGGCGGATGTGTCGACCTTCAAGAGCTAACGATAGAAGGCGAAGACTGGGGCGAATAAAAGTATTCACCCACCCGTCTAAACGCCAGAATGAAAAAGCTACCAAAATTTTTTAAACAAACTTTTCTGCGGGAGGCAAAACACGGTTGAGCATTGCACTTCTTTATGAACGCTCTGAAGCCGACGAGAACGGCATCAAACTCACCGCGGAACAGCTAGGCATCAACTTGACGTATCTTCCGTTCCGGAAAATCGCGTTTTCAATCGGTAAAAACGGTTTCACAGCCAAAACCAAAGGCAAAGACTACACCGACACCATCAAAGATGTCGCCGTGGTGCTGAACCGGGCGCAGAGCAAAAACCGCCGCCTCCAAGCCTCCTACATCATGGAGCTGCTCGGCAAAAAAACCCTAAACACCAGCCAAGTGGAGTTCATCTGTTACAGCAAACTCCGAACCCTGCTACACTTCTGGGCGGAAGGGCTGCCCATCCCCAAAACGGTTTACGTTCCCTGCGACGCCACCGACACCATGAAGAACGGCAGAGAAATCCACAACGAAGAAGACATCGCCGAGCTTTTCCAAAACGAAATCCCCCTCGACACGGGTATAATCATCAAGCCCGACGCTGGAACCCACGGCAAACAAATTCTCCTCGCCACAGACCACGAACAACTCGCCGCCAACATCCGCGACACGAAACCGTCAATAATCAACCCCGTCGGCTTGGTGGCGCAAGAACTTGTGCAAAAATGGTTCTACGACCTTAGGATAATAGTTTACAAGGAAAAAGGCAAGGCGCCCGTCTGTCACCCAGTGGCGTTGGCGCGGGGCGGATTCAAGGACTTCCGAACCAACACTTACTTGGGCAACTTGGTGTTCGACGCCAAACTGCCCCAGCACATCAGAGAGTTAGCGATTAAGTGCGGCGAGACTCTCGGCAAAGACGCTGAAGCCTGGATGTTCGCTCTCGACGCCATGACTGATGTCGGCGAAAACAAAACCGCAGACGACGCGCATCTAAAATCGGAGCTTGAAAAGGCGAATGTGGCGTTTGAAACGCCCCGAAAAGTCAAGGCAGACGAGATGCGGTTGCGCGACTTCCAGAGCTGGAACACGCGGTTAGAAAAAGCGTTCCACGATTACATGAGCAGCGAACCTTATCAGAACGTAAAAGGCATAATAGAGGAGAGCGTGGAAAAGAACAAGCAGGGCATCGTCTTTCACGAGGCGAATTCCTGCCCGGAATTCTGGGAACACACGCGGCTTATCGCCGGCATCAACGTGGCGGTTCCCCTACTGAAAAGTGCAGAAAGTCTCCTCTAATCATGGTAACATTAAGGTGAAAAGAAGTTGAGAATAGGAATAGTAGGCGGAACAGGCTACGTCGGCAGCGAACTCCTACGCCTGCTGCTGCTTCACCCAGAAGCCGAGGTGACAACGGTTACTTCGCGGCAGACCGCTGGGGAATTCGTCTTCAACGTGCACCCGAACCTCCGCGGACTCACCCAGCTAAAATTCGTTCCCTTAGACATAGCAGAGCTTCAGAAAAACTGCGACCTCGTATTCACAGCGACCCCCCACGGAGGCGCAGTGAACCTCGTCCCAAAACTCCTAGAGGCAGGGCTGAAGGTTATCGACATGAGCGCGGACTTCCGCCTCAAAAACCCAGACGACTACGACAAGTGGTACGGCTGGAAACACACCAACCCCCAACTTCTCAAAGAAGCGGCGTACGGCTTGCCCGAACTTCACCGAGAAGAGATAAAAAAAGCCCGCCTCGTCGCCTGCCCTGGCTGCATGTCAACAGCCACCATCCTCGCCTTGGCGCCGTTCGTGAAGGCAGACCTCATCGAGAAGAACCGTGTGGTCGTGGACGTGAAAATCGGCTCCTCAGGCGGAGGCAGCAAACCCACCGTCGCTTCGCATCATCCGGAGCGGTTCGGAGGCGTCCGACCCTACAAGGTGGCTGGGCACCGGCACATCGCGGAAATCGAGCAGGAACTCAACAACCTGTCCGCTGAGCCTGTGACTGTGGCGTTTACTCCGCACGCGGTCAACATGGTCAGAGGCATACTCGCCACCATCCACGTTTTCCCCAAGAGCCAGCTGGCAACCAAAGACGTGTGGAAGACGCTTCGCGCGCAGTATGAGGGCGAGCCGTTCATCCGCTTCGTCAAGTACCTGAAAGGCACCTACCAGCTTCCCGATCCCAAAGTCACGTTGGGCACCAACTTCTGTGACATAGGCTTCGAACTGGACCCGCACGCGAACCGGCTGCTGCTGTTCTCGGCGATAGACAACATGGTCAAGGGCGCGTCGGGGCAGGGCGTGCAGTGCCTGAATATCATGCTGGGCATAGACGAGACCACGGGCGTGAAGAGCACGGGTTTCCATCCGATGTGATAGGCTATGTTGTACGTAGTGAAAATGGGCGGAAGCATACTCAAAGAAGGCGCATCATCCGACCTAGTCGCAGACCTGAAGGAGCTGGCGAAAGACAACCGCATCGTGCTGGTCCACGGTGGAGGCGTCGAAGTCACGGAAACCGCCGCCAAACTGGGCAAAGAGCAGCGGTTCATCGTTTCGCCTGAAGGCTTCAGAAGCCGCTACACCGACAAGGAAACCATAGAAATCTACACCATGGTCATGGCGGGCAAAATCAACAAACAAATAGTCCTCGCGCTGCAAAGCCAAGACGTGCCCGCAGTCGGCTTATCAGGCTTGGATGGGCAGTTGTTGAAGGCGGAGCGGAAAAAACGGCTAATCGCGGTTGACGAGCGCGGGCGGAAAAAAGTCATTGACGGAGGCTACACCGGAAAACTAAACGAGGTCAACGTGAGCCTGCTCCAACTCCTGCTTGAAAAAGGCTACGTGCCAGTTGTGACGCCGTTAGCTGTGAGCGACGAGTTTGAACCTCTGAACGTGGACGGCGACAGAACAGCCGCCTTCATCGCGGGCGCCCTCAAAGCAGACCGCCTAATCCTGCTCACCGACGTGCAGGGCTTAGTCCTGAAGGGCGAGCCAATCACGAAGATAAGCGCCATCGACGTGAAGGAGGTTCTGGGCAGCATCGGGCACGGCATGAGCACCAAGGTGCACGCGGCTTCGGAGGCGCTCAACCAAGGCGTCGGCGAGGTCCTAATCACATCAGGAAGCGGCGCAAACCCCGTTTCCTCCGCGTTAAGACATGAGTCTGGGACTGTGATTACCCGTGAATGAGAAAGAAATAATCGATGCTGAAAATCGGCTGATGGCAAACGTCTTCGCCAAAAAACCCATAGTGCTAACCCGAGGCAAGGGCGCGCTGGTGTGGGACGTGAACGGCAAAGAATACGTCGACTGCACAAGCAGCTACGGCGTGGCGCTGCTGGGTCATGCACATCCGAAAATCGCCGAGGCAGTATGCCGCCAAGCGAAGAAGCTGATTTCCTGCCACGCGGGCTTCTACAACGACGTGCGCGTGGAGTTCCTGCAAAAACTCACCAGCATAACGCCGAAAGGCCTGGACAAGGCGTTTCTGTCGAACAGCGGCGCCGAATCCGTCGAGTGCGCCATAAAACTGGCACGCAAGTTCACGGGAAAACCCGAGATAATCGCGGTTATGGGTGGTTTTCACGGGAAAACCATGGGCGCATTATCCGCCACGTGGGACAAGAAGTACCGCGAGCCTTTCCAGCCGCTGGTGCCAGAGGTCAAGCACGTTCCACCCGACAACCTTGAGAAGATGCGCGAAGCGATCACGGAGAAGACTGCCGCCGTGCTTGTTGAGCCCATTCGCGGTGAGGGTGGCGTGCGCGTTCCACCTGACGGCTACCTTCAGGGCATACGAGAGCTCTGCGACGAAAAAGGCATCCTCCTGATGTTTGATGAGGTGCAGACGAGTTTTGGGCGGACTGGCAAACTGTTCGGTTGCGAGCACTGGGGCGTGGTTCCCGACGTGATGTGTTTGGCTAAGCCGTTTGCGGGCGGCTTGCCCATCGGCATAACCGTGGCTAAGGAGAACATCATGTCTTCGCTTAAGGTCGGCGAGCACTCGACAACTTTCAGCGGCAGTCCGCTTGTGTGCGCGGCGGGTTGCGCGGCGATAGATGTGCTGGTGGAGGAGAAGCTTGCGGAGCGCGCCGCAGTTTTGGGCAAGTACTTCAAGGACAAACTGGAGCAACTGCAAGCCAAGTACCGCATAGTGAAGGAGGTGCGCGGGTTAGGCTTGATGCTGGGCATGGAACTGCGGTACGACGTTCTCAACGTGATACTCAAGGCGCTGGAAAACGGCGTGCTCGTGTTGGACGCTGGAAGAACCGTCCTGCGGTTCCTGCCGCCCCTCGTCATCGAAAAAGCCCAAATTGACAAGGCGCTGGCGGTTCTGGACGCGGCTTTGGAGGAAGAGGAAAATGCAAGAGCAAGCGGTGCGACTGCTAACTAACCTGCTGGGCATCTACAGCCCCTCAGGCAAAGAGGAAGCTATAGGCAACTTTCTCGCCGAAGAAATGATTAAGCTGGGTTTTCAGGTTGGGAAGGACGGCATCGGTAACGTCATCGGCGTGGTGGGCGAAGGCGAACCCGTCATCCTGTTGTGCGGGCACATGGACACCGTGGCTGGGCACATCCCGCTCAGGGTTGAGGAAGGCAAAATCTTCGCTCGGGGCGCCGTGGACGCGAAAGGACCGCTTGCCGCGATGGTTATGGCTGCCGCCTCAATCAACAAGGAACCTGCGTTCAAGGGTAAAATTTTGGTTATCAGCGTTGTGGAGGAAGAAGCCACAAGCCGAGGAGTCAGGTACCTGATAAATCAGGGAATAGAAGCGGACTACGCCATATTCGGCGAGCCCAGCGGTGTGGAAAACATAACTATCGGCTACAAGGGTCAGGTCCAGATGAAAGTGGTCGTGGGGACTGAGACGGGTCATTCTTCTACGCCGTGGCTTTACGAGAACGCGCTGGAGAAGGCGTATGAGCTTTGGATGCAAATCAAGAACTCTTACTCGTACCAGCCGCTGGAACAGCAGGAAAACGCGCGCAGCCCCTTCAACGCGGTTACCGCCTGCCTGACTAAAATGACTGGTGGAAGAGCCAACTCCGTGATTCCCTTCGAAAGCGAAATGACCATCGACATCCGTGTTCCTCCGCAGTTCACTTCAGCCCAAGTTATTGAGGCGACACAAAAAATCATCGCTGAATACCAGTCGAGCAATCCAAAAGTCATGGTGAAGGCGACAGTTAACGATACGGTGGAGCCGTTTGAAGTGAACAAAACCTCGCCGCTGGTCCACGCGCTTTCTGCATCAGTCAGAAAGGTGCTTGGCAAGCCCGCCACGTTGCTGCGGAAAACCGGGACAGGCGACATGAACATCCTCGGCAAAGCCATGAACCTGCCCATAGTCACTTATGGACCGGGCGACTCGAAACTGGACCACCGGACAGATGAGCACATAGTCGTAAGCGAGTATTTGGATAGCATCCGAATCTTCAAGGAAACAATCCTGAAACTGGCTGAACTGCACAACAACAAAAATGGGAACGGCAGCCGATAACTAAAGGGCATAGCCCCCTCCCCTATTTAAAGCCGCAAGGGCGCTATATTTTGTCGAGTTTGAACTCGTCGTGGATGGCTTTGACCACGGCTTCTCCGTCTTTTTCCTTAACCACGAACGAGATGTTCAGTTCCGACGAGCCCTGCGCTATCATGCGGATGTTTATGCTCTTGTGGGCGACGGTTTTGAAGATTCTTGATGCCACGCCCAGCGTGCCCCTCATGTTGGCGCCCATCACCGCTACCACCGAAACGTCGTCTTCCGCGGTTACTTCGCTGACTAAGCCGCCGCCGACAAGCGCTATCTCCAGCGTGCTGAGCGCTCTGCCAACTAGGCTTCGGCGAATCACCAGTGAGATGTTGGCTTCTGATATGGCGGTTGAAATCATCATGATGTTAATCCCGTTTTTCCCGAGCACGTCGAAGACTTTGGCGTAGCTACCCGGCGCCCCGACCATGCCTGCGCCGTTGACGTTAACCATCGCCACATCCTTGATTAGGGCTACCGCTTTCACGGGGTCGGTTAATTTGGTGCTCTCTGCATCGGCGATTAGGGTCCCAGCGTTTTCAGGGTGGAACACGTTTCTTATCCTGACCGGAATCTTTTCCCTGATGGCTGGCTCCAAAGCTCTCGGGTGCATGGCTTTCGCGCCGAAAATAGCCATCTCCGCCGCTTCCTGATACGACAGTTCAGGCAGCAATTTGGCGGATGGGATGATTTTGGGGTCTGCCGTCATTATACCGTCAACGTCTGTCCATATCCAAACCTCGTCAGCCGCCAACGCGACGCCTAGGATGGTTGCTGTGTAGTCTGAGCCGCCGCGTCCGATGGTTGTGACCACGCCGTCTTGGGTTGCGGCGATATACCCAGTCACCACGGGGATTACTTTCTTTTCTAGAAGTGGCGCGATGCGTTCATTCAACTGATGTGCAGTAACGTTCATGAGCGGACTGGCTTCCCCGAAGTTGGCGTCCGTCACTATGCCCGCGTCTTTGCCCGTGAACCACTGCGATTCAAGCTTCAGGTCTCGGAGGGCACCCCAGACAATTGGCGCGGACAATCGTTCGCCGAAGGACAGGACGTAGTCTCGTGATTTTGGTGTCAGTTCGCCCACATAGCTGATTCCCATGAGAACCTTCTCTAACTCGTCAACAGTTTTTTTGATGACTTGTTCGACTTCCTTTCGGACGCGGGCGTTTTCGATGGCTTTCGACGCGGCTGCCAAGTGCTTCTTGAGTATTTTCTGCTTGAACTCTCTGACGGATGCTTCGTTTCCTTTTTTCGCCCGTTCCGCGGCTTCACCCAGCTCATCAGTCACGCCGTCTAAGGCTGAAACCACAACGACTACTCTGTAGCCTTTCTTGGCGCCGTCCGCAACCAAGCCTGCAACATGGCGTATTTTTTCACCCGTAGCCACGGAGGTTCCGCCGAACTTCATAATTATCTTCTTCAACACATTTCACCCTAACCGTTACGTGAGCATTTTATTCGCCAGATTATGCCTTATATCTAGCAGGTCTCTTAAAACTGCACTGGCGGTCTCCATGCCGCCTGCGCCCCTGCCGACAAGGGTTTGTTCACCCGCATATTCGGTGAAGAAGGTTACCGCGTTTAGGACTCCGCTGACGCATAGGGGATTAGTTTTCGGTATCTCCGTTGGCTTCACGGATGGTTTGCCGCCGTCTACTGAACCGATGAGCTTGATTGTGTTCCCACTCTTCAAAGCCTGGTCAAGCGCTTCCAAAGACACGCCGCGGATGCCTGTCCTGTCCACGTCTTTCAAGGTTACTTTCCTGTTCATTATCCAGTTCGCCAGAATCACGACTTTGCAGGCAGTGTCGAAGCCGTCAATATCCATGGATGGCTCCCTCTCCGCGTAACCAAGTTTCTGCGCGTTTGCCAGCGCATCTTGGAATGACACGCGGTTCTGCGACATCTCCGTCAGTATGTAGTTGGTGGTGCCGTTCAGTATGCCTTTTATGGCGAGGATTTTGTCTCCTGCGAGGCACCGCTTGGCAAACTCAAGCATGGGGGTGCCGCCGCCGACTGTGCCGCTGAACCTGAGGTAAACATGGTTATAATCCGCCAGCTCCGTGAGCGCGGGCATGGCTAAGGCTAAGGGTCCCTTGTTGGTTGTCACAACGTGCTTGCCCGTTTTGAACGCCGTAGTGATGTGCGAAAGGGCGGGTTCAGCGTCTTTGATGTTGACGGGCGTGACTTCAACAACCACTTCCGCCTCAACCGACTCAATGACTTCCAGCGCGGAGATTCCTGGGCGCCCAAAGTCAGGGTCTGACGAAATCGGATTCGTCGGATAACGCCTCTGCTTAAGCGCTTCCAGCTTTTCAGGGCTAAAACCTCTGGGGTTGATGACGGCGCCGTCTACGTCGGCGATGGCGACGATTTTCGGGTTAAACCCGTAATCCTTAACTTTCTCCGCGTACCTTCGCGCAAGTATAGCGGTTACGCCTTTTCCGACTACGCCATACCCAACCAAGATGATTCTCATGCCGTTTTTCATCTCGCCAAGACTGCTACTTGTTTCTTCAAGCCTAAAGCCTCTTCTATCGCCGATATGTCAGCGTCCACTTCAACCGGTTTCTCACTCACCTTAACCGCCGTGTCAGGGTCCTTGAGCCCATGACCAGTGGTAACGCAAACAACCTGCTCATCCTTGGATATGGTGCCGTTGTCAACCAGCTTAATCAAACCCGCAATCGAAGAAGCGCTCGCGGGCTCAACGAACAAGCCTTCCGCACGCGCCAGCAGCTTCTGCGCACTTAGAATCTCGTCGTCAGTCACCGTCTCCGCCGTTCCGCCTGAGTCGCGGATGGCGTTCAAGGCTTTCTTCCAGCTTACGGGCGCCCCAATTCGGATGGCTGTGGCGACGGTTTCAGGATTGTTAACAGGTATGATCGTGTCGCTTCCCATCTTGATCGCCTGCGCTATCGGCGCGGAACCTGCCGCTTGGATGCCCGTCATCATCGGCAGCCCCTGCACCAAGCCGAGGTCGTGGAATTCGCGGCAGCCTTTCCATATGGCGCTTATGTTGCCGGCGTTGCCCACGGGAACGATGATGCGGTCAGGTGCCTCTTGGTTCAGCTGGTCGCAGATTTCGTAGCCCAGCGACTTCTGTCCCTCGATGCGGAACGGGTTAATCGAATTCAGCAGGTAGATGCTGCCGTGCTTCTCCGAAAGCTTCAACACCATGTCCAAGGATTCGTCAAAGTTGCCTCGTACCTGAAGCACCTTGGCGCCGTAAATCATGGCCTGCGCCAACTTTCCATAAGCGATTTTGCCCGACGGAATCAACACCGCACACTGCAACCCAGCCTTGGCGGCGTAAGCAGCTAACGATGCGGAGGTGTTGCCGGTTGAAGCGCAGATGACGGCTTTCACGCCTAGCTCCACGGCTTTGGAGACGCCGACGGTCATGCCGCGGTCCTTGAAGGAGCCGGTTGGGTTTTCGCCCTCGTTCTTCACGTAAAGCTGCTTGAGCCCCAGTTTTTCGCCGAGGCGCAGGCACCTGTGGAAGCCTGTTCCGCCTTCGTTCAACGAAACTATCTTCTGGGCGTCGCGGAT
>Ga0210077_1000450_pt1 | contig 15456 bp, 14 predicted proteins | sample RushMan_CattailN_5_FD_185556 | JGI IMG/M metagenome (GOLD analysis project Ga0210077, IMG submission 185556) | Wetland microbial communities from San Francisco Bay, California, USA, that impact long-term carbon sequestration -... | ecosystem: Environmental > Aquatic > Marine > Wetlands ... | reverse complement strand
TCCTAAAATGGCTTGCACGGCTCCCATTGGCTGGCACATTTTGGAGGGATTTACTACTGCAAATTTTTTATCGTGATGCATTTTAGTCACCTCTCAAACTTTTAGAGGTTAAATCAAATACGGGGCTTGAAACTGAAGCGTCCACTTCTTTTGCAAAGCTTACAAAGCCTTTAAATCCGGCAAATGCAGAAATTCTGTCGTGGTTAAAGTCACAAAATGGAATTCCAAGTTTTAGTGATATGTATTTTTCTTTAGCACCTGAAATTAGCAGGTTAGGCCTGTATTTTTTAAGAAGTCGGGCTAATTCTGTTGAATTGGCGTCATCCACAATCAGGGTACCATCCCTGACAGCTTCTTTAATCATTTCATAATCTTCCCTAATTCCATTCTTTGTTCCTGACATCATTACATCCATACCTAATTCTTCAAAAGGCCTTACAAGAGACCATGCTTTGTTACCTCCAACGTATAAAGCAACAGTTTTTCCAGTTAATCGTTCTTTATATTCCTCAATTTTATGTTCTACTTCTTTCAGCCCTGATTCAATTATTTTTTCAGTCCGCTCTATTATTTCCTCGTCGCCGAAGAAATCTGCAATATCCCTTAATGAGTTTACTGTTTGTTCAAGACCAAAGAAACTGACTTTTATGAAGGGTATTCCATATTTCTTTTCCATTTTTTCGGCTACATAATTTGAAGATTTCTGGCACTGAACTATATTGAGCTTAGCCCTGTGTGCTTGAGCTATCTCGTCTACATGTGAGTCTCCAGTTAATGTACTTATTATATTGACACCCATTTCTTCAAGTAAAGGTTTTATCCCCCAGAGATCCCCTGCAACGTTAAATTCGCCCACTATATTAATGTCAAAAGGAGTAGTTTCATCAGGTTCTTTTGTTCCAATTACATAATCAAGTAATGCATCACCGCCAATCCAGTGACCTTTGGTTTTATTGTGGTTTTGAAAACCTTCAGATTGAACTGGCACAACTTTACATCCAGTTATTTCTTCAGATTTTTTGCATACAGCTTTTATATCATCCCCAATTACACCTGCAACACAGGTAGCGTATACAAATATCGCTCCAGGATTATATAATTTATTAAGCTCCAGTATAGATTCAAATAACTTTTTTTCACCGCCGAAGATAATATCTTTCTCTTCTAAGTTTGTAGAGCATCCTTTTTTGTATATATCCTCCCTGGAAGTTTTACTTCCCCTTATATCCCATGTGCATGCAGCGCAGCCTATTGGCCCATGTACCAGGTGAATTGAATCTGTAATTGGCATTAAGACAATTCTTGCGCCGCCGTAAACACATGTTCTCTGAGTAACTGTGCCAGGCAAGCTAGCTTTATCACAAACAGGGATGGATAATCCTTCTCCTTTTACACACATGTGTTTTTTACGAGATTCAAATGTTTCAATAACAGGTTCCATTATAATACCCCTAAATTTTTAATACTTCTTTTCAAATTCTCCTAATTTAATTTTTAAAAAAAAACATTTAATAGGCCAATTATGACCTATAAATCTAAATTTTACTGCTGGAGTTTCCAGTGTTCAGGTTCATAGTATTTTTCAAGTACAGTGTTAGTTATTAGATCTATGAGCTGTATACCACCATTGTATCCCACTATAGGGCGTCTATGGTACCCTACACGATCATAAACAGGGTAACCAACCCTTACCAATGGAATATCGTACTCTTTAGCTGTGAGCCTTGCATCTGATCCACCTATCATCAGGTCAACAGGATTATCCTTAAGATAAACTTCCATTGCCCTTAAATCTTGATCAACCAGAGTATCTATCTCAGCTCCAGTTTCTTTGGCTACTTTTTCTATATCTTTAACAAATTCATCGCTTTTAGATCCAGTAAGAACCATTTTAGGTTCCATACCCAGTTCCCCAACAAACCTTGCTATTCCCGAGGTGATTTCAGGATCCCCATAGATAGCTACTGTTTTATCAAAGAGATACCTTGAAGCTACATCCGCCATGGAATCTATTAATAAACCTCTTTCATCCAAGATCGAATCAGGAATGTCCTGACCAGTGAGTTTTTTCAAGTTCCTCAGGAACTGGTCTGTATTTTGAATTCCTATAGGAATTGGGCCAAGTTCTGCAGGAACATTGTATTTTTTCTCCAGAGATAAAGCACCTGAACCAGCGTACTTAGTAAGGGATATTGTACCTACACTGTTTGCTGAATCAGCAATTTCATCTACAGTTGTCCCTCCCTTTGGATAGTAAGGTTTAAGTTCAGTTTTAGATGGTCTAAGCGGTGCATCAAATGGATCCGAAATATCAGTAAGGATGATGCTTTCCAAATCCATAAGCCGTAAAATATGTTTTATTTCCCTGATATCACCAGGGTTTACCATTCCGGGAATTATGTTTATTTTTTCATTGGGCTGCGAAGGTTCAGCCACATGATCAGCTAAAGCTTTAATTGCGTTATCGTAACCTTTAAGATGTGTTTCAACGAAACTTGGGGTGCTTATTGGTATAATTTTCATTTTTTCAACTGCTTCTTCACCAATTTTTCCCTTTAGTTCTTCCCTTGCAGTTTTTATAAACCCAATTACATCGTCACCGATAATTTCACTGGAACAGGTGGTAATTACACCAATTATATCAGGTTTAAGCCTTACTGCAACGTTTTGAAGACCTTCAACCAGATTTTTTCTTCCACCAAAAACCGCAGCATCCTCGTGGAGGGATGTCACAGCAATTTCTGAAGGTTCCCTGAAATGACGAGAGAAACAATATCTAACAAATGCAGAGCACCCTTGAGAACCGTGAACTAGCGGCATTGCCCTTCTAATTCCAGTGACTGCCCACATTGCCCCTAACGGCTGACAGGTTTTTAGAGGATTGATGGTAGCTGTTCTATCTTTTTTTATAATGTTTACTCCCATTATTTTGCCTCCTCTTCAACATTTGGTATATCTGGTTCTTCAGTTTCTTTAAATTCAAGTAAATTCCATACAGGGCTGTAAATAGATGTATACATATCTCTTGCAAGGTTCAAGAACCCTTCAAATCCTATGTATGGTCCATTTTCATATGAGTGAATCAAGAGAGAGGGTATTCCTAATTTATGGACAAGGTATTTCTCTTTTACACCACCCATAATTAAATCAATTTTGTAATCCTCGACAAGCTCCTCTAGTTCCAGCGCATTGGGATCGTCTATTACCATAGCTCCCTCTTTAACTCGATCTTTCATCTTTTCAAAGCCGTCTTCGTGTTCAAACATTGATGAAACACCAGTAACTTCCATTCCTAACTCTTCTTCTAATGGAATAGCGAGGTGATAACTTTTAGGCCCACCAGAAAATATGAACGCTCGTTTTCCAGTTAATTTCTTTTTATAGAATTCTAATTCAGGACCTATTTTAGCCATTCTATTAGCTATAACCTGATCTGCTTTGTCTTCCAAATTAAAGAATTTAGCTATTGTTTTTAAGTTTTCTGCACAGTACTTAGTACTAAAAAAGTCAGTTTTCATGTAAGGGACGCCGTATTTTTCCTCTATCATCTTTGCTATGTATGTAGATGACCTTTGACATCTTACAACACTCAATTTTGCCCTGTGCATCCAGCCGATCTCCGCATGGCAGCAGTCTCCAGTGAACGTACTCAAGACGTTTATACCTATTTCTTTAAAGTATTCTTTAAGAAGCCATAGATCTCCGTCAATATTATATTCTCCAATAAGGCTTATATCATAAGGAGTGGTTGCTGGTGGTTCTGTAGTACCTACTAACTGCTTGAATAAGACATCATTCCCAATTGAGTGCCCTTTGGACTGGGTTGGGCCGGCGAATCCTGGTGCATTGAATGCTATAATTGGTTTACCCAATTCTTCTGACATTTCTTTAGCCACAGAATCCATGTCATCACCTATTAATCCTGTTGTACATGTTGCATACAGATAAATAGCATTGACAAATGGAAATTCTTTGTTAGTATCAAGAATAGCTTGGCGAAGCTTTTTCATTCCCCCAAATACCACGTCAGATTCTTGCAGATCTGTTCCAATTATGTATTTAATATTAAAATCTTTAACTGGAAATATACTGCCGTCTGGCATTTCAGTTGTTGTTGGGTATCTTTTTGTTCCGTAACCATATGCAGTACAACCTACAGGGGAGTGTACTATATGTGCTACATCCTTTATGGCCCCAGTTATAACACCTTTAGCTCCTGCAAATGCACATCCACGTTCGGTCATTGACCCTGGAATGGTCTTTGAATTACATTTTGGGAGACATTCTGCAGGATCCCCACAGTGTTTTACGTATGTGTGCTCTTTCCTCTCAGGGATAGGTTTAGACACATCAAAAAGTTTAAAAGGCATATCTAATCTCCTTATTAATTATAAATATAACATGCAATTTTGTTAATTTACAAAATTGCGTCTTCTCCATTCTCTTTTGTTCTGACCCTAACTGCATCTTCTATGGGGCAGATAAATATTTTACCGTCACCAGTCTGGCCAGTGTTGTTTACTTTCATTATAGATTCAACGACCAAAGAGGCATCTTCATCCGGAACAACCAGTGATATCATCCTTTTAGGGATGTAACGCATGCTTCCTTCTTCTTTACGAAGATCTGCATTTTGAATATCAAAGGATACTTCCCCAATAATTGCTTTCTGCTTTCCTCTTCCAAAAACCGCATTTGCAGTCATAGCTGGAAATCCCAAAGCATCAAGAACCTCTTTTGTCCGGGTAATCTTGTTAGGCCTAATAATTGCTACTATTTCTTTCATAAAGACCCTCATAACCCTTTAGTCCGAGTTCTTACAGTATAAGCTTCTTCTACAGGACTTATAAAGATTTTTCCATCCCCAAAATTTCCTGTAAATGCAGTTTCATTAATGATCTCCACTATCTCATCAATTTTTTCAGATGGAGTTACCAGTATGAGCATTACCTTCGGAAGCTCGTCATAGTAAATGTTATCCAGTTGAATTCCCTTCTGTTTACCCCGCCCAATAACATCCATTTTAGTTAAAGCCACATATCCTGCATCAGATAAAGAATCTACAACTTCTTCTACCTTATCAGGTCTCAGTATAGCCCTTATCATTTTCATTTTATTATCTCCATTAGTTACAATGTTTAATCCATTAAACCATAATCTACAACCATCTCTTCTAATTCATCCATGGTCATTGGTTTTGGAATTACGAAATTATCGTTTTCTATAATTTTTCGAGCTAATTCTGAGTATTCATTGGCTTGATTACACTCTGAATCAAAGTCTACTACTGTTCTTTTGTTAAATTCTGCTTTTTGCACGATGTTGTCTCTTGGAACGAAATGGATCATCTGGGTCCCTATACGTTTACAAAATTCTTCCAGGAGTTCTTTTTCCCCATCTACGTTCCTACTGTTACAGATTATTCCTCCAAGCCTTACACCGCTTTGTTCAGCATATTTCACCATACCCTTACACAGGTTGTTCGCTGCATAAAGTGCCATCATCTCTCCAGATGCTACAACATAAATTTCTTCAGCTTTACCGTCCCTAATAGGCATTGCAAATCCTCCGCAAACAACATCACCAAGAACATCAAAGAAAACAAAGTCATTATCCTCGTAGACTTTCAGCTGTTCCATGATTGTAATTGCGGTGATTACACCACGGCCAGCGCACCCAACACCTGGCTCAGGACCGCCTGATTCAACACATTTTATATCTTTAAAACCTGTTGACATAACGTTGTCAAGATTCATGCAGGCTTCTTCACCTTCTTCCCTCAGGGTGTCCATCATGGTTGTTTGCATTTTTCCCCCAAGTATCATCCTTGTACTGTCCGCTTTTGGGTCGCAGCCGTGAATCATGACATTTTTGCCATGAAAGTATGCCATAGCTGATGCTGTATTTTGAGTAGTTGTGGACTTTCCGATTCCACCTTTTCCATAAATTGCTATTTTTCTTACCATAATAGACCTCATTTTATTTGTTTTCTGAATGAATTTCAATCTTTTTGAATGATTTTTCCTCATGCCGGAAAAAGGAAACATACTTCCGACAACACATGTTATGTTTTTATTCAATATAAATGTTTCGAAAGATCGGTTATTGTACTAATTTAATGGTTATCGAGGCGTATTTTAATGCAATTCAGTTAAAAGAATTATAAAAAAGACAGACCATAATCAGTTTAAAAAAGTATATTTAAATGTACCCCACATATTATTTTAGCCAGACGAATTATTTTAAATCTTATTTTAAGCCAGATAACAAGTGATGTAATGAATTTCAATGAGCATATTAATAAATTTCTATGGATAATTCCAGCAATAACTCTATTTTTTATAGTTTTAATCCCCACGTTAAAATATAGTTGGCCCCTAAGCTGGGATATAGTTTATCACGTGCAATATGCACAAGTTTATGCCCATTACGGCTTTGTATTAAAGGATCCTCTCCTAAATGCGCCTTCTGGACAAAATATAGGTTATCCTCCCCTTTTCCATTTTTTAATCGCGGGTTTAGGTACCCTTTTAAAAATAGACTTTTTCCAGGTTGCAAGGTTCCTGCAGCCAGTTTTAGCCATGTTAATCGTCTTATCTGTATCTTACGTTGCAAAAGAGTTTTATGGCAAAATTGCAGGGATCTCAGCAGGGTTCATAATGATATCCAGCTATTTAATCACCAGAATAGTCCTACCCATCCCAGAAAATTTTGCCTTAATATTTTTACCCCTTGCTGTTTACCTTTACTACAGATCAATTAAGGAAGGAAATTTAAAGTACGCCTTAACAGCAGGAGTTATATTCCTACTAACAATTTTAATACACCCTTTAGTCCCATTATGTATATTTTTAACAGTTACTTCATTTACACTGCTAGGAATAGTTATAAATAAGAATATAAATATTTTTAAAAACTACGGGGCTTTTCTGGCCGTTTTAATCATCTTAACAGTCGGAGGGTTAATTACACTTAGTTTATTGAAACCAGATCTATTTTACAGCCTGATACATCAAGGATTAGCTGCAATTGGCTATGGAGCTGTGCCAAAAGTTAATCAATCCCTAAGTGCAGTGTCTTATCTTGGAAATATTGGATCAATAGTTTTAGCATTTGCAGCTATTGGAGGACTCTTTGCAATTAAAAAAATGCAAAAAAGACACCTATTTATTTTGGTATGGATTCTAACCATGTTTTTATTGAGTAACGCCTACTGGTTTGGCATAAATGTCATAACCTACAGAGTTTTAATATATTTGCTTATACCACTCTCCATACTTGGAGGATTTGGTTTAAGCCAGATTTATTATAGATTTAAAGAGTATAATATACTTTCATCCAGATCATTTAGATCAGGATTTTTAATAGTTATTTTCGTGTTATTTGCTTTTTCGGGTGTTTTAACTGTTGAAAATCCAAAAATTGCAAAATTTGGAACCACAACTGAAGTAGGATACATTCAAACTGCTCCCCCAAGTAATTCAGAGTTAGATCTGGCCAGATGGTTTGATGAAAATGGGGACAAGAATAGATCTATTCTTATATCCAATCTTTACTCCGGCTATTTTTTGGCTGCCGAATCCGGAATGCCGATTCATTATGGGTTTGAATATTTCAATAAAAGCGTGCCCTTATCCACTTTTGAAAAACAGAAAATTGGCTATATTGTATATGATAAACGGTTAACTTTTCCATCTGAAAACGAGACTATATACCTGAAGATAGTCCCTTCCCAATTCAGCCCCCTTTACTACTTCAGCGGAGATATTCATGCCAATATCAATGAAATAATTCCAGATTTTGTAAAGGTAGTATACGAAAATAAAGATTTTATAATCTGTAAAGTACAGTACTGACCGGTGGAATCCGTGGATAACTTGTAGACGCAGTATATAAAATTGATTTTATATTTGCAAAACGCAATATTTGATTAAACTGATTCTATGAAAATTCCCGAACAAATCCCCATTATGTTAAGGTGTAATATAAACAAGATTCATAATTTGCAAAGGACAGTATTAATTTCAGGTTTAATAAGGATATCCTTAAATTTCATTTCTAGTTTTTATACAGGTATACTGATTAGAAAGAAATAGGGTATATATTACAGTTTAGACTAACTATATAAAGACATTATAATTATAAATTCAAACTTACTGTGAGGGTCACTATGAAAAAGATAAAGATCATAGAAACAGCATTTAGAGATGCACACCAATCTCTCCTGGCGACAAGAATGAGAACTCGAGATATGTTGCCAATTGCTGAAGAAATGGATAAAGTAGGATATTTCTCAATGGAAGTGTGGGGAGGGGCAACATTTGATACATGCATACGTTATTTAAATGAAGACCCCTGGGAAAGACTTTTAGAACTCAAAGAACACATAAAAAAGACCCCGCTTCAAATGTTACTTCGCGGTCAAAACCTCGTGGGGTATAAACATTATCCTGACGATATAGTACGAAAATTCGTTGAAAAATCCTATGAAAATGGAGTAGATGTTTTCAGGATATTTGACGCATTAAATGACATACGAAACATGAAATACGCCATTAAAGTGGCAAAAGAACAGGATGCACATGTTCAAGGAACAATATCCTACACAATAAGTCCTTTTCATACAGTAGAAAAATATGTAGAATTTGCAAAAGAATTAGAACAATTAGAATGTGATTCTGTAGCCATAAAAGACATGGCAGGACTTATATCACCACATGACACCTATGAACTTATTAAAACTCTTAAAGAAGAAACTGATTTGATAATAAACTTACACTGCCACTGCACAAGTGGTATGACTCCAATGAGTTACTATGCAGCCTGCCAGGCAGGAGTAGATCTTTTAGATACAGCTATTTCGCCTCTTTCATGGGGTGCGTCGCAGCCGCCAACTGAAAGTACAGTAGCTGCACTTCAGGGAACTCCTTACAATACTGGGCTTGATTTAAAACTTCTTACACATATTAAAAAATATTTCGAAGAGATCCGTAAAAAATACAGCGGTATTCTGGATCCTATTTCTGAAAAAGTGGATACAGACGTTTTAATTTATCAAATTCCGGGAGGAATGCTGTCAAATTTCGTATCGCAGCTTAAAGTTCAAAATGCACTTGATAGATACGAAGATGTGCTTGAAGAAGTGCCACGGGTAAGAAAAGACCTTGGATATCCTCCCCTTGTAACTCCAACAAGCCAGATAGTTGGAATTCAAGCTGTAATGAACGTTTTAGGTGGAGAAAGGTATAAATCAGTTTCAAAAGAGGTTAAAGATTATCTGAAAGGATTATATGGGAAACCTCCCGCTCCAGTTAATGAAGATGTTCAGAAAAAAATCATTGGAGACGAAAAACCAATAACTGTAAGGCCTGCAGACCTACTTGAACCTCAATTTGAAAAATATAAAGAAGAAGGGGAAAAATTAGGAATTATTAGAAAAGAAGAAGATATTTTAACCTACGCCCTCTATCCTGCAGTTGCTCCAAAATTCTTACGTGGTGAATGTGAAGAAGAACCACTTGCACCTCCTGCAGAAGCTGAAACATGCGAAACACCCTCTGGAGTCCCAACAGAATACGCAGTCGATGTAGACGGCGAAGTGTTCAATGTTAAAGTACAACCCGTAGGTTACATGGAAATAGAAAACGTTGAAAGTGCTCAAGGCCCTACAGGCCCTGTTGAAGGCGGTGTAACTTCCACAATGCAGGGAATGATCCTTAAACTCAAAGTGGACAAAGGAGATAAAGTAACTGAAGGAGATGTAGTCGCTGTCCTGGAAGCCATGAAAATGGAAAATGACGTCCATGCTACAAGCTCTGGAACTGTAGAAGAAATCTTCATTGAAGAAGGCGACATCGTGAATGCAGGGGATACACTGATGGTTATCAAATAATTCCCTTATTTTATTTTTAAATGCCATATTACTTAATTTTAAAGGTGGATTAATTTGAAAAAATCGGATAAAGTAAAGGCTCATTTTGAAGAAGAATCCGCAGAATTTGATGAAATTATCCTGAAATTGATTCCACATTATAAAGACATGATAGATGCCCTGATCAGTTCGATTCCATTTGAACGCGACGATTCAATAAAAGTACTTGATTTAGGATGCGGTACTGGAACTATAACTAAAACTTTAAAGGAAAAATTCAAAAATGCCCATGCAACTTGTCTTGATATAGCCGAAAATATGGTTGAAATGGCTAAATTTAAATTACATGAATATAATGACATAATTTATGTCGTAGGTGATTTCTACGATTATGATTTCACCGAAAAATATGATGTAATTGTTTCTTCACTTGCACTGCATCATCTTGTAACAGATGAAGATAAAAAAGAATTCTACAAAAAAATATATGATGCTCTAGCTCAAGGAGGAGTATTTGTAAATGCAGACGCAGTATTAGGCCCAAATAAATGTTTACAAGAGATATATACTACCAAATGGAAAGAATTCATGAATCTAAGCATATCTATGGAAGAAATAGAAGAAAAATGGATACCTGCTGCCGAAACAGAAGATCACCCTGCAAAATTAATCGATCACCTCGACTGGCTTCGTGATACCGGTTTTAAAGATGTTGACGTAATTTGGAAATATTATCATATCGCAGTTTATGGTGGATATAAGCTGTAATCATCAAAATTCATTATTAATAGTCAAATGATGAGTTTATCCATTAATCAAATTCGTCTTAAAATCTATTAAGATCATCAAATATATTAAATACAACACTATACGATTTTCAATAAATCGGCTTGAATTATACATAATTGGTGGAGTTCTAAATTTTTAAAATAACATCTTCAAAAGGGAACTTGATATAATGGTTGTCATTTTAGATCCTCAAAACTCAGGAATATCAGGAAATATGGTGCTAGGAGCGCTTATAGATCTTGGAGTAGATAGTAAAGAAGTAGTTGAAGTTATGGAAAATTATGCTTATCCCTTTGGAGATATAAGCATTGGAATAGATAAAATTCAAAAATCAGGTATTTCTGCTACCTATGCCCAGATCAAATGTGAGGACCACAACCATACCGGTTACATGGAACTTATTGAAACCCTGGATAAAATAAACTACAAAATTAGCCCTGACGTTTTACAATTTGCAAAAAATGTATTTAAAACTCTTGCAGAGGCTGAATCTAAAGTTCATGGCACAAGCATAGATAAAATACATTTTCATGAAGTCGGTGCTGCAGATGCCGTTGCAGATATCATTGGTTCTGCTTACTGCTTTTATAAATTAGGACTTAACTCCAAAAAAGTTTATGGAATGCCTATTGCGCTTGGTGGGGGCAGGATTAAAAGTATGCATGGGAAATTAAGTGTGCCTGCACCTGCAACCCTCGAAATACTGAAAAATGTTCCTGCATTTGGGGGGCCTGTGGATTACGAGCTTACAACACCCACGGGAGCAGCTCTTTATGTGAACATGGTGAATGAGATCTGTAATTTTTATCCTTTAATAAATGCTAGAAAGATGGGTTACGGGGCAGGCAAATTTGATCTCGAAGTTCCAAACGTTTTAAGAGTTGTAAATGGAGATTCTATTGTCCCAACTGATAATGTATCCATTCTTGAGACCAACCTTGACAGCGTCACAGGAGAAGTCATCGGCCATACATTCGACAAACTTCTAGCGGCAGGAGCACTGGATGTTACTGTAATTCCAGTATTAATGAAAAAAAATAGGCCGGGCCATCTTTTAAGGGTAATAACAAAACCAAAAGACAGCAATACTATTGCAGAAGCCATAATAAGGGAAACAGGGACGCTTGGAGTTAGAACATTACCATATGTCCATAGGAATATTGTAAAAAGAGAGATGGTCCCTGTAAAACTCGATATCGGCGGAATGGAACAGAATATACAAATTAAAATTGGAATGATTGGGGACGAGATAATAAATTACAGCCCTGAATATGAAGACGCGAAAAAAATAGCCAGTGCAACTGGCATGCCTTTAAAAGAAGTCATGAAGAAGGCCAATACCTCTTTTAAGGAATTATTAGATAAATATTAACTTTACTGAATATAAAAATACGAATGGTATACTCTTAAATAAATTATGAAGAAACCCATCAATACATTTAATAAATAGAGATATTAACTTTTAAAATTTAATGAAGTGAGGTATAATGAAAAACAAACCCAAAGCAATATCCGTCCTCTCTGGAGGACTTGATTCAACAGTTGCAACAGCATGTTTCAACGAAGAGTATGAAATTCATGCTTTAACATTTAACTACGGTCAAAGAAGTGCAGAAATGGAAATTAAGTCTGCGGGAGCAGTATGTGAAAAACTAGACATAACACATACAGTTTTAGAGCTTCCATGGCTTAAAAAACTTGGAAAATCAGCTTTAACTTCTGATGAGGAAATCCCTGAACTTAAAATTGAGGAACTTGATAGCAAAGAAATTTGCGATGAAACAGCACGGAAAGTATGGGTTCCAGGGCGGAATGTGGTTTTTACAGCCATAGCCACCTCGTTTGCAGAAGCTGAAAATGCAGGAAAGATCATAGTGGGGTGGGATCTGGAAGAGGCAGTTACATTCCCTGATAACTCCAAAGAATTCTTAGATGCGTTTAATAACGTTTTAGAAATTGGTACACTGGAAAGTGTAAAAATTGAAGCTCCTGTTATAAACATGAGCAAAACTGAGATTGTTAAACTTGGTGTTAAAATAAAAGCTCCCCTAAATTTGAGTTACTCCTGTTACATGGGTGAAGAAAACCCATGCGGTATTTGTGAATCATGTGTGAGACGTATGCGGGCATTTAAAGATGCCAAAGTTGAAGATAAGGTTTATTATAAAAAAGATTGAAAAACGGTAATTTTTAAACCACCTATAAACTATTTATAATAGTTTATCAACATATTAGATTAGCCAATTTCTTATTACGTTATCTATGTAGAAATTGGAAAGTTATATGCTTCCTTAAAAGAATTAAAACTATAATTCGTATAAAATTCAAAATTAACAATATACATACATATAAAAAAAGACTTTAGTAAAAGCTATATGCTTTTTAAGGCTTTTTTGATGATTTTAAATAATTTGGAATTTATTAACAAATTATGCGTAAAATTAAGGGATGAACTATATGGAAGATCATGCTGCACATAAACCCGTGGAAATTCTACTCGTTGAGGACAATCCTGCAGACGCACGTTTAGTAGTGGAAGTTTTCAAAGACTTTAAAATAAAAAATAATATTCACATAGTTGAAGACGGCATTACTGCAATGGAATTTTTATACAAAAAAGAGAATTATGAAAATGCTCAACGTCCCGATATTATACTTCTTGATTTGAATTTACCCCGAAAAGACGGCCGTGAAGTTTTAAAAGAAATTAAAGAAGATCAAGGACTTCGATGCATTCCTGTAGTTATTTTAACCACTTCAAGTGCCAGTGAAGATATAACCAAAACTTACAGCAATCACGCCAATTGTTACATTACAAAACCAGTAGATTTCGATCAGTTTCTAAAGGTTGTTCAATCAATAGAGAGTTTCTGGCTAACAGTTGTTGAATTACCCTAATTTTAATTTAAATCAAATTTTAACGAATTAATTTTTTGTTGCATCATATTTTCAATTTAATAACTTATATAACTGTTATTTTTGCATTTATATTAACTGATTTTAGCTAGATTATATTTCGTATTTATCATCATTCCTTTTCTTTTTTTATTCATATTAAATCGCGCTTATGCGTGTTAAAATATTATTATGATACAAATTAGGGAATTTCTAGAAAAGTATTAATATTTTAATTACATATATTATTATTATATATTCATAATTTAGTGACATAATATATTACACAAAATGACCTTATTAAATGCTAAAAAAAGCATTTTAAAGTTAAAAAATAACTATAACCTATAAAAAAGCCATATTTCCCAAAGGCACGACTATATAAAAATATATACCAGTTAAATGTAATTCATGGTGATAAATTGATAGGTAAAACTGTTGAAATTTTACTTGTAGAAGACAATCCTGCAGACGCACGTCTTGTAATGGAAGTTTTTAAGGATTTTAAGATAAACAACAAATTGTACCACGTTAAAGATGGAGTAGAAGCCATGAATTATCTACATCAAGAAGATAAATATGTAGATGCCTCAAAACCAGATTTAATACTGCTTGATTTAAATTTACCTCGAAAAGATGGCCGTGAAGTTTTAAAAGAAATTAAAGAAGATGAAGAGCTCAAATGTATTCCTGTAGTTATTTTAACCACTTCAAGCGCTGAAGATGATGTCTTGAAGACTTACTGTAATCATGCTAACTGTTATATTATAAAACCCGTGGATTTTGACCAGTTCATAAACGTCATACAGTCAATAGAGAGTTTCTGGCTTACCATGGTAAAATTACCTAATTAACTTTAAATTAAAAGCGCATTATAACTAAATTTCATAATCACTTTCATGTAAATAACTTCACAATATCAATATAAAAAAAACAAGAATTTAATTTTATTTCAATCCAATTAAAAAATTAGAAAATATGGGCTGTAATTTACAGCTCATGAATCCACAAATCATCTATTTTAAGTTTTTCTAATTTTTCTTTATCAATGGAATATACTTTATTTCCAATGATTAATTCAATATATTCCTTTTCATAATCCTGTGCTTTGACTTTTGGGGTATCTGGATTTACTTTTTGAGTTTTATTTTGAGTTTCATTCTTTGTTGTATTCTTAGGAACATATGTTTTTCCTGTGAAATATCCATTTTCAACTATTTTTCCATTGATTACCCCATCATAAGGGATTAAATAGTAACCTCTGTGATCATGTGACTTACCGTGCACAAGACAGTAATCCACATCAGTAATTGTCGAATACCACATGCCTTCAGGGCATGTCCAACTTGCTGGTCCTTCTTCAAATCTCAAAACTCCATACCTATGGCTAGAAGGATCATAATTATAAAAAACACGAGTATGATACCCATAATTTGTATCCAAACTACATGTCCCTTTACCTGTCGCCATAACGTACTTCGATGTTACTTTAACATTATAAGCACCGACTGAATGTCCTGAAACTGCTACGGGACTCATAATAAGTAGCACTGCAATTGAAAGCAATGCAAATTTCGTGCTAGCTTTAATTTGTCGCTTAATATAATCACACTCCGTATAATTTTTGGTTCAGTTAAGTTGTTACTGCCACTAGGGTTAGGTACCCCTGAACCAGATGGAGCATAATTAACACCTCCGTATAAACTTAGTAATACTCTATATTACTGTATATAAATATTTTATGAAATTTATCTCAAAATTGAGTAGTTTGTTAATCTAATAATTATTTTTTTAGATAAAATTAGGGAAATTGAATTTTTAAGATGTTTTTATATATAAATTTTGTGGTTAATTTAAAACTAAAATATTTATTAACTTTTTATTTAATTTTATTATCTAAC